>Ga0111538_10015584_pt1 | contig 9994 bp, 2 predicted proteins | sample SoiMethybrSBSTD1_FD_79669 | JGI IMG/M metagenome (GOLD analysis project Ga0111538, IMG submission 79669) | Bulk soil microbial communities from a Populus tree surrounding site in Tennessee, USA - Soil MetaG P. TD hybrid SBSTD1 (version 2)... | ecosystem: Environmental > Terrestrial > Soil > Tree... | reverse complement strand
TCGGCTTCTCCTTCAGCTTCTCCATCGCTTCTCGCAGCGACGCGACCTCCTCGCGCAGCGACGCGACCTCGTCGCGGGTCGCGGCGATCTCGCTCCTGCTGGGCTCGGCGGTCCGCGGCGCCGGGGCGATCCGGGGGGTCGGGGCGGCGCGCGAGGCCTCGACGGTCCGGTACCCCAGAACCCGCCCCGAGCGATCGGTGATGAGGTCGACCTTGCTCCCGGGGGGCACGCGCTTGGTCGACAGCGCGCTCGCGCCGAACGTCCGCCACGCGGTCGCGGTGTCCTCGGCGACCACGACGTCGTTCACCACGATCCCCTTGCGCGTCGCGTTCTCGGTCGCCGTCTTCGCCGGTACCATGACGATCTCGGCGTTCGACACGCCGTCGGTCGACTCCGGCGGGTTTCCGGCCGGCGGCCGGCCGAGCTTCTCTTTCGCGGACATCCTGGCGAACGCACCGGCGAGCTTGAGCTGCGACGACTTGGTGTTCAGCACCGAGCCGAGCTTGAAAGCGCTGCCCCACTGCACCGACGAGCGCGCCGTCGACGACTTGATGGTCGCCTTGCGGTCGCGAGACGGCGCCTTCAGGTTGTCGAAGAATCCGGGCAGGACCGAGCAGCAGAACTTCTCGACCGCCATCTTGACCAGCGGGATGATCGGTACGACCGACAGCCAGTACTCGACGGTCGGGAACGTGTGCACGTACTGGCGGCGCGAAAAGTTGCAGATCTGGTAGACGGCGCCGTTCTTGAAGCTCACATCCGCGAGGTAGACCCTGCCGGTCCCGTCGGGGCAGTCGACCAGGAGGAGGTGGCAGAAGCAGTCCTTCAGGTACTGCAGGAAGCGACCGAGCATCTTCCAGAAGGCCAGGATCCAGGCGTCGCGATACGCCGCCAGCTTGGCCTCGTCGATCACCGACTCCCAGGGCAGGATCAAGGTGCCGTCCGGCAGCGGAGCGTAGACCGCAGGGATCACCGTGATGGTGTTGCTCAGCCAGTTCTGCACGTACCACTTGGTGCCGCGATCGCCGGCAGCCACCGAGATGGCACCGATCTGGAGCGGGTGGCGATCCGGATGCAGCACCGGCTGCTGTTCGAACGGCGAGTACTGCCGTCCCTTGTACAGATCCTCGTAGGTCACGAACAGCTGCTGGCTCCGCCAGTTGAAGGCGATCCGGTTCTCGGTGTTCTCGTCGAGCGTGACCGCGGGCTTCTGCTGGGCCGTGTTGCCGTCGAACGTGATCAGGCCCTTGTCGAATCCGCTCTTCCCTTCCACGACCACATACAGCTCGCTGCGGGCCTGGCCGGTGGTGCCGGACGTCTCGAAGCTCCCGGCGATGTCGTCGTGCCCTTCGTTCTTGAGCGCGGCGGTGGCCTCGAGGATGAACTTCCGCACCGTGCCGGCCGTGCCGTCGGGGGCCAGCTCGGTGCCCAGGATGTGGTCGTAGGCGACAGGGTTCGGCGTCGAGCTGTGGTATCCGGCGTACAGGATGGCGCCGGCGCCGCTGCCCTCGTTGCCGGCCGCATCGCGCCGGTTGCGCGAGACGAGGACCAGATGGCCGGTCGCGAGGGTCTCGCTGCCGACCTGCGGCGGGTTCGGATCGAGCGCGTTCATGTCGAACACGAAGACGCCGGCGCCGCGCGCTGCCGCGTACAACCGGTCGACCGGCTCCTTGCCCGCCGCCAGCGACACGATCTTCTTGGCGCAGGTCACCTGGTTCTGTGACCAGGTGATCGTCCCGTCGGCCCCGATCGCCCCGCGCACGACCACGCTGTCCGTCTTGGCGTCGCCGATCCAGGCGGCCGCGTAGATCTGGTTGGTGCCGGGCTTGAACGCCACGTCCTGCACCTCGGCCTTGGCGATCGGGAACTCGACCTCGGCGACCATCTTGCCGGCGTCGAGATCGAACACGTTGATCTTGCTGGGCCCCGGTGTGAGGTTCCAGCTGCTCACCAGCGGCGCGCTCGGCATGCTGGCGACCGCGTTGCAGGTGACGCCCCAGCGTCCGTCCGGGTGGACGCGGAGCCGCGTGTGGCTGTTCTTGCCGAAGATGGTGAACGGGTGCGCGACCGTGGTCGGCGACAGGTCGGGATCTCCGCGGTAGACGTCGTACTCCGGGAAGACGACGTCGGCGAACATCGCGCAGAAGGTCTCGCTCTGCAGGAGCGCGCGCAGCGCCGTGAAGAAGTCGCGCAGGATCTTGTCCTCGTGATCGCTCCCCTCGTCGTCGGGATCCTTCTCGCCGGACAGGTAGATGTAGGGCCCGTTCTGGCCGTCATTGAACTGCCACAACAGGTTGAGCAGGGTGGTCACCCGCTTGCGGGATTCCGACACCAGGCCCACCTCGCCCGGCTGGGGCATGGCCTGCTTCTTCCAGAAGTCGATGAGCGGCTCGATGCAGTGCTCGAAGAAGTCGAGGAGGATGGTCCCGTCCAGCATCTCCCGGAAGCTCTTCTTCTTGGCGGGATCGTAGAGCTCGATCCCGATGGTGCGATCGAGCTCGATCCACAGGCTGACCGCGATGTCGTCGAGCGTCTGCCCCGCCGACACCAGCGGAGTCGCTTGCTGCACGACCGGGTACACGATCTCCTGGTCGACCTTGATGTCCTTGCCGCTCGGGTGGATCGCGTAGCCGGTGTCGACGAACACCTTCTTCTTCGCATCGGGATCGGGGCTGTCGATCGGACAGCAGTTCACCGCCATGCCGCACACCACGCCCCATCCGTGCAGGTGCTGGTTGTGGAACGGGAGGTCCTGCTGCTCGCAGAGCTTCTGGAGTGCTTCCTGCACGTTCGCGACGCCCATCCCACACGGGTCGGGATCCACGCAGATGTCCTCGGCGCAGATGTGCGTGAGCGGAGGGAACTGCTCGCGGCAGTCGACCGGCAGTCCGCTGGTGTCGAGCACCGGCGTCCAGGCGCTGCCGCTCCAGGCGAACTGGGCCAGCGCGGCGCGGTGATGGACGATGCCCTCGGACGCCCGCGCGATCGGCTTGCCGTCGGGATCGAGGGGCCACTCGACGTCGGCCGTGATCGTGCGCGCCGGGATCATCCAGTACTGCCCGGTCTGGTAGTCGCCGTCCTCGAACATCACCTGCACGCCCTCGAGGTCGTCGAGCTCGATGTACCCGTCGTTCACGGTCGTGTCGCGCTCGACCTCGAGCGTGGCGGTCGCGACCTGGTCCCAGCGCCGGATACGCGGGTTGCCGAGGAAATCGGAGAACGCCGTGGTACCGGTGGCCGTGGCCGGCTTGATCGTGACCGCGTTGCCGGCGACGGTGTCGATCTGCACCAACGTGCCCGTTGCCCCGTCGAGCTCGCGCCGGTCGTCGATGAGCTCGATCCACTGCCCGGCCGCGAGCCCGAGCACGGCATCGCGCCCGAGCGTGTCGACGGTCAGCACGCTGGACGACGTCGAGCCGAGCCAGCGCACCACGACGGATCCGTTGTCGCGCGAGTACTTGAAGGTGAGACCCGCCGACGGCACGCCGGCGGTCAGCGTCCCGCCGCCGTGGATCTCGATCCGATAGAGCTGGTTCTCGAGGCGCCGGTAGCTGGAGCCGGGCGCGATGATGCACGGGTTCGTCCCCGCCGAAGGCAACTTCGCGCGAGCGCGCAAGGCGCCGGCAGCCGGCTGCGCCGGGATCGAGCAGTCGACGCCGCTGCCGGCCAGCGCGCGCAGCTTGAGCTGCCAGACGGTCTTGGCGCGCGTGCACGTATCGGGCCCGCCGAGCGCCACCTCGACGATCGACGGATCCTCGATAGGCGTGATGTGCCGCTCCCACACATCCAGGTAAACCTGGTAGCTGCCGGCGGTGATCTGCGCCGGATCGATCGCGGGGAGCTCGGACTCCGTGAGCGAGTCGGGGTCGACCGGCGCCGGCCAGGTCGTGCCCGACGGGCGCAGCCAGTCCGGCTGCACGAGGAAGGACGGGATGCGGCGCAGCTCGAGCGCCGGAGCGCCGGGGAAGTCGGTCGCCAGGTCATCGGTCGGCCCGAGCGTGATGCTCCGGCTGCCCTTGTCGACGGCACGGATCCGATAGAACCGTGTGTCGGTCGACGACGACACCGCGATCCACTCGGCCGGCGCCAGCGGCCGCCCGTCCACCGTGAGAGCACCGAGCGCCAGCACATTCGGCGGCGTGAGCGACACCGGCACGGCAGCGCCGCCCGCTTCACACAGGACGCCGTCCACGTAGGCCGTCCCGGGTCCGAGCAGCAGATCCGTGCCGTCCGGCGAAACGACGACCTGGAAGGACGGCCCCTTCGGCACACCCGCCGCGCCGATCACGTCGCGCGTCGTGACCGAATCCAGGTGTTGCTGTATGTCGAACTGCTCGTTGAGATCCGCGTCGAGGGGCACGCGGCCCTGCTGGTGGATGACTCGCGCGTAGCGCCGGTCGGGCTGGTGGGTACGGCGGGTCAGGTCGGCCTTCATCGACGTCAGCTCCTGCTAGGTCACGAAGAAGATTCCCGCCTCGAGCCCGAGGCGAAGGTACTCGTCCAGCGCAGCGCGCAGGTTGGCCTCGCGCTGCGGCTGGTGCAGATCGCGAAACGCGCCCATCTCGCTCTCGTCGCTGGCGCCGGTGCGGATCTCGTCGGCGATCCGATCGCCGAGCTGCGCGTAACCGGCGTCGCTGTAGCGCTCGGAGGTGAAGACCGGCCGGACCCGGGCGGCGACGTCATCAGGGTCGGCGGCAGGATCCTGCTCGACGGCCAGCGCCGGCTGGCACCGGTAGCAGCGGGGCACGATCGAGCCCGGCGGAACATAGCTGTGGCGAACGCAGCCGACCTGGGTGCGCGCGGCGCGGACATCGCCGGCGAAGAGGACATCGGTGGCCTGGAGCGTGTCGGCTCGGGTGGCGCCGAGCAGCGTGACCCGGGAGAGCTCGACCTCGCCGGCGACCAGCGTCGGGTCGGCGCCTCCGGTGCCGTCGACGATCCCGTCCTCGATCAGCAGCGCCGAGTCGTAGCCAGCGGTCGGCGCCGCGAGGTCGAGCCGACCTGCGATGCTCCGCCGCAGCGTCACGGAGAGGCGCCCGCTCGAAGCCGCGGCGACCGCCAGGCTGCGCCCGTTCGCGCTCAGCGGCGCCGCGTCGGGCGCGAGGCTCGTCCCGGGAACCAGCGTGCAATCGTCGATGACGAGATCATGCTCGAGGCTGGCACCGGCCGGATTGCTCGTGAGGATCTCGATCGCGCGTCCGCCGGATCCGCCGGAGACCAAGAGCCCGCTCAGCTCGATCGCGGCGCCCTCCGCCAGGGTCAGGCGCCACGCCGCAGCCAGGCGCAGCGTCGGGCGCTGGTGGTCGCGGGCGCGGACGACCACGCGCCCGCCGGGCGGGACGGAGAGGTCGGCCACGGCGTAGCTCGCGCTGTCGGAGAGATCGAACAGGGCGGCTGGCCGGCCATCGGCCACCCACTGGGCGACCGCGTTCTGGAAGGCGGGATCGGGCGACAGCGCCGGAGCGGACGCAGCGACGTTGTAGACGACGGCGCCGGCCGTATCGCTGAAGCGGCGCGAGCGATCGTAGAACCCGCCGCCAATCTCGGCCGAGAACCCGTGGTGGTAGTTGACCCGCACCGCGGTGGGGGGCGCGGCAGGATCGAGGAAGGCGAGCCGGCCGAGGACGGGGTCGACCGCGACCCGGGTCGTCCCCGCGGTACCGGGGATCGGCTTCGACGGCGGCAGCGTCGTCCAGTCGCCGAGATCGCATATCTGGATGGCCGCGATCGAGACATCGGCGTTTTCGCCGGCGACCCGGATGCGGAAGGCCGGGTCGTCGGCCGCAAGATAGCGGGGCGCCGCCGTGCCGGCGCGCACCCCCTCCAGCTCGTCGTAGACCCCGCGCGCGCGCAGCGGTCCGGGCGCGTCGGCCTCTTCCATGCGGGCCGCGGCGTCGATGGTGCGTGCCGGATTGAACAGTCGCAGATCAGCGCCGAGCTGGCTGAATCGAAAGCGCCCCGGCCCGGCGGCCGTATCGGGCGTGGCGATCGGCTGCCGCTGCCAGGGCGCGTCGCCCGGGTATTCCTCCGCGCGCACCTCGAGCGACGCCAGGCGCCATACGAACAGGCCGACGTGCGGGATGTTGTACCTGCCGCGGCGGTTCTCGATACGGCGCACCTCGGCGAAGCGTCCGGCGCGCTCGAACGGCCCGCCGAGCAGCTCCAGCCCGGATGTGTCGCGCAGATCGGGCGTGCGCGGTACGTCCAGCCGGAGGTGGTTGAGGTGCTGCGTGGTCGCGAGCAGGCGGAAGAGCTCCAACGCCCGGGTCCGCCACCCGGTCACGCTGAGAGCGAGATCCTCGAGCATCGCCCCTGTCCCCTTGCGGCGGCGGAAGCCGAGGGTGTTGGCGACGAACGGGCGCAGGCTGGTGGTGCGCGTGTCGACGTACTGCGCTCCGACGCTGAGCAGGTCGCCGATGTACGGGACGACCCATTCGTCGCACGTCTCGATGAACCAGTTGTCGTACAGGTCCTCGATGTCCGTCTGCACGCGATCGACCTGCGCCGACAAGATCGACAGGAGCGCGCGCAGCGTGCCACCGGCCTGCTCGTCGCGGATGCGCAGGTGGGCCGGCAGCAGATCGTAGAGGCGCTGGCTCATGACGTCACCGCCGACAGCGTGAGTCCGGCCGGCTGCAGGAGCAGCAGCTCGGCGGGGAGCACGGCGCGGGTCGCCGCATCGAACCTGGCCGGCGCTGCGACCAGCACACCGGAGGCGGTGGGCGCCGACTCCTCGGCCTGATAGAGCGCGGCGATCCTGATCGCCAGCACGCCCTCGACGCCTTGCGCGATACCGATGATCTCGGCTGCGGTCACCGGCTGCGCGAAGCTGCGCCGCTCGAAGCTGAACGCGTCCTCGAGCGCGTCCTGAACCTCGGCCAGGACCTCGTCGGAGTCGTACTCGGGCCGGCAGAAGATCGCTGCGTCGAGCTTGAAGAAGCGCGGCGCGAAGCTGTCTACCTGGACCGATTGGGACGGATCGGCGGCAGCCGCGATGCCGTCGAGCAGGTTCCCGTAGGTGTCGGACAGCGGATCAAGCGCCTCGCCGGTCGCCGACGCCACCGTGATGTGGACGATGCGGGTCCGCCCGCTCCAGATCGCCAGAGCCTGCGCCTTGCCCACGCCGGCGAAGCTGCTGGCGAAGTCCTGGTAGTCGGCAAGCGATACGATCCGATCCAGGGTGCGCACCGTGCGCGGCGCGTTGCTGCGCGCCTGCTCGAGGTCCTCGGCATCCTGAGATCCACTCGCGGCCACCGGGTTGGTCACGTACTTGACGAACGGAGGTCGGCTGGCCAGCAGGGTCAGACGTGCCGCGCCGACCTCCCCTGCGGTGCCGATGCCGCTGCGATAGGTCGCGGTCACGTTGTCCTGGCCGGTCGGCAAGCGCGCGCCCGCCACCCCGTCGCCGAACGTGACCCAGCTGGTGCCATCGTCGTCGATGCGCAGTGTGTAGACTCGCGCGATCGACGACTGGCCGTAGAGCGAAGGCACCTCGCTCCACTCCACGCCGTTCACGCGCACGGTCAGCGTGCTTTGCCCGCCCGACGGCGTCGCGGCCGACACGAACGTCAGCGGCGTTTTCGACAGCATGAAGGTCTGGTTGGAGATCGCTCCGTCGCCGCTGCCGAGGATCTCCTCCTGGCTGGCGCCCGGCAGCCGAACCCCCTGGCTGCCGGCCACCGGCACGACCGGCTGGGTCTCGCCGTGGCTCGCGCGCGCGACGTTGGCCGACAGGAGCAGGTTCTGGCGGTCGTACCGGTTGACCAGCGGCGCGGCGAACTGGAGCACCGTGTAGCCTCCGGTGTGAATCGCGCGCTCGAGCGTGGCCAGCTCGCCGGCCGCCGATCCGGTCGCTGCCCCGTCCGCATCGACGGTGGGCCCGGACAATGCGATCACCCGGCCAGCGCCCAGGCCGAGCACCATGCGGTCCAGCATCACCGTCGACGTCGGTGTCCAGGAGACGCCACCGTCGGCGTCCACCACCGGATCGGCGACCGGATCCTCGACCGGTGCCGAAGCGAGCGCCAGCGCCTCGCTCTGCGCGAAGATCGCGGTGGAGCGCATCTTGAAGGTCTCGTCCTTGGTGGCGATACGGGTCGTCCACTCGTCGAGCGGCCGGGTCTGGTCACTCTGCTCGTTGAGCTGCAGGGCGGACGCCTTGCCCGCGATGGCGAAGTCGGCGAGGGCGACCTCCGAGACAGCGCGCAGCGCGAACAGCGTCGGGGCGCCGTCACCCGGCCGGGAGAGACCGACCAGACCGCCCGCCAGCAAGCCGCTCACCGAGCGCTCGAGATACAGGTCGTCCTGCGCATACGTGTTTCCGCTCGAGTCCTTCCAGACGCTGACGCCGCCGTTGGCGTCGAAGTCGGGCCAGTTGCCCTCCTCTGGCAAGCTCTGCGACGCCGGCGCGGAGCAGCCGAAGACGCCGACCCGCTGGCGGAACACGTAGACCGCCGCCGCCGCCGGCGCCTGGGCGAGGAGCGACGCGACCTGGTCGGTCAACGCCTTCTCGTCCCACCGCTGGATCGCCACGAAGGCGGCCAGATCAGCCTCGTCCCACTCCATCTCCAGGACCCGCGTTCGCGCGCCCTCGGCGTCGAGTGGGATCGCGCTGGTGTCGATGACGGCGTCGGCACGATCGGGATGACCGAATCGGGCGGTCTCGCCGCCGGCGGCGACGTCCACCCGCGTCATCTGGTTCACGTCGTCGGCGGTGGTCGCCGCCACCGCCGCGAACGCGATCCCTCGCACCTGCCCCGACGACACCGGATCCGATGGATCGATGTTGTCGTCGGTGACGTGGACGACCAGCAGGTCACCCGCCCTGAGCCCGGTCGCGGTGCCGGCGAGCCAGAGCGAGCCGCACGGCACCGACGAGGCGGCGCCGGTCGCGTCTCGCAGCGCGAGCGCGCCCGACTCGACGCTGAGCTGCTGGCGCTGGAATCGCCGCGGCCGCATCGCGTTCCACGCGGTCCGTGCCTCGATGTCCTCCAGGGTCTCGAAGGTCTGCGGCAGCTCGCCCTCGCCGGGGATGCTCTGCACCTTGGTTCCCTGCGGGATCGTGATCGCGGTGGGAAGGACGATGGGCGGAGGCGGTAACGGCACGCCGGGAATCAGCGGGATCGGCGGGACCTGTGGTGGATCCTCGATGGTGAAAGCCAGCCAGGTACCAGCCGCCACACCCGGGTTCAGCTCGTATCCGATCGCGCGCGCCAGCCACAGCGCCGAGCGGCGCTCGAGCGCGGTGCGGAGGTATCCCTCGTTCGCGATCCGTTCCTGGTAGAAGCAGAGGATGTCGCACACGACAGCGGCCGCGTCCATCATGGCGATCGATGGATCCTCGGCGGCGCGCGTGGTCAGCGCCGGCAACGTGCGAGCGATGCTCGCCTTCATCTCGGCCAGGAACGAAGCGTGGGTGCCGAGGCGAAAGCGAACCTCCGGCTGACCGGGTCGGTTGTCGACGACCGCCGCTTCCGGAGCCGCGCAGCAGCCGCAGGTATCGAGCTCGCCGCTCATCGTCCCCCCAGGAGCACCAGCTCGAGCCGCCCGTTCTCGGGCAAGCTCGGCGCGTTGTCGAGTCGCGCCACCTCGAGGCGCGCGATGTCGATCCGGCCGCTGTCGATCTCGCCGGCGGGCGGCTTGCCGAAGCGCTGGAAACGGAAGCGCGCATCGGTCGGATCGACCCAGTCGACCCCGGCGACCTTCATCGCTTCGCCGATCACCTGGCTCAGATAGACCGGCTGCCCGAAGGTGAAGTTGTCGGGATGGAAAAAGCCGCGCCGTCCGGCCGGCAGGTCGGTCGCGGAGAAGACCTCGAGCAGCGCCTGCCGGACGTGGTCGCGGAAGTAGCCCTGCTTCACGCATGCGACCAGCCGCAGATCGAGCGGCACCATCCGCGGCGGCTCGATCTCGACGTCATGGCCGGCCAGGCGGTACCTCTCGAGGTGGGCGACCATCTCCGCCTCGAAGGCGATGTCGACCGGCCGCCCGGCTC
>Ga0111538_10015582_pt1 | contig 9995 bp, 11 predicted proteins | sample SoiMethybrSBSTD1_FD_79669 | JGI IMG/M metagenome (GOLD analysis project Ga0111538, IMG submission 79669) | Bulk soil microbial communities from a Populus tree surrounding site in Tennessee, USA - Soil MetaG P. TD hybrid SBSTD1 (version 2)... | ecosystem: Environmental > Terrestrial > Soil > Tree... | reverse complement strand
CTGGGCTGGCTGGTATCGCTCGAGGATCGCCCGCAGGGAGGCAGCCGGTTCACGCTCGCTTTTCAGGATTCAAGCGCCGATTAGAATTCCCCCCGATCGTGCGAGGGTCAGGAGGACGGAAAGCGGCGTGCACGTCGCCAATGCCTGCGCGCGCATGACTGAGATCGCATTTTCCTCGACAATGCTCGCCGTCCAGACCGCAACCCCCCTTCACCACGCCGTCATGCATGGCTCGATTTCCGTAGCGTCGGTTTCGTTGTTGCTACTTGCGCTCGGCGCATGCACGAGTACCCCCGGTGAAACCTTGGCACCTTCCGGTGTACAGGGCCAGATCCGAGACCGCATCTACGCCCATGCGCGCAGCGTCGACCCGCAGTGCCGTCAACAGGCGATCGTGAACACCGAAGTGCTCGAACTGCACCCGGGCGGGAGCGTGGCGGAAGAGCGCTGGACCCTCGAAAACTGCCGCCAGAAGCGCAACTACATCGTTTCGTTCCCGCGCACCGGAGGGGCCGCCCGTTTCCAGGTCGAACCCGAACGTTGAGCCCGGCCCAAGACCCCCCCGGGTACAGGACCATTACGTTTCTTAATGCTGTCCCAACAGCGGGTTACGAGAGATACCTCAGGTGCCCTGGCGCAGCGCGCGTTGAAACTTTGCAGGCGTTTCTATAGTCTTACGTCCTGAGATTTTCAGCCCCGAGGAGGCGAACACTCATGCAACCAGAATTCGAACCGCGTTCGGTCTACAGTGGTGCAGGCGAAGTCGCAGTCCAGCAGAACCGTGTCCTGAGAAACACCTACCTGCTGCTCGCTGTCACCATGGTGCCGACGGTCATCGGCGCGATGATCGGAATGGCGACCGGCGGCATCATCATGCAGCACCCGATCATCAGCTCGCTGGTCATGATCGGCGCGGTGATCGGCCTGCAGTTTGCGATCGCGGCGAACCGCGACAGCGCGCTCGGCATCGTTCTGCTTCTGGCGATGACGTTCCTGCTGGGCTGGTGGCTGGGGCCGCTGCTCACGGTTGCGCTCTCGCTGCGTAACGGTCCGCAGCTCGTGGGCTTCGCCGCCGTGGGTACCGGTGCAATCTTCTTCGTCATGGCCGCTATCGCGACGACCAGCAAACGGGACTTCTCCTTCATGGGCAAGTTCCTGTTCGTCGGCATGATCGTGCTGCTGGTTGCGCTGATCGCCAACATGTTCCTGCAGATTCCGGCGCTTGCGCTGACGATCTCGGCCCTCGTGATCGTCGTGTTCTCGCTGTTCCTGCTTCATGACGTGAGCCGCATCGTTCATGGCGGCGAGACGAACTACATCATGGCGACGACAGGCGTCTACATGAGCCTGTTCAATATCTTCGCCAGCCTGTTGCAGCTGCTGATGGCGCTCGCAGGCGAACGAGACTAACCAGGCTGCACCGCTGAAAAAAGGCGCCTACCCAGGCGCCTTTTTTTGAGACCCGTATGGAGCGCGGGAGAATCTTTCCCGCCACCCCACTCCTGCCCTGCGCCTCACGTCCCGCGGTCGAATTGCGCGACCGACTCCACGTGCGCGGTGTGCGGAAACATGTTGACAATGCCCGCCGCTCGCAGCCGGTAGCCCTTCGTATGCACGAGCACCGCCGCGTCCCTGGCGAGCGTCGCCGGACTGCAGGACACGTACACGATCCGTCCCGGTGCGTCATTTCCCAGCGCCTTGACGACCTCGACCGCGCCGTCACGCGGCGGATCGATCAGCATGCGGTCGAAACGACCGAGGACGGCGAGCCGCCTGGCGTCGGGCTCGAACAGATTCGCGACCTCGAACCTGACACGGTCCGCAAGTCCGTTGCGCTCCGCGTTGGACCGCGCCTGCTGAACGAGCGACGCGCTGCCTTCCACCGCCACCACCTCCGCCCCGCTGCGCGCGATGGGAAGCGTGAAATTGCCCAGTCCGGAGAAGAGATCGGCGATCCGTTCGCCAGCCTGCGGGTCGAGCAGCCTTATCGCGCGCCGCACGAGCACCGCGTTCACCGCGTGATTCACCTGTGTGAAATCGGTCGGCCGGAAATAGACGCGCACGTCGAACTCGGACAAGGCGTAGTAGAGCTCGCGATCCGCGGGCGGATGGAACGGGTAGGCCGTATCCGGCCCTCCCGGCTGCAGGTACACCACGACGGAATGCCCGTCTGCAAAATCCGCCAGCAGGCGCTCGTCGGCCGGCGACAGCGGCTCGAGAATCCGGAATACCAGCACGTCTGCGTTGTCGCCGACCGCAAGCTCGATCTGCGGTACCCGGCGGTGTATGGACAGCTTCCCCAACACATCGCGCAGCCTCGGCAGCAGCGCTGAAATCCGCTCCGGCACGACCGCACAGCCCGTCATGTCCGCCACGTAACTGCTGCGCTTTTCATGGAATCCAACGAGCATGCCGCCTTTCTTGGGAACGTGGCGCACCGTGAAGCGCGCCCGATGACGATAGCCCCAGGCCGGCCCCTGAATCGGCGAGAGCATCTGCTCGGGGCGCACCTTGCCGATATGCCGGAGCGCATCTTCGAGAACACGCTGCTTCACCGCGACCTGCGTAGGACCGTCGACGTGCTGGAGCGCGCAGCCGCCACAGAGTCCGAAGTAGGCGCAGCGTGGCGTAACCCGGCTGGCTGCGGCCTTGTGGACGGTCTGCGCAGTCGCGAGCTCGAAAGTGGGCTTCCTGCGGAAGACTGCAACGCTGACGCGTTCGCCGGGCAGTGCGCCTTCCACGAAGATCGCCTTGCCGTCGCGACGCGCGATGCCGCGGCCTTCCTGATCGAGCGACTCGATGTCGAGTGGAGCGTCGGGGATTTTCAAGACCAGTGGGACAGAAACTGCTGCCAGTGCGGCTCGATGGAGCGCTCCAGCGTCGCTCGCACGAGCTCGCATTCGGCCGTGTACTCCTCGGTGCTCAGCGCGCCGCGCATGGCCTGGAACCGCAGGAACACGAGATACGTGTTGACGACGTCGGTTTCGCAGTAGTTCCGTATGTCCGCGGTGCGGTCCGCCTGATACGCATCCCACACCTGCGAGCCGTCCATGCCGAGCTTCCCCGGCAGCCCGAGGAGCTGCGCGATCTCGTCGAGCGGCGCCACCGCACGGCTCTGGTACAGCGCGAGCAGGTCCATGAGATCGCAATGACGCATGTGGTAGCGGCTGATGTAGTTGTTGTAGCGGAAGTCGCGATCGTCGTCCCCGGTATCCCAGTACCGAGGGGCGCGCACGCCGTTGATCAGGCCCCGATAGTGCAGCACCGGAAGATCGAAGCCGCCGCCGTTCCAGGACACGAGCTGCGGCGTGTACTTCTCGATGCCGTCGAAGAAGCGCTGGATGATGTCGGCTTCGCTCTCTCCACCGCCGCCGATCGACCAGACCCTGAACGTGTCCTTGTCGCGCAACGCACACGAGACCACGATGACGCGATGCAGGTGCAGCGGCAGGAAGTCGTGGCCCGCGCTCTGGCGGCGGAGCTGAAACGCCATCGTGGCGACGTCGCGATCGCTCAGTTCCGGCGCGAGATTGCGCAGCCGGCGCAGGCCCTCGATGTCCGGGACGGTTTCTATGTCGAAAACGAGAACCGGGCCCACGCGCGGCAGATCAGGCGGGGAACACGCCGGTCGAGAGATACCGGTCGCCGCGGTCGCACACGATGAACACGATCACCGCGTTCTCGACCGTCCTGCACACTTCCAGCGCGGCCCATAGCGCGCCGCCCGAAGAGATGCCCGCGAAGATGCCCTCTTCGGCCGCAAGGCGGCGCGTGGTCTCTTCGGCGTCGGACTGGGTGACCTCGATCACGCGATCGACGCGGCTCCAGTCGCAGATCCTGGGCAGATATGCCGGAGGCCACTTGCGGATCCCGGGAATCTGCGAGCCCTCGTCCGGCTGACACCCGACGATCTGAATCCCCGGATTCTTCTCCTTGAGGTACTGCGACACACCCATGATGGTACCGGTCGTCCCCATACTGCTCACGAAATGGGTGATGCAACCGTCGGTATCGCGCCAGATCTCCGGCCCCGTGCCTTCGTAGTGTGCGAGCGGGTTGTCGGGATTCGCGAACTGGTCGAGGATCACACCGCGCCCTTCGTCCCTCATCTTTTCCGCAACGTCGCGTGCCATCTCCATGCCGCCTTCCTTGGGCGTGAGCACGAACTCGGCGCCGAACGCGGCCATGGTCTGCCGGCGCTCGACCGAGAGATGCTCCGGCATGACCAGCACCATGCGGTAACCCATCATCGCCGCACACATCGCGAGCGCGATACCCGTGTTGCCGCTGGTCGGCTCGATCAGCGTATCGCCGGGCTTGATGTCTCCGCGCTCCTGCGCCCGGCGGATCATCGACAGCGCCGGGCGGTCCTTCACCGAGCCCGCCGGGTTGTTTCCTTCGAGCTTGGCAAGGAGCACGTTGGTCGTGTTGCCCGGCAAGCGCTTCAACCTGACGAGCGGCGTGTTGCCGACGAAATCCTCGAGAGTCTGCGTGTTGAACATGGGTGGCTTCATAGTGAGCGATCCGGCGGTTTGCGCAGGAGTGCCGGGGCATGGGGGTCCGGCGCGGGAGCGACGTTTTCGAGGAGTTGGGTGCAATAGGCTGCGACGCCCTGCTCGACCGTCAGGAACGGCGCGGCGTAACCGGCCTCACGCAGCGCGGACATGTCGGCCTGCGTATAGCTCTGGTACTTTCCCTTGAGGTCGTCCGGGAACGGAATGTAGCGGACCACCCCCGCGGCACGCATCTCTTCCAGCGTGAGCGTAGCTTCGCCGCCATGTGCACGGCAGGCGTTCACGACGGCCACGGCGACATCATTGAAGCTCTGGGCCGCACCCGTACCGACGTTGAAGATCCCGGAGGCCCCGAGGTGATCGAGGAAGAACAGGTTCGCGCGCACGACGTCCTCGACCGAGATGAAGTCGCGTCGCTGCTCGCCGTCGCCGTAACCACCACTGCCCTCGAACAGCTTCACGCTCCCATTCGCGCGGTACTGGTTGAAGAAATGGTAGGCCACGGACGACATGCGTCCCTTGTGCTGCTCGCGGCTGCCGTAAACGTTGAAATAGCGCAGCCCGACGACCTGCGCTGTGCGGCGCGAGGCATTCCTGCGCACGTACTGGTCGAAGAGGAGCTTGGAATAGCCATAGACGTTGAGCGGTTCCTCCGACTCGGGATTCTCGCGGAACGAGGTTCGCGCGCCATACACGGCCGCCGACGATGCGTAGATGAATGGAATCTCCGCTTCGGTGCAGTACTCGAGCAGCGCCTTCGAATACTCGTAATTGTTCAGCATCATGTAGCGGCCGTCGCCCTCGGTCGTGTCCGAGCACGCGCCCTGATGCAGCACCACGTCGACGTCCGCGTCCAGAACGCCCTCACGCACGCGCTCGATGAACCGCTCCTTGTCCATGTAATCGTCGATCTCGCAGTCGACCAGATTGACGAACTTGTCCCCGTCGCGCAGATCGTCGACGGCAAGAATGTCCGTGACGCCGCGATCGTTCAAAGCGCGCACGAGGTTCGAGCCGATGAAACCGGCCGCGCCGGTAACGACGTAACTCATGTAGTAAACGACTCCCCAGCCGTTCGTCCGAGGTGATTCTCGCCTGTCGATATCATGTTAGACGGTTGCGGGCTGGCCCGTTCCAAAAAGCTCTTCCGGGGTGACCACCGCCGTACCGAATTTGCCCACGACGACGCCGGCCGCCCGGTTCGCGAAGCGCACGGCATCGTCCAGCCCGACTCCGCTCGCGACCATGACGCCCAGCGTGGCGATGACCGTATCTCCGGCACCGCTCACGTCGAAGACCTCGCGCCCCTGCGCAGGCACGTGCAGGCGCGAGCCTTTCCGGTACAGCGTCATGCCTTCTTCGCTGCGGGTAATGAGCAGCGCGTCGATGCGCAGTTCACGCGCCAGCGCATGCGCCTTCCGCGTGAGCTCCGCTTCGCTCTTCCATCCGCCGGCGACTTCCCTGAATTCGGCGCGGTTGGGCGTGAGCAGCGACGCACCGCGATAGCGCCGGTAATCGTCGCCTTTGGGATCGACGAGCACCGTCTTACCCGCTGCCCGCGCGGCGCGAATCATGTTCACGATGTGCGTGAGCCCGCCCTTTCCATAGTCGGACAGAATCACCGCGTCGTGGCTTTGAAGGAGCTTCGTGAACACGCGGAACTGGGAGGCCAGCGCTTCGTGCGTGGGCGGCGTCTCGAAATCGACGCGCACCAGCTGCTGGTGACGGCCGATCACGCGCAGCTTGATCGTGGTTTTCACGCCGGGGTCGGTGTGCAACTGCACATCCACCCGCTCGCGCCGCAGCAGTCGCCGCAGGCACGCTGCGGCCTCGTCCCGGCCGAGGACGGAAACCAGAGTCGTGTGCGCTTCGAGGGCCGCAACGTTGCGTGCGACGTTGGCCGCGCCGCCGGGTCGTTCTTCGACGCGATCGATCTTGACCACGGGGACCGGCGCTTCGGGCGAAATGCGGCCCACCTCTCCAAACCAGTAGCGGTCCAGCATCACGTCGCCGACCACGAGCACGTGGGCGCTGCGCAGCCGGTCCGCGTCCGGCGTCCGCGTCTGCTGCGAACCTTCCAGCGGATCGTACCGCAGCGCGTTCGGGCGCGCCCTCCGGGTCTCGTAGCGGCCCGCCTTCATAATGGCGGCAGCGCAGGCGCCATGTCGCGCTGAATCGCCGCGAGCGCCGCCAGCGGATCCGGCGCGCGGGTGATAGGCCTGCCGATCACGAGATAATCCGCCCCGGCTTCGAGCGCGGCGCGCGGCGTCATGACGCGCTGCTGGTCGTCGACCGCGGCATCGGCGGGCCGGATACCGGGTGTCACAAGGCAGAAGTCGCTGCCGCATGTGGCGCGCAACGCGGCGGCCTCCTGTGCAGAGCAGACCGCTCCGTCCAGTCCCGTGCGGCGCGCCAGCAGCGCGAGACGCTTCACGTTGTCCATCGGGCTGCCGGAGAACCCGAGCTCGACGAGATCCGCCTGTGTCATGCTCGTCAGCAGCGTCACCGCGATCAGTTTGGGCGCTTCAGCGCCCGTTCCGATCGCCTCACGCGCCGCACGGAGCATGGCAGCGCCACCGAGCGCATGCACAGTGACCATCCAGACCCCGAGCTCGGCGGCAACCCGGCACGCCGCGGCGACCGTGTTGGGAATGTCGTGAAATTTGAGATCGAGAAACACCCCGAAACCGCGGCTGATGAGATGCCTGATGAGCGCAGGGCCTTCGATCGTCGACAGCTCCTTTCCCACCTTGACACGGCACTGCGCCGGATCGAGCCGGTCGGCGAGCGCAAGCGCGGTGTTGCCATCGGGGAAGTCGAGCGCGACGATGACACGGGGGTCGTTGGTCACGCCGGTAGCCCCTTCTCTTCCGTGCGGCGCGGGGAGTAGGTCTCCCACGCGGCGCAGGCCGGGCAATGCCAGTAGTACTGGCGCGCGCGGAAGCCGCAGTTGTCGCACTTGTACATCGCAAGCCCCCGCGTGTGCTGGCTCACCAGCCCTCGCATGAGTTCGAGATCACGGCGACGGTCGATCGGGGCCTCGAGCAGCTGCGCCTCGAGCAGCTTATCGAGACCCAGCAGGGTGGGCGTGCGCCGCAGTTCATCGCGCACGAGGCGGTATGCAGGGTCCGGGCCCTCGTTTTCGAGCGTGCCCTGGAAGACGACGTTCAGCGCGTCGAGCGACGGATACTTTTCGAGATACGCACGCAGCAGATTCAGTCCTTCTTCCGTGCGGCCCAGCTTGCGGTAAGCGTTGTAGATGCGCTCCGCGACGAGCGAGAGGAACGCCGGGTTCTGGCTTTCGATTCGCTTCCACGCTTCGATCGCTTCGTCGGGGCTGCCGGCCGCGAGCTCGAGATCCCCGAGCAGCAAGTTGGCCCGCACGCACAGGCGGTGGTGCGCGAGCGCCGACACCAGATGCGGCCGCGCCGCTTCCGGCCGGGAATGCATCATGTCGCTGCTCGCAAGCTCGCAGTAGAAGTTCGCGATCTCCTTCTGGTGGGAGCGACCGGTCACGATTTCGAGCCGCGACGCGATGTCGATCGCTTTCTGCCAGTCCTTCTCCTGCTGGTAGATCTCGAGCAGAAACTTGAGTGCGGGCTCCGCATGTGGCGTTCCGTCGAGCTTCAGGAAGAGCTCCTCCGCCCGGTCGAGCAGCCCGGCCTTGAGATAGTCCTGCGCGAGCTCGAACAGCGCCGCGAGCTTCTGCTCCTGCTGCAGATCCGGCCGCTCGACGAGGTTCTGATGCATGCGGATCGCGCGTTCCACCTCACCGCGCCGGCGGAAGAGATTCCCGAGCGCGAAGTGCAGCTCCACGGTCTGCGGATCGACTTTCACCACTTCGATGAACGCTTCGATCGCCTTGTCGGGCTGTTCGTTCAGCAGGAAGTTGAGGCCTTTGAAATACGACATCGGCAGCGAGCGCGATTCCGAGACCAGCTGCTTGATATCGATGCGCGCAGCGAGCCAGCCGAGCGCGAAAAAGAACGGAAGAGCGAGCAGCCACCAGTATTCGATGTCCATGCGTAAGGGTCGCGCCGCTCAAGTGCCCGCTATGTCCGCGGGCGGCCGTTCCGCCGGGACGGGCAGCTGGCGATCGAGCTGGCGCCGCAGAGAGGAAATCTCCCTGCGCTGACGCAAAATTGTCCCGAGCACGCTCAGAAGCCCCAGCGCCGCGCCCACACAGAACACGATGAGCAGCACGAAGATCAGCGGCGCCCGCCATTCGTAGCCCAGAAAATACCGCACCGTGACCGGGTCGGTGTTCTTGACGGCGAACGTGAGCATGAACGCGAACAGCGCGATCTTCAGGATGAGGAGCACGTAGCGCATCGCGGATTTGTCAGAGCGGCGCGAGCCGCACAGGGATAACGTTTGTTCGAAGCAGCGGCGTAACGTCCTTCCAAAAAAAAGCGGCATGGTCTTTCACATGCCGCTCTCGCACGTGAGGCTGCGTCACTCTTTCTTCAGATCGACGCGCTCGCGCAATTCCTTGCCGGCCTTGAAATGCGGAACGTACTTCGCTGGCACCTGCACTTTCTCGCCGGACTTTGGATTGCGTCCGGTGCGAGGCGGCCGATAGTTGAGTCCGAAGCTCCCGAAGCCTCTGATCTCGATGCGCTGCCCTTCGGCCAGGCTTTTCGCCATCGCATCGAGGATCATCTTTACCGCCAGTTCAGCGTCCTTCGCGACGAGCTGTGGATAGCGCGCCGCGAGCTTCGCGATCAGCTCCGACTTCGTCATGTTGCTCCCTTGGCGCCGATTATTGTTGGGTGTTGGCTACATCCAGCTTCGCCTTGAGCAGCGCTCCCAGGTTCGTCGTCCCCGCACTGCTCTTGTCCGCAGCGTGTTTCTGGATCGCTTCGGCTTCTTCCGCGAGATCCTTCGCCTTGATCGACAGGTTGATCGTGCGGTTCTTGCGGTCGACGTTGATGATCATCGCCGTGACGCTATCGCCCTCCTTCAACCGGGTACGGATGTCCTCTACGCGGTCGCGGGAGACCTCCGACGCACGCAGGTAACCCTCCATGTCGCCGTCGAGCTGAACGACGGCGCCCTTGGCATCGATCCCCTTGACGATGCCGGTCACGATCGAATTCTTCTCGTGGGAGGCAACGTAATTGGAGTACGGGTCGCCCTCGAGCTGCTTCACGCCCAAAGAGATGCGCTCGCGCTCGACGTCGATCGACAGCACGACCGCGTCCACCTCTTCGCCCTTCTTGTAATTGCGCACGGCTTCTTCACCGGGCTGCGACCAGGACAGATCCGACAGGTGCACGAGACCGTCGATTCCGCCCGGCAGGCCGATGAAGATGCCGAAGTCGGTGATCGACTTGATCTGGCCGCGGACCCGGTCGCTCTTCTTGTGATTCATGGCGAACTCTTCCCACGGGTTCGGCATGCACTGCTTCATCCCGAGGGAGATCCGGCGCCGGTCCTCGTCGATCTCGAGCACCATGACTTCGACTTCGTCGCCGAGCT
>Ga0111538_10015580_pt1 | contig 9995 bp, 11 predicted proteins | sample SoiMethybrSBSTD1_FD_79669 | JGI IMG/M metagenome (GOLD analysis project Ga0111538, IMG submission 79669) | Bulk soil microbial communities from a Populus tree surrounding site in Tennessee, USA - Soil MetaG P. TD hybrid SBSTD1 (version 2)... | ecosystem: Environmental > Terrestrial > Soil > Tree... | reverse complement strand
TGTTCGCCACGGTGAGGCCTGAGGAGGGCAATCCCGCAATCTCCCACTTTTGCGGACTCGCCCGCGAGCTCGGCATCTGGCTGCACATCGGCTCGATGGCCGTCCTGCTCGGCAACGGTAAGATTGCCAATCGCTCCTTCCTCTTCGCCCCCGGCGGCCGGATCGAGGCGCGCTTCGACAAGATCCACATGTTCGACGTGCAACTGGCCGGCGGCGAGAGCTATCGCGAGTCAAAGAACTACCAGGCGGGCGAGACCGTCGTGCTGGCCGAGCTGCCCTGGGGCACGCTGGGGCTGACGGTCTGCTACGACCTGCGCTTCCCCCACGTCTACCGGGCGCTGGCCAAGGCAGGTGCGGAGTTCCTGGCGATCCCCTCCTCATTCACCCGCCAAACCGGTGCAGCCCATTGGCATGTGCTGATGCGCGCCCGGGCCATCGAGAACGGCTGTTTCGTGTTTGCTGCAGCGCAGGCCGGCAAGCACGAGGTCGGCCGGGAAACCTACGGCCACAGCCTCATCGTCTCGCCGTGGGGCGAAATCCTGGCGGAAGCCGACGGCGTTCATCCATCGGTCATCGTTGCCGACGTCAAATCGAGCGACGTGCAACAGGCGCGCCAGCGCATTCCCTCGCTCCAGCATGACCGGCCGTTCCAGGTCGTTCGCGCTTCGGCGATGCAGGCAAAGGAAGCCTCATGATCCTCTATCGGCTCAAATGCAAGAAGGGCCACGAGTTCGAGGCCTGGTTTGCCAGCAGCGCCGCCTTCGACAAGCAGGAGAAGGCGGGGCTGCTCAGTTGTGCGCACTGCGGCACATCGAAGGTGTCCAAGGCCCTGATGGCGCCGCGCATCGCCAAGCGCGCCAAGCCGAAGGTGGCCGCCAAGAAGCCGGAGGAGACGGTCGCGGAGGCTCCTGCCAAGCCCGAGACGCAGCGCGTTGCCGCCCACCGCGAGCTTGCCGCCGCCATGCGCAAGCTGAGGGCCGAGGTCGAGTCCAAGTCGGAATACGTGGGCCCGCGCTTCTCCGAGGAAGCGCGCAAGATCCACTACGAGGAGGTGCCCGCGCGCGGCATCCACGGCGAGGCCACCGCCGAGGAGGCCAAGGCGCTCAAGGAGGAGGGCATCGAGTTCTTCCCGCTGCCGATCCTGCCGGAGGATCGCAATTGACGGCCGTGCGGGCCCGCACCTCTCGCATGCTCTTCGCCGCCACGGCGCTGATCGCCCTCCTGGCGGCACCGACCATCTCAACCGCCCAGACCGACGCCTGGGCCCTGCTGCGCCAGCCGGGGCATGTGGCGTTCATGCGCCATTCGGATGCGCCGGGTTTTGGCGGCTATGGCGATCCGCCAGGTTTCAAGCTCGAGGATTGCGCCACGCAACGCAATCTGAGCGAGGAAGGCCGCGCCCACGCGCGCCGCACCGGCGAGGCGTTCCGCAAGCTTGGCGTGGTGTTCGACCGCGTGCTGTCGAGCCCTTGGTGTCGCTGCAAGGAGACGGCACTGCTGGCCATCGGCCGCGAGGCCGAAGTGTTCGCGCCGCTCAGCAACCTGGTCGGCCGAGGCGAGCACCGGGAGGCCCAAGTGAAGGCGCTCAAGGCCTACTTGGCCGGGCTCGACGGCAACACGCGGGTGCTGTTCATCACACATGGCATCGTGATCAATGCCCTGACCGGCGTCAGTCCCGCTTCCGGCGAGATGGTGATCGTCAAGCCGGGCAGCGGCGGCGAGCCCAACGTCGTCGCCCGCCTCAAGGCCGATTGAGCCGGCCTACGCGTTCGCGCGCCAGAGCTTCAAGTCCTGCTCGGCGACGCGGCGGGCTTCGACGATCTTCGTCACGCACTCCTGCGCCTGACCGACCTCGTGGGAGGCCATCGCCTGCATGCTCAACCGCGCTTCGTCGACCGGCACGGCCGGGTACTCCACGAGATTGACGAACACGCCGCTCTCCGCGATCCGTCGCGCGGCCAGGCGGGCGAGCCGATCGTTGCCGAACGGCACGAGCACGATCGGCGACGGTGCGCCGTAGCACGTGATCCCCTGCGCGGCAAAGCCGTCGCGCAGGGCATTGGCACAGGCCAGCAGGCGCGCCCGCAGCTCGTCCCCCTCCGGCGCACGCACGATGTGGATGGCCTGCGAGACAATGGCCGCCTGCACCGGCGACAACGCGTTCGAGAACATGTGCGGATTGCCGTAGTACTTGGCGAATTGCTTGACGGCCGGCGAGCGCGAGGCGAGAAATCCGCCGTTGGACGCAAAGGTCTTGGCGAAGCTGCCCATCACCAGGTCGATCTTGCCGAGCAGGCCCTGGGCGGCCAGCACGCCGCCGCCGCCCGGACCCAACGCGCCGAGGTCGTGCGCCACGTCGACCAGCAGCGTCGCGCCGAATTCGCTGCAGGCGGCCTGGAAGGCACCAAGATCGGGCGATTCGGAGTCGACGGAGAATAGGCCCTCCGTGATGACCATCACGCCGTTGCGCGCATCCTTGGCGCGGATGCCCTTGAGCCGGGCTTTGAGGTCGACGGCATCGTTGTGGATGAAATGGTTGATCTGCGGCGTGGCGGCCGCCGCGCCTTGCTGCAGGCAGGCGTGACACTGGTGGTCGATGAGGATGTGGTCGCGCGGGCGGACGAACGCGGCAATCGCGCCGTAGCCTGCTGCCCACCCCGTCGGATAAAGCGCGACGTGCTCCATCCCAAGCAGCGCCGCCAGGTTCTGCTCGAGCTCCAGCGACAGCCGCGTGTTGCCGAGCAGGACTGCGGAGCCGGCGCTGTGCGGGCCGAACTCGCGCATGGCCTCGATGCCCGCTGCGGCGACCTCCGGATGCCGGCTGAGACCCAGATAGTCCTGCGATGCGAAGTTGATGCCTTCCCGCGTGGTGGTGCTGGAGTCGGACACGGTGGTGTGCGGACCGGCCGCCGTCTCCAGCGCACGCGAGTAGGGCCACAGGCCGAACTCCGCACGGCTCTGGATGTAGTCGTAGAAGCGCTCGGTGCGCTTGAGAAGATCTGGCCCGGACGGATTGCGGAAGTGGGCGATCGATTGCGTCATGATGCGCGCCCGATCCTCGGGGCTCAACTTGGAGACTGAAGCTTCCGTGGCCATCACCAGCTCCGTGACCGAGGGTCGGGCATCCAGGCGATGTTGCCTCATGCCACCCGACGTGGTCAAATTGCGCGGACATCGAGGAACCTGCCGGCAATCGGGAGCTTGCGATCGTGACGGCGACGTCCAGCACGCAGTTTCTTCCCTTCCTCGACGCGGCGGAGGAGAGCGCGTTGCTGGCAGCAGCGCCCGTCAAATCGTTCGCCCGCGACCAGCTGGTCTTCGACCAGGACGCGACGCTACGTGCAATCTTCCTCATCGAGGAAGGATCGGTGCGGATCGAGCGCCACGATCGCGGTGCCATGGTGCCGCTCGCCGTGTTGGGTGCCGGCGAGTTCTTCGGCGAGATGTCGTTCGTGGACGGCACGCCGACCAGCGCCAGGGTGGTGGCGGACGAGCCCACCCGCCTTCGGGTCATCGACACGGCCACCGTGGACAACCTCAGCAAGGCCAATCCGGCCTTCGCCGGCCGCCTCTATCGCTCGATTGCCGCCATCCTCGCCGAGCGGCTGCGGCTCGCCTCCATGCGCACCTACGCCGGCCAGTCCTGGGGATGATGCGCGCGGCTTCCATCCCGTATTCGCAGCGGATCAATCATCGTCGAACGATCGGAGCGCCATGACCACGCAGATCAAGCTGGGGAACCTCACGATTCATCGCATCGTCGAGCAGGAGGGTCCATTTTTCGACGTGCTGAAGTTCTTCCCCACCTTGACGAAGGAGCTGCTCGAGGAGAACCGCGCCTGGCTGCAGCCGCGCTTTGTCGACCCGGCCGACCAGCTCATGCTGTGCATTCAGAGCTACCTGGTGTGCACTCCCCATCACAACATCCTCGTCGACACCTGCGTGGGCAATCACAAGCCGCGACCCACGCGGCCGTTCTGGAACATGATGAAGTCCGACCGCTTCGAGAAGAACCTGGCCGCCACGGGGCTTGGCGTCGCCGACATCGACTTCGTCATGTGCACGCATCTGCACACCGACCACGTCGGCTGGAACACGCGGCTCCAGGACGGCCGCTGGGTACCGACCTTCCCCAGGGCGCGCTACGTCTTCGCCGAACGCGAGCTTGCCTACTGGACCAAGCGCCAAGAGGACGATGCCACCGCCGTCCCCTGGATCACCGACTCGGTGCTGCCGATCGTCGCCGCCAACCGCGCCGACGTCGTCAGAAGCGCGCACGCCTTCAACGACCTCGTCACGCTGATCCCCACGCCCGGCCACAGCATCGACCACTACTCCGTGCAGGTCGGCAAGCCCGGCGCCGACGCCGTTATCACCGGCGACATGATCCACTCACCGTTGCAGGCGCGCTATCCCGAGCTCGGCATGATGGCGGACTACGACTGCAAGCAGGCCGGGGTGTCGCGTCGCGAGCTGTTCGGCCGCTTCTGCGAGACGTCCACCCTCATGTGCACCGCACATTTCCCTTCGCCCTCCACGGGGCGCCTGGTGCGTTGGCGCGACGCCTTCAACTTCGCGGCGGCGTGAGCGGGCCAGATATCGTGAAGGTCTGGTAGCGACGCGACGATAGCGGCGATCATCTGGAACATGTGTTGCGATAAAAACCGCACCGTTGCGATCCCTTGCAACACCAGTCCCAGATAGTGCCGTTGTTTACTGGGTTAGAACAACGTCTCTCACCGGGCTTGCAGAACCTCACAACAAGATCAGGTACTAAACTTTGATGCTGACGTGGCCGCATCGTGTGGGGGGAGACGGTGCTTGCGACAATGACCCTGTCCCTCGTGCCGTCTGCTTCAGAAGCTGCGCTGTACACAGGGCATACGATGAGCAGGCACAGGGCCGCGCAAAACCTGCAGACCATGACATCATCCTCTCGACTGGATGCATCCTCTCGACTGGATGCGACCTTACGGGCCAGGACTAAGCGGCAGCGGTCCGGCGCCGCACCTGCGGCAGCACTTCGCGGCCCAACAGCTCGATGCCGGAGAGGATGTCGTCCTGGCGCATTCCGGGCCAGCTCACCCGCATCGACAGGTGGGTGACGCCGGCGCGGTGCTGGGCAAGCAGCATGTCGATCACCTTGGCCGGCGCGCCGACCGCGAAGCGATTGGCAGCGAGACTGCGGAACTGCTGCTCCGGCGTCGCATTCGGGTCGAGGCTCAAGCCCTCCAGCCCCCACGAGAAATAGGCCTTGTACTTCTCGATGAGGAAGGGCGCGATGCGGCGCACGGCCGTGTCGTCGTCGGGCGTGCAGCCCACTTCCAGCAGTCTGCAGACGTGCGGGCTCGGCGGCAGCTGCGCTGCGGACCGCGCCGAGCTGTAGATCGACATCTGCTTTGCGAGCTGGTCGAGCGTGGGGATCGGCACCACCAGCCAGCCGTCGCCGATGGCGGCCGCGCGCTTGATGGCCGCCTCCACTTGCGCGCCGATGATGATGGGCGGGCGCGGCGACTGCATCGGGCGCGGGCGGATGGTGGCATCGCTGATCTGCCAGTGGCGCCCACGGTGCGTGACGCGGTCCTCCGACCACAGCCGCTTGATGATCTCGACGCCCTCGGCGAGCCGGCTCGCCCGCTCGGACATCGCCACCCCGTACATCTCGTATTCCTCCGGCCGGTAGCCGAGGCCGACGCCGAGCAGGAACTTGCCGCCCGTGACGACGTCCATGAAGGCGCCGATCTCGGCCAGCTCGATCGGGTTGTGCAGCGGCAGTAGGGTGACGTTGGTGCCGATCCACAGCCCTTCGGCGGCGGCGGCCATCGATTGCAGCAACGGCAGCTGGGGGAAGAAATGAAACCCCTGGGTAACGTGATGCTCGCCGGCCCAGATCGAATCGAAGCCCAGCGAGCGAATGAGACGCACCTGCTCCAAGGTTTCGGCATAGCGGCGCGCCGGATCGTCGCCGGCGGGATGCTGCGAGTTGAGGTAGATGCCGAGTTTCATCGCCTGTCTCCCCGTCTACCTGCTACGTGAGCCAATGCTGGTGCGGAAGCTGCGGCAAGGCAAGCGCCACAATGTTTCTGCTTTGGCGTGATCAGCCGTGGCAGCGTCGGGATGCTGGCTCGGGGCGAGGACTGCGCTTAGAATGGGATCGATGACAGCACGACTGACCTTGCTGAGCCTGATCGGCGCAGTGCTGCTGGCTGCGACCGCCAGCGGTGCCGCGGCGCAGATCGCGCTCGGCACCGCCGATTCCAAGCCCTACGACGAACGCCTTATGCGTCTTTCGGAAATTCTGGGCGCCGTGCACTATTTGCGCGAGCTGTGCGGCGCAAACGACGGCCAGGTCTGGCGCGACCGCATGAAGGAGCTGATGGACGCGGAAGGCTCCACGGCGCTCAGGCGCGCCAAGCTCACCCGCAGCTTCAACAGCGGCTATCGCAGCTACAGCCGGACCTACAACAGCTGCACGCCTTCCGCCCAGACCGCCATCAACCGCTTCCTCGCCGAGGGTTCGGAGATCGCCGACGGTCTCGTGAAATCCGTCCCCTGATTTGAATGGGTCGCGCCACCCTCTCGCGGCATCGCGAAGATTCATCGTTAACTGTTGTAGAAGATAGCCCCCGGCTGCGCTCATGCTACAGCCACGGCCGGCGCTACCTTGCGATGGTTGCGCTGCGGAAATGGGCGTCGGGGGAACAGGGGAGGCGGTATGCTGGCCTTCGAGTCCGTAGAAAGCGACGATGCGCGCATGAAAGCGCTCAACTACATCCTGGAGGCTTGGGAGGAAGGGACGAGCAGCGGCATTGCGCCTGAAATGATGGCCTACGCCGCCCTCTACACGGCACTCACCGATCTCGTCGCCTCGTTCGGCGAGGACTCCGTCGTCTCGCTGGTGAACGGTCTCGTCCCGCGCGTGCAGAAGGGCGAGTTCACCGTCTATCGCTCCCGCCAGTAGCGCTGCCGGCATCACCAGAAGCGCAAGCTTGGCTGCTTCACCACCATCTCGCCGATCAGCACGCATCCGAAACCGATCAATGTCAGCCCGGCGATGCGGTTGATCTGGCCTAGCCGCACCACGTCCAGCCGATGGCGGATCGTGGCGATGAATTGCGAGACCACGAACCAATAGAGGAAGCTGCCGCCCATGATGGCCGCCACCATGGTGAAGGCATCGATGTAGGATTCGACCTCGACGAACGAGCTGACGCCGCCGAAGATGGCGATCAGCACGAGCACTGCCCCGGGGTTGGTGATGGTGAGGAAGAACGTCTGCGGAATGTCCCAGATGTAATCCCGGAGCGAGGCCTTCTCGCCGTGGCTCTCGGTGGTAACGGTGGCGCGCGTCAGATAAAGCTTGATGCCGGCAACGAGGAGGGCCAATCCGCCGACGATCTGGATGGCCGTCCGGTACTGCCGGATGGCGCCGGAGATCGCATTGACGCCCAGCGCCGCGCCGAGCGCGATCAAGCCGTCGCCCAGCATGATGCCGAGGCCGGCCGCCATGCCGCCGAAGAACCCACGCTCGACAGCGCGCTGGATACCGAGCAGGTTGACGGGCCCGAATGGCATGGCCAGCAGCATGCCCATGACCATGCCGACCGGTATGATGAAGGGATTGGGGATGTAGTCCACGGCGGACTCTACATGGTCGGCCAAAGCTTCGAGGCCCGGTCGATGGCATCGCGCACGCAATCGAGACCGGACCCGGCGCATAGGCATCGACCGCAGGCGCCGGCAGTAGGCGCACGGCTCAGGTACAAGGAATACCTCCAGATGGGGCGAAACGTGCGCACGGCACTCAATGTCACCGGCTTATTCCTACTGGCGCAGTTCGCCCTTGTCCAATGCTTTGGCCCGGCATCCCCAGCGCACGCGCAAAGGTCGTCCGAGAGCAGCGCAAGAAAGGGGCAACCGGTTCGGCCAGCGGCGCCGGAGGTCCGTTATGGCACCGACCGTCTGCCGGGGCCCGTCCAGGACATGCGCGAGGCGATCCTGAGCGCCGTCAGAGCCGGGCACATCGAGGAGGTACGGCATGCCTGGGACCTCAATGAGCTCAAGCCCGATCTCGGCGCTGTGCCTGCCGGCGGCGACCCGATTGCGCATTGGAAACGCATCTCGGGTGACGGCGAGGGCCGCGAAATCTTGGCGGCATTGGGCGAGATCCTCGATACCGGCTATGTGGTGCTGCCGCTCGGCCGTGACCTCGAGAACAACAAGATCTACGTCTGGCCCTACTTCGCGGAGGTGCCTCTCGACAAGCTCACTCCCGGCCAAGAGGTGGAACTGCTGCGCCTCGTTTCTCCCTCGGCCTTGAAGGACATGCGCGCGGCAGGAACATACGCGCATTGGCGCATTGCCATCGGCGCCGACGGGACGTGGCATTCTTTCCGCAGAGGCCCCTAAATGCGCACCGGCGGCGGCCGATTGCGGCGTCGCCCAGTTCAAGACCTCGGTAACCTCCTGTATATGCAGACGTGGCAGACTTGGACGAGTTTGGGACACAGGTAAGTTGCAGGGAAAGGCCGGGCCATGTGGCGTATAGGACTGGCGGCGTTGCTCTTGATGACATTGGCCGGAGCAGCCGACGCGCAATACTGGGGATCGCCCTACGGCCGCGGCGGCTACGGCGCCTATGAGCGGCCGCCGCCGAACTTTTTCTCGTTCTGGGGCTTTGACGATTACGACCGCCCGCGCCGCTATGGTCCCAGGCTGCAGTCGGGTGGCGACAGGCCAGCCATCGCCGCGATCGAGCCGCGCACCATCTCCTTTCCCAGCAGCTATCCCGTCGGCAGCATTATCATCGACGGCAAGGGCCGCCAGCTGTTCCTGGTCAAATCGGCGACCGAAGCCCTGCATTACCCGATCTCCGTGGGCCGCGAGGGCTTCGCCTGGGCCGGCACGGAGACGATCAGCCGCAAGGCCGAGTGGCCGGACTGGCACCCGCCCGAGGAGATGCGCTACCGCGACTGGCGCCTGCCCGAGAAGATGACCGGCGGCATCAAGAACCCGCTGGGCGCCATGGCGCTCTATCTCGGCACCTCGCTCTATCGCATTCACGGCACCAACGACCCCAACTCGATCGGCCGCGCCGCCTCGTCGGGCTGCTTCCGCATGCTCAACGGACACATCGTCGACCTCGCCTCGCGGGTGGAGGTCGGCACCAGCGTCACCGTGGTGCACCGTCTGCCGCCGGAGCTGGAGAGGGTCGTCGCCGAGCAGGTCGCGCCACCGGCACCGCCGCAAGCAAGGCGGGCGCGGCCGTCGTAATGGGGTCAGACCCCGCGGCACCTGCATTGAGAATCCAACAGGCGTTGCGGTGCGGGGTCGGACCCCATCCACCGGCGCTTGCCTTGGCGCCTCGCTGTGATTACCTGTGCGAGCGACGCTTAGCCTGGCGGCACAGGGACCGGATTGGCGATGACACCTGCGAGGATCGCGCGACTTGCCGATCGCGGCGTTGTGCGCGTGACGGGCGCGGACGCCGAAAAACTGCTGCAGGGTATCGTCAGCAACGACATGGAGCTGCTCGCCTCGCAGCCCGCCATCCACGCCGCGCTGCTCACTCCGCAAGGCAAGATACTCTTCGACTTTTTCGTGGTGCGGGCCAGCGACGGCTTCCTGCTCGAGGTGGCGCGCGACAAGGCGGCCGACTTGGCCAAGCGCCTCAACCTCTACAAGCTGCGCGCCAAGGTCGACATCCAGGATGCGAGCGAGGACTATCGTGTGCTGGCGCTGTGGGGTTCGCCGAGCGGTCGTGAAGAAATCACCGACACCGTCTCGTTCGCCGATCCGCGCCTGCCCGCGCTCGGCTCGCGCATCCTGGCAGACACTCGCTCGGCCCGCGGCAAGGTCGCGGCGGCCGATGCGCTCGATGCCGCGCCGGAGGACTACCACGCCCACCGCATCGCGCTCGGCGTACCCGAAGGCGGCAAAGACTACGTGCTCGGCGATACCTTTCCGCACGAGGCCGACCTCGACCAGCTCGGCGG
>Ga0111538_10015578_pt1 | contig 9996 bp, 12 predicted proteins | sample SoiMethybrSBSTD1_FD_79669 | JGI IMG/M metagenome (GOLD analysis project Ga0111538, IMG submission 79669) | Bulk soil microbial communities from a Populus tree surrounding site in Tennessee, USA - Soil MetaG P. TD hybrid SBSTD1 (version 2)... | ecosystem: Environmental > Terrestrial > Soil > Tree... | reverse complement strand
GTCGGGCAGCTCGGCCATGGCCGCCTGGTAGCCGGTGACGATGGCCGCCCCCACGCCGCCGTTGCGCTCGTGCCGGATCACCACCAGACGCGGCCCCAGCCGGCCCCGCGCGGCCAGCAGCAGGTCGCCGGTCCCGTCCGTGGAGGCGTCGTCCACCACGATGATGCGGTCCACGAAGGCGGGCATGGTGTCGAGCACGCGGTCGATGAGCTTCGCCTCGTTGAAGGCGGGCACGACCACGACGACCCTGCGCCCCTCGAACATTCGGGGCGCTATTCTATGGTGTGAGCTCGTAGATCCTGAACTCGTCCGCCGCGTAGCGCAGGGCGAATCCCGGCCGCCGCTCGATGTCCTCCGGTCCCCGGATGCCGTGCTCGGGGAAGCCGTCCGGGGGCAGGAAGACGTAGCGCAGGTTGTAGTACTCCCGCTTGCTCGTCGACTGCCCCGCCAGCACCCGCTCCTCCACCCGCTGCCGCCGCGCCTCGTCCGCCGCCTCGCCCAGGCGAGGCGCGCGCAGGACGCGGCGGCCGGCCAGCACCGCGAGGTCGGGGCCGTACCCCGGCGGGGCCAGGAAGACCGCGTCCTTCGGCGTCGACCGGCGGATCCATCCCATGACGTCCGTGAGGCGCGAGGACTGCGCGTAGACGCCGGCCGCGGCCACCCGGTCGAGCCGCAACGGGTCCCACCAGGCCACGAACGACGCCGGCGCCAGCGCGGCGATGAGGGCCGCCAGGCCCAGGCGCCGGGCATCCGGGTAGCGCGTCAGCGAGGGGACCCCGCGCAGCGACTCCCCCACGCGCTGGATCAGGAAGTCCACGGGCCCGCATGCGGCCAGGATGAGGCCGAGCCGGTAGAGGGCATGCCCGGCCCAGGCATCGACGGACGGCCAGACCACCGCGGCGAGGACAAGGGCCGCGCCGACGCACACGAGCGCGCGCGCGGCGGCCCACGCCCCCCGCCACAGGCCCCACACGGCCAGGGGCAGCCACACGGCCTGATCCAAGGTGAGCAGCAGGCAAGACGGCGCGAGGCCGAGGCGCATCGACGGCTCGCCGGCGAGCGGGGCGCGCAGGACGAGGAGACCGGCGGCGCCGACCATCGCGATGCGCCAGGCGGCGGGCACGGGCACGACGGCCAGGAGCGCGAGGCCGAGCACGGCCAGCGCGGACCATGGATGGGCCCACAGGCCCGGGAGGATGCCCATTCCGCGCAGGGTCTCCAGGTCTCCGGTCGAGAAGGCGAGCCAGAGCGACGCCGCCAGCGGCGCCTGGCCCCGGTCCGGGTAGGCGGCGTAGACGAGAACCGCCACCGCGGCCAGGAAGAACGGGGGCAACAGCGTGGGGAAGAGGATCAACGCCTTCGCGGGCACACCCCACCCGGCCAGGACGACCGCCGCGGTCCGCGGCGCGGCCTCCCCGGCGAGGAAGGTCTCCGCGGGCGAGGCCGACGCGGAAACGACCGAGGCCTCGGCCGCGGCGCGGGTGACAGCGGGATCGACGAACAGCCCGTAGGGTTGGCCCAGGGCCACGACCCAGAAGCCCGAGGCGATCACGGCGAAGAGCAGGCCCGCGCCCAGGACCGCGAGGCCCCGGCCCCTGGCCGCGACCACCGCCCAGACGAGAGCGAGAAGCAACAGCGCCCAGCGCAGGGCGACGACGTCGAACACCGGGTCGGGCACGCCCTCCGGCAGCCCCAGGAGCGCGCCGGGGCGCAGGATCATCGGGCCTTCGGCACGATCTCGAAGACCGCCACGTAGTCCGCCGCGGCGTCGCCGGTGAGGTGCGCGAGGTGGAGGTCGGGACGCCCCTGGAGCGTGGCCAGCGCCGCGCCGTGTCGGGCCGCGAGCTCGGGCGTCACCACGAGGTAGCGCACGCCGTAGGCCGCGGCCCCGGCGCCGCTGGCCTCGGGGTCGCCGCCCTGGACCAGGAGATGCTCGAGGGCCTCGCGCCGCGGCCGGTCCTTCGGCGAGTGCAGGTGGTCGCCCAGCAGGACCCGGCGCGCCCCCAGAGCCCCGACCCATCGCGCGAAATCGTGGTCCGCGGCCACGACCGCGCGCCGCTCCGTACGCTCGCGCAGGAAGTCGGTCGGCCCCCGGATCAGCTCCGGTATCGGGCGCAGCGAGCCGGGAAAGTAGAGGTCCATCCGCGCGGGGTCCCACCAGTAGGGCAGCGACCAGGGCACGGCGGCGAGCGCCACCGCCGCCGCCCGCGCCGGGGCGGGCCAGGGCCGCGAGGTCCAGCGGACGACGCGCCGCGCGAGGTCCCACGCCCCGATGCCCGCGGAGGCGGCGGTGAGGAAGCGCAGCCAGTTGAAGATCTCGTCCCTCTCCCGCGCGAGCTGCATCGCGCTGAGCAACAGGTAGCCGGCCCAGATGAGATAGGCGCCCGCCACCTGCGCCGCCCACAGGCGCCCCTGCCGGTCGCCACGCCGGTAGGCGACGGCCACGCCCCACAGGCCGAGAGGAAACAGCCAGCCGGCGCGGACGGTCGTCTCCAGCAGGTGCGGCGAGAGCGGATCGATGGTCATGAGCGGGCTCTTGACCAGGAACGGGTAGCCGAGCACGAGCATCACGACGTACGGGCTGACGATGAGGGCGTTGACGCCGATGACGGCCAGCGCGTCGAGCGTGTCGCGGCGGGCCTCGGCACGGCGGTCCAAGAGCGACCACACCGCGAAGACCGCGAGCCCGAAGGCCGCATAGGCCATGTGCAGGATGAAGGCCCAGCCCATCAAGTGAAGGAGCAGCCCGGTGCCGATCCGGCCGCGCCAGCCGCGGATCCGCACGAAGCCGCGCAGGACCAGCGGGAAGAGGACCAGGCCCACCGCGTGGTTCGGCTTGAGGAGGAACGTCATGCTCCACGGCGCGCGGTAGATCCCGGTGAAGTCCATCGGGGACGCGCAAAGGAGGGTCGCGAAGCCGGCCACCAGGGCGCGCTCCCACGCCGACCACGCCCCGTCTTCGCCGGCGGGCAGGGAACCGCTCGTGGCCGGCCGGAGGCCCCAGTACAGGGACAGCGCGAAGCCCAGCATCGTCGCGAGCGGCAGGAACGGATAGAGCGCGAGCACGCGGTCGGGATCCCACCCGGAGAGCGCGGCCACGAGCAGGCCCCAGAAGGGCTCGAAGTGCAGCTGCCCCACCTGCCAGGTGTGGAGCGGCGAGTTGCCCGCGGCGACGACCTGGCACAACGCCACGTTGCTCACGCGATCGCGGCTGGGGCCGAGCGCGTAGAGCCGCAGCAGCGGATAGTTCGTGACGCCCCAGGCATACGCGTTGGCCAGCAGGGCGCCGGCCAGCAGCCACCACGCCTTGCGGACCTTGAGGAGGAGGGCCAGCCAGGCCAGGGCCAGCGCCGGATAGAGCGCGCGCGAGGCGGCGAGGAAGCCCGGGACGTCGAGAGAAGCGACGTCCAGGCCGAACAGGTTCACCGCCATCGGCCGGTAATCGTACTCCAACCGCCCGCCGTCCCCGGCCCGCGCTAGAATGCGCCGTTTTGCCCGAGCAGCGATTCCCGGCCGCGATCCGCGGCGCGACCCTCGCGGCGATGCTCTTCTCGCCGGGGCCCGCGCGCGCGGCGGGGGCCGACGGGCCCGCCTTCCTGCCCGAGGTGTTCGCGCGCTTCGAGGGCGCACGCTACGTGCCGGGGGACAACGACCAGGCGTGGACGGCCTGGATCGGCGCCGGGGCGGACCTCCTGAAAGCGGGACGGGTCACCTTCGAGTTCACCGGCGACGTGGAGACGATCATCGGCAACGAGATCCGCACCTTCGACCCCAACCAGGCGAACTACCACCTGGCGGGAGCGATGCGGATCGCCGTGGCTGGGGACGAGCTCATGCCCTTCTTCCATCACGTGTCCCGCCACGAGATCGACCGGCCCAAGGTCCAGGCGGTGGACTGGAACCTCATGGGGGTCCGCGGGCGCATGATGTTCGCGGGCGGGCGCGGATGGGCCCTGATCGGCGTCGGCCACACCATCGGCGACACGCCCGTGGGCTACGGGTGGGAGCTCACCGCGCGGACCGAGTTCGAGCCCGCGCGGCGGATCTACGCCGCCGCCGACGTCCGCTACATGAACGCGGAGCCCGTCCCCCTGTTCCCGCGCGGCAGCTTCACGGACTTGAGCCTGGAAGGAGGGGCGCGCTGGCGCAGCGGGCCCCGCAGCATCGACCTGTTCGCCGCCTTCGAGCGCCGCAACGACGTCTTCGTCCAGGCTGCGGGAGTGCGGGACCGACTGCTGATCGGCTTCCGGATCGGCCCGGCCGGGCGGACCCGGGTCCCGCGCTAGAGCTGCGAGGCCCGCCGGCGCACGTCGGCCAGGGCGGCCTCGATGGCGCCGCGGTCCTCTGCGGTGATCCGGAAGACCACGCCGAAGCTGGGAGGCGGCGGAGGCGGGACGTCGCGCGCCCACTGCACGGTGGCGGCGAGCTTGCGCGTGGTGGGAGCCGCGTCGCGTCCCAGGCGGACCTCCACCACCACGGGCGCGCCGGCGGCCGGCGGCTCCCCCTCCACCGTGACCTGCGCGCCGGTGGCGCTGAGGTCGGTGAGATAACCCGGCAGCCGCCGCGCGCCGTCCACGATCACGCAGCGCACGACGAACGGCTGGACCCGCGCCGAGGCTCTCTTGTCGGGCGCCTCCGTCACAGGCCCACTAGCTGGCGAGAACGAAGCCCAGGCCCTCGTCCTCCGCCTCGGGCCTGGGGGCGGGAGTATCCATCCGGCGCACGACGCCGATGACCCGATAGGCCCAAAGCATCCGGCAGACCTCGAAGCTGCCCAGCTTCGAATCGCCGCAGATCTCGTCCACGGTCCGCTCCCCCTCGAGGTTGGTCAGGATGGACAGCTTCTCCGGGAGCAGCACCAGACCGCGCAACGCCTCGTCGTAGCGGTCGGCGCGCGCGTAGCGGGCCTGGAGGCCGCCCACGCCGTGATTGATCCGGCTCCACGCCTCGATGCGGCGAATGCCCTCCAGGATGATCTCGGGGGTGCTGATCTTCAGGGTGATGGCCTCGGACGAGGCCGCCTGGTCCTGCAGACGGTAGTGGCCCTCGGTCCACAGGAACGCGCCGTAGATGATCTCCTGGGTCTGGTCCGTGACGGCCTTGACCAGGCCCTTCGGGCTCAGCAGCTCGCGCTCCACCAGGATGGTCCCCAGCCGCTTGCCGGGCTTGACGTCCTTGCCCGCCTCCGCGAGCTGCCGGAGCGTGACCGCGCCGCGCCGCAGGAGCAGCTCGCCCAGCCGCTCGTCGGGGCTGGTGGACGAGGCGAAGACCAGCCGGCCGTCCTGGACGTGCACGTTCTTCCCTACGCCCGCGCAGGTGAGGGCGAGGGTGCCCGTCCACCGGCTCTCGTGTACGTGCTGGACGAGCTCGGGGACGTCGCGCTCGGCCAGGCTTCCTTCGGGCTTCATCGTGGTGTCCCTCCTCACGAGGCCGTCAGCCGGCCAGGGCCGCGGCGATCCGGTTTCTCACGTCGGCGATCAGGGCGTCGCGGTCGCCGTAACTGTAGCTCTCCGCGCTCACCGGGTCCAGGACCCGCACCCGCACCGTGCCCGGCCGGATGCGGAAGCCTCCCCGCGGCATCAGCTCCCCCGTGCCCTGCAGCGCCACGGGGACGATGCGGCTGCCCGCGTCCATGCCCACCACGAAGCCGCCCTTCTTGAAGGGGCCGAGCGCGCCCGTCCGGCTCCGCGTGCCCTCGGGGAATATGAGGAAGCAGGCGCCGCCCTTCAAGGCGTCCACGGCGCGGGCGATGGCGCGCGTGGCCTGGACGCGGTCCGCGCGATCCACCTCGATGAACCCCGCGAAGCGGAGCACGCTGTTGAAGAAGGGGACGTAGAAGACCTCCTTCTTGGCCACGGCCCGGAAGTCGACGCCCAGGGCCTGGAGGAGGACGGGCGCGTCGAGGTGGCTCACGTGGTTGGCCACGATCACGGTGTTGCGGTGATCGCCCAGCAGGTCCCGCCCCTCGACCACGATGCGCGTCCCCGCGAGGAAGAGCGCCACGCGTATCCCGAGCCGGGCGAGGCCGTAGAGGAGCGCGGGAGATCCCACCAGGCGCGCGATGCCGTAGCCGGCGACGCTGGCCGCGATCGTGTACGGGGCGAGGAAAACGAGGACGAGCAAGGCCCGGATCATCGGCGGGCCGTCAGGCGCAGGATGTCGCGGGGGTGATCAGGACTCGGGGACGGGGTTTTCGACGGGGGCGGTTTCCTCGGCCGGGACGTTGCCGTTCAGCAGCGCCTTCAACTCCTTGCCCATCTTGAAGTACGGAATCTTCTTGGGCGGCACGTCCACCTTCTCGCCGGTCTTGGGGTTGCGACCCTTGCGCGGCGCGCGGTTCCGGAAGCGGAAGCTCCCGAACCCGCGGATCTCGACCTCCTGGCCGTTCTGCAGGGCGCTGACCACGCTCTTGAGCGCGGCCTCCACGATGATCCCCGACTGGACCTGGGTGATGTCCAGCTTCTTGGCCACGATATTGATGAGATCGGCCTTGGTCATGGCGTTCCGGGACGCTTCGCTCATGGCTGCACCCTGGCTCCCCCCCTCGCCGGCGCCGGAACGGCCGGCCCCGACGAGGGTCGCGGACGGCAGGGAAGCTTAGACCGGAGGTCCGCCGAAGTCAAGGCAGCGTTGGGAGATGCGGCCCGAGCCTAGGCGTCCGACGCGCGCCGGCCGACCACCGGCTTCTGCACCGGCTTCTTGGTCGGAGGGGCGCCGCCGTTCGGCCCGAACGTCTTGCTCAAGGCCCGGTCCACGCGCTCTTCCACCGTCGCAAACGCCTTGCCCTCCACCTCGGCGAGCTCGCTCACGAGCAGGAACTTGGCCCGGTCGAGCATCCGCTTCTCCCGGAAGGACAGGCTCTTCTTGCGGGAGAGAAAGCTCAGGCCCTTGAGCACGACGGCCACCTCGTGGAGGCTGCCCGTGCGCATCTTGTCGGAGTTCTCCTTGAAGCGGCCCTTCCAGTTCGGGTGCTGGTCGATCGTCCCGTCGCCCAGGAGGTTGAAGATCTTTCGCGCGTCGCTGGTGGTGATCACGTGGCGCAGCCCGACCCCGTCGGCGTTCTGCTGGGGCACCCACACGCGGGAGTCGTTGGCCAGGATGCGGAGCTGGTACAGGCTGATCTTGCCGCCGGGGATGGGACGGGTCTGGATGCTTTCCACGACACCGATGCCGTGGTTCGGGTAGATGACCTTCTCACCGACCTGGAAATCCACACTGACCTCCTGTCGTGGTCGTGCCAAACGGTTCGGGTGGGCGGGATACGATCATGGCGATAGAGCGGAGTAGTCAGTATAGCAAAGGGACGGCGGACGGGCAAACGTCCGGGCCCGGCGGATGCGGTTAGACTAGAGGGCCGTCCTCGCGCCGGAGTGGCGAAACTGGCAGACGCGCGGGACTCAAAATCCCGAGGGCTGCAAGGCCCGTATGGGTTCGACCCCCACCTCCGGCACCAACGCCATCCTCACCACGACAGCTCGAACACGCAGCACTCGTCGCCCGCGCACTGGCAGGACGTCTCCTTGACCGAGATGGGGCCGGGGGCCTTCATCATGCGCAGCGCCTCTTCGTAATAGCCGCGGCCGCTCAGGCAGAACATGGGCGAGTACTCGGCGTATTCCGCCAGCGTCATGCGGCACGAGCGGGGCCCGAGCTTCTCGTAGTTCGAGCGGCCGAAGTTCTGGAAGGTCCGGTGCAGGAAGTTCATCTGCTCGAAGAACCGGTGGGGTGTCTCGGGCACGAAGGACTTGTAGGCGCCGCCCAGGTTCAGCCGCGCCGAATGCCGGCCCAGCTCCTCGAAGATCACGTCCTGGTCGCCGCCGTCGGCCGAGACGATCCCGCGGGCGATGCGGACCAGGTCGCGCAGGAGGATCTGGCCGGTGGGCGCCAGCGGCCGGCTGATCAGGGCCTGGGCCTCGGCGTCCAGGACTGGTCCCAGACGCGACGCCGCCGCCTGCCCCCACTTCTCCTCGGCCCAGGAGAGATGCGCCTGCAGGATCGTGGCGCTGACCTTGGCCTTGTCCCCCAGCTTCTCCTGCCGCTCATTCATGGCCGTCCCCCCCGGAGCGAGAGTACGAAGCCTGCGCCCGCAGGGGCGCCCGGGTCAAGAGGGTAAAACGCGGCGGATCAGGGAGCGACGGAAGCGGCCGGGGGCAGAGGGCCGGAGGCCGACGACCCCAACTCGCTGAACTTGGGGAGGAGGGCCTGCCGCGCGGCCTTGCGCACATCTCCGGGCGACGAGCCGATGGAGACGGCCAGGACCTTCACCCATCCCGGAAGGTGGAACTGGACGGTCACGAGATCGGGCGAACCCAGGTCCCAGGCCCGCTGCCAGGCCAGGATGCGGCAGCCGATGTCCCAATCGGGGCCCGGCGCGGCGGCCTCGCGGATCTCGCTCTCGAACCGGCGGGCCAGCGCCTCGTCGCGGCCCACGAGCTGGTTGAGCGTGATGGAGACAGTGGCCATTCCCGATCCCTCAGAGGTATGCAAAGCAAGAGGCACGCCATGTGTGAGGGCGATCACAGGGGCCGCCGGAAGCGCTTATGGACGGGAGACTTGGCAGCTTCGGACGGCGTGCCGTCGCCGCTTTGGGGGCCTCAGACCTCGATCGTTCCCTCCAGGAACTGCACGGCCTCGCCCGCGATCGCGACGCGATCGCCACGATCCTCACAGAAGAGCTCCCCTCCTCGCCGCGAGAGCTGGACCGCGTGCAGGGCGCGTTTACCGAGGCGACGGGCCCAATACGGCGTGAGGGTGCAATGGGCCCGTCCCGTGACGGGGTCCTCGGGGATGCCCTGCCGCGGCGCGAAGAAGCGCGAGACGAAGTCCGCGGTCCGACCGGGCGCGGTGGCGATGACGGCGAAGGTGTCCAGGGCGGCCACGCGATCCATGACGGGGGCCAGGCGCAGCACGTCGTCCTCGGACTCGTAGACGGCCATCGTGTCCTGGGACGTCCAGACCTCGCGCGGGGCCGCGCCCAGCGCCCGCGAGAGGTCATCGGAGACCTCGCGTCTCGCCGGCGGCCAGGCCGGGAAGTCGAGGGTCAGACGGCCGCCGCTCCGGGTCACGCGCAGCTCGCCGCTCTTCGAGCGGAACGACACGGCCTCCAGCGAAGGCTCCAGGCGGTTGAAGATCACGAAGGCGGAGGCGAGGGTCGCGTGGCCGCAAAGGTCGACCTCGACGAGCGGGGTGAACCACCGGAGCTCATAGCGCCCCTTGCCGCCGACGAAGAAGGCCGTCTCCGCGAGGTTGTTCTCGGCGGCGATGGCCTGCATCGTGCGGTCGTCGAGCCAGGCCTCGAGGGGACAGACGGCCGCGGGGTTCCCACCGAACAGCCGGCTGGTGAAGGCGTCCACCTGGTAGAGCGGGATCTTCATGGCGTCGAGCCTACCGCAAGGCCAGCTCCAGGAACATCGCGCCCGGGACGGGGTTCGGCCGGTACGACGGGATGGGCGCGAAGCCAAGGGAACGGTAGAGGCCGATCGCCTCGCCCATCGACGGCAGGGTGTCCAGCCTCATGCGGGAGTATCCGATCGCGCGGGCCTCGGCGATGAGTAGGGTGGCCAGGCGCCGGCCGAGACCGGTACCGCGCACCGCCGGCCGGATGTAGAGCCGCTTCATCTCGCACACGCCGTCCCCGAGCTTCCGGAGCGCGACGCACCCGATCGGCCGGCCCTCCTGTCGAGCCAGCAGCAGGCGGCCTTCCGGCGGGGCATAGTCCCCCGGCAGCTCGGCCAGCTCGCGCTCGAAGCCCTGGAAGCAGAGGTCCACGCCCAGGCCGTCCGCATACTCCTTGAACAGCTCGCGGACCAGGGGAAGGTCCGCGCTGCCGGCAGGGCCGAGGGTGACGTTGCTAGCCATTCTTTCTCTGACCCCCCACCCCACCCTCCCCACGTAGGGGGAGGGAGTTGTTGGTGCTCGATCGGCACCGCGCTTTGTTGTTCGCAACCACCCCACCCTCCCCACGTAGGGGGAGGGAGTTGTTGGTGCTCGATCGGC
>Ga0111538_10015576_pt1 | contig 9998 bp, 9 predicted proteins | sample SoiMethybrSBSTD1_FD_79669 | JGI IMG/M metagenome (GOLD analysis project Ga0111538, IMG submission 79669) | Bulk soil microbial communities from a Populus tree surrounding site in Tennessee, USA - Soil MetaG P. TD hybrid SBSTD1 (version 2)... | ecosystem: Environmental > Terrestrial > Soil > Tree... | reverse complement strand
GCCATCGACGCCGAAGGGCGCCAGCTCGTCAACTGGCTGTGGGAGATCGAAACGCCCGAGTACAAGCGCTGGGACTGGAACCGGCCGGCGCGCGTCGAGGACTTCATCGCCGGCGCCGAGAGCTGGCGCTTCGACTGGCTCGACGTGCCGGCGTTCCTGCGCGCGGCCGACACCGTGCTCGAATACCCGATGGTCGACAAGGATCCGCTGCCCGCCTGGAGCTTCGGCCGCGTCACCTTGCTGGGCGATGCGGCGCATCCGATGTACCCGCGCGGCTCGAACGGGGCAGGGCAGGCCATTCTGGATGCGCGGCAACTCGCCGAATCGCTTCTTGAGGCAGATACGCAAAAGGCCTTGAAGCACTATGAGGCGAAGCGCCTCACGCCCACCGCCAATGTCGTCCTGGAGAATCGCCGCAATCCGCCGGACGCGATTCTTCGCGAGGTCTACGAGCGCAGCGGCAACCAGCCGTTCAAGGACATCGATTCGGTGATCTCGCAGCGCGAGCTGAAGGCGCTCTCGGATCGCTACAAGCAGGTGGCAGGCTACGATCAACGAACCCTGGAGGAGAGCAAGCGATGAGCATCGTGCGTCACGAGTCGAACAGCATCCTGTCCCTGGCGGTCCAGTATGGAGAGACGGTTTACCTGGCCGGCGTCGTCGCCAAGAATCTGGACGCCGACGTGAAAGGGCAGACCAAGGAAATATTGAACGAAATTGACCGGCTGCTCGCCAAGTGCGGCACCAACAAGTCGAAGATCCTCGCCGCGACCATCTGGGTCACCGACATCCGCAACCGCGCGCCGATGAACGAGGTTTGGACCGCCTGGTGCGATCCGAAGAACATGCCGGTGCGCGCCTGCATCGAGGCGAAGCTCGCCGACCCGCGCGGCCTGGTCGAAATCATGGTGACCGCCGCGAAATGACAAATTATGAAAGTCTTCCTCTGGCGTCGTCGCGGAGCGGTCCTTATCGTCTTGACCGATGCCCGGCGTCATCCTGGTCGAAGACAGCCCCTATGAGGCGGCGCTGGCGTATCTCGCGCTGACCCAGACGACGCCCTCGGTGATCCAGGCGTCGAACCTGCGCAAGGCGGCGCGCCATGCCCGCAGCGCCCGCCTGGCGATCCTCGGTTCCCGCGCCCTGGCTTGCGTCTCTGGCCGTGAAGTCCGTGCCCTCGGCATCCCGGCCGTGGGCATCGGTGTGCATCTCTCCACTGCGGACAAGCGGCGCGCTCTGGCGGCAGGCCTCTGCGCCGTCTACACCCGGCCCCGGCGCTGGCGAGACTACGTAGCGCTATTCGAACAGATTCACCACGCCGTCCAGGCCTGACCAGGTCAGCGCGCAGCTTGCCTGCGCCCGCACCACGGGCTTGGCGTGGAAGGCGACCGAAAGTCCCGCCTCGGCCATCATTTTCAGGTCGTTCGCGCCGTCGCCGATCGCGACGGTCTCTTCCTTCTTCAGCGTCCGAGCGACTTCGAGGAACTTTGCCGCTTTCGCGTCCGCGTCGACGATGTCGCCGAGCACGCGGCCGGTGAGCCGGCCATTCGCGATCTCGAGGGTGTTGGAGATAGCGTAGTCGATGCCCAAGCGCGCTTTCAGGCGGTCGACGAAAAAGGTGAAGCCCCCGGAGACGAGCAGTGTCTTGACGCCGTGCTTCTTGCACGCGCCAAGCAGCGCCTCGGCGCCGGCGTTGAGGCGCAACCGCTCGTCGTAGATTCTCAGCAGGCCGTCTTCGCCGAGCCCTTTCAGGAGCGAGACACGCTGCCGCAGGCTCTCGGGATAGTCGATCTCGCCACGCATCGCCCGTGCCGTGATCGCCGCGATTTCGGGCTTGCGACCGACGAGGTCGCCCAGCTCGTCGATCGTCTCCATGGTGATGAGCGTCGAGTCCATGTCCATCGCCACCAGCTTCAGGTCGGCAAACCGATGGCCCTCCGGAATGAAGGCGTGGTCGATTTGACGCTCCTCGCACCAGGAGGAAATGGACTTCTGAACGGGAAAATTCCTGAGACGGAACGCGTGAGCAGCGATGCGCTCGACTGGTCCAAGCTCTTTCGCCTGGCGCTCCTCTAGGGAGGGGCCCTGAAGGACGAGGTTCACGCGGCGAGCTGGCGCACGATGTCCTTCACGGCGGCGGCGCGTTCCGGCCAGGTGGCCAGCTTCGCCTCGACGCGCAGCTTCTCTGGCCCGGCGAGCCGCGCCTGCTTGCCCTTCTTCTGGATGAAGGCGAGGACCCTCGCGGCCTCGACCGGCGGGTTCTTGATGAACTGAAGCTGCACCGACTCGTGAGTGGCGTCGACGCGCGTGATGCCGAGCGGCCGCGCGGCGATGCGCACCCGGTGGCACTCGAGCAGGGCGCGCGCGGCTTCCGGCAGGTCGCCGAAGCGATCGACCAGCTCCTCCTGCAGCGCCTCCAGCGCCTCGAGGGAGCCGGCATCTGCGAGACGCTTGTAGAGCGACAGGCGCTCGTGCACGTCACTGCAATACGTGGCCGGGAGGATCGCCGGGACGTGCAGGTTGACCTCGGTTCCGAGGTCGAGATCGCGCTCCAGTTCCGGGGCGCGGCCGGATTTGAGCGCACGCACGGCGCGCTCGAGCATGCGTGCGTACAGCGAGAAGCCGATCTCCTGCATCTCACCCGATTGCTGGTCGCCCAGCACCTCGCCGGCGCCGCGGATCTCGAGGTCGTGCATCGCCAGGTAGAAGCCCGAGCCGAGGTCTTCCATCATCTGGATTGCTTCGAGCCGCTTCTGCGCGTTGCGGCTCAGTGCCTCCTCGGGCGGCGTCAGCAGGTAGGCGTAGGCCTGGTGGTGCGAGCGGCCGACCCGGCCGCGCAGCTGGTGCAGCTGCGCCAGGCCGAACTTGTCGGCGCGGTTGATGACGATGGTGTTGGCGGTCGGGATGTCGATGCCGGTCTCGATGATGGTCGAGCAGATCAGCACGTTGTGGCGCTGCGCGGTGAACTCGCGCATCACGCGCTCCAGCTCGCGCTCGCGCATCTGGCCGTGCGCGACCGCGATGCGCGCCTCCGGCAGCAGGCGCGTCAGACGCTCGCGCATGCGCTCGATCGAATCGACCTCGTTGTGAAGGAAGTAGATCTGGCCGCCGCGCTTCAGCTCGCGGATCACCGCCTCGCGGATCAGCCCCTCGGACCAGGGGGAGACGAAAGTCTTGATCGCCAGCCGGCGCTCGGGCGCGGTGGCGATCACCGAGAAGTCGCGGATGCCTTCCAGGGACATCGCCAGCGTGCGCGGGATAGGCGTGGCGGTGAGGGTGAGGACATCGACCTCGGCGCGCAGCTTCTTCAGCGCTTCCTTCTGCCGCACGCCGAAGCGGTGCTCCTCGTCGATGATCACCAGGCCGAGATGCTTGAACGCGACGTCCTTCGACAGCAGCTTGTGGGTGCCGATGACGATGTCGACTTCGCCGCTCTTGATCTCGGCGACCGTTTTCGAGGATTCCTTTCCGCTGCGGAAGCGCGACAGCTCGGAGATTTTCACCGGCCAGTCGGCAAAGCGATCCTGGAAGGTCTGCATGTGCTGCTCGGCGAGGAGCGTGGTGGGGCAGAGCACCGCGACCTGCTTCTTGTCTGCCACCGCGACGAAGGCCGCGCGCAGCGCGACCTCGGTCTTGCCGAAGCCGACATCGCCGCACACCAGGCGGTCCATCGGTTTGCCGGCCTTCAGGTCGGTGACCACCGCCTCTATCGCCGCTTGCTGGTCGACCGTCTCCTCGAAGCCGAAACCGTCTGCGAAGGCGTCGAGATCGTGGGAATTCACGCCGAAAGCGTGGCCTACTCGCGCCGCGCGCCGGGCGTAGAGCGCGAGCAGTTCGGCGGCGGTGTCTCGCACCTGCTTCTCCGCGCGCGCCTTGGCCTTGTCCCATTCGCCGCTGCCGAGCTTGTGCAGCGGCGCTTCCTCCGGCTGCGCGCCGCTGTAGCGGCCGATCACGCCGAGCTGCGACACGGGTACGTACAGCTTGTCCCCGCCCTGGTATTCCAGGAGCAGGAACTCGCTCGCCCCGTCCTCCAGATTGAGCTTTTCCAGGCCCTTGAAGCGGCCGATGCCATGCTGCTCGTGCACCACCGGGTCGCCGACCTTGAGCTCCGAGAGGTCGCGCAGCATCCCGTCGACCGCGCTCGGCTTTTCCGCTACGCGGGCGCGGCGGCGCACCACGCCGGCATAGAGCTCGGCCTCGGTGACGATCGCCCAGCGCTCGGCGGGGACGGCGAAGCCATTGGCGAGCGGCGAGACGCCGATGCAGAAGGCCTCCTTCCCGGCAGCGAACTCCTCGAACGGTCCGCAGGCCGACGGGTTCAGGCCGTACTCGGCGAAGTAGCCAGCCATCGTCTCCCGGCGACCGGCAGATTCAGCCGCGACGAAGACGCGCAGCCCTGATTCGGCGAGGAACTTTTTCAGCGCGGCAAGCGGATCCTGGGCACGCCGGTCGACGGCGACCGGCGGCAGCGGCTCGGTGACGAGCGCTCCCTCGTGCTCGGCTTCCACCGCGCCGGACAGGTCGATGCGGGGATGGTCCCGCAGCCGGACGTGAAACTCTTCGGCGGCGACGAAGAGCTGCGTCGGCGGCAGGAGCGGCCGGTCGGCGTCGCCGCCCAGCAGGCGAAAGCGGGAATTGGCGTCGCGCCAGAAATCGGTGATCGCGCCGCCGACATCGTGGTGCAGCATCACGGTGCAGCCGCGCGGCAGATAGTCGAAGAGCGTCGCGACCGATTCGAAGAAAAGCGGCAGGTAGTACTCGATGCCCGGCGCCGGGATGCCGGTGGAAATGTCGCGATACAGGCGTTTCTTCGAGGGGTCGCCCTCGAAGAGCTCTCGCCAGCGCAGGCGGAACTGGGCGCGGCCAGGGTCGTCGAGCGGGAACTCGCGCGCCGGCAGCAGGCGGATCTCCGGCACCGAATAGAGCGTGCGCTGCGTGTCGACGTCGAAAGTGCGGATGCCGTCGATGACGTCGTCATCGAGGTCGATCCGGTAGGGGACGGCGCTGCCGGTCGGGAAGAGGTCGATCAGGCCGCCGCGAAAGCAGACTTCGCCCGGTGCGACCACCTGCGTCACGTGCTGGTAACCGGCCGTGGCGAGCTGCGCGCGCAGCGTCTCGGTGTCGAGCGTCTCCTTGAGCTTGAGGAAGAAGGTGCGCGACGCGATGTACGAAGGCGGGCAGAGGCGGACCAGCGCCGTCGGCGCCGGCACCACCATCACGTCGAAGTCGCCGCGCTGCATCCGGTAGAGCGTCGCCAGGCGCTCGGAGACGAGGTCCTGGTGGGGTGAGAACTGGTCGTAGGGCAGGGTCTCCCAGTCGGGGAGAAGAGCGGTGCGCAGCGCCGGCGCGAGCCAGCCGAGCTCGGCGATCAGCCGCTGTGCGTCCAGCGCGGTGGCGGTGACGACGGCGAGCGGCTTCTCTTCGGCGGCGAGCCGCGCGATCGCGAGCGCGTCGGCGGAGCCGGCGAGCCTGGCTATGCGTCTGCGAGCGGGAAGCGAATCGCGATGCAAAGACGTAAAATTGAAAAGAAAAGCATGCAATTATGCCCGTGTTCTCTCTCATTCCCGCGGCCGGAAGCGGCAGCCGGTTCGCCGGCGGCCAACCGAAGCAATATGCGCCCATCGCTGGCAAGGCGATGCTGTGGCATGCAGTGCGTGCAGTTTGCGTGCCGCCGGTCGAATGCGTCTTCGTCGTGCTCGCGCCGGGCGACAAGGCCTTCGCCGCTCTCGATTGGAGCGCATTCGAGGGCAAGGTGCAGCCGCTGTATTGCGGCGGCGGAACGCGGCGCGACTCCGTGTACAACGGGCTGGTCGCGATCATGAACGAGATCGAACCCGAAGACTGGATCCTGGTGCACGACGCGGCGCGGCCTTGCCTGCCGCGGCGCGACCTGGAGAGCCTGGTGCGCGAGTGCGAGCCCGACGCGGTCGGCGGCCTGCTCGCGCTGCCGGCGGCGGACACGGTGAAGAAAGCGAAGAAGGACGAGGCCGGCGTGCATCGCATCGCCAGTACCGAGGATCGCGCGCAGGTCTGGCTCGCGCAGACGCCCCAGATGTTCCGTGCCGGCCTGCTCGCCCGCGCGTTGCACAGCGCCGCCGGGCAGGTCACCGACGAGGCGAGCGCGATCGAGCAGCTCGGGTTGCAACCGCGGCTGGTCACCGGCAGCCGGGAGAACCTGAAGGTGACCTTTCCCGAAGACCTGGCGATCGCCGAGGCGACGCTGGCGAGGCGCGCATGAGAATCGGCCAGGGACTCGACGTGCACGCCTTCGCCGCCGGGCGGAAGCTCGTGATCGGCGGCGTCGAGATTCCGCACCACAAGGGGCTCGCGGGCCATTCGGACGCAGACGTGCTGCTGCACGCGATCTGCGACGCGCTGCTCGGCGCCGCGGCGCTCGGCGACATCGGCCGGCACTACCCGGACAGTGATCCCAAGTACTCGGACATCGACAGCCGCAAGCTGCTGCGCGACGTCGCCGCCAAGGTGAAGGCGCAGGGCTTCAAGATCGTCAACGTCGACGCAACCATCGTCGCCGAGGCGCCGCGCATGGCGCCGCACGTAGCGCGCATGATTGGCAACATCGCCGCCGACATCGGCGTCGCGCCGGCGGCGATCAACGTCAAGGCGACCACCACCGAGCAGCTGGGTTTCGTCGGCCGCGGCGAAGGCATCGCCGCGCTGGCGGTGGCGCTGATCGACTGAATGTACTCGCCGTCCTACAACCGCCTCAAGGATCGCGCCGAGCTGCTGGCGTTCATGCGCGCCAACAACTTCCCGGTGCTGGTCACGGGCACTGGCGGCACGCTGCACGCCTCGCACCTGCCGGTAATGATCGGCAGCACGGAGCCGCTCGTGCTCGACATGCACATGGCGCGCAACAACCCGCAGTGGAACGAATTCTTCGACGATCAGGAGGTGATGGTCGTGTTCTCCGGGCCTCACGCCTACGTGTCGCCGCGCTGGTACGAAGACAAGGAGCGCGTGCCGACCTGGAACTACGCCGCGGTCCACGCCTATGGCTTTCCGAAAGTACTTTCCGATCCGAAAGCCAAGCATGAGAACCAGCGCCGGCTGGTCGCGGCGATGGATCCGCAGTGGCTGCCGGAGTTCGACAAGCTGTCCGAGAAATACGTGACGATGATGCTCGAAGGTATCGTCAACTTCGAGATCGCGGTGACGCGCGTCGAGACGCGCTGGAAGCTATCGCAGAACCGCAGCCGGCGCGAGATGGAGTTGATCGCTGTGCAGCTCGACAAATCGGGCGACTCGCTCGAAAAGGCGCTTGGCGCATTGACACGAAAGCACCTGCCGAAAGAGTGAGACTTTTCTTTGCAGTCTGGCCGCCAGCCGGGACGGCGGCGGCGCTCCATGACTGGGGCAGGGCGTTGGACGGCAAGCCGACGCCGGTGGAAAACATTCACCTGACCCTGGCATTTCTTGGGGATGCCGATTCGGCGCGCGCCGCCGCAGCCGCGCGGCGGGTGAAGGCTGCGCGGCACGAGCTGCCCATTGAGCAGGCGCGGTTCTGGCCGAAGAACGAGATCATCTGGGTCGGGCCGCGCGAGTTGCCGAAACCACTCGAGTCGCTGGTGAGCGCGCTGCAGCTCGAGCTCTACCGCGACGAGTTCATCCTCGAGCGGCGGGCGTTTGCCGCGCACGTGACGTTGCTGCGCAGAGCGGCGCGGCCGGCGGCGATGCCGCCGCTTCCCGAAGTGCGCTGGCCGGTGAACGAATTCCTGCTGGTCCGCTCGCGAACCTCGGCGAAAGGGCCGAGCTACGAGCCGGTCGAGCGCTTTTCCCTGGGGTAACATCGCCTCGATGAAGAGACTCTTGCTGGTTACGGTACTCGGGCTAGCCGGCTGCGCCACCGGAGACGACTTCGCATTGCGGCCGCTGCCGCTGGCGGCCGGACCGTCGACGGAAGTGACGGTGATCCGGCCGCGCGCCATGGTGCAGGCGGAGTGGCCGTTCTATATCGTCGTCGCGGACCAGCCGGTGTTCGACCTGCGCAACGGCGAGCACACGCGCTTTCGCATTTCCTCCGGCCGGCAGTCGTTCGCCATCCGCTGCGGCGGGGGGATCTCGAGCCGCCCGCCGGACGCACGCGTCGAGCAGGATTTTCCGCCTGGCGGCATGGCGTACTTCATCGTCGAGCCGAAGAACGAATGCGCGAGCATCAAGCCGGTCGACGCAAGTACTGCGCGTCCCGATCTGGCGACCACCCGCTACCGCGCGCTCGGTACCGTCAATCCGGTGGCGCAGGCCCAGGGGGACGCACCGGCGACTTTCAGCTCGCAGCCCGCAGCGCCGGCCGTTGCGTCGGCTGCGGCCGCCACGACGCCACAGGCGCAGGTGGCCGCCGCTACGGCAGCCTGGGCCGAGGCGTTCAACAGCCGGGATGCGCCGCGCCTGGCCAGCCTCTATGAAAGCGACGCGGTGCTACGCGACACCTCGGGACAGCGCCTTGCCGCCGGACCCGGCGCGATCGCCGAGTACTTCAGGAGCGCGAAAACGCCGGCGAAGGTTTCGATCGGCGAGCAGGACATCCGGGTGTTCGGTGACACCGCCGTCGACAGCGGCACGAACACGCTCGGGCGCTACAACATCGTTTACCGCAACCGCGGCGGGAAGTGGTCGATCGTCGACCACAACATCAGCGCAGCAAAGTAAGCCGGGCCGCCAGACCGCCGCCCTCGCGCGGCGCGAGCTCGAGCGATCCCCGGTGCGAGCGAGCGACGCGCTCGACGATTGCCAGCCCCAGCCCAGCTCCGCCGGCGCCGCTGCGCGCATCGTCCAGGCGGGTGAACGGGCGTTTCACCCGCTCGACGGCATCGGCCGGAATTCCGGGCCCCCGGTCGCGCACCTCGACGACGGTTCGCGAGCCTTCGCTCGAAGTCTCGATCTCGACCGGGTCGCCGGCGTAGCGCAGCGCGTTGTCGACGAGATTCGCCACCGCGCGGCGCACCGCCATGCGCGCGAAGCGGAAAGGCGGCGCGCTACCAGGGCGGAAGCTCACGTCGCGATGGATGCGCCGATAATGCCCGGCGAGCTCGTCGAGCAGCTCGTTCAGCTCGCCCTCGGCCTTGTCCTCGTTCGAGCCCCGCGCGTAGTCGAGGAACTGGCCGATCACGGCGTCGATCTCGTCGATGTCGGAGACCATCGCCTCGCGGTCGCTGACCGGGTTCATCTCCAGCGCGAGGCGCAGGCGCGAGAGCGGCGTGCGCAGGTCGTGCGAGATGCCGGCGAGCACCATGGCCCGCTCGCGCTCGATGCTCTCCAGGTCGCTCGCCATGCGGTTGAATGCGGCGGCGACGCCCCGCAGCTCGCGCGGTCCCCGCTCGGCGAGCGGCACGTGCGCCTGGCCGCGGCCGAGGCGGGCGCTGGCGCTGGTCAGCGCCGCCAGCGGCCGGGCAATCATGGAGGCGATCAGGAATGCGCCGGCGAGCGCGATCGCGAGCAGCGCCGCCCCCCAGCCGAGCCACTGCAGGCCCACCGGCGTCTCGAAGCGCTCGCGCGGCAGCATCGCCCAGAACTCGTCGTCGTCGATGAAGAAGCTGACCCAGAAGCCGTCCTCGCCGTCGCGCGAGTAGGCGAAGCGCGTCTTGCCACCCAGAGTGTTTTTCACACGTTGCGAGACTTTGGCGAGCAATTCGTCGTCAGGCAGCGGCTCCAGCTTCTCGCTGGCGGTGGCGGGAATCACGCGCAGACCCTCGCTCTCGTTCAGCTCGATCAGCAGCTGGCGGCGCAGGAACGGGTCGGCGTTGACCAGCGCGGCGCGCGTCAGGTTGATGGCACTCACCGTCTGCTGCGCCAGCTCGCGCGAGCGCGGCTCGCGCTCGTAGACGCGGTAGATCTGAAAAGAGGCGAGCACCGCGGTGACGATCAGCGCCGCGATCAGCAGGAACGAGCGGGCCAGCAGACTCACGAAATTATCTTTGTGTTGTTCTAATCTGGAACAAAAACATATCCAAAGCCCCACACCGTCTGGATGTGCCGGG
>Ga0111538_10015575_pt1 | contig 9998 bp, 8 predicted proteins | sample SoiMethybrSBSTD1_FD_79669 | JGI IMG/M metagenome (GOLD analysis project Ga0111538, IMG submission 79669) | Bulk soil microbial communities from a Populus tree surrounding site in Tennessee, USA - Soil MetaG P. TD hybrid SBSTD1 (version 2)... | ecosystem: Environmental > Terrestrial > Soil > Tree... | reverse complement strand
GTTTCAAATACTTATTTAATTAATAAGGCAAAGAAAAAATTGAAAGAATGTAATGCAGATATTGTAGTTGCAAATGATGTAGGCAGAATGAAAACTAAAATAGGATCTGATTATAATGAAGTTTTTATTGTTACACAAAAAGAACCGACAGTTCATTTGAAGGTTCAAAGTAAGGATTCGATTGCAAAGAAATTATTTGACATTATTATTCCACGGTTAAAATAATTATTATTATTATTATTATTATCATGATCTTCTATTGTAATATTATTTCAAAAAATTTTGAAATTAAAGTTTCAACCTAATTATGAAAATAATAAAATTTTTTTGCTATTTGTTATAACTTTTTATTAAATAATAATTAAATCCTTCTCAAATTTATTAAAGTTCATTATTCCAGTTTTATTATTTTTGCTGTCTATCATAATACTATCTTCAATTCTTACCCCGAATTTTGATTCAAGATATACTCCTGGCTCTATTGTAATAGTCATATTATCCATAAGTCGTTCTTCATTGTTAGGACGAATCCAGGGAGGTTCATGAACATCTAATCCTATACCATGACCTGTAGAATGATTAAATTCATTTATAAATCCATGTTCCGAAATATACTCTCTGCATGTTTTATCAACTTCTCCTATTTTTATTTTGTTACTACATTTGTTTAAACCTAGCCCCTGAGCCACTTTTACTATCTCATAGACTTTTTTCAAATCAGGGTTTATTGTCTTGAGACCGAATGTTCGTGTGGCATCTGCTATATAACCATTAACTCTTAAAGTGAGATCAACAACAATAAAATCTCCTCTTTCAAACTTTCTATCAGATACGCTTGCATGAGGTAATGCTGAATTTGGTCCACTTGCTATTATAAATGGATTCAATGTAGATTTGTAAGCCGGAAAGCCACCACCATTTTTGAAGGTTTCATATACTAACGTTGCTTGTAATTGCCTTTCTGATACTCCTTCCTTTATTTCCTCTAAGCAGATATTATATAGTTTATCTATGATATTAGCAGCCTGCTTTATGTATTTTATCTCAATTTCATCCTTAAGGCTTCGGGTTTTAAAAAATGGATCCTCATTAACTATTATTTTATTATTCCCAGTCTTTTCTTTAAGTTGATTGATTAAATTATAGTTTGCATTATCTATACAATAAAAACAATTATTGTCCAATTCTGAAATAAGTGATAACAAGGTACCTTCGCTTCCTCTTTTTTCTATTTTAATAATTTCACATTCTTTTGAATCCTCTGCTGCTCGAAAATATTCTAATGCTGGTGTAAATAACTTTGTAGTATTATGATTCATTAATATTACTCCTTCTCCCCAAAAACCAGTTAGATAAAATATATTTTCTGGTTGCAATGAAATTATATTTTTACAATTGATTTTAGATGCATTCTCTAATAATTTCTTTTTTCTACCTGTAAACACTAGATAATTTTTTTACTTAGAATAATTAAATCATTCATTATATTACGTAAGTAATTATAAATAACAGTGGTACTGACTTTATGTGAAAAATATGGAATATTTAGTTATGCTTCCCGGTCCTACTAACGTTCCAAATCGCGTAATGAATGCTATGCTTGCTCCTGTTATCAATCATCGCAGCGAGGATTTTAGAATTTTATATAGAGGCATAATTGAAAAAACTCAAAAAGTTTTTGAAACCAATGGTGATATTATTTTATTAACTACTTCTGGAACTGGTGCTGTAGAATCTTCTGTAGTTAATCTGATAAAAAAAGGGGATAAGGCAATTATTCCTGTGAATGGTGAATTTAGTACCAGACTTGCCGATTTAATCGATAGTTGGGGAGGTACTGCAATTAGAATTGATGCTCCTTTTGGAGCTAATCCTCCCCTTGAAAAAATTGAAGAGGCATTTGAAGTTAATAAAGATGTCAAAGCTTTGTATGCTGTATATAATGAAACCTCTACAGGCACTACAATTAGGTATATGGATAAATTAGGTGATCTCTGTGGAAAATTTGGCTCATTCTTTATCGCCGATGCTGTTTCTATATTAGGTGGAGATGAACTTCCTGTTGATAAATGGAATGTTGATATATGTATCACAGCATCACAAAAAGCCCTTGCTGCTCCTCCAGGCGTTTCGCCAATATCCATAAATGAAAGAACCAAAAAATATATGCAGTCTAATCCATCACCTATATTGTATCTGAATCTAAATAGATACTTCAAGTATTATAAAGAACATACTGAAACCCCTTTCACTCCTGCATTACCTTTATACTATGCATTTGATGAAGCATTAAATATTGTCATAGAAGAAGGAATAGAGAAAAGAATTCAAAGACATAGACAGTGTGCTGATGCCTTTTATTCTAGTTTGAGTGCAATGGGCCTAACTCCCTTTGCTAAAGACGATGCTAAGAGTAATGTTATTATCGCCTTCAACTACCTTGAGGGGATGGAAGATAAGAGATTTAGAACCATATTATCTGATGATTTTCGGGTCCTGATAGCAGGAGGATTTGGAAATCTCAAGGGTAAGGTATTTCGAATAGGCAGTATGGGAGAAGTAAATCGATATCATGTTATGCGCACAGTATCATCTATTTATTCGGCCATGAAGATGCTTGGAGTGAATACAAACGACAAAGCGCTATCTGTTGCGGAAGAAAAATTGAAAAACTTGTAACCAGCACTTCTTTTATTATTTGTCAAACTTAATATAGGGTAAATAAATAGCGGTTTTTATGACTTTTGATAAAGGATCTTTAATATTATTAGATTATACTGCACGTATCAAGGATAATGGTGAAATTTTTGAAACAACTATTGAAGAAGATGCAAAAAAATCCAATCTATATGATCCTACTAGAAGGTATGAACCAAGGCTTATTTCTGTGGGAGAAGGTTGGGTTTTAAAAGGTTTGGATGAAGCCCTATCTAGTACTGATGTGGGACAAAAACTTTCAATTGAAATCTCTCCAGATAAAGGTTTTGGTGAAAGAGATACAAACAAAGTTAGAATGATCCCCCAGAGAAAACTAGGAGAAAAGGCTAACGAAGTGAAGGTTGGTGATGTTGTAGAATTAGATGACCGTACCGGTATTATCCGCTATATAGGCTCTGGTCGTGTCCAGATAGATTATAATCATAGACTTGCAAGTAGAGTACTAGTTTATGATGTAAATGTTGTTAAAAAGATTGAATCAAATGAGGATAAAATCAAATATTTGTTAAAACGACGACTTCCAATAGAGGATGAAAAGGCAAAATTCGAATATAATAATGATAAAGTAGTAATTGAACTATCTGAAGATATTTCTTTATTGGATGGATTACAAATAATCAAAAAAGCAGTCTCTACAGATATTTTCAAATTTGTAGATGGTCTGAATAAAATAATATTTGAGGAGGTATACTTATCACAAAAAGCAAAAGACTCTTCACAATCACCACCCTCATCCACAACAGCAGCAGCAACCGATACTGCAGAATCCTCATCCACAACAGCAACAGCAACCGATACTGTAACATCGGATACTTCTCCTAGATCTGATACTTCTCTCAGATCCGAAAAGGTATCCAAATCTGAAATCAAAGCAAAAAGCTAATCAAAATGAAATAGTATTTTGATTTTTAATACTATTTTTTGACAAATCTCTCTTCTCTTTTGAAAAAATTTTTTCCTTATTTTATTTAGTTAGTAAATATGGAGATAATTTGTATAAAGTAAAATAGATTTAAACTAATTTTTTTCTTAAATGACTTTTGCTGATTTTGCTAATTCATATGCTGATTTTTTATCAAGTTTTGTTTTACTTAATATCGTATATCTTTCCGGCCTCATACCTTGCGCAATTAACAAGGATTGAACAATATCCTTTTCGGATAAATTTATTTGATTTGCTTTGACAGGAGCTTTAACATTTTCTAGAACAGATATAATTCGTTCGAAATCCATACCGTAAAGCTTTGACATGATTATAGTACCGATCCCTACTCTTTCCCCATGAAGACCACAATTACCATCTGTAATATATTCCAGAGCATGACTGAAAAGATGTTCGGACCCCGAACAAGGACGGCTACTCCCAGCTATTCCAGCAGCAACACCAGCACTTATCAATGCCTCTATAATAGTTCTAACTCCATATTCATTTAGTAATAATTCTTTTGATTTATTCATGATAATATCCGCACTTAATTTTGCTAAATAAGCAGAATATGCTCCGAAATATTCATTATTATCATCTCTTGCTAATTCCCAATCTTTTACAGCAGTGAGTTTACCTATTAAATCCCCGCATCCACTTGATAGTAACCTAGTAGGTGCTTCAGAGATTAATTTGGTATCGGCCAAAATACCTATTGGTGTATTTACTTTAATAGAATGAGGTTTATTTGACCCTTTTAAGGATACAAATGGACTTGAAATACCATCATGAGAGGCAGATGTTGGTATACTTATAAATGATTTTCTTATACCATATGCAATCATCTTTCCAACATCAACTGATTTTCCCCCTCCAATCCCTAGTATTATATCAGGTTCTAATTCTTCTATCTCTATTTTGATTCTAGATACTGTTTCAAAAGACGCATCTTTTCTAATAAACCAGTAATTGCGAATATGCGACTTCTCGAATGATTTTTTAATGTCATCTTCAATCTTATTTCTAACCGTTTCACCACTAATGATAATAACTCTGGATATTCTATTATTGATATCCGTTATAAAATTACCAAGTTCTGAAATTACATTATCTCCTACTAAAATTTTCCTTGGAAGCTCCATCAAATGACTATTGGATTTCAAATATCTTTCTTTCTTTATTCAAATAATTTTAATTATATATTAATAAAATAAATAAATTTCGTAAATTTATTATCTTGAAAAATTTATTATTATTATTATTATTATTATATTTGAACAATACTGATAATTGTCATTGCTGGACGACTTCTGCTATAGCATAACCCATTCCCACTCTACTGATTTTTATTTTAACTTCGTCACCCTCCTTTGTGTTAGCTACAAATATTACCATTCCTTCAATCTTTGCAACACCAGCATCTCCTCTTTTACTCATTGCTTCAATTTTGACATTATATTCTTCTCCAACTTTAACTGGAATTCTAAAAGATCGAAACTTTCTGACCCCAGTTTCGTTACCTGAATCATTTTGATTGGACCTGTTACTAGTCGTATTTTCCCTATTTGTCTCTACATCCATATACTATCTAACCTTTCTTTACATTGAATTTATTATATATTACTATTTCAATATTGTTTTTTGAGCTCTGCCCTAAAAAAAAGAAATGAATTCTCTATTAATTAATCGCAATCAATTTATATTTCAAACAGAAAATTGAGGTATATTATATTATACTGAAGGAACTCAAGATGGAATTTACTAATTTTGATAATGAACAATCTAGTCAGAATATTATGGCTATTATACTAAAGAGCTTACCAAAGGAATCCGGCCTGACTAAGATCGAATATGAAGGACCTAGTATCGCCTTATACTGTAAAAACCCTAGATTTTTGATAGAAAACTCTCAAATCCTTTCCAATATGGTAAGTACCATCAGAAAGAGAGTAGTCATAAGAACCGATGAATCGATTCGCAAATCAAGAAATGATTCTACCAAGATTATTCAAAATCGCCTCCTGCCTTTTAAGATTAAAAGTAATGGGATGATGTTTGATGATGCATTAGGTGAACTGACAATCTATATCAGTAATTCTTTCGAAATGAAAAATCAAATTGAAAATACCATTTTATTGGATTTGATCAGTGAAACTGGCTGGAAAATTAAGTTAAGAAGATCAACAGTAAAACTTGCTACAATTCAATTTATTGATAAAGTTTTAGATAGTTCCACTGACTATAGAATAAAATTCTATAAAGAAATCGGTGACAAAGTTTTCCGACCAAAATTAAGTACTAGTTGTGAAGCTAGTATCGTTACATTGGGAGGTTTTGGTGAGATTGGCAGATCCTGTTTGTTACTTGTTACTAAGGAAAGTAAAATATTACTGGATTGTGGAATAAATACTCATGATGAAAAAGCTATTAATTATTTTCCAAGATTTGATATGACAGGTTTCACTTTAGATGAAATTGATGCAGTAATAATAACGCATGCTCATATCGATCATACAGGTTTTCTTCCATTTCTATTCAAATATGGGTATAGGGGACCAGTTTATTGTACTGAACCAACATTACCTTTAATGATCCTTCTTTTCCTTGATTACCATAAAAACCATGAAATTTATAGTGAAGAAGATATAATAAATGTAATAATTCATACGATGCCTTTATCTATAGGAGTAGTTACAGATATATCGCCAGATGCAAAACTTGTATTATATAATTCTGGACACATATTAGGATCAACATCTATCCATTTACATATTGGAAATGGAAACCATAATCTAGTTTATACAGGAGATCTCAAGTTTGGGAAGACTAATTTACTTGAAAATGCATCTTGGAATTTTCCTAGAGTTGAAACACTTATTATTGAAGGTACTTTTGGAAGTAAAGATTTACCTCATAAACGGGAAGAGGCAGATCAGATCTTGGTTGAAAGTATTAATCAAACTCTAAGAGATGGTGGTAGAGTTCTCATTCCAGTTCCTATTATAGGACTGTCACAAGAGCTTATCTATACCTTAACAAAATATCAAGAGCTTGGTTCATTAGAGCCATCAGCAGAAATCTTCGTTGACAGATCCATATTAGAGGCCACATATATACATGAATTATATTATGACTACTTGTCAAAAGAAATTAAAACAAAAATTTTGAATGAAAATATATCAATTTTTAATTATAAAAATCTCAAACTAATTAACTCAAAATCTAAAGTAAATAAACCAGGCATAATACTAGTTCCATCTTCTATGCTGCTAGGGGGACTGTCCGTAAAATTTTTAAAGCAAATTCACAATGATCCTCTTAGCAAAATAATAATTATTTCAAACCAAGCAACAGGAACACTTGGGAAGGAGATTCAAACAGGACATACTAAAGTAACAATAAATGGGCAACAACAACCGTTAGAGTTAAAATGCAAAATTGATTCTATTCATGGATTTAGCAACCATAGCGACTACAGTCAACTTCTAGCTTATGTTAGTAGACTAAAACCAAAACTTAAAAGAGTGATAATTAACCACGGTGAAAAACCCAGAGTACAGAACTTGGCATCATCAGTAAATAAGATTCTTAATATTCAGTGTCAATATTTGCTGGTGCCAGAAGCGACTAAACTTTTGTAATCTATAGAATGGAGTAGAATATGATTACCTTGACAAAGTTGTTTACTAATTAGTCTACTGAAGCCAATTTTTTTCTGTGTGAGAACACGATAACAAATACCACTACTGCACAGAGACAGCAACAGCAATGGCAGCGGCTACACAATATAATGACATTAAATTTAAAGGTCTTTAATTCTTATAGTAAATATATGCAGCAGCAAGAGGATCACAATTATAATCAGGAATCAAATACATCATCATCATCATCATCAACAATCAAATCTTCTATTGACGAACTCTCAAAAAAATGGAATATTGAACAACCTATTTATGATCTTCATCTAGGCAGAAGAAGAGATGTAGTAGACACTACAATTAAAGTAAATCAAGTAATTTTTCACATACCCAAATTATCAAATGATGATCTATTTGTCCTATGGAATTGTCTGTGGCCTGATTGTCATAACTGTTGTGAAAAACAGGGAAGATTGCCTTTAACTAAAGATGACATTTCTACTCTAAAAAGTAGATTAAAATATAACTCTATCAATGAATTTCTGGATAAAGAAACAAAAATATCCTCTTGGAATGAACCGGGTTCTTATGGAAACTTAATTACTCATCTAACTATGATTTCATTAAAGCGAAAGGTAAATGAGACTGATGAAGAGGATGGAAAACCTATAAAATGTCGATTTTTAAATACCAAAGGTAGTTGTCAAATTCAAGAGGGAAAACCTGGAGTATGCTGGTTATATCCTTTTGCATCGTGGATGGAATCCTATAAGAATAGACCCTTAGTTCATGCTACTTTTCAATTTACTGGTGATTGTCCTGGTTTTTATCTAAGTAAAACTATAGATGATATGATGCCTGTTTTAAAAGATTATTCATCGAAAATTTATAAATATAATATGAGTACAAATAGAACCATACGAGAAGGATTTGGAGCTACCAATATAATATACTAATCAGATATTTTTAAGGTTATGTGTCTGTTTGTATACTAATAAACAAATTGACTAATTAGATAATCAACAAATAGAAATTAAATATAATCACTACAACAACAACAACAACAACAATAACAATAATTAACACAATATTAACTAAAAAATTGCTTTTACATAAAAAAAAATTAAATAATGTCTTCTTATTCTTCATTTAGTAATAGTAAGACTATGTCTAATGGTAAATCGGTAGATGATGAGAATGGCAAAAAAAGTAGTAGTAGTAATATTAAAAGTGCTGCTGATCTGTTATTAAAAGGAGGTACTTTACTTAGCGATTCATGTTCTAAATGTAAAGGCGTTCAGGTTCGTTATAAAGACGAGACGATATGCGTTAGTTGTGGAAGAAAACTAAAAGATACAGCAAATAATGATGTTACAGAACAACAACAACAACAAATCGAGAATGAGCAGCAGCAGCAACACTCTATTCCAGATTCTAATTTATCAAAGAAGGAGTTTAAAATTCCAACTGTCTTTGACTCTAGCATCACCAATACAATGAATACAAAAATAATCACAGATAAAATTAACTTTTTGATAACAACTTTAGAGAATGAGAATGATATTCTAATTCAAAATACCAAATTGGATCTAATTTCAAAATATTTAGAAGTTCTTGATAAATTGAAAATAATTAGTAGTACAAATAGTAGTAACAAAGAAGATTAATATTAATAGTTATTTATATGGACTAATTTGTTGCTGGAAGTTGTTCTCTATATAAAAATAGAAATATATTATATGTTACTAAAAAAGATTACAAGCTGCAAATTAATTCATTTATTAGTATTTATTGATATTATTATTATTATTATTACTGTTCAATAAACACAAAAATTGCAGATGAACGTAGTTTTGTTCCTAATTTTATATTTAGTAGATTATTGAAAAGTTTCTTAACCTAGTCAGTTTACCATCTTAAAAACCGGTTAAGCAAGCTAAAATAGTGTATAAAGGTTTCTAGGTTCTACTACTGTCAATGAGGTCCTGTATATTCACTCAGAATAAATGGTTGTCTGCTAGAATAATTCATGATATATTTTATCAGGAAATGTATATTCGGTAATTATTACGGGCATGAATCTACATAATATTGTTTTGAAGAAAATAAAATTAGACTAATCTGATAAATTTGTTCTCGAATGTAGAAGCTTGTGGATATTTGATAATCTAAGACCACCCTTCAAATCTATAATCTAAATTAGATATGTCACAAGAGGTTATAAAATATATTCCAAATCATAATTATGAAGATACTTAATTTATTTAATATAAAAGTATAACAATATATCCAAATGAAGGGCTTAAATATAATAAAGTTTTTATAGATGTGGATCATTTTATGATCAATTTTGAGAAACAAAAAATCAATGGCAATTGTAGTTATCTTTGCATTTTTTTGTGTAACGTTAACTACAGGGGCTTCATTCCAAAGTAATACATTATTGAATAGTAGTTCATATTTTTCGTCCAATTCTGCTTTTCAATATGTTTATGCTGCAGATGATGATGGTGATGGCGGAGGAGGAGACGATGATAAAGGCGATGATGGCGGAGGAGGAGACGATGATAAAGGCGATGATGGCGGAGGAGGAGACGATGATAAAGGCGATGAAGGAAATGAAGGAAGTAGCGATGAAGGAAATGAAGGAAGTAGCGATGAAGGAAATGAAGGAAGTAGCGATGAAGGAAATGAAGGAAGTAGCGATGAAGGAAATG
>Ga0111538_10015573_pt1 | contig 9998 bp, 5 predicted proteins | sample SoiMethybrSBSTD1_FD_79669 | JGI IMG/M metagenome (GOLD analysis project Ga0111538, IMG submission 79669) | Bulk soil microbial communities from a Populus tree surrounding site in Tennessee, USA - Soil MetaG P. TD hybrid SBSTD1 (version 2)... | ecosystem: Environmental > Terrestrial > Soil > Tree... | reverse complement strand
GGGGTCGTCGGCATGACGGGATCGGCGAACCACTCGATGGCCTGCCGGACCAATGGAACCGTCTGGACCTGGGGAAAAAGCCTCTACGGCGAGCTCGGGAATTCGCCCCCCGTGTCCAGCAACTTCCCGACGGCCATCACCGGCCCCCTCGTTGCGGAATTCACTTCGGCCGTGTCGACCGGAGTCAATTACAGTCTGGCCCTGAGCTTCAACAGGGTCTACGCCTGGGGCAGAAACGATTCAGGCCAGATGGGCAACAACTCGGCCGCCGTCGCTCAGATCAATACGCCCACTCCGGTCGTCAACCTGACCGCCGGCACCCCCTCGACGACCATCACCGCCATCGCCGCCGGAGGAATTCACGGCCTGGCGCTGGCGCAGTCCGGAATCGTCTGGTCCTGGGGATCCAACTCGGCCGGACAATTGGGAAACAACTCGATGGCCGCCAACAGCTATGTCCCCGTCCAGGTGAGCGGACTGACGAACGCCACATCGGTCGCGGCCGGCCTCGCCTTCAGCGTGGCGTTGAAATCCGACCAGACCGTCTGGGCATGGGGCGACAACCAGACGGGGCAGTTGGGTTACTCCGGCGCGCTCAGCCGGGTCCCGGTCGCGGTCGCCGGCGCCACTCAAGTGACGGCCATCGCCGCCGGCATCAGCCATACCCTGGCGATCCGGACCGACGGAACGGTCCTCACCTGGGGCAACAACTCCGATGGTCAGTTGGGGGACGGAAGCGCCCCCTTCGTCACCCCCTGGTGGCCCACGCCGCGCCCGGTGGTCAACCTGACCGGAATTGTCGCCGTGGCCGCAGGGACCCAGCACAGCCTCGCGCTCGACGATCAAGGGCGGGTCTGGGCTTGGGGACGAAATATCGCCGGCGAGTTGGGAGACGGGACCCTGATTCCCTCGAGCGTCCCGGTCCAGGTGGCCGGCCTGCCGCCGGTGGTCAAGATCTTTGCAGGCTATTCCCACTCCTTCGCCCTGGATGCCGACGGGAGGGCCTGGGTCTGGGGAGAAAACCGGAACGGCCAGGCCGGCATCGGTTCGGAAGGTCTATCCCCGCTGCCGATTCTGGTGACCCATTGAGCAGAATCGGACGTCTGGGCCTGCTGGCCATCCTGGCGGCCGTCCTTCCCGCCTGCGGCACAGGCGGCGGCAGCGGGACGCTGACGCCGACCGTCGCTCCCGGCGCGCCGGTGAACCTCGCGACCTTCAGCGGAAACCGACAGGTCAAGATCACCTGGACCGCCTCCTCCGCTGCCGGCCGGTACACCATCAGCCGCTCGGACACCCCGGCAGGTCCCTATGCGCCCGTCCTCGGCGGACAGGACGTCGCCGCGACCTCGTTCGTGGACACCGGGCTCGAAAACGGCGCGACCTATTACTACACGGTCCGCGCCACCAACCCCTTCGGCGCCAGCGGCCCTTCGACGGAGGTGACGGGGGTCCCCGGATTCGTCGGCCGGAAGATCGCGACCGGAGACATGCACAGCCTCGCGCTGCTGGCCGACGGGAGCTTGTGGGCCTGGGGCGACAACGTGAACGGCCAGCTCGGCGTGGGAACGTCCCTCCTGTTCAGCAACGTGGCGCTTCCGGTTCCGCTCGACGAGGTCGTCGACATCGCCGCGGGCTCGTCGGCCTCCTATGCCATCCGGTCGGACGGATCGGTCTGGGCGTGGGGAGTGAATCAGTTCGGGGAACTGGGAGACGGCAGCCCGGACTTTCTTCGCGGCTCGCCGGGACCGGTCTCCGGCCTCACCGATGTCATCGCCGTCTCGGCGGGGATGGGCTTCGCCAACGCGTTGCGCTCCGACGGCACGGTTTGGACTTGGGGACAGAGCCGGGGTCCCGGGGGAACCAACGCGGCGACTCCCGTCGCGGTCGCGGGACTCTCCGGAGTGACGGCCCTGGCCTCCAACGGGAATCGAAGCCTGGCGCTCCTCTCGGACGGAACCGTCTGGCGGTTCGACCTGCCATCCCCACCCTCCCGGGTGCCCAATCTGACGTCGGTCCGAAAGATCTCGACGGGCCCCGGCCACAGCGTCGTGCTCCGGGACGACGGCACGATGTGGGGCTGGGGGAACGGCGGAAACGGAGAATTGGGCCCCTTCACGACCGGCTCCGTCTTCCCGGTCCAGGTGACCGGGCTCGTCGAGGTGAGAGAGGTTGCCGCCGGACCGAATTTCACCGTTTTTGTGCTGGCCGACAAGAGCGTGTATGGACTCGGACTGAACAACCAAGGGACGATCGGATTGCCCTCGTTGACGACGACCAACACTCCCACACAGATCGGAACCCTGACGGGAATCCGAGATCTGTCCACGGGCTTTTTCCACGTCCTTGCGCTCGCAGACGACGGCTCGATTTTCAGCTGGGGCAGCACCCTCAGCGGTCAGCTGGGATCCGGCACCGGAGCGATCCAGGACAACCCCGTCCCGGTCGCGAACCTGACTTCGACGGCGTCGGTCGCCGCCGGCTCCTTCCACAGCCTCGCGGTCCGATCGGACGGGACGGTCTGGTCCTGGGGCGACAACACGTTCGGCATCCTCGGCACCGTCACCAGCGGCCCGAGCTTCTTCCGCGCGCCGGTCATCGGTCTGGCGGGATTGCAAGCGGCGGAGGTTGCCGCAGGCCAGACCCACAGCGCCGTCCGCATGGCCAACGGAGACGTGTACGCCTGGGGCGTCGCCGTCGCGAGCGGTTCGGCGTCCCAGCTGAACTCGCCCGCCAAGGTCACCGCCCTCTCCTCGATCACCTCCATCGCCGCGGGATCCCTGTACAGCCTCGCGCTCAAGTCCGACGGCACGGTCTGGTTCTGGGGGAAGAACGCCAACGGCCAGCGGGGGAACAACGTGGCGCCGGGCGGGGATTTCCCGGGAGCGGTCCAGGTGGGCGCCCTTTCGAACATCACCAAGATCGCGGCCGGCCAGTTCCACGGCCTCGCCCTCCGGAATGATCAGACCGTCTGGACCTGGGGGCGCAGCTTCTCCGGTCCGGATACGTTGACTCCCGTCCAGGTCCCCGGCATCGCGGGAGCCGTGGACATCGCCGCCGGCGACGGACACAGTCTCGTGCTGCTGTCGAACGGAACGATGCTCGCCTGGGGGGCGGGATCGGCCGGCCAGCTCGGCGACGGGTTGAGGACCGACAGCCCCACGCCGGTGCAGGTGACGGCGGTGCCGAATGTCGTGCGTGTCGAGGCCGGCGGAAACGGCTCCGCGGCGCTCACCTCCGGAGGAGAGGTCTGGGCGTGGGGGATGAACGACAAGGCTCAGATAGGATCCAGCACGCCGCTCTATGCCGTGGAGCCCACGCGGGTGCCGGGCGTCTCGGGAGCGGTCCAGTTGAGCACCGGGTACAACCACTCCTTGATCCGTCTCGCGAACGGCTCGGTGATGGGCTGGGGAGAGAATAAGTACGGTCAGATCGGGATCGGCACCAGCGACCGATCCCACATCCCGATCCTGGTGACGCGATGAGGCGGACCGGACGCATCCTGCTGGCCGCGCTCCTCGCGGCGATCGTCCCGGCCTGCGGCGCAGCAGGCGGAGGAGGGACGCTGTCGTCGACGGTCGCGCCGGCGGCGCCCACCGGTCTCGCCGCCCAGGGCGGCAACGGCAGGGTCCTCCTGACCTGGGAGCCCTCGCCGGCGGCCGGAAGCTACAAGGTCCGACGCTCTCCCACCTCGGGAGGACCCTATCTCCCGCTCCCCGCAGGCGACTCCGTCGTGGGAACCACCTTCACCGACACCACCGCGATCAATGGATCCTCCTACTTCTACGCCGTCTCCGCGATCAACCGCTTCGGCGAAAGCGTCGCCTCCGCGGAGACCCTCGGGACGCCCGGCTTCGTGGGCACGATGATCGCCGCCGGATACCGGTTCAGCGTCGCGCTTCTGCAGGACGGCTCGCTCTGGTCCTGGGGCACCAATCAGTCCTTCCAGCTGGGCGACGGGACCACCCGGTTCCTCAGCCCCGTCGCCGTGCCCGTGGCCGGGCTCTCGGGGATCGGCGCGCTGGCCTGCGGCTGGGATCACACGCTCGCGGTCCTCGACGACGGAACCGTCCGGGCATGGGGATCGAATGCCTTCGGCGTCCTGGGCGACGGCTCTTCCGACCCGAAGAGCAACGTCCCCGTGCAGGTGACGGGGATTTCCGATGCCGTCGACGTCGCCGCCGGTGCATCCCACAGCATGGTCCTCAAGTCCGACGGCACCGTCTGGACCTGGGGCAAGGCCATGGGCCCGGCCGGCGCCGACACCACGATCGCCGCCCCGGTGGCGGGGCTGACCGGCATCATCCAGATCGCGGCGGGATCGCACCAGTGCTTCGCGCTCCGAAACGACGGAACGCTCTGGGCATGGGGCATGAACGACTTCGCGGAGCTCGGGATCGGCTTCGTCGGCGGAAGCCCCGTCCTGACCCCTTCCCCGGTGGTGAACTTGACCAGCGTGATTGAAATCGGCTCGGGGACGTTCACCGGCATCGCGCTCCGCGCCGATGGAACGGTCTGGACCTGGGGCAGGAACATCGCCGGAGAACTCGGGATCGGCCCCGCCGCCCCGACCTTCGTCAATGTCCCCGTCCGAGTGACGGCCCTCAACGGAATCCGCTCCGTCGCCGCCGGAGGAAGGAGGCTCCTGGCCATCGAAGCCGCGGGAACGGTCGTGAGCTGGGGCGGCGACGTCGGCTCGAACGTTCCGACTCCGGTCGACGGGTTGACGAACGTCCGGACCGTGAAGTCCGGACTCGGCCATGCCCTGGCCCTCGGCGGCAACGGCGAAATCTGGAGCTGGGGGACGAACGACGTCGGGCAGCTGGGCTCGGGCACCGGCGCGGTGCAACCGTCGCCCAAGCCCGTCGCGAATCTCACGGACGTCACCGCGATGGCCGGAGCCTACCTCCACACCCTGGCGGTGCGGAGCGACGGGACGGTATGGGGTTGGGGAACCAACACGGGCGGCGCGTTGGGAACCGCCGTGCTCGGCGGCTCCCCATTCCGGGTGCAGATCGCCGGACTGACGGGGCTGACCATCACCACCGTCGGCGCGGGACAGGATCCCGTTTCGGGCGGCGGCTTCAGCGCCGCGCTGACGTCCACGGGCAAGGTCTATACCTGGGGCGACAATCAGTACTCCCAGCTGGCACAGAACGTCGGCAGTACCGCGACGCCGGGACCGGTTCCCGCCTTCACGGCGACGACCCCCGATACCACCATCACGGCGATCAGCACCGGGCTGAATCACACCACGGCGCTGGCGCAGTCGGGGAACGTCTGGAGCTGGGGCCGCAACACCCACGGTCAGCTCGGCGACAACACCCTCGTCATCCTGAACGTCACGCCCGTCCAGGCCATCGGCCTCGCCGGAGTCACGGAGGTCGCGGCCGGAGCGCTGCACTCTCTCGCGATCGTCGGCAGCGGACCGACGTCGACCGTCTGGGCCTGGGGGGACAACGCTTCGGGACAGCTGGGGTATGTCGGACCGCTCAGCCGCGTGCCGGTGCAGGTCCCCGGAATCACCGGGGCGGTCGCCGTCTCCGCCGGCAACGGGTACAGCCTCGCCCTGCTCTCCGACGGCACGGTGTGGTCCTGGGGGGCCAACGGCTCAGGCCAGCTCGGTGACGGGGCGCCGATCATCTCCTCCGCCACCCGCGCAATCCCCGCTCCGGTGATCGCGCTCGCCGGCGTCACGGCAATCGCCGCGGGAAACATTCACGTCATGGCCCTGCGGTCCGACGGAACGGTCTGGACCTGGGGCAATAACACGGCGGGACCGCTCGGGAACGACACGGTCGAGGGGAGCAGCGTGCCGGTTCAGGCGACCGGCCTGACCGGAGTCACCCGGATCGCCGCCGGAGAATTCCACAGCCTCGCCATCCGGTCCGACGGCAGCGCCTGGGCCTGGGGCTGGAACTCGCAGGGGCAGATCGGCGACGGGTCGACCGGATCCACGGTGGTCCGGATCCGGGTCCAGCGCTGATCACTTCTTCGTCAACATCCCCCGCACGCGGAGCCAGTCCGTCAGCCGCTCGGGCCAGCTTTTCAGCACCGGGTCCTTGAGGCCCAAGCCGTACCCGTGCGGGCCTCTCTCGTAGACGTGCAGTTCCGCCGGCACCTTGGCCTTCCGGAGCGCGAGGTAGAAGTCGACGCTGTGCTCCGCGGGAACCCGGTCCTCGCTGGAGTGCATCAGGAAGCAGGGCGGCGTCGTCGGCTTCACCTGCTTCTCCAGCGACAGGAACTCGCGGAGCTGCAGGTCGTCCGCCTTCGCTCCCATCAGGAGCTTCATCGATCCGGAGTGCGCGTACGGCGCGACGTAGCTGATCACGGGGTACGTCATGACCGCGAAGTCCGGGCGGCTGCTCACCCGGTCGATCGGGTCCTCGGCGTCCGCCTTGCCCTCGTCGAAGTGGGTCGCCGCCGTCGCGGTGAGATGGCCGCCCGCCGAGAAGCCCCAGACGCCGATCTTCGCGGGATCGATGTTCCACTCCGCCGCCCGCGCCCGGATCATGCGGATCGCCCGCTGGACGTCCAGCATCGGCGACGGGTGGTTGTAGCGCGGACCCACCCGGTAGCGCAGCACGAACCCGTGGACGCCGATCCCGTTGAGCCACCGCGCGACGTCGTCGCCCTCGTAGGTGGTCATGAGATTGCCGTATCCGCCGCCCGGACAGACGATGCACGCGGCTCCGGTCGCCTTGTCCGCGGGCGCGGGGAATCGCGTGATCGACGGCTTGTCGCGCTCCTCCTCCCCCACCGCGCCCGGCGCGCCCTTGGGCCAGAGGGCCTCACGCGCCGGCTCGGCCTGCAGGAGCGCGATGAATGCGGCGAGAGCGATCATTTCTTGAGCAACCCCCTCACGCCCATCCACGCCGACAGCCGCTCGGGCCACGACTTGAGCTCGGGGAACTTGTCGTTGCCCAGGCCGATGCCGTGAGGCCCGCGCTCGTAGATGTGGAGCTCGGCCGGGACCTTCGCCTTCCGCAGCGCCAGGTAGAAGTCGATCGAGTTCTCGGGCGGGACGCCGGTGTCCGCCGTGGTGTGGAACAGGAAGCACGGCGGCGTCTTGTCCGTCACCCGCTTCTCGCAGGACAGGTCCTCCACGAGCTCGGGATCGTTCACCTTGTCGCCCAGCAGGTTCTTCTTCGAGCCCTGGTGCGTGTACGGCTTGTCGAGCGCGATGACCGGGTAGACGAGAATGCCGAAGTCGGGCCGGCAGCTCGCCTTGTCGATCGGGTCCTCCGCGTCGGCCTTGCCGTCGTCGAAGTGCGTCACCGCGGTCGACGTCAGGTGGCCCCCCGCCGAGAAGCCCATGACGCCGATGCGCTTCGGATCCACCTTCCACTCCTCCGCCCGCGCCCGCACGGTCCGGATCGCCCGCTGCACGTCGAGCATCGGGCACGGGTGGCGGTACTTCGGCGCGTGGCGGTACGTGAGGATGAACGCGCTCACGCCGATCGAGTTGAAGAACTGGCCGACCTGGTGGCCTTCGTGGTCCTTGGCCAGCCCGCCGTAGCCGCCGCCGGGGCACACGACGACCGCCGCGCCGTTGGCCTTGTCCGCCGGCGCGAGATAGAGCGAGAGGTTCGGCTTGTCCTTCTCCTCCTCGCCCTGGGCCAGCGGCGCGCCCTTGGGCCAGAGGACCTCGATCGGGCCGACCAGCGGCGACTTTTTGTCCTGCGCCGTCAGCACGCCCGTCGCCAACATCGTCAGGACCGCCACACGCATTATGTTAGTCATCGCGACGTATCCCTCCATGCCCTGCCCACTATATATTGAAGTGAAGCAAAACGTCCTGGTTGTTTTGCTTCAAATTGTGATGCAAAGCATCCTGGTTGTTTTGCTTCATTGAGGATTGACTGATGGTCCATGGCGCCCTGCTTGCCCTTCTGTTGTCCCTCTCCCAGGACCCCGCGCCGCTCAAGGCGGGCTTTGCGGAAGTCGACATCTCCCCCGCCCCGGGGACGAGGAAGATCGGGTGGAACAACAAGAACTTCGGGACGTCGGTCCTCGACCCCCTTTACGCCAAGGTCGCGGTGTTCGAGTGCGGCGACGGCCGCGCGGCGTTCCTCGGGCTCGACCTGCTGTTCGTCCACCGCGACCAGGTCGCCGAGATCCGGAAGCGCATCCAGGACCAGACCGGCTTCCCCGGCGCGGCGGTGATGGTCGGCGCCACCCACAACCACGCCGGGCCGGCCATCGAAACCGACCTCTACCCGAAGGACGAGGCCTACATCCGGCTCATGATCGAGAAATCGGTCGCCGCGTTCGGTCAGGCGTGGGAATCGCGGCGCGAGGCGGAGATCGGCTTCGGCAGCGTCAACGAATGGCACGTGGGGTACAACCGGCGGGTCGTCTACCGCGACGGCACCGCGCGCTGCCACGGATCGTTCAAGGACCCGAACGCGCTGACGTTCGAAGGCCCCGTCGACCCCGAGGTCGCGGTCGTCGGCGTCCGGGGCAAGGACGGGACGCTGCTCGGGACGATCGTCAACTTCGCCTGCCATCCCTGCCATCACGGGGGCGACCAGGCGTTCAGCGCCGGCTATCCGGGGCAGCTCGCCAAAGCCATGAAGGAGAAGAAGTGCCCCGTCACGATCTTCCTCCAGGGCGCCGGGGGGAACATCCACCACGCCGACCCCTCCGGCCTCAACAAGGAGAAGTCGATGGAGGAGTGCGGCCAGGCGCTGGCCGCGGACGTCGAGAAGGCCCTCTCGGCCATGAAGTATCGCGGCACGGCGAAGATCTCCAGCCGGAGCCGCACGCTCGACCTCCCCTACCGGAAGGTCACGGAGGAGGAGATCCAGGGCAAGATCCGGGGGATTCAGCGGTTCGGCGAGCCCGGGTTCTACGACAAGACGCAGGCCATGGTCCTCGAAGAGATCCGGCGCGACGGCACGGCCAAGGCGGAGATCCAGGCGATCCTCCTCGACGAGATCGCCTATGTCTCGATCCCGGCGGAGTACTTCGTCCAGCACGGGCTGCGCATCAAGGAGGGGACCCATCCGCGGCGGACCCGGGTGGTCGGCTACGCCAACGGGATGGTGGGCTACGTGCCCCACCGGGAGGCGTTCGCGCGCGGCGGGTACGAGACGACGTTCGGCTACCGCAGCAAGCTCGCCCCCGAGGCGGGCGATCTCCTGGCCGACGCGGCGATTGCCCTTCTCGGCGAGCAACGGTAGAATCCCTCGGCATGATCAAGGGCAAAGCCACCCCGGAAGGAACCGCCGCGTTCGCGAAGAACCATCCCCGCGCCCACGAGCGCCACTGGAAGAGCGCCCTCGGGCTGACCCTCTCGTCGCTGGGGATCGGCAGCTACCTCGGCAACGCCGACCCCGTCACCGACGGGAAGTACGCCGCCTCGCTCGTCAAAGCGCTCGAGGGCGGCGTCAACGTCATCGACTCCGCGATCAACTACCGGTACCAGCGGAGCGAGCGGAACTTCGGCGCCGGGCTGAAGAAGGCGATCGACGCCGGCGCCGTCTCGCGCGACCAGGTCCTGATCTGCACCAAGGGCGGCTTCATCGCCGGCGACATGGGCCCTCCCACGAAGGAGTGGTTCGAGGAGAACTTCCTCAAGCCCGGGATCGCCGGCCCCCAGGACTTCGTTGCCGGCGCCCACTGCATGACCCCCAAGTACCTGCGCCACGAAGTCGAGCAGAGCCTGCGGAACTTCGACGTCGAGACGCTGGACGTCTACTACGTCCACAATCCCGAGACCCAGCTGCCCCAGATCGGCGAGAAGGAATTCTACCCCCGGCTCACCACCGCGTTCCGGGAGCTCGAGGCGATCGCCGACGAGGGCAAGATCCAGGTCTACGGCGCCGCCACCTGGCACGGCTTCCGGGTCGCGCCCGCGCACGAGTCGCACCTCTCGCTGGAGAAGACCCTCGCCTGCGCCGAGGCGGCCGGCGGGAAGAACCACCGGTTCCGCGTGATCCAGCTGCCGATGAACTTCGGGCTCCCCGAGGCGCTGTCCCACGCGAGCCAGACGGTCG
>Ga0111538_10015571_pt1 | contig 9999 bp, 6 predicted proteins | sample SoiMethybrSBSTD1_FD_79669 | JGI IMG/M metagenome (GOLD analysis project Ga0111538, IMG submission 79669) | Bulk soil microbial communities from a Populus tree surrounding site in Tennessee, USA - Soil MetaG P. TD hybrid SBSTD1 (version 2)... | ecosystem: Environmental > Terrestrial > Soil > Tree... | reverse complement strand
TGCTCGAACATGTGCGCTTGATACGGGAAGCCGTTCATCGCGAGGCGACATGAACGCAAACCCTCCTGCCCGCCAAAGCTCGCCAGGTGCCACGTCTGTCTCGGGACGTACACGACGTCGCCCTCGTCGGCCTCGAACTCCTGGAGCCCTTCGATGGCGTAACGGATCTTGCCGAGCATGATGAGCCAGAACTCGCCGCCTTCCTCGTGGTAGTGGCCCTTGTTGCCGGGCTGCGGTTTCTGGTACGGCCCCATGATGATGTTCGCGAAGCTTCGATCGTCGGTGACGAACGCTCCGGCGCGTTCCTGGCCGGCCACGACCTTGTTGAAGTCCACTACCGGCCGGTTCTGAGGATCGAGCACGCCGCGGCCGCCAGTCACACGGGTCTTCACATACTCGAAGCCGGACACCGGCGCCGGCGTTTCGTCGACCGGGTACAGCTTGCGCGCGCGGGTCACGTTGACTTCGAAGCGGAGCGCGGGCTCAGTGCCGACGTTCTCGATCTGATAGAGCGTGCGATACGGCACCTGCACCATCACGCCTTTGGTGGCCACGACCGGTTCGCGGCCGTCCACCGTGAAGCGCAGTGTGCCCGCTTGGACGATCCACCATTCACGCGTGTCGCCATTCATCCGACGCGGCGTCTTGCGGCCGGGCCCCATCGAGATCCACTGCGCAAACAGGCTTTCGTCGTCCACGATCGTCTCGGCCCAATCCGCCTGGCCGTGATGCCGGGCCAGCACATCGCGAAGTTTCGTGTGGGGCCGATGCACGCCCGTCCACCCGGCCGACTTCGCCTTGGGTGACATGACGATCAGTGGGGCCTCTTGAGCGGGAGGCCTCGCCGCTGCGCCGGTCGGGGTCTGACCCTTCGAGGGCGTGCTTGCGGCGGCGATCACCACCGTGAGAGCGATGCTCCAACGCCAGCCATGGCCATGACGTGCTTGCGGTCGATTCATGTCGCCTCCTGCACCCATGATGCTAGTGCACCTCCGGACCGAGCGGCGCGCGCTGGACGATCTCGACGCGTGTGCCCCAGGGATCGGTGATGTACGTAACGGTGTTGCCCGCGGAAGACTTGCGGGGCGGTTCGTCGAGTATGATGCCGTCGGCGACGAGCTTCTTCACGACAGCGGCATGGTCCTTCACATCGAACCCGATGTGATCGAGCACACGTCCTCGTGTCGGCGCCTGCTTCGAGTCGGCTCTGGCGAACCGGATCTGGACTCCGGGCAGATCCACCACGGGGGCATTGTTTCGCGTGCCGATCTTTCCTCCGAACGTCTTCGCATACCAGCTCTGAGCCTTCGGAATCTCGGATTCCGGGAGAGACAAGTGCACATGTTCGTGCCGGATCGGCATCGTCTGCGTCTTGTCTTCGAGGATTTCCATGCGCACGCCGTCGGGCGTCACCACGAAGGCCTGATCCTGCCGGTTGTTGAGACCCGGCAGCACCATGACACCCGATGCCTTCCACTGCACGACACGCTGTTGAACGTTGTCAACGATGAACCCGACATGGTTGATCACCGAGCCCTCGGTTCCGCCATCGCCTTTCTCCGCATTGAGGACCAGGTTGATATAGACGCCCGGGAACATGATCAGCGGGTTGCCTCCGGGCATGAACAACTTGCCGCCCATGGCCAGGAAGATTCGTTTGTTCGCCTCCACATCCTTCGAGATGATGTGCCAGTGACCCATTGTCACACCCATCTCGTTGAACGGGGCCGGTTGCGCGGCGGCAGTGCCTGCCGTGATCGTGAAGGCGATGGAGATCGCGACGAGGATACGTCCGGTGGTGGGCACTGTCGTCTCCTTCGTGCAACGAGGGACTGGGAAACCGTGGACCGGCGTAGCCTAAGTCAAATGCGCCGGTCGGATCCAGAGCGCCGATGCGGGTCCGACTGGCTCAGATGTGTGGCATCGCAGAGGTGTTGAGCAGCGCCTCCAGCACGTCGGCATCAACGGGTTTCGTGACGTGACGGTCGAATCCCGCTTCGAGCGCGCGGTGCCGGTCGGCCTCTCTTGCCCATCCCGTCATCGCGACGAGGCTGATACCTTCGGCCCAGGGTCGCGATCGCAAGATGCGAGCGATGTCGTAACCGCTGAGGCCTGGCAAGCTGACGTCCATCAGGACGATCTGCGGCTGAAAGTCCCCGGCGACCTCGAGTGCCTCTTCTCCGCTGAACGCGACTCGAACGTCGTGACCGAACGAGCGCACGAGCCTCACCAGCGATTGCGCAACTCCGCGGTCGTCGTCCACGAGTAAGACTCGGAGGCCGCGGTTTGGCTGCTGTCGCGGGTTCAGCGAGCCCGCTCCATCAGGCGAGACATCCGCCATCGGGTGCAGTGGCAACGTGAAGGAGAACGTACTGCCGACGCCGAGCTGACTGGTGACGCCGATCTGCCCGCCGTGTGCCTCGACGATACCCTTGGCCAGAGCCAGCCCGAGCCCGGCGCCGGCGCCGTGACCGGCGCGCCAGAAGCGATCGAAGACCCGGGGGAGTTCCTCGAAACGAATGCCGTCACCCGTGTCCTCCACCCAGATGCGAATTGCGTCCTCCTGTCGCTCGGCGCCAAGCGTCACGAGGCCGCCGTGCGTACCGAACTTCAAGGCATTGCCGATCAGATTCAACAGTACCTGGAGAATTCGATGTCGATCGAGCATGACAGTGGGCAAGTCCGGGGCAAGCCTGATTTCCATACGTGCCCGTCTGGCCTTCAGCTGCGGGGAGACGATCGTGTGCAGTTCCGATATCAACTCCGGCAGATCGACCTGTTCCTGATTGATGAACAGACGATCCGCGTCGATCGTTGAGACGTCGAGCAGATCCTGCACCAGCCGCTGCATCTCGGTGCTGGCGCGGGCAATGCTCGCGATGTTGTCCGTGTTCTCGGCGGTCTGTGGCTCGCGTTGAAGCAGTGCCGTGGCGACGGAAATCGACTCGAGCGGATTACGCAAATCGTGCGAGACGAATGCCACCATCTCGTCGCGCGAGCGCACCGCCGTGCGAGCTTCGGCGTAGAGCCGCGCATTATCGACGAGAAGCGCCGCGCGATTCGCGAGCTCGATGGCAATCGTGAGATCGACCTCTCCGAATTGCCGATTGGAATCATCGGTTGCCGCCAGCATGATGGCGCCAAGTGTCCGTCCACGTGCTTTTAAAGGCACCACCATCCTGTCGGTCTGCAGGTGTGGCTCGCCGAGCCGAATCACCATGCCGGGGCCCTTTGGATCATCGACGCTGACACGGTCGCTGTGAATCCGAAGGGCCAGCAGTGGGACTTTCCCAGGGTCGTGATGAGCGAAGCCCAGCGGGTGGACGACCCCTTCATCGACAGCGTAGGTGACGCAGTAGTCGGCGAAGGCCGGTACTGCGCAGGCCGCAAGTTGTCGCAGTGCCTCGTCGGGATCGAGCGCAAAGGCGATCTGGTTGCTCACGCGTGACAGCGCTTCGAGTTGGCTTCGAGCCGTTTCGGCCGCCAGGCGTGCTTCTTCTGCATCGCGATATAGCTGCGCGTTGTCGATGGCGATGGCCGCCCAACTGGCGATATCCTCGGCGAATCGCAGGTCGGCCTCGTCATAGACCCGCTCGGACTGCGCGGAGATGAGCGTCAGTGCTCCCAGGGTTCGGCCGCGTGCCTGCAGCGGCACGTTCATCGCTGAATGAAGACGCATCTCCTGCAGGGCCCGCGCGAAGCTCGCGTCGACACGTCCCTGGAGCATGTCGTCGGTGATACGTGGAATCAGATGCGGCCAGCCACTCTTCACCACAGCGGCGGCGCTGCCAGGACGATGGGGGCTTGGCCAGCGACGGAATATCTCCGACATGAGCGCCGTCTGACGGCGGTCCTGGTGCGTAATCTCGACCGGGCGCAGGTTCCCTTCGGCATCCGTGACTTGCACGATGCACCAATCTGCAAGCGAGGGGACGACCAGGCGCGACAGGTTCGAGATGATCGTTTCGGGCGCGAGCGTCGTTGCGAGAACTCGACTGGCGTTGTCGACGAACGCGCGCGCCTCTTCGGCGCGCTTGCGCTCCGTCACATCTTGGCAGATGCCCACCATCCGGCCCGGATGGCCGCTGCTGTCGACGATGACCCGCCCCGATGCCGAGAGCCAGCGAACCGCTCCGTCAGGGCGCACGATGCGGTACTCGATTTCATAGCCGACGTCGGGCGCTTGGAGTGCGCGCGCGATTGCGGTGGCCACGCGATCAACGTCGGCCGGATGCACATCGCGCCGATAACCCTCCAGCGTGCCGTCGAATGTACCGGGCTCGAGCCCGTGAATACGTTCGAGTTCCGAGGACCAGGTGACGGTGCCCGTTCCAACATCCCAGTCCCACGCACCCATCCGTCCCGCGGCAAGAGCAAGGCTCAGACGGCGCTCGTTCCGTTCGCGCAACGCCGCCTCCCGCTCCGCGTGTTCGCGCAGATCACGCTCCACCTCGAGACGGGATTCGAGCGCGACGGCCATCCTGTGATGCTCGAGCGCGGACGCCACGTGATCGGCGATCTGCTCCGTGATGGCAATCTCTGCATCCGAGAATGCGTGCGGCTCCCGGGAGTACAGCATGAACGTGCCGAGGAGCCGCTGCCCGAACTGCAGTGGGACGAACGCCAGTCCCCGAATCGACTCACGTCTGAAGATCGGCAGGTACTCGGCGAGGGACGTGTCCTGCTCGACGTCAGGCACGAGAATGGATGTGGCAGCCGTCTCGTCGACCGACCACCGTGAGTGTCCATCGACGGCAGTGCGATACGCGTCGCTCAGCCCCGACCACGCGACGAAACGCATCGTGCCGCTTGCGTCGAACACCAGCAACGACGCGCGCTCGATGTCGAGCGCCTCCTGTACACCACGCAGGGCTGCGTCATAGACCGCCTGCAGGGAGCCGGCGCTGGCGGCGTGCGCCATGAGTTGACGAAGTGCGACTTTCGAGAGCATACGAGCGAATGTCGAACGTGAGGACCCGGGGTGCCTGAGGCAGCGGATCTTAGAACAGTACTGCCGTAGCACTACTCAAATTTCGCTACTCCTGAGCTACGCGACCAGTTCGACTTCTCCTCAGGACGCACATGACGCGCCGCATCATCTGCGTTTCATCACTCGTTCATGTGCCTTCCGTCCAATCGTTATGAGTGATGACGCGTCCCGCAAAGGAGGATCGTCATGTGGTTGGGATCGTTTCGGACTCTCATCGTTCGTGGATTCTTCACGGCGGCGTTCGGATGCCTGCTGGTTGGGTGGCCGGGCACGAGTCTGGCCGCGCTGATCCTGGTCTTCGGTGCCTTTGCGCTCATCGACGGGGCACTTATCGTCGTCGCAGGTTGGCGTATGTGGCCGGCGGGCCCGGCTCGTGCCTTGTCGGTGGTGGCCGGCGGGTTGGCGATGCTTGCCGGCGTTGCGATGCTGGCCTGGCCGGCGGCGACCGAGATGGTGCTGCTGGCCCTTATCGCTCTGCGCGCCGCGGTGATTGGCGTGGCGGAGCTCATGCTCGCGACGCACATCGATCGACATGCACCTGGCGCGTGGCTCGTCGCGTCAATGGGGCTGATCTCGATCGTCGTCGCCGGGCTGCTGCTGGCGAATCCGGCCGCTGGTCTTCTCGTTATCGTTCGGGCCTTCGGGCTCTACGCAGTCGTCATTGGTCTGCTCACGGTCGCCCAGGCGTGGGTGATGGAGTCACGTTACGCGTAAGGCCGTGATGGCGACTCGCCGACTTCAGAATACATCCCATTTCTTGTACGCTCAGTACAGGACCAGGGGGTTAGCGAGACGTGAGCTTTCCGAACGAGACGCCGGAATACCGGGCTGCCCGTAACGCGCTCCTCGCGAGCGAAATCGGCTTGCGCCGACAGATGGAGGCGGTCGCCGCTCAGCTTCGGGCTCTGCCGCCCGGAGGTGAAGTGCTCGAGGACTACGTATTCGATGCGGCTGGTGACGGAGACGCGTCGGCTGCCATCCGCATGTCAGAGCTGTTTCGCGGCGGCGACACGTTGATGATCTATCACTACATGTTCCCGCGACACTCCGGGGACGAGCGGCCCGGCCCCACCGTGGGAGCCATGGCGAACGTGTCGCTCACCGAAGGTCCCTGCCCGTCATGCACTGCGCTCATCGACATGTGGGACGGCGCGATGCCGCACTTCGAAGGCTTGGGCGGCAATCTGGTCGTCGTGGCACGCGCGCCCATCGAACGTGTCGCCGCGTTCGCACGCGACAAGGGCTGGAGGCATACGAGAATGGTCTCGGCAGCGAAGAACACGTGCCGACGCGATTACGGCGGCGATGGTCCGGATGGTGAGCCGGTACCGATGATGACCGTATTCAAACGCTGGCCCGATGGCGTGGTCAGGCTGCACTGGGCCAGCGAATTGATTCACGCGCGGCCAGAGCCCGGCCAGGATCCCCGGCACCTCGGAACGGTCGAACCACTCTGGACCCTCTTCGACCTCACGCCGGCCGGACGCCCCTCAGGCGACGAGCAGATGGAGTATCCCTGCTGTCACGGTCCGCGTGACGACTCGAAAAAGGTGTGAAGAGCGCGCCTAAACCCTCTTGCTGGACCATGTGATCAACGGGCGCTCCTCGTTATGGGCGCGTCTCAGATCCTCAACGTCCACGCGAAGCTGGGCCACGCTGTCTCGTACGAACTCGAGTGCGTACCGCGTGTCGCGTAGTTGTGATTGCAGGTCGTCGATGAGCATCCGGAGCCGATGATTCGTGCGACGCTCTGGTCCTTCCTCCGATCGTTCCACCATGGGTCCCCCATTGAGCAGGACGCTCGCCCGCTCGAACACACCTGGCGTATGGTACCCGTCGGCTGAGGTTGCTTAGCGGCACTTTGCACGGTTTTGGGGGGAACGACGGTTAGTCGCGAGAAGAGAATCAGGCTGTAGTGCGTGATAGAGTCCCGGCCCGCATGCCCGTTCCGCCAGATCCACCACGCGACGAACAGACCTCCCCTCGCGACATCGCGAAACCGCGGCGGCCGTTGAAGGTCTGGTTGCTCGGAGTCGGATTACTCATCCTGGTAGGACTGCTGGGACACCTACTGAACCAACAGCGGACATCCAGCGAAACGCCTGACCTCACCGCCGGCGAGCGTACGCCACGTGAGTCAGCGCCAGTGCCAGGCACCGAGGCGCGGCCGTCCGACCCGACGCGTCGGAACGATGCCAGCACTCTCAAACCGAAGACGGCGCCGACTCGGGTGGTGTACATGGTCACGCATAAGCATCGCCTCCGCGACTGTCACGGGACGTTGACGTTTACGCGTAATGGACTTCGATTTGACTCGGACGAACCGCAGGACTCATTCGACGTCGGCCGCGACGATGTGACCATCAATGGGGATGTCTTGCGCATTCGCGACAAATCGTGGCGATTCGACTTCAGTGACGGCGTACGCGGTGATCGGCTCTTCAGCGCCTGGAGAGCCGGAACCCTGCCGACAGTGACTGCGCCCTAGATTTTCGCTTTCACAACGATTCTGTAGGCTTCACCCTTGGGCGGATGACCTGTGATAGGTTCGCGCCTTCATGCCACTGTCCGTTCGGCGCGAATGCCCTGCGTGCGGGGGGGTTGGCGTCGCTCGCCGCGCTGTGATTGAGGCCGGAAAGGCCGGTGTCACCGTGACGCTCGTGTGCGAGGCGTGCGGCCACGAATGGGAAGTCCATCACGAATCGGAACCGCTATCGCCACCACTCACGCCTCCACCAGACGACAAGAAGGCCGCGTCCTAGCGTCTAATGCTGTGACGATCAGAACGAGCTAATTTGTGGAGATTGTTGGGGCGGGTGACGGGTCTCGAACCCGCGACTTCCTGAGCCACAGTCAGGCGCTCTACCCCTGAGCTACACCCGCCATTCGACTCGCTTCGCTCGCTCATCCTCGCGCCCGGTGATGACGAGCCATGCGATTCGCTCGGCCCACACACATGACAGGCCGAGCTTCGGCGTCACGAACATAGTAGTCTACCACGGCAGTGATTCGGTCCGTCGCGTGGGTGGTGCTCGTCGTCGCAGTGTTCCTGGCGACGACGGCGTTCCGCTTCCTCAATCTCAAGAACGGATTTCCTGACGACCACTACGTCCATCTGGCCGGCGGTTGGCAGATGACATTCGGCGAGTGGCCGACGCGCGACTTTGTCGATCCCGGATTGCCGGCGATGTTCGCGGCCTCGGCGGCCGCGCAGTGGGTGCTCGGCGACACGCTGTATTCGGAAGTGGTACTCGTGGCGGTGGCATTCGCCGCCGCGGCGGCGTTCACGATGCTCGCCGTACGGCATCTCACTGGGTCGATGATCCTTGCCTTGCTCGCGGCGATCGCCGAAGTGGCGATCGTGCCGCGCACCTACGGATACCCGAAGCTGCTGCTGTACGCCCTTGGCTTCTGGTTGATGACTCGTTACGCGGCGCGGCCCACCATCGCGCGTGCGGCGACGATGGCGGCGGTCGTTGTCATCGCGTTTCTGTTCCGCCACGACCACGGTCTGTTCCTCGGCACCGGCGGGCTGCTCGTCGCGGCGTTGAGCACGAAGGAACGAAACGTTCGTGCGGTGCTGCGATCGTCGGGCATCTTCGCAGGGCTTGTCGCGGTGTTCCTCCTCCCGTACGTAATCTTCATCGAAGCCTACATGGGGCTGGGGCTCTACATCCGCACCGGCATCGAGTTCAGTCGTGCCGAAGCCGCGCGTCAGGGTCACGTCTGGCCGAGTCTGTTTGGCGAGCACCGGCTGCAAGCCGCGTTGCTCTACGAGTGCTATCTGATCCCCCTGGTCGCGTTGACGGTCGTCGCGTTGGATCGTCGTCGCGAGGTGATCGCGCAGATCGTGCCGGTCGCCGTTGTGGCGCTCATGGTGGACTTCGGGTTCATCCGCGAGCCGCTGGGCACACGACTGCCGGATGCGATCGTTCCGCTCGTGGTGCTCGGTGCGTGGCTCATCGGACGCGCCTGGGCGCCAGGCAGTCCGGTCCGAAAGGACCGGCCCTACGTCCAAAAAGATCGACCCTACGATGCGCGCCGACTCATCGCCATTCCGGTGTCAGTCGCGGCGGTCGTCGTCGTGGGCGCATCGATCGTGCGTGCGGGGAGTACCGTCGAGGAGCTCGATCGCGCGGCGCTCCTCGCGCCGTGGGACACGATCCCGGGGCGCTTTGGCGAACGCGCCGAGCAATACCGGACGCGCTTCGAGGATTACCTCATTCCAAGTGGGGAAGTCCTGCGGCTGGTGCCGTTCTTCAACTATCTCGATCGCTGTACCACCAGGACCCATCGACTGCTGAACGTCGGGTTCGCCGTGGAGGTGCCGTACTTCGCGAGGCGGGCGTTTGCCGGCGGCATCAGCTACTTCGCCGGGTATCCGGCGATCCCCGAGCTCGATCAGCGCGTGCTGACGAAGATGCGCAGCGAAGTCGTACCCTTCGTGCTGGTCGCCAGCGAATTTGCCAACGAGTTTCCGGTGCGCTTTCCGCTGACCGAGCGCTACGTCCGCGTCCGCTACACGCCGCTGCTCGACGTCAAGATCCGCGACGACCTCACCATGCACATCCTGATCGATCCGAATCTGCCATCGCGCGGCCGCGATCAGGCGACCGGCTATCCCTGCTTCGCGTGAGTGCGCGCGTCAGCGAGCCGAGCAGACGTAGTTGCCGGCGTCGTTGATGTCGCCCGATCCCTTGTAGCGCGGCAGCTGTGGATACGGACAGAGCGGCCGCGACACTGGCGAGTTCGCCTTGGTCGCGATCATCGACGCGGGAGGCGTGCCTTTCTCGACCCAGTTCTCCAGTGCGGTGAGCGCGTCGAAGCGATCGGGACCGGCGCCGCCGCCGCAGTGCAGCACGCCGGGCGCCAGGAAGAGACGCACGGCGTCCTTTGCCGCCGGCACTTTGGCATTCACCGCGTCGAAGTACTCGATGGTGGAAAGCGGACTCGGTCCCGGGTCGTTGAAGCCATGCCATATCAGGAGCTTCCCGCCGCGGCTGACGAAC
>Ga0111538_10015570_pt1 | contig 9999 bp, 6 predicted proteins | sample SoiMethybrSBSTD1_FD_79669 | JGI IMG/M metagenome (GOLD analysis project Ga0111538, IMG submission 79669) | Bulk soil microbial communities from a Populus tree surrounding site in Tennessee, USA - Soil MetaG P. TD hybrid SBSTD1 (version 2)... | ecosystem: Environmental > Terrestrial > Soil > Tree... | reverse complement strand
TGTGGCCCTGTCGAGCGCTATCGAAGCCTGGATTTGGGCGTATTCCAGGGCTTGGGGCGGCCCTGGGCGTCGATGGCCACGTAGACCACGGTGGAGCTCGAGATCTGGCGCACCCCCTGCGGCTCGATCGACCGCACGAGCACCCGGCAGTCGAGCGTGAGCGACGTCGTGCCTTCGTGCTCGGGCCGGCACCAGATCTCGACGTAGTCGCCGAGGAGGCCCGGCGCGTCGAAGACGACCTCGCCGAATTTCTTCGTCACGATGCGCTTCGTTTTCATGACGCGCATGGCAGCCATGGCGGTCGCCTCGTCGAGCCACGCCATGAGCCTGCCGCCGAAGAGGCGCCCGGCGGCATTCAGGTCCGAGTACATGACGAGCCGCTGGGCTGCCAGCACGTAGCCGTCGAGCGGCGCGGGGCGATCGCTGCTCGAGCGGTTTTTCGTTCGCTGCGGCGTCTTGCGAGGCACGTTGGTTCGAGATCCTATCCGAGGGCCGATGCAGGGGAAAGCGCGCGCCCGGGCTCCCAGCCCCGAACTTCGCTGTGCCGCGCCGCCGCACATGCGCGAGCCGCGGCGGTACAATCGTGCTCGGCGCCCGCGCAGCGTTCCTGGATCCCTTTTGAAGGCCTGCGCCGCCGCCCGCCTCCTCAACGCATGAAGCTTTCCCGCCTCCGCGTCGCGTTCCAGGTCTTCCTCCACGCGGTCCTCATCGGCCACGTCACGGCTTATTACTTCCTCGACTGGAAGAAAATCGGCGCGCTCGATTTTCAGGCCTTCTTCCACTATTTCCTAGGCGACGGGCTGCTGACTGCGGGAGCGTTGCTGACGATCGCGGCTTACGGCTCCGCGCTGATTTTCGGCCGGCTCTTCTGCAGCTGGGGCTGCCACTTCGGCGCCTGGCAGGACCTCGCGGCGTGGATTTTCCGGCGCGCCGGCTGGCGGCCCCCTCTTCTCCGCACGCGGTTCCTCCATTTTGCGCCGTTCCTCGTCCTCGCCGCAGCTTTCGGCCTGCCGCTCCTCGACCGGTGGGCAGCGCGCGGCTGGGGGCCAGTCCGGAGTGACCTCGCAGCCGTGGCGCCGTGGGACACCCTGCCGGGATGGCTGGGTTCGCTGGTGACGTTCGCCGCTTGCGGCGCGGGCGCGCTCCTTTTTCTTGGGACGCGCGGCTTCTGCCGCTTCGTCTGCCCATACGGCGCGCTCTTCCGCGTGACGGACCTGGCCGCAGGCCGCCGCGTGAGGCGCGTCGGAGCCTGCTCGACCGGCTGCAGCTCGAGCGGCATCCCGCCGTGCACGCAGGTTTGCCCCACCGCGATCGACGTCCACGCTGAGACGGGCCGCGCCGGCCGCGTGACGAGCGTCGACTGCGTCCGTTGCAACCTCTGCATCGAAGCCTGCCCCTCCGGAGCGCTCGCGCATACGAGCGCCGCCACGGCTCGACGCCGCCAGGTGAGTTGCTCGAGCCCGGGGACGCTGCTGCCCGCGGAACCGGGTGGCACATTCCGTCCGCTAAGCATTCCCGCGCGACCTGCGCCCGTCCCGCCGGCGGAAGGGCGATTCGACCCTGCCGTTGACGAGGCAGGCTCGCGCTACGACTTGCCAGCCTGGGGCGAGGCCGTCGTCCTCCTGGCCTCCATCGGCACCTACGCGGCGGTCGATCTCGTGTACGGCGGGCACTTCCTCGCCGCCGTCCTCGCGCTGGGGCAGGGCTTCCTCCTTCTTACGGCGCTGCGTGCCGTGGCCGGCGACCCGGGCGCGACGGTGCTGGGCCGGCCGCTCCGCCGGGGGAGAGGCTGGACACTGGCGGGCATCACGGTGGTCGGGCTCTGGGCCATCAGCCTCGTGCCGACCTTCGAAGCGGCCGCCTTCAAGTGCTTGCGCTGGCAGGGTCTCCGGCTCGATCCTTCCGCCGGGGCGGGACTCGACGACGGAGGGGAAAGCCCCCGAGCGGCGCGGGAGGATGAGCCCGGCGCACCGCCGGTCCGGAGCGAGCGGTTGGCCCAGGCGGCTGCCAAATACCGCCTCGCGCTCGAGTATCTCCCATCGGACGCCTCCACGCGGCGGCTGCTGATCTCCGCTTACGTGCGCGGCGGGGACCCGCGAGCAGTCGGGGAGGCCGAGGAGCTCCATCGAAGGTCCGGCGACGCCGTGAGCAGGGCGCTCCTCGACTGGGTTCGCGCCAAGTTTCCGGAACTCGGGCCGGGCCGCTGAGGTGGCATCGCGCGCCGGCAGAGTGGGATTGCGGAAGTGGCTCTGGCCATCCCCGAGAGCCAAAGCTAATATAGCAACTCGTTATAGGACAGGGACTTCATCCTTACTTCGAATCCTACGCCCGCCCCGCCCCAGCCCGCGGGGCTGTCGCCGTCGCGCTCTGGCGCCCCACGCAGGTTGCGTTCCCGGTTACTCCTAATTCTATTTGGGTCTTGCTGGATTCTGGGCATGCTGCGCCCGGCATCCGTCCAGCCCGAAGAGCCACGTCCTGGGGCCGCCGCCGCACCAGCTCCCGCGGAGCCCCCTTTCGAGAAGCTCGTCGAGTTCAACGCGCGAGAGCTTTTCGGGGTGGTTCCGGAATTCAAGGACGGCCGCGTCGTCTTGCGGTTTCCTGGCAAGGGCAGCTTCGCTCAGGCCTTCCGATCGAACACCTCCGGGCTGAAGGGGTTCATCGCCAACCTCGATGACATCAAGGACCCCAATTTGAAAGGGAGCCTTTTCGGGGGCGTCGAGGGGTCGTTCTCGGTTGCAGCCATCGACAGCGGCGAGGCCGTGTCGAAGTTCGAGTTGAGCGAAGAGGTCAAAGTGTCCTTCCGGGCGAAATGCGCTGCCGTCCCGCCCGGTGCTACCTTTGTCATCCGCCTCAATCAAGCCGACTCGCGCAACTTCATCCAGACGAGCTTCCTGCAGGACGTCGTCGTCATGGACGCGGGGAAACAGAAGCGGAAAGCCACCAGCGATCCGACGTTCGCCGCGTCGCCGACGAAGTGGTTCATCCAGAAGAACGTCGACAACAACGTCACGCCGATCGAGCTGGTCTACCACGAGAAAAAGCTCGATGTGGGCGTCACCGTCTATCCCGGGGAGAAGAATAAGGGAGAACGCAAAAGCACCGTGGTTTTCGAAGGCATCGAAAGTCCGTCGGGGGGCAGGATCGTCCTGCGCTTTGCGAAGATGAGCCTCGGGATCTCCGACCTCGTGATCGAGGGCAAGTACAGCAAACCCTGGGCCGAGGCGGAAATCGCCCGGCTGCGCAAAGAGAAGAAGCTGCGGCTTCAGGCCGAAGACCCTGCGGAGGTGGCCGCCCGGGAAGAGGAAGCCAAGAAGGGGAAGAAGCGCCCGACTAAGCCTGGACCTCGCAAGACCAAGGATGACGAGGCCGGTGCGAATGCGAAGAAAGATGAAGGCAGCGCACGAGCGCCACGCCCCAAGAAACAGCCGCCCAACGTCGACCAGCCGGACCCTGAGGCGGACGCGGATCTCTGAAAGTCGAGGAAAATGACGGAAGGCACCGAAGCACGCGCCCAAGCAAGCACCGAGGGAACTGAAACGGTCAAGTTGTTCGCGGAATACCAAATCGCCCCCGACGTCCTCGAAGCGCTCGCGAAGATGGGCATCGAGACGCCGACTCCCATCCAGGCGGCTTGCATACCCGCTATCCTCGAAGGGAGAGACGTCATCGGCAAAGCCGAGACGGGCACCGGCAAGACGATCGGCTTTGGCGCGCCGCTCGTGGGCAGAATCGACACCAACCGGGTCGCCGTGCAGGCGCTCGTGCTCACGCCGACTCGAGAGCTGGCGCAGCAGGTCGCCGGAGTTCTCGAGCTGCTGGGTGCCGGCCGCGGTCTAGGCGTTGCCCTGGTGGTGGGGGGGGTGCACGCGAGCGAGCAGGTCCTCAAGCTGCGGAGCGGCTCGCAGGTCGTGGTCGGTACTCCGGGGCGCGTGCTCGATTTCCTGCGCGACCGGACGCTTTCCCTCGTCTGGTGCGAGACTCTCGTGCTCGACGAGGCCGATCGAATGCTCGACATGGGCTTCATCGACGACGTCTCGGCCATCATCGAGAAGACGCCGCCCGAGCGCCAAACGCTCCTCTTTTCGGCGACCGTGCCGGTTGAAATTCAGAAGCTTATGCGCCGCTACATGCGCAATCCGGAGACGCACTCGACCTCGCAGGGTCTTTCGACCGTCGCGGAGATCCGCCAGCTCTACGTGGAGTGCGAGTTTCCGCGGAAGTTCAAAGTGCTGCAGAAGCTGCTCGACGCGAACGCCGACGGCACCGTGATCATCTTCACGAACACGCGGCGGCAGGCTATCGACCTGGACCGCATGCTGTGGGGCCACGGCTACAGCGCGGGCGCGCTCCACGGCGAGCAGGAGCAGGACGTCCGCTTCAAGATTCTCGAGTCCTTCCGCAAGGGCGAGGTGAGAATCCTCGTCGCGACCGACGTCGCTTCGCGAGGGCTCGACATCGTAGAAGTCTCCTGCGTGATCAACTACGAGATCCCGGACGAGGCGGAATCGTACGTCCACCGCATCGGCAGAACCGGCCGCGCGCAGCGCGCCGGCTTGGCCGTCTCGATCGTCGCCGGGCGCGAGTTGGGTTCCTGGCGTCGGGTGGTGCGGCAAACCGGCTTTCCGGTCCCACGGCTGACCGTGGATCGCATCGGAAAGCCGATCGACGATCTTTTTGCGGCCGGCGCGACGGCCGTGCGCCTTCCGGCTCCGCTCGAAACGGGGTCAGCGGGTAGCGCCGAGCCCGAAGGACGGGGGCGCTCCCGGGATGCCGGCTCCGACGCGGGACGAGAGGGGCGCGGGCGCCGATCCCGGCGACGGGGGGGCGGGTTTCGGGAGAACGAGCAGGTGGCCGCCGGGGGGCAGGGCTTCGGGCAAGAAGCCGGGAGGCGGGGTGGCGGGGGACAAGTCTTTCACTCACAAGACTCGAGCAGTGGAGGTGAGCGGTTCGTGGCCCAGGAGAATGACAAACCGAGGGGAATGAATGAATCCAGCGCCCCCGAGGGCGGCTCCACCGGCACGCCCGGCGGACCACCGTCGCGTCCGGGATTCGAGGACGACGGTCCTCGGGGCGAAGGCGGCCGCCGCCGACGGAGAAGGCGGCGGGTGGGAGGCGACGGCCCGGCAGGCAGCGAACGTCCCGCAGCTTTCTCGACGCAGCGAAGCTCGCCGGAAGAGCCCGCGCGCGCGCCGCCGCCGCAGCCAGCCGCCCCGGCGGAGGGCCAAGAAGGCATGTCTCCCGACGAGATAAAACAGTGGCTGCGAGATCGGCCACAGGCGCCGAAGCCGAAACGGATCACGATCGAGGAGATGGACGACACTTTTTTCAAGACCGACTATTTCGACGTGGACGCGTCCCTCGTCGAGCGAGCCGGACCCGCCCCCGCTCCCCGCGCCCCCGCGGAGAGGGACCGCGCACCGCAGCAGCCGCATAGAGAAGGTCCGAGAGAAGGTTCGAGAGCCGGGCACGGCCACGATCCCCAAGGACGTTCTGGAGCGGGCCGCGGACAGCGGCCGCACGGGAGGCCCGCGCAATCGGAGCCGCCGGCAGGTCGACCGCACTCGTCTCCTCGCGCGGGAGGAGGAGGTCAGGGCCAGGAGGCCGATGACCCCCAGCGCCGCCGCCGCCGGCGCCGTCGAGGGCGCGGTAGGGGGAGAGGCCCCGACACAGCGGGGCGTCCCGATCAGGGAGCAGGTCAGCAAGGCGCGCGCGATCGAGAGTCCGGTTCTCACGGAGGACCGAGCCGCCGGGCGGAGCCGCCGCCATCGGAGCCGCGCGGCTGAAGCGGTGATTTAGCGTTTCGCGGGCCACTTCAGGTGGCGGTGCAGGAACTCGAACGTGCCCTTGCCGTTGATCGTGTGGGGGCCCGTGAACCACTCGATTTCGGTGCGATCACCGATCCCGAGCCTCGCCTCGTAGAGGAATCGCACTTTGGCGTACTCGAACGCGACAGTCTCGTCCGGCGCGACGCCGTCGAAGTGCCCGCGCTCCACCATGAATGGCCTCGGCGCGATGAGAGCCGCCATCTCGGCGTAGTTGAAAGTGCTGCCGAGGTCAAACTCGAAAATCTCGTACTCGCCGCTCCAGATGTAGCTGTACGTGCTGCGCGTGGAGGCGTTTTTCCAGACCCACTCGTTGAAATCGGCGGAGCAGATCGAAAGGCAATAATCCGGGACGAGCGCCGGGATGCGCATCGCCGACTTCCCGCCGTAGCTGAGGCCGTAGAAACCGATGCGCGCCGGGTCGACGAAAGGGAGAGACTTCAACCAGTCGACGATCTGCTGGTGCTGCGGGACGATGATCGAAAAGAGGGTCTTCCCCAGCGGATTTGCCTTGCGCTGCAGAGTGCGGAAGCGGTCGCCGAAGATGTAGAGGTTCTGCGGAGCGAAGGTGATGAAGCCGCGCTCCGCGAGGCGCGCCGCGAAGTCGTGGTACGCGGGCACGTCGCCCTCCACCACGTCGCGCGGCCGGCCTTCGAGGCCGTGCTGGCAGACGACGACGGGGCGGCGCTCGCCGGGTTGGAGGTCTTTCGGCAGGAGCAGGATGCCGTAGGCGATCACGTCGGGGAAAACATCGAGCGTCACCTCGTAGCCTCGCCAGGAGCCTTTGTCATAGGCCTGCCGCGAGCTGGGGTTGGGAGGCAGGCGCTGGACGTCGAACCGCCCGATCACGTCCTCGCGGAAGACTTTTCGATACTCCTCCGAAGTTTTCTCGTAGGCCGCCGCGGAGGTCGTATCGATGCGCTTCATGAACTCCTGGCGGACGTACTGGCTGCCGGCGAGCAGCTCCTGGTTGTGCCGGTCGATTTCCTGGACCTGGCGGGCCATCCGGGCGGGCGCATTCGTGTAGGGGGCTTTCACGACCGCGCCCTCGGATCCCGCGGGAGCGGCGGGCGCCAGGCGAGCCGCAGGCGCCAGGGTCGCGAGGAAGGAGCGAAGCGCGGGCTCGGACATCGCGGGCCCATCGCCCGCACCGCTTACGACGAGCTCGATCCGTGCGGGCGGCTCGAGTCCTCGAACGAGCGATTTGGCCCGCTCCACTTCACGGCGCACATCCTCGAGGCGCGGAGTCACGAGCCGCGCGGGAGCGCCTCCTTTGCCCGGAAGCGTCAGCTCGGGCCCCTTCGCCCCCTCGATGACCAGCGCCCGCGGCGTGACGAGGCTCGCCATCTCGGCGTCGCCGAACTGATCGAGAAGCCCGAAGACGTTCCGGTCGATCGGCTCCTGCCAGACGTTCCGGCGATCATTGAAAAAACCGCTGACGAGGACTGCGTCGATCCGAGGGTCGAGCGCGCCGGCGGCGAGAGCGACCAAGCCGCCCTCGCCGTAGCCGCAAACGCCGATCGGCACCTTGTCTCCCCCCGGCACGAGGTGCGTTGTGCGCACGGCATCGACTGCCGCGAGGACTTTTTGCGCTTCGTAGCCGACGATATGCCGCCCAAGCTCGTACGCGGCACGGTAGAGGAACTCCCGGTGCGTCAACAGCGCGCCGCGGCGCTGCTCCATCGCGCGGCTGATGAGCGTCGGGACGATGACCGTGCACCCGCTCTCCGCCAGCCGGAGCGCCCAGCGCGATTCGCTGGGCGCGACGGGCTCGAGGCCGCAGATGAGCTCAGGCAGCTGATCGGCATCCGGCAGCGCCACGACGACGGCCATCGGCGCTTGGCCGGGGGCGAGGCGCGGCTCGAGCAAGATGCCCTCCGCGGTGACGCCGCCAAAAGCCGACCAGCGGATCGAGCGCGCTCGAGGAAGGGACGTCGCGGCGCCCTGCGAGTCATTCCGCGGGAGGGACCCGGCGACCTCGAGGTCGAGGAGCACCTCGACGGGAGAGACGCGGGGGTCCCGCGCTCCCAGGATGTGGGCGAGGTGCTTCCGATTCGGCTCCACGGAAGCCGTGTAAGCGGCCGGCGACGAGAAATTACGCTGCCAGTGGCGCGCGCGCCCGTCGGCGGACCGCTCCAGCTCGCGCAGCAGGAATTTGTCGACGCCGTCGACGATGCGCGAGGCCATGTCGTCCGTCGTGACGAGGGCGGCCGTACCGTCCAGACGCGGCGCCGACTCGCGCGCGCGGAGAGGGTCTTCGGCGCGGGCCGGCGGCGCGCCCGACGCCGCCGCGAGGACCAGGAAGAGTGCCGAGGCGCTGCGCATCGCCAGGGCGCGCAGGCTCCCACGGGAAGAACGAGTCATGTTTTCTTTTCCTCTCGGCTTCGGAGCGTCCGTTTCCGCGCCCGGAACATGTGCGTCACTTGATCGAGGATCACTGCCACGAGGATCACGCCCCCGTTGACGATATTTTTCCAGTTCTCGTTCAGCCTCCAGGACCGAACTGCGCCGGAGGCGTCGGTGTAAGGCACCTGGAACATGTTGAAGCCGTTGTCGAGGATCTGGATCACCGCGGAGCCGATCAGAACGCCGAGGATCGTGCCTTCTCCGCCACGGAGAGAGCAGCCTCCCAGCACGACGGCGGCGATCGCGGAGAGCTCGTAGGCGACTCCCACGGCATGGGACATCTGCCCGATGTAGGCGGCGTAAGCGATGCCAGCGAGGCCCGCGAGGCCGGCCGAGATAACGTAAGCGGTCGTCTCGACTCGCCGGACTGGAATGCCCGAGTATTCCGCCGCTTCTCGATTGCCGCCGATCGCATAGAGGTGGCGCCCGAACACCGTGAAGTGGAGGACGTAGGCAAAGATGAGGAAGACGACGAAACAGAGGACGACCGGATAGGGCAGCAGGAACTTGCCCACGCTCACGCCCCTGTCGGCGAAGTCGAGGAAAGGGTGGTTGCGGAAGCTGATATTGCCGCCCTCGGCGATCGTCTGCGAGATGCCCCGCACGAACAGCATGCCGCCGAGCGTCACGATGAACGGCTGCAGGCCGAGTCGTGTGATGAGGAGGCCTTGCGCCAAGCCAATGAGGAGAGCCACGGCCATCGCCACCGTGATGCCGACCCAGATCGGGTAGCCTGCGCCGGAGACCACGCCGCCCTCGAGGGCGGGCGCCGAGATGCGCGCGATGATGACGCCCGTCAACCCCACGACCGACCCCACGGAGAGATCGATTCCGCCGGTGATGATCACGAAGCTGATGCCGATCGCGTAGATGCCGAGCATGGCGATCTGGCGGCTCGTGTTGAGGACGTTCGACTCTCCGTAGAACGCAGGATTCGATACGCCGATCACCGCGCAAAGGCCCAAGAGCGCGATGAACATCCCCAGTTCCTTCCTCATGCCGCGTTCTCCTTGCCGGTCATGAGGTGGAGGATTCGCTCCTCCGTCAGCTTGCCCTTCTCGAGCTCCCCCGTGATTCTGCGTTCGTGGAGGACGATGACGCGATCGCTCATACCGATGACCTCTTCCATCTCGCTCGAGACCATGAGGATCGTGATCCCCGAATCCGCGAGCCGCGCTATGTGGCGGTAGATCTCCGCTTTGGCCCCGACGTCGATCCCCCTCGTGGGCTCGTCGAGGATCAAGACTCTGGGGCTCATGGCCAGCCACTTGGCGAGGACCACTTTCTGCTGGTTGCCGCCGGACAGGTTGATGGTGCGCTGCCCGACCGAAGGCGCTTTGATGCCGAGCCGCGCCTGCTGCTCGACGGCCGTTCGGTGCTCCCTGCCGCGCTGCAGGATCCAGCGCGGGCGCCAGTTCCCGATGTCGGGGAGGGAGATGTTCTTGTCGATGCCCATCGGTAGCACCAGCCCGTGGAGCTTCCGGTCCTCCGGCGCGAGGTAGACGCCTTGCCGGATCGCGTCGCCGGGTCCGTGCGGCGCGTAGACTGCGCCAGCGAGACGGACGGTGCCCCCTCGAGCGCGCTCGACGCCGAAAAGGACGCGCATGAGCTCCGTGCGACCCGAGCCTACCAGCCCCGCGAACCCGAGGATCTCGCCACGGCGGGCACGAAACGAAAGCTTGTGCGCGGAGCCCGGCACGATGAGGGAGTCCACTTCGAGGAGGGCATCTCCAGGCTGCTTCTCCCTCTTCGGGAACCAGGACGAGAAGTC
>Ga0111538_10015569_pt1 | contig 9999 bp, 8 predicted proteins | sample SoiMethybrSBSTD1_FD_79669 | JGI IMG/M metagenome (GOLD analysis project Ga0111538, IMG submission 79669) | Bulk soil microbial communities from a Populus tree surrounding site in Tennessee, USA - Soil MetaG P. TD hybrid SBSTD1 (version 2)... | ecosystem: Environmental > Terrestrial > Soil > Tree... | reverse complement strand
GGGCATCGCGAAATCGTTGTGCGGGGCATCAGTGATCCGCTGGCCCAGGTTCCCGGCATTGCCGGAGCCACGGATCTGGGAGACGAGCGTGTGGTCCTTATACTGGACGTGCCCGCTTTGAGGCGGTCCACATTTGATGGACTTTCCGCGGCTGCCGGAGGGTCGTGATGCAACAGGGAGCGGAAACCTTCATCCTGCTGGAGCTTGCGGGAACGACATACGCCATCAGGAGCAGTTTCGTTCAGCAGGTAATGATGATTGAACATGTAACTCCCGTGCCGAACGCCCTCGCGGTCGTTGAAGGTGTTGTCCATGCCCGTGGCCGGGTGGTTCCTGCTCTGAATCTGCGCGTGCGCTTCGGTTTTGAAAAGGTGCCCTTCGACGTGCGATCACGGCTGATCGTTGTAAATGTCGATGGACGCGTCATCGGACTACTCGTCGACACCGCGCGGGAATTCGTCAAGATCCCTGTGTCTTCTATCGAAGCTCCTCCGGAAGGGATCACGGGACTGACAGGGAAGTACCTGGAGGGTGTGGTGTCGTCGAAAGGTCGCCTGATTCTGGTATTGAGACTGGATCAGGTGATTGATATCGGCGATACCGAAGCGATGGTTGCCGGGATTTCCTCATGAAGCAGCAGGGCTGTGTCGCTATTTTGAACGAATGGAGAGAAGTATGAAAACTCTGGAACCTTCAAACCCACGTCATGACCTTTCCGCAGACATCGAATTGACGCGGGATCAGGGTGTTCAGGTCGCGGAAGCCGCCAGATCCATCTCTCGGATTGCTGTTGAGGTTGCAGATGGCTCCGAATTGCAGACGCGCCTCCTGGATACCGCAGCCAGTCATTCCAATGAAATGACGGCATCGATGGGAGAGAGCACGCGGCAACTGGATTCGATCGCATCCTTTGTTGAAGAAATCGTCTCCTCAGTTAATGAAAGTACCGCCTCCATCGAGCAGGTTGGCGGGAATGCGGCCAGTCTTGCGTCCGGCATTGCGGAGATCGCGGCGTCTGCCGAAGAGACCGCCCGCTCAATCGACAGCGTGACGTCGACGGCACAGGGAATGGCAAGCTCGGCCGAGGAAGTCACCGGCGCGATGACGGAGATCGCCTCATCGATAAGAAATGTGAGCCAGGACACAGAGGCGCTGACGGTTTCGGTAAATCAGACGGCGGTAAGCACGGAGGAGGTTTCGCGTTCGATCGATAGTCTGGCTGGAAATGCGGATGACTTAAGTGTCTCCGCCGAGGAGACCTCTTCCTCTATCAATGAAATGGCGGCCTCGATTGAGGAGGTATCCGCCATGTCGGAGAATCTCGCTTCAAATGTTGAAAACGTGTCGACATCCATTGAAGAGATTGCTCGTTCGGTTCAGAGCGTCGCCCAGAGCGCGGAGAGCATTTCTTCCGCCGCAACGACGGCCAATGTCGCTGCTGGTCAGATGGATCGAGGCCTGCGGTCGGTTGTCTCTGTATCGAAGCGTGCCGAAGAGGTGACGAAACGTCTTGCGCGTGAAGCGGAGGAAGGTGGCTCGGCCGCTCAAAAGTCCATTCAGGGGCTGGCACGAGTGCGAGGCGCCATGGAACAATCCGCGGGAGTCCTGCGTGAAATGGGTAAGCGCTCGGAGGAAATCGGAGGGATCGTCAACACCATCAACGTTATCGCTGAACGTACGAACATGCTGTCATTAAATGCGTCTATTGAAGCCGCTCGCGCGGGCGATGCGGGACGTGGGTTTGCAGTCGTCGCCGAGGAGATACGCAACCTTGCCTACCGTTCGGCACAGGCGACCGCAGATATCGCTGCGATAATTCGGTCGCTGCAGGAGGTTGCCCGTGAAGCGGTATCTGCGTCGGGAGAAGGTCTCCGAATCGCCGACGAAAGCGGACGCTTGACCGAAGAGGGTTCTCGCGGATTGGAACGGATCCTTAATGGAATCCGTGAAAGCGCGGAGTTTGTCGGACAGATTGCTCGTTCTACGGACGAACAGTTGGTAGCCTCGCAAAGCGTTGTAACTTCGATTGAGACTGTTGCCACGCAGTCAAAACAAGTGGCAGCCGCTGCGATCGAACAGTCAAAGACAGCCCAGAGCATTGTCAAAGACGCAGGTCAGATGAAGAAAACGGCGCGCGAAGTCAGCCAGGCGATGAATGAGCAGGGGCGGGCGACGCGAGAGATCATCAAGGCGGCGCAAAATACGACTCAAGTGGCTGCACAGGTGAGAAGCGCGGCGACAGAACAAGCGACTGCCGTAAAGCAGGTTGCACAGGCAGTGGAATCCATGCGGCGCGGAGCGGCCACGACGGCTCGAGCGTTAGAGGAGCAGGCGAAAGCCAGCGAACAGGTTTCTCGAGAGTCGCAGAATCTCGGCCGGCAAATTGCCGGCGTCAGCAAAGCGATGGCGGAGCAGGCGGTCGCGGCAGCGCAGGTTGCGGTGACCACCAAGAGCATGGGCCGGCAGTCGGATCAGGTCGCAAAGGGCACCGCGGAGCAGGCACGTGCCGCACGGGATATGACCACTTCCATTGAAAGTATCTCGAAGGACGTTGGGTCGATCACGCGAGCAAATCGTGCGCATCTGAATACTTCCGCGAAGGTGTTGAATGTCATCTCTGAGATTCGGGAGGTGACCGCGCGCAACGCCACAGGATCGAAATCGTTATTGGGAGGAGCGAATGCCCTGGGCGACCGTGCTCAGCGGTTGGCGGAACTGATGAACAGCATGGAAGCCGGAAGCCGCTCCAATGGAAACCCGGCCGTGCGAAGAAAATCAAAGAGAGCGGGCAATCTCGAGGGGGCGTGATTTCCAATTCCGTCGGCGTATTTACCACCGACAGAGATCTCGTCGTCCAGGTGTGGGATCCCACGCTCGCCCGACTGACGCAGATCAACTCCGGCGAGGCTTCGGGCCGCTCCCTGTTGACCGTCATTCCCGATCTGGAAACTCGCGGTTTGCTCAGGCACTTCAGGCGGAGTCTGCAGGAGGGTGTCGTTGAGGTACTCGCTCCTGCATTCCACCGCTATTTGATCGCGTGCCCTCCCCAAACACCTTCTCCGCATTTCGAGGAAATGCGCCAGCACGTCACGATAGCCCCGCTGGAACAGGACGGAAAGATCGCAGGCCTCATCGTGACCGTTGAAGATGTCACTCCGCGGCTCGAACGCGAGCGTGATGTCGTAGACAGCGCGGGGCAGGTTGCTCTCGACAACGCGGATCTCGTGCGGGCGCTCAATGGCGCAGATTGGCGCTTCCGCGAGAGAGTCGTCCAAGAGGCGGCGCATCGCGCGGCGCCTGACGCGATAGCGGCGCTGTTAATTTCTGTCCGCGACAATCATCACAATCTGGGACTGCTGAACAGCGCACTGAAGGTGCTTCGCCTCAGCAATGTCGATATTCACGGCACGCTCGTCGAATTCCTCAACGGTCCGGACGCAGACCTCCGGATACAGGCTGCCCTTGCTCTCGGCGAGCAGAAGGATGCGCGAGCTATTCCTTCCTTGATGGATGCTCTTGGCGATGCAAATGCGAATGTCGCCTACCATGCCATTGAAGCTCTGGGTAAGCTTCGGGCAGAGGAGGCCATTGACGCCCTCCTCGGGATCGCAGAGTCGAAGGATTTCTTCCTGGCCTTTCCAGCCGTTGAGGCGCTGGGAGCGATCGGCAATTCTCGAGTCGCTCCACGGTTGCTCCCTCTCCTGCAGGACGAAATGCTGCGCGATTCTGCAGCCTATGCTCTGGCGAGGGTCGGAGACGAATTCACTGTTGAAGCCTTCGTTCGAATTCTCAATGGCCGGGACGCGCCCACGGAATTGATCACGCGGTCGCTCGTCGTCCTGTACGACCGGTATGAGGCGCTCTACCAGGAAGGCGCGTATATTGCCGGCTTGTTCAGCCGCTCCATTCGGCCCGCCGGTGTTCAAAACCTGATCGAAGCTCTTGGGAAAGCCGGCGGGGATGACCTGCGCCCACTAATACTTCTGCTCGGTTGCCTGGAAAGTCCGGCCGCCGCTCGTGTCGTAGCGCGGCATCTCGGTCATCCGGAACTCCGGAACGAAATCCTTGGAGCCCTGGTTCGTCATGGTTCCGCAGTAACAGAACTCCTGATGGAGCAACTCCACTCTGAAGATCTCGAAGTCCGGTGGGCTGCTGTCACGGCGCTCGGCCGAATACGAGACAGGCGCGCGACTTCGGCCCTGGCAGAAATGCTCGGCAAGGATGAAGAGTTGACGTTACCTCTTATTGGCTCCTTGACGGCCATTGGTGATCCTTCGGCGGTAGACGCCCTTTTTGCTCTGCTGGGAACTTCCGATGCCGCGGTCCGAAAGGCAGCCGTGGGTGCGCTCAGCGCGCTGGGACCGCCTGAAATGGTGGAGCGTGTCCTTCCACTTCTGGGCGATCCTAATCCTGCATTACGTGAAGCCGCGGTTCGCCTGTCGGGCTATTTTGGATATCCGGAGTGCGTGGAAGCTCTGTTCGGTCTTTGCCGCGACGAGGATGAGAATGTCAGGCGCGCGGCAGTCGAGCATCTGCCCTTTCTAGAGGATGAGCGGGCTCCAAAAGCTCTCTCTGAAGCTTTGCGTGGAGAGGTCGCCGCTGTGCGTGCCGTTGCTGCTGCGGCAATGGCGCACATAGAGCGCTCGGACGCTGTTCCAGACCTGGTTGCTGCGCTGAACGACGAGGATCCCTGGGTACGCTACTTCGCCGCCCGATCCCTCGACCGGCATGGCGCTTCGGAGGCAGCCACCGCGTTACACCATCTGGCGCAATCCGATAAGTTTCAGCAGGTTCGCATTGCGGCATTTGAGGCTCTGTCCAGAATCGACGAGGCACTTGCGGCATCGGTCGCGACTTCCTTCAGGACGTCTGCCAATCCGGATTTTCGGAGAGCGGCAGCCTTGACCCTGAATGGCCGAAATGGGACTCCATGAGGTTTGAATCGGAAATCCTGGGGCTCCCCAGCGGGACAGAAACTCTGCTCAGAGAACTCGTTCACGAGCGGACGGGCATCTTCTTTGATTCGGGCAAGGTCGATCTGCTGATGGACAAGCTGGCTCCGTTGGTTGTGAAGCGTGGCTTCAATTCCTTTCTGGACTACTACTACCTTCTGAAGTACGACGAGAACGCGGCCGAAGAATGGCGCAACGTGATGAACGCGATTTCCGTCGGTGAGACGTACTTTTGGAGGGAAATGGATCAGGTGCGTGCGTTGACGCAGACGATCGTGCCTCACTGGTTCGCTACGCACCCCAACAAGACATTGCGGATCTGGAGCGCCGCCTGTGCCACGGGGGAAGAACCGCTGACGATTGCTATTGCCCTTCATGAAGCCGGGTGGTTTGATCGTGCTTCGATTGAAATTTCCGCCAGCGACGGGAGTTCTGCAGCCATTGAGAAGGCGATCCAGGGAGTTTATCGAGAACGCTCCTTTCGAAGTCTTTCTCCCGAACGGCGCTCGCGTTATTTCAGCCCGGACAGTTCGACGACATGGCGTGTCCGGCCCGACCTGCATTCCCGGGTCCGTTATTCGCTCGCGAACCTGATGAATGAAGCAGACCTCGCAAGCCTCGCAGCGGCGGACGTGATCTTTTGCCGAAACGTATTCATCTATTTTTCGGAGATCGCAATAACCAAAACCGTTCGGTCCTTTTGGAGGTTCATGTGTTCGCCGGGGTACCTGTTTGTCGGAATTTCGGAGTCGTTACTGAGATTGACGAGAGATTTTGCATTGGAAGAAGTGGATGATGCTTTTGTGTACTTAAAGGAATCTCATGGAAATTGAGCGGAAACTAAGACGGGGTACGGGGCTCCCCTCCTCAGCAGGAGGAGGGGTGGATGCGCGACAAAGAGAAAGCCGCGAAGCCACATTAGCTCGCGCAGACGGGGTGGTGTGGTCCAGGAATTTCTTGACCACACCACCCCGGCCTTCGGCCACCCCTCCTCCTGCTGAGGAGGGGAGCCGATTGCAGCAACTCTCCCTTTCCTCGAGGAGTGTCAACTAATGGATCGTGTGCTCCGTGTGCTCGTGGTTGACGATTCGGCGTATGTTCGGAAGGTCGTGCGGAGCATGCTCTCTCGCAGCCCCTTTATCGAAGTTGTGGGTGTTGCTCGGGACGGTCGCGAAGGACTGGAGCTCACCGAGCAACTGAAGCCCGACGTCGTGACCTGCGACCTTCTCATGCCGGAACTTGACGGTGTTGCGTTTGTTCGAGAACAGATGCGGCGCAGGCCCCTGCCCATTGTCATCATGAGTATTGCCGATGAAAACGCCGATGCCGTGCTCAATGCTTTGGATTCCGGTGCCGTTGATTTTCTTCAGAAACCAACAGCTCTGGCCTCAGAACGGATTATGGAAATCTCCGCAGAGCTCATTGATAAGGTAAAGGCCGCTGGAAACATTTCAGTCGAACGAATTCAGAGCAATATTCCCAATGGGAGACCGGCGGCTCCGGTAGATAAACCCGCGCCCACCGAGGCTGTGGCCGGAAGTCATTCCGTCGATATCGTTGTCCTGGGGATTTCCACGGGAGGCCCACAGGCGCTGAAATTGCTGATTCCTCAGTTGCCCGCGGACTTTCCGGTGCCGGTAGCATTGGTGATGCATATGCCAGTCGGATATACGGAAATGTACGCCCGCAGGCTTGACGATTTGTCACCGTTGAATGTGCGGGAGGCAACTGAAGGAGACGTCCTGCGACCCGGCGTTGTGATCATAGCGGCGGCGGGAAAACATATGACGTTCAGGCGGCGGGCGGACGGGACCGTCGTGACTCATCTGGACACTCGTCCACTCGACACGCTGCATCGGCCCTCCGTCGATGTGATGTTTCAATCGGCTGCGGAGACGTTTCGCGATAGAGTGTTAGGGATCGTGATGACCGGTATGGGCTCGGACGGTAAACAAGGCGCCGCGTGGATCAAATCCCAGGGTGGACTTGTTTACACAGAGAGCGAGGAAACCTGCGTGGTCTACGGCATGCCTGCCAGCGTCGTTGAAGCAGGATTGAGTGACAGGAGCATCCCGCTGGGAGGACTTGCCCAGGTGATCCGAGAGGTGGTTTGAAGTGTCAGGAAAGATCTTAGTTGTAGACGATTCGGCATTGTCGCGCCGGACTCTGCGCCGCATACTCGAGACAGCGGGTTATAGTGTCGTCGAAGCCGAGGAAGGTATGGCCGCGCTCGAGCTTTACTTTATTGAAAAACCGAAAGCTGTTCTGCTCGATCTTGTCATGAAGGGAATGTACGGCCTGGATGTGCTGACTAAGATTCGGGAGATGGATCGTGACGCTCGGGTGGTAATCGCCAGTGCTGATGTTCAAAGCTCCACGCGCGTCATGGCCGAAGAGGCCGGAGCGTGCGCTGTGATCCACAAACCGCTGGTTGCTTCGGAAGTCATAGAGGCGCTGGATAAGGCGCTGTCAGGAGGCCCCATCCTTGGTACTCACTGATCGTCAAAACGACGCACTTGCCGAACTCATCAATATTGCTTTCTCACGAACAGGCGCCGCACTTTCGGAACTGACCGGCCAGCGGGTTCTGCTCAGCCCGCCCAGCGTGTCCATTCATCGTACGGCAGAGCTTCCCCGCGTCCTTGCAAAGTTCATTCCTGGAGAAGTTGCTTCTATCCATCAGGTGTTCGCCGGCCCGGTTGCCGGTGATGCACTGCTGTTGCTCAATTACGATGGAGCGATGGAGCTCACGAACCTGCTGATCGATGAGCCGATTCCGGATTTTCTGGATGAATCCGCGCGTGAGGTTCTCACAGAAGTTGGAAATATTCTTCTCAATGCCTGCCTCGGAATGTTCGGAAATCTGCTGCGGGTTCATGTTTCGTTTTCTGTGCCGCGCTTGCACCTGGAGTCTCTGGACGACCTTGTCGCATCCCTGCTTACCGGGGAAGACGATCGTCGCTACGCGCTTGTCGTCTCGACCGCTTTCCAGGTTCGCGACAGCGCCGTCAGTGGGTTTCTGGTGATGGCTTTAAGTGTTGCTTCGCTGGATCGTTTGCTTTCTGAAGTCGATGAGTGGGAAGGGCGTCAGCTCTAGCTTGACTGAACCTATGGCTAAGATTGAACCAGATCGCGACACGCTTCTCAACGCGGCGGTACTACGCTGGATGCAGGAACTCGCCCCACAAGGCATTCTCTTGACGGACAGCGCCTTGAATATCGTTGGCTGGAATCGCTGGCTGGAGGAACGTAGCGGACGGCGCTTCAAAGACGTTTTGGGGAAGAATCTACTGGAGCTCTACCCGGATTTGATCGAGCGAGGTTTGGATGCCAGCTACAAAGACGCGCTTAGCGGTCAGGTTCGACTGCTGTCTCAGCGTTTTCACGGGTACCTTCTTCCGATGGTTCCCACAGACTTTCAGGAGTACGCCCAGATGCAGCAGAGCGTACGGATCTCGCCCTTGTCTCGCGAGGGGAAAGTCGTCGGAACATTGACCATCATTGATGATGTGACGGAACGAGTGGCTCGCGAGGTTGAGCTGCAGAGTCAGCTCGAGATTAGATCGAAGCTTCTGGCAAGTGAGAAACTCGCCCGAAAGGAATCCGAAGAAGCGAATCGTCTCAAGGACCAGTTTCTGGCAACGATCTCCCACGAGTTGCGAACACCACTGACCGCAATTGTCGGGTGGGCGACGTTGCTACGTTCCGGGGATCTTGACGCGACTGCGTCAGCTCGCGCCGCAGAAATTATTTACAGAAATGCGCACGCGCAGACGCAGCTTATTTCGGACCTCCTGGATGTTTCCCGCATCATTTCGAACAAGCTTCTCCTGACTGTCACGAGCGTCAACCTGCCGTCGGTCATTGAAATGACCCTCGAGGCTGTCGCTCCCGAAGCAGAATCCAACAAAATCCGCATTCAATCGACGATAGAGCCGGAATTTCCCGCGATCTCGGGCGACGCCGATCGTCTGCAGCAGATCATTTGGAATCTCTTAAGTAACGCCATCAAGTTCACGCCCGCCGGTGGAAATATAGATATTCGACTCCGGCGGGTGGATTCCGAGGCCGAAATCAGCATCTCGGACTCGGGGATCGGCATTGACCCGCAGTTCCTGCCTCACGTTTTCGATCGCTTCCGTCAAGCGAATTCTGCAATGACGAGAATGCACGGCGGTTTGGGCCTCGGGCTGTCCATCGTTCGGGAGCTTGTGGAACTTCATGAAGGCTCTGCTCAGGTTCACAGCGAAGGTCAGGGAAAGGGCGCAACGTTTATCGTCCGGTTGCCTATCGCTGGGCCTAAAAACCCGAACTCAGGCGACAAGACTCACACGCTCTCTGACAAACTTACTGCGCTTGCCTCGCAAACATCTCTCGATGGGCTGAAGATTCTCGTGGTGGACGATGAGGAGGACACCAGGGATTTCGTTAAGGCCGTTCTGGAGAAATGTGGATCCGAAGTGACAACGGCATCTTCGGCCGCAGAGGCGCTCGGAAAGCTGGAGACGCAACGCCCGGACTTCCTTATCAGTGACCTGGGAATGCCCGGCGAGGATGGCTATTCGCTCATCGGCAGGGTTCGAGCCCTGCCCGCGGATCAAGGTGGTCAGACACCAGCCCTCGCGCTTACTGCATACGCGAGAACAGCCGATCGCCTGCGCGTGCTTCGCTCAGGTTTTCAGATTCACGTTCCCAAGCCCGTCGAACCGACCGAGTTGATCGTCGCCGTCGCCAGTTTGGCCGGCCGAGGTCAATGATTCCGGCTCCCCTCCTCAGCAGGGTAACAACATACCGGCTGACGTCCTCTTCGTTGTCCAATGTGAAATGCGCTGCTGTGCGATGAATAATTGGCTTAGGAATTGGCCCGATGGCCGGACTCAAATTTGTCCCGACGAATGAAATTTGAGTCTGGCCATTTGGTCGTTTAGCTAGTTTCTGTCGCGAAACTCTTAAAACAATTGCGGGGCAAGGGTTTTAAGAGAGTTGTGGAAGGGATTCTAAGCAAGTTCCCAGTCGGTGGACAGCCAAATTGCCGCAAGGATTACCG
>Ga0111538_10015568_pt1 | contig 10000 bp, 13 predicted proteins | sample SoiMethybrSBSTD1_FD_79669 | JGI IMG/M metagenome (GOLD analysis project Ga0111538, IMG submission 79669) | Bulk soil microbial communities from a Populus tree surrounding site in Tennessee, USA - Soil MetaG P. TD hybrid SBSTD1 (version 2)... | ecosystem: Environmental > Terrestrial > Soil >... | reverse complement strand
GCCCTCAGCGCGTCGCAGGCGTGCGTGAACAGGCTCGTAATCGATCAGCACCTGTGCGCCACCGATCAGATACGCGAGCTTGCCAGCCAGTGTCTTCAACCGCGGGTTCACCGCGTCCGAGACTTCCGCGAGGAAACCACCGGCCGAGACGTTGACGAAGTAGCGATCGTTCAGACGGCCGACGTCGACAGGTGACGCCTCGCTTTCGAGCAACAGATCGATGGCTGCTTCAACATCCTCCGGCAAGCCGAGCGCAGTGGCGAAGTCGTTGCCCGTGCCCAACGGGATCACGCCGAACGTGATGGCCTCCAGTCCGCCATCGACACGGGCGACGCCATTGATCGCCTCGTTCAACGTCCCGTCGCCGCCGGCGACGAAGAGATGGTCGTAGCCATCTTCGACAGCATGCGCGGCGGCGTCGGTGGCATCACCTTCTGAGACCGTCATCACGATGTCCAGCCTGCCGATTCGTCGGCGCAGCAACCGGTTCATCGTCTCGAGGTGATCAGGCGCCGTATCCGCGCCGGCCGTCGGATTGACGATCAACTTTGATTTCACTGGCGCCGATGCTAGCAAACCACGATCCCGGTCTTTCCAGATAGCCTTACAACGATGCCCCTGCTGATCCTGGTGGTCCTCCTTCCGCTGGTGTTGATTGCGCTGATGCCGCTGATCCTGATCCAGCGATATCGCGTGGGCAGCGCGCGACGACTGGCGCGACCCTGGATGGCGACGCTGAATGTTGCGCTGATGACGTTCTCAGCGATCTGCTTTCTGGCCGGCGCCGGTGTAACGGCAGTGTGGGTGCCTAACGCCTTCACCGGTGCGATTGCGGGCATCACGGTTGGCGCGGGCCTCGGCCTTGTTGGCCTGATGCTGACGCGATGGGAGCCCACGGCAGCGACGCTGCACTACACACCGAACCGGTGGCTGGTGCTGATGGTGACCTTCCTGGTCTCTGCTCGCGTGCTGTACGGATTCTGGCGATCGTGGATGGTCGCCGAAGCCGGCGTTTATGGCACGCCAATGGTGATGGCGTTTGGTATCCCGGAATCACTGGCCGCAGGCGGGACCGTGATTGGCTACTACCTCGCCTATGGGTTGGGAGTGCGGCGCCGCATCTTCAAATGGCAGAGCGGCGCATTGCGCGCGAGGTGAGCGCCAGAAGCCCAGCCGCATGCTGAGCGGTTCTCTGCGAGGTACAGGTTATGCGTCTGAAAGGTTAGGTAGAGGCCGACCCTTGGGTCGGCCTTTCAATGTTTCGATCAGGTAGAGGCCGACCCTTGCGGTCGGCCTTTCAACGAATCATGTGCGTCGAGGAATGAGGGTGAGATGAAGAAGACGGTATTCGGAACCGCAGTCGCGCTCGCCTGGTGTATCGCCGCGCCATTCGCGCAGCAACAGCCTGCGCCTACACCGCAGGAAACACCTGCGCACAACATCTTCGTCCTGACCGGATGCCTCAAGGCGGGTACGGACGCAACAGTAACCTTCAAACTGACCGACGCCTCATCGATCGGCCAGCGCACCCCGGGTGAAGCAGCAAGTGCCGTGGGCACGTCGGGGCAGAAAACCACTTACGAGCTTCGGCCGGTCACCGGTGTGAACGCGCAAGGTCTGGATGTTGACAAGCTGAAGGCGCACCTGGGCCAACGCATCGAAGTGGTCGTGCGTCCAGTGGAATCCCCGGCGCCGCCACCGGCTACTGGTCTCGCTGTCGCACAGACGGCTAAACCGATCGAACCTGTGGTCGAGCGGTTCACCGCCACTGAAATCAAGCGCGTAATCGGCAGCTGCTCGTGATCAACGCTTCCGCGCCTGCCACTGGCGCTGCACGACCGTTTGAGTAGCTCCCGCTCCCCAACGGACCGTTTCGTCGGCCGTAAACGTTGAAAAATCGTCGGAGAACGTACCGGTAAGCGTCGCGCCCGCGAACTGGCAGACGCCGGCAGGGGTTTCAGTGAATTGCGCTGCGAATTGCTGACCGTTGAGCGTTCCGGAGTAGGGGATGTGGTCGGTGGGGAAGTTTGCCAGGTCTTCGTCCAGCGTCACCGTATTGCCGGTGATGATGACGCGCCACAGCACTCCTGAACGCGTTTCGCCTACCGTACGGCCCCACCCACATCCTCCAGAGCCCGATGCCCCTATCACGGTTGCGTCGCCAATCCAGTTGGCGTTGACAATCGCTGTTCCCGAGGGTGGTGGCGAGGACGAGTCATCGCGCGGACCGGTGATCGTTGACGATGTATCGCTGTCGCACGCGGCGAGCATGAGAAGGACAATGGCAACCAATACACGCATCAGCTAGCCTCCGAAATTCGAAATCCAGTCTATTCCTCACTAGCAACGAGCTCAACGCGCCACAAAGTCGCTTGAAGTCATTCCGAGTCCGCTTGTGGATTTCGGTTTCTGATTTCGGTCAATTTCTGCTTTTGCCGTCAGTGGATACCCGTTAGGATCCGCGCCTCGGCTCATCCGGTCCCAACCCCTGGACAACCCTTCGGTGCGCACGTACATCGCGGAGTCCACTCATGGCCAAAAAGCAGAAGAACACCCCCAGCCAGTCAGCTCCCTATCGAGTCATCACCGGCGAGTTCCATTTGTTTTCGAAGACCGCAAAGGGATTGCATTCGGGCTCGCAGCCCGATGGCGACACCATCAAGTTCAAGCCGGATCGAGGCAAGAAAGCCTTTGCGCCGATCGAGAAGAAGCCGGTTCCAGGCGGAATGGATCCTGGAACCAAACCGAAACCGCGCGGCGTCGAGTTCAATGATGCCGGTCACTGCAATCTCCGCTTCGATGCTATCGACGCGCTGGAGCTGCACTTCCAGGGAGCGCAACAGAACGACGCGCTGGCGCGGCAGGCGCGCGAGCTGATGCTCTCGACCGCCGGCTTCGCATCAACGGAGTTCGCGCCGAAGAAGTTCCTGGAGGTCCGCAGCGCCACTCCGCATCCGATTAATGGCTACATCATCAGCAAGGGAATCGACCCATACGGCCGTGTCGTCTCCTTCGTATTTACCGGCAAGCCGCCGAAGAAGGATGGCTCGGTGTTGTTTCTTTCGACCACGCAGGTCAGGGCGTCGATCAACGCCGGCATGCTGAGAGCCGGGCACGCGCAGCCGGCGTTTTACGCCGGGATGCCGACTGATCTTCGGAACACGCTCGCCGCCGAATCCGCGAAATCGCGGAAACCCTCGAAGGGTCTGTGGGTTGGGTTCACGCCGAAGACCGCTTCTCCGGCGAACAGCCTGAAGCAACTGGAGACGTCGCGAATCTGGCCCAAGCTCTTTCGCCGGCTCGTGAACTATTTCAAGGACAAGCCTAGCGGCAACCTCTCCGGCTTCGACGATTGGCTCAGGAAGCGTAGTGATGACGATGTGATCTGGCTGATTCCGAAAATGGAACGCGGCAACCTTCACGATGTGTACAAGGTCGCTGGCGGATCGATTTCGATGGTCTTCGAGCCGAGCGAGCTGATCATCGTGCCGCGGTAGACACGATAGAGGGATGCTTGGGGTGCGCGGCTCGCGTCAGTACGGAGCATCTGGGACAACGGGGAGAACCTAGTGATGGTCAAGGACCGGAACGTGGCGACAAGTTACATGATCAAGGCCGTCCGTCTTTACGACCACTATCGTCGCACTTTGGCGAGTGTCATTGAACAGCCGATGTAAACAGCGACAAGAGTTGATCAATGGAAAGCCCTAGCCACGCGGGCGCAAGTATTTTCAGCAGCGGCGGCAGACTATTCAAAACCGTTGAAGGGCCAGTTGTGCCGCCGTTGACCAACCGCGAAGCGCCGTATGTCGCCAAGTGCGCTACCGCCAATGCCAAACAAAACACCAGGGCCGCTGCCGTCGTCGCCGACAGGGCCAGTGACTCGAGTTCCTTTGTCGCCTCTATGTCCAAGACGATCGTGCTGGGGAGCCGATGAAGTGCACCGATAACAGTGACTCCCGAGACCAACAGGCCCGCAGCAATAGTGAACAATAGATCACGACGATCCTTTGCTTTCTCGATGCCGCTGATGTCCGTCATCACGGTACTTCCCATCGCCACCACAAGCGCAAGAGAAGCGACAAAAGCCAAGCCGTTAAGACCTGACGCGATGGACAGGACATTGTTGTCTGGGACATACGTCAGTGCGTCACGAATCAGATCTTGGATGATTTGTGGGCCTACTAGATCGGTGCGAACCGCAATGGCTGCGGCGCCTAAAATACCAATTGTTACGAAGGTGCCCATGATGCGAGGAGGCATCGTTTGGCCGTATTGCAGCGACGTAACGACGGTGGCGCAACCAATCGCAAGAATGGCCACGACAGCAAACAACAATACACCGCCTACCCATGTCAACCGACCGGCGAGCCTCCGCTGCAGCGTTCGTGCAGTCTCTTGATCGAGGTATTCCAACGTACTGATAGGTCTGGCCGTCTTCTCCGGCGATGTCGTGCTCAAGATGTCGAAAACGGCATTAAACGCGGCGCTGCGTAGCACCTCAGGATTCACATCGAGGCGATTCTCGCGCGTTGCGTTCAAGTCTTTGCGCGCGATCGTGTCAATGCCGAATAGGGCGGCCTGTCGCTGAAGAACGGCAGGTGACATATCCTTCGTGCCTATTGGCACCGCCGCGCACGGCGTATACAGGTTTCGCGAGAGGCATGCGGCGATCTGATCGATGGTGGCGTCTGAAACGATCAAATCCGCTATTTCGCCGCCGATCTCATGCGCGCGCATTTCGGCTACGGGCTTCTGCGACAAGTCCGCTGCATCCTTTGTTTTATCGTCAGCTAGGATCATGCGACGGACGGCCTCAGTGAAGCTCGCATCTGCCTGCAGCCTACTTGCGACACCTTCGCTAACGTTGGTGCGCTGTAGACGTCCGCGCAGTTCGTGCACAACCTGCTGAGGCTTGTTGACCTGGCTGATCACGAGATCGGTTGAACGAGTGATTGGCAGGTTCATCAGCCAAATACTGATTGCTGCGACTACCGCCACTGCAAGGACAGGCACAACAAGCGCTCGCCGAGCACCCACTAAGGACACCATCGGCTCCAGCTGCTTTTTTGACATCGGTCTGCGCAGCCTTCAACAGTTACTTCGTGAACAGCGAAAGAACTTGGCCCACAAATATGCTAATGCTCGGTCCGCGCTGGTCCGACCGCCAACTCGCGTTAACTCCACCGGTGAGTCCGCCGTCGGTATTGGCGAGGAAGTACATCGGAAACTCGAATCCGGTGACGGATTGCGTGACGTTGCGTGTGAGCCGCGGGCTTATTGCAAGATTCGACGTCAGAAAGTGCCGCACTTCAATCTGTACGAGTTCGCTATTTTTCTCATTGGGGGATCCAATGATCGCTTCGTCACAGCGAAGCGCCCCAGTGGAACCCACCGGTTTACACACTTCGGTCGGGTCACCAGCGGGAGCAAACGCCTGTTCATGCCGGTAGTTAAAACCGAGAAGTGTACTCGTGCGTGCCAGCCAAGCGACGCCTGCGATGAACGACGAGCTTGTATGACGCTCTTCGCCATCGGCAAGGGTATCGCTCGTAAGAAACTCAAAATCCTCGCGCGCGACCTTTACGCGGGCCGTGAAGAATACAGCGTTTCCAGGGTCGATGTACGGTACCAGCGGTCGACCCACTTCGCGCTCGGCCGCGCGAAACGCCTGGAGACTCGAACAATCGACTTTGTCACGGGTGACGCCTTTGATTCGCGCGAGACGCTCACAGGCGGGCACAAGTGCAATCGCCGGATCTTCAACTCTCCACAGCAGGTAACCTGCTCCAAACTCTACCGCTGATTTGTTTCGGAGCCCATCCAGGTCAGCAAACGTCGTTGGAGAGCCCTTTCTGACCGGACCAGAGAATTTGACGCTGAAATTGAAGTCCGAGTACTGCAAGCCAATGAGCGCATTCGCCGTGGTCTCAGTGGAAGATGATTCCAGGTTGAACACCGGCGTGGCCGCGATAAAAGGCGATGCGAGACTCGTGTCTGTGACCGAATGGAGTTTACCAGCCGAGATCCGACTCTTGTCTGCGCTGGACGCCCCCAGTTGTGATTGGGCCCACGCCTGTGATGCGATTACGAAGGTACAGAAGACATACGCAATCGCCACGGGTGAGAGAGACGACCGTTTAGAACTTGAAGAAATGAATTCCCGCGTCAAGCTTGGAGTCATCGAGCTTTGCCTCTTTCTTGAATGCAACGCTATTCGGAGATGTGATTTGAACGCTGAAGCTGCTGCCGGGTGTACCTCGAACGATCCAGGAGATCACGTGTTCGCCGTCACGAACATCTCGCGAGCCTGATCCGTTCGCGAGTGAGACGCGAACACCATCGATGAACACGCGTATTAGTTCGCCGATTGCTTTTACTTTCACCGTAGTCATAACTCTCCTCTTTGAGCGTGACCTGAATTCAGCTGCGACATGCCAACGATCACCCGGGCGTCGCAGCTCGCGCATAAGCCGACGAATGCGGCCATGATTCTGTTATGACCTGCGGACAACGAACGCAGGCATCCACTCCTTCCTGACGAAACCATCGGCATTCAGCGCGCACCATGCAGCGCGGCAGTTGGTCGACGACGGGTTCCAGCAGATTGACAATCCGTTTCACCAAACGGCATTGGCTTCCGTCGTAGTGGCTGCACCGTGTCGTCTCGCACGTGCCGGCCAGCCGAAACACCTCAGTGGCTGAGGCTGGAAATGCTTTGCTGAGAAGTGCCGGATCAGCCACAACGTCCTCGTTGATGTAGGCGACTCGCGGACCTTCGTTGCGGCCATACTCAACGACGCCAATGAGCCGTAGCCTGCGCATTTCCGGCTGTGCACTGGGGCAGATCAGAGAATCTTCGGACGCCATCTCAATCACCGCACTCGGATATTCAGTTCAGGCGTCAAGAAGCCAGCGATGATTTTGCCGGGCCGTGCGATGACGATAGGTTTCGGGTTGATTTCGCCAAGACCCTGCGCGCGTGCCGCAGAGGCTGTTGCTTTGGTGATGTCCGTTGCAACCCGCAGCCTTTCGTCAGCGTCGACGGAAGGGTCCAATATGAATCCCATAATTGGCCCCTTGCCGGTGAACGTGTGTTCTACGTCGAGCTCGATCTGGCGTACCGCTGACCTCGTGAGTTGGCTCAGTTCCGCGACCGAAATGCTTGTAGCTGTTTTTGCCACTGGTCCTCCAAAAACATTGTTTGAAGCAATTGACGCTCTACTAGAACTGTGCTGTCGGGTTACCACAGTTGGCCACGAGCCACTCCGAACACTGTTGTTTATCCGCTGGGCCAAACACGTGACTAAAAATTGCTGGATAAAAGGAATCCGCAGGAAGAACGCGGCATCCTTCGTAAGAAGTCCCAGTCAATGCGATCACAATGTGGTCTTCAGTCTCTTTGCCGCAATGCACTGAACGCCACTGAAGGCATTCGTTTTGGGAGGCCGGTCCATACACTTTGGAATAGATGGCTGGAAATACTTGGTGTTCTTCGATAATGCTGCACGACTTGTGTTGCGGCAGTGCGGATGTCAACGAAATGACGATGAACCTGACCATGTCACCCTTCCTACATCGGGAGTTGGCACTATTTGCTCCGTCTTGTTCTATAAACGTCGGAAGCCTCGAATTTGTACGAGGCATTACCTGCCGGTGCCGAAGACCACTCGCGATTTGGCTGCCTGAGGGCCACGCTTTTCGCGCTCGCTGAATGGAGTGCTTTGCGTCCAAGTATCGGGAGGGCAGCGTTTAGACAAACACTCTGCGAGGGGAGTCTTAGTAGCAGCGCGAATACATGGCGGGGAAATACTGATTACGGCGGTCAGCTGCGATTCGGACGCACTGGTTAAACCTGGAAATCCCAGAACCGCTTGCGACGATATCTACCGATCAAGTGACAGAGAATGCTCGCTGACAGCAAGCAGGGGAGCTAATCGATCCTGGCGTTTCGCCACGCCTGAAGATTGTTGAAAACTCGCTCGGTAATCAATGTTCCGTGATTCAACTTCCGGTGAATCTCTAATTCGTCGGCATGGTAGCTACTTGTATGAATTCCAACGACGCACCCATTGCATTTTCCCGGGAGTATTACTGGACTTCCTGATTCACTCAGCTCGGTATCAGCGTCGTAGAACAAAAGGCCGCCACTTACAAGGGCGACTTTCCCTGGGCCGCGGCACAGACGAACCCAAGTCGAAGGGATTTTGCATTCTGCGGCCGAGGTGTTGTTGTCGTAGCCGATGACTTGCAGTGATCCTGGTTGCGGCCATGGAGAGGGTGCGATGGCCAAGCCAAGTGTTCCGACAATCTTGCCCAGTGGGCAATTCAATTTGATTGCGCCGTAATCGTATTCCTCTGGACCGTTCCCTCCTTCTCTGATCCAAGCAGTTGTTGAATAAAGTCGACGCGCGCCGCATATCGGATACGGCGTCGTTGTAATCCCATTCTGGCCGTCGACGTTCGACCTCACTACGATACTGTTTAGCGGCGCCCAGCGCGGCTTCCCTACGTTCCCCCCTGTATGCACGCAGTGACCTGCGGTGACTACGGTATCCTCTCCCACCAACCACCCTGTGCATAACGTCGAAGCGGCATCCGTCTTGATATGCACGATGGCCCTTTCGGGATGGGGGTGAGGAAGAGTCACCGGTACTCGGTCGTCGTCTTGTCCAACAACACCGAAGGGCTGGAAACGGGCCGGTTGTTTGGGCGTGTCCACCGCTCTACGCTCGGGAGTCGAGGATCGACCAGGAGCGTTCGGCGCCGGTGCGGAACCGGGGGTGGAAGGGTAACCAGCGAGTGCCGTCCCTAGGGCCGGCGGCGCCGATCCATCACTCGCTACGGACGTGTGACGATCGGGAGACTCTTGCGCGACCGATGCGATCTTCGCGCCGACCGCCATTCCGACGACGGCGACCATTACTAAAACACCAAGTCTCCGCGATGTGCTCATGTCGTCCTGATACTGAAACGACGAATCCCGTGATTACGTACGCGAACTGCTTGCCCGCGGACAGATGATCGTGGATGATACGGCCTCCATACGACATTCCAGAGGTCAATTGTGGCATCGCCTCCAAAGGCCGGTCAGACGGATCCGACCGAGGCCTCCGGCGAACTCCTGGAGCGCGCCCGCGCAGGCGACAGCCGCGCGCTGAGCGCGCTTTTTCGTCGCCATGGCAATCAGCTCCGACGCTGGGCGAGCGGACGTTTGCCAAGGTGGGCGCGCCGTTTTCACGATACGGCTGATGTAGTCCAAGAGACTCTTCTGCAGACATTCCGTCGCATTGAGCGGTTTGAGGATCGCGGCAAGGGTGCGCTGCAGGCTTACCTACGCCAGGCCGTGATGAATCGCATTCGCGATGAAGTACGGAAAGTCAGTCGCCGTCCGATCGACAGCCTCGAGGACGACTTGTCGGAAATATCGTCCGATGCACCGGGTCCCTACCAAATCGCATTAGAGGGAGAACAGGCACGAAAGTACAAAGCAGCCCTGACGCTGTTGACGCCAGAAGAGCGATTACTGGTGGTCGGCCGAATCGAGCTCGGTTACAACTACGAACAGCTCGCGTTGATAGGCAACAAGGCGACGCCAGGGGCTGCCCGGCAGGCTGTGCGGCGGGCGATTCTCAAGCTTGCCGAAAGAATGCCCGGTGCCTGACCGGGATCTCGCGGATCTTGCCTCCGCAGTGTCAGACGGCGAGGTTATCGACTGGCGAGTGGCGCGGGACCGTCTCTCCAGTTCGGGACGAGACGACCTCGCGGACGAACTTTACGCGCTATCTCGCCTGACTACTCAGGTTGGCGGCGTTCGCGCACTACCCGCCCCACCCTTGTCTCTGTGGCTTCAAGGGACGCGGATTCTCGCAATCGCTGCTGTTGTCGTCGGGCTGACGGGCCACCTGTTCATGTTGGCCCAGTCCCGCGGCTTTCCAGTCCTCTTTAGCGTTGCGGTCCTGTTCGTCGCCTGCGCTCTGATGCTGGAGCTTGGCGGCCG
>Ga0111538_10015565_pt1 | contig 10000 bp, 8 predicted proteins | sample SoiMethybrSBSTD1_FD_79669 | JGI IMG/M metagenome (GOLD analysis project Ga0111538, IMG submission 79669) | Bulk soil microbial communities from a Populus tree surrounding site in Tennessee, USA - Soil MetaG P. TD hybrid SBSTD1 (version 2)... | ecosystem: Environmental > Terrestrial > Soil > Tree... | reverse complement strand
CGCAGCCGCCCGGCCGCGACTCCGATGAGCTGTACTACTTCGGTTGGTGTCGCAACGGAGTGCGGGCGCCGGGTCGACCGCTCGCGATCCGCTTCCGTGTCCCGTCGGACACCATCGCTTTCGAAGACCGGCTGCAGGGTCTGCAGACTACGGATCTCGAGCAGGACACCGGTGATTTCGTCATCCGCCGCCGCGACGGCCTGTTCGCCTATCAACTCGCTGTCGTGGTGGACGACGCCGCCCAGAACATCACGCATGTGGTCCGCGGCGCCGACCTACTCGCCAGCACTGCGCGGCAGATAGCCGTGCAAGGAGCATTGGGTCTGCCCGTTCCCGAGTACGCACATTTGCCGCTAGCCATCGATGCGAATGGGATCAAACTGTCCAAGTCGACGGGCGCCGCAGCAGTCGACGTGCGCCAGCCGGCGCGCGAACTGTGGCGCACGCTGAGCTTTCTGCAACAGGGACCGCCGCCGGACCTGCGTCTGGGCCCGCTGGCAACAGTGTGGGAATGGGCGATACAGAACTGGCAGGCGCGGGCGCTCACCGGCCTGCGCCAGATGGAGTTAACATGAACGCCATAGAAACACGACCGGTTCAAGGCTCAGAGCTGCCCCGGGCAGCCACCATGGGAGCGTCTATGAGCGAGCCCAAGACTGAATCGAGAGTGATCAAGAAGTATCCCAACCGGCGCTTGTACGACACGGTCGAGAGCCGCTACATCACGCTCGCGGACATCCGGCGCCTGGTGATGGACAAGGTCGACTTCCTCGTCGTCGACAAGAAATCCCAGGAAGACATCACCCGCTCGATCCTGCTGCAGGTGATCGCCGAGCAGGAGCATGCCGGCGAGCCGCTGATGAGCCAGGACTTCCTGTCGCAGGTGATCCGCTCGTACGGCGGCGCCATGCAGAACGTGGTGGGCAGCTATCTGGAGCAGAGCCTGAAGATGCTGTCGACTCAGCAACAGCAGATCCGCGAGCACCTGCGCAGCTCGATGGGCACCGACGCCTACGACGCGATCAGCTCGCTGACGCAGAAGAACATCGAGCGCTGGCGCCTGGTGCAGGATGACATCTTCAAGGCGATGTGCGGCGGCGCCAAACGCGAAGAAGGCGCCGAGAACGAGCGCAGGACCTGATGTAGTGTAGGTCGGGCCTCAAGCCCGACCCTACGCTCACGCTGCGTCGACGTTCCGCATGCTGAGGCGGATGCGGCCCTGGCGGTCGACTTCCAGCACCTTGACGCGGATCACGTCTCCTTCCTTGAGCTTGTCGCTCACGCGCTCGACGCGCTCGTCGGAGATCTGCGAGATGTGCACCAGGCCGTCCTTGCCCGGCAGGATGGTCACGAATGCGCCGAAGTCCATCAGGCGCGCGACCTTGCCCTCGTAGATGTGGCCGACTTCGACTTCGGCCGTGATCAGCTCGATGCGCCGCTGCGCTTCGCGGCCCGAGACGCCGTCCACCGAAGCGATCTTCACGGTGCCGTCGTTCTCGATGTCGATCGTGGTGCCGGTCTCCTCGGTGATCGCACGGATGACCGCGCCGCCCTTGCCGATGACCTCGCGGATCTTCTCCGGGTCGATCTTGATCGTGATGATCGAGGGCGCCCACTCGGACATCTTGGCGCGCGGCTCGGCCAGCACCTTGTCCATCTCGCCGAGGATGTGCAGGCGGCCAGCCTTGGCCTGGTCGAGCGCGACCTGCATGATCTCGCGCGTGATGCTGTCGATCTTCAGATCCATCTGCAACGCCGTGACGCCGGAGCGCGTGCCCGCGACCTTGAAATCCATGTCGCCGAGATGATCCTCGTCGCCGAGGATGTCGGTGAGCACCTGAAAGCGGTCGCCCTCCTTCACCAGGCCCATCGCCACACCAGCGACCGCGCCCTTGATCGGCACGCCCGCGTCCATCAGCGCCAGGCTGGTGCCGCAGACGCTCGCCATCGAGCTCGAGCCGTTCGACTCGAGAATTTCCGAGACGACGCGGATGACGTACGGGAAGGTCGACATGTCGGGCATCACAGCCGAGATGCCGCGGCGTGCGAGGTTGCCGTGGCCGATCTCGCGGCGCTTGGGCGAGCCCATCATGCCGGTCTCGCCGACGCTGAACGGCGGGAAGTTGTAGTGGAGCATGAACGGCTCTTTACGCTCGCCGCTCAGCGCATCGATGATCTGGGCGTCGCGACCCGTGCCAAGCGTCGTCACCACCAGCGCCTGCGTCTCGCCGCGCGTGAACAGCGCTGAGCCGTGCGTGCGCGGCAGCGCCCCGGTGCGGATCGAGATCGGGCGCACCGTCTTCATGTCGCGACCGTCGATGCGCGGCTCGCCGGCCAGGATGCGCCGCCGGACGATGCGATATTCCAGGTTGGCGAACTCCGTGGCCACGTGGTCGGGATCGAACTGCGGCGCATCACCGCTGGCCAGCGCTGCCAGCGCGGCTTCCTTGATCTTCTGAATGCGGTCGCGACGCGCCAGCTTGTCCGTGACCTTGTACGCGTCCGACAACGCCGCTTCGGCATTCGCCGCGAGCGCCGCTTCGAGTTGCGCATTCGCCGCCGCGGGCTGCCACGTCCACGCGGACTTGCCGGCCTCGGCCTTGAGCTCGTTGATCGCCTGGATCGCCGCCTGCATCTGCTGATGACCGAAGGTCACGGCGCCGAGCATCACGTCTTCGGGCAGGCTGTCCGCCTGGGACTCCACCATCAGCACGCCATCACGCGTGCCGGCGACGACCAGCTCCAGCTTCGACTCCTTGAGCTGCGTGGCCGTGGGATTGAGGATGTACTGGCCGTCCTTGTAGCCGACCTTGGCCGCGCCGATCGGGCCGCGGAACGGCACGCCGGACAGCATCAGCGCCGCCGACGCACCCAGCATCGCCGGGATGTCCGAGTCGACGTCGGGATTGAGCGAGAGCACCGTCGCGACGACCTGCACTTCGTTGAAGAAGCCTTCGGGGAACAGCGGCCGGATCGGCCGGTCGATCAGCCGCGAGGTCAGGGTCTCTTTCTCGGACGGCCGGCCCTCGCGCTTGAAGAAGCCGCCGGGGATGCGGCCCGCGGCATAGGTCTTCTCGACGTAGTTGACGGTCAGCGGAAAGAAGTCCTTGTTCGGATCGGCGTCCTTGCGGGCGACGGCGGTGACGAGCACGACAGTGTCGCCCATGGACACGACGACAGCGCCGTCGGCCTGGCGAGCGATCTCGCCCGTCTCGAGAGTGACCTGATGCGAACCGTACGAAAACGTTTTCTTGATGGAGCTCACGATGCTTACCTGTCCCGGTGGTGCCGAAGCGGCGGGTGACTCACCGGGCGGAGTGGGAGAGAGAAAGGGTTGCCACGGCCCGCCCGAGCAGCGGGCATTCCGACCTGGCTCAGCGCCGCAGACCCAGGCGCGCGACCACGTCCTGGTAGCGTTCCGGTGCAGTGCTCTTGAGGTAGTCGAGAAGCTTGCGGCGCTGGTTCACCATCTTGAGGAGTCCGCGGCGCGACGCGTGATCGCGCTTGTGGGTGGTGAAGTGCTCGCCGAGTTCGTTGATGCGCGCCGAGAGCAGTGCGATCTGCACTTCCGGCGAGCCCGTGTCGGTCGCGTTGCGACGATACTGCTGGACGATTCCGCCCTTCTGGTCGGTCGACAATGACATCTGCCCTATCCTCGGGGACTGGCCCGGGTCGTGTGTGCCGTTTTGCGAGCCGCGCATTGTACTCGCGCGGCCGATAATCTCAAGCAAAACCGGGGAATTAGACGACAGCCCATCAGCCGGAGCGCGTGCCGGCCTCGACGTCCACGAACAGCCGGACCGGCCGGACCCGGCCCTCGCCCGCGCCCAGCACGATCCCAAGAAAGCGGCCCTGGCCGTCGTAGGCCCGCAACTCGCCGGATGTGCCTGAATGTGGGACGGCGACGGTCCTTCCCTGCAGCAAGCCGTCCACAGCGGCGGTTCCCAGCTCGACCTGCGGCAGCTCCAGGAAGACCTGGTCGGACTGCAGCAGCAGAGCATCCCGGGACGCAGGGGGACGCTCCGCAAGTTGCTCGAGCGTGTACATGGGCAGATCGCCGAATGGATCGAGCGACAGGCGGCGCAGGCCGCGGACATATCCGAGCGTGCCCAGCCGCACGGCGATGTCGGCGGCCAGGGTACGGATATAGGTGCCCTTGGAGCAGTAGACGTCGAACTCGAGCTCGTCCCGCTCGAACCGCACGCGCGTCATGCGATGGATGGCAATCCGGCGCGGCTCGCGCTCGACCGATTCCCCGCGTCGCGCCAGCTCGTAGAGGCGCTTGCCTTCGAACTTCAGCGCCGAGTGCATCGGCGGAATCTGGTCCTGCTCGCCAACGAACGCCGCCAGCACCGCATCGACGGCGCGATCGTCGAGCGGCGGCACGACAGTGCGCTCGATCACCTCGGTCTCGCCATCGCCCGACTCGGTGCGCGCGCCCAGCTGCACCAGCACCCGGTACGTCTTCCCGGAATTCAGCAACCGGCCGCAAACCTTGGTGGCCTGCCCGAAGCAGACCGGCAACAGGCCGGACGCAAGGGGATCGAGGCTGCCCGCATGCCCCGCCTTCGCGGCATTGAACAGCGCGCGGACCTGCTGAAGCGCCGCGTTCGACGAAACGCCGAGTGCTTTGTCGAGCAGCAGGATGCCAGAGATGTCTCGATAGAAACGGGGGGACTTCGACATCGAGCAGAAGCGGTTGGCGGTTAGCGGTTGGCGGTTGGTGAGATGCCGCAGAGTCCACCTCTGCTCTCCTCTGCACTAACCGCTAACCGCCAACCGCTAACCGCTTCCTCCTTCTTCGTCGTCGACGTGACGCTCGGTGTCGTCCTTGACGGCTTTCGTGATGAGCGACGACAGACGCGCGCCGCTCTCGATCAGCTCGTCATGCACGAAGCGCAGCTCGGGGCTGTGGCGCGTGCCGAGCGCGCGGCCGAGCGGTCCGCGCAACATCGGCGCCGCAGCTTCGAGGATCTCCTGCGCCTGCTGCGGCGACGCGCCGAGCACCGAGAAGTACACCTTCGCGGAGCCGAGATCGGGCGCTACGCGCACTTCGGTGAGCGTCACCATGCCGAGGCGCGGATCGCGCACTTCGCGCCGGATCAGCTCGCTCAACGTCTGCTGGATCTGCTGCGCGATGCGCTTGGCGCGTGGAAAGCCTTTGCTGGTCACGCCACCGTTCTCGCCACTTCGACGCGCGAATAGCACTCGATCTGGTCGCCGACGCGCACGTCGTTGTAGTTCTTCACGCCGATGCCGCACTCGGTGCCGGCGCGCACTTCATTGACGTCGTCCTTGAAGCGACGCAGCGACTCGAGACCGCCCTCGAAGATCACGACGTTGTCGCGCAGCACACGGATCGGGTTGTTGCGGCGGACGTAACCGTCCGCAACGATGCAGCCCGCCACGGTGCCGAACTTGCTGGAGCGGAATACCTCGCGCACCTGCGCCAGGCCGACGATCTGCTCCTTGACCTCCGGCGCGAGCATGCCCGACAGCATCTGCTTCACGTCGTCGATCGCTTCGTAAATGATGCTGTAGTAGCGCACGTCGGTGCCGGATTCCTTGATCATCGTGCGTGCCGAGCCGTCGGCGCGCACGTTGAAGCCGATGATCCGGGCATTCGACGCCATCGCCAGCGTGACGTCGGACTCGGTGATGCCGCCGACGCCGCTCGACACGACCTTGACCGCGACCTCGTCGGTCGACAGCTTGGACAGTGCGTCGCGCAGCGCCTCGGCGCTGCCCTGCACGTCCGCCTTGATGACCACCTGCACGGTCGCAGCCTTGCCATCGCCCATCTGCGACAGCATGTCCTCCAGCTTCGTCGGGCCCTGCTTCGCGAGCTTGGTGTCGCGGAACTTGCCCTGGCGATACAGCGCGACTTCGCGGGCCTTGCGCTCGCTCTCGACCACGAGCAACTCGTCGCCGGCGTTCGGCGCGGCCGAGAGGCCGAGCACCACGACCGGCAGCGAAGGACCCGCCTCGCTGACCGGTTGACCGTTCTCGTCGAACATCGCGCGGACGCGGCCGAACTCCGTCCCGGCGACGATCTGATCGCCGGGCCGCAGGGTGCCGCGTTTCACCAGCACCGTCGCGACCGGGCCGCGGCCCTTCTCCATGCTGGACTCGATCACGACGCCGGCCGCCAGGCCGTCGCGCGCCGCTTTCAGTTCGAGCACGTCAGCCTGCAGCAGGATCGTGTCGAGCAACTCGTCGATGCCCTGACCCGTGCGGGCGGACACGTTCACGAACAGCGTATCGCCGCCCCACGCTTCCGGGAGCACGTTGTGTTTTGCGAGGTCGTTGCGGACCTTCTCGGGGTCGGCATCGCCTTTGTCGATCTTGGTGATCGCGACGACGATCGGCACTTCGGCCGCGCGCGCGTGCTCGATTGCCTCGATGGTCTGCGGCATGACGCTGTCATCCGCCGCCACCACCAGCACCACGATGTCCGTCACCTGCGCGCCGCGGGCACGCATGGCCGTGAACGCCGCGTGGCCGGGCGTATCGAGGAAGGTGATGACGCCCTTCGCCGTCTTCACCTGGTATGCACCGATGTGCTGCGTGATGCCGCCCGCTTCGCCGGCAGCGACCTTGGTGCTGCGGATGTAGTCGAGCAGCGAGGTCTTGCCGTGGTCGACGTGACCCATGACGGTGACGACCGGCGGACGCGACTCGAGCGCGTGCGACGTATCGGTGCTCTGCAGCTCGTCCTCGATCGCGTTTTCCTTGACGACGACGGCGTTGTGACCGAGCTCTTCGACCACGAGCACCGCCGTGTCCTGATCGATCGGCTGGTTGATCGTGGCCATGACGCCCATGTTCATCATGACCTTGATGACTTCGTTGGCCTTCACGGCCATGCGCTGCGCCAACTCGGCGACCGTGACGGTCTCGCCGATCTGCACGTCGCGTTTGACGGGCGCAGCCGGCCGCTCGAACCCGTGCTGGGTCGAGACGTTGACCTGCACCGGGCGGCGCGACCTGGAGGCCTGGTGCTGCTTCTTCTTCTTGAAGCGCGCACTGGCGTCGCTCGATACGTGCAGCTCTGCGCGCTGGGTACGGGCGGGCTCGCGCTCGGGCTCGCGTGCCTTCGCGGCAGTCTCCTGCTCGCGGCGGCGCTCGGCTTCCTGGCGCTCGCGCGCCTCGGCCTGGCGACGCGCCTCTTCCTCGGCGAGCACGCGCGCTTCTTCGTCGGCGCGACGCTTCGCTTCTTCCTCCAGCTGCGCGCGCTGGCGCGCTTCTGCCTCACGCTGTTCCGCTTCGAGGCGCTGCTGTTTCAGCCGGTCCTCTTCCTGAGTGTCTTTGACGCGCTCGACGTCCTGTTTCTGGCGCTCGACCTCCTGCTTCTGCCGGTCGACTTCTTCCTGCTGCACGCGCGCGCGCTCTTCGAGCACGCTGCGGTTGAGGTACGTCTTCTTGGTGCGCACCTCGACGTTGACCATGCGCGCGCGGCCCTGGGCCGACGCGACCTTGAGCTCGCCCTGCGACTTGCGCTGCAACGTGATCTTGCGCGGGGACGCCGAGTCCTGCGTGCGGCCGTGCGCACGCCGCAGGAACGTCAGCAGCTCCATTTTGGCGTCGTCCGTGATCGTGTCATCGGCTCCGGACACGCGAATGCCAGCTTCGTCGAGCTGCGTCAGCAGACGCTCGACCGGTACCTTCAGTACCTCGGCAAACTGACTAACTGTGACATCCGCCATGAATCCTCCCGCTCCGGTCACTCCGCTCAGGCCTGGCCTGCAGCGGTGTCGAACCAATGCTTGCGTGCCGCCATGATGAGCGCGCCCGCGCGCTCGGCATCCACGCCTTCGATTTCCAACAGATCATCGACCGCCTGCTCGGCGAGGTCCTCGCGCGTCACGATGCCGCGGCTCGCGAGCACCGACGCCAGTTCCTCGTCCATGCCGTCGACTCCGAGCAGATCCTCGGACGGCCCGGCGCCGTCGATCTTCTCCTCGGTCGCGATCGCCTGCGTCAGCAGCACGTCGCGCGCGCGGTTGCGCAGCTCTTTGACGATCTCCTCGTCGAACTCCTCGATCGAGTTCAGCTCGGAGGCCGGCACGTACGCGATCTCCTCGATCGTCGAGAAGCCTTCCTGCACCAGGATCTGCGCCACGTCCTCGTCGACGTCCAGCTGCGTCTTGAACTGCTCGATCAGCTTGCGCTGCTCGCCTTCGCTCTTGGCCTCGGCGGCCTGCTGCGTCATGACGTTCAGCTCCCACCCGGTCAGCTCGCTGGCGAGCCGGATGTTCTGGCCGCCGCGGCCGATCGCCTGCGACAGCTTCTCCTCGGTCACCGCGATGTCCATCGAGTGCGAGTCCTCATCGACCACGATCGACACGACTTCCGCCGGCGCCATCGCGTTGATGACGAACTGCGCCGCATTCTCGTCGTACGGGATGATGTCGACGCGCTCACCGGCAATCTCGTTCGACACCGCCTGCACGCGCGAGCCGCGCATGCCGACGCACGCGCCGACCGGGTCGATGCGACTGTCGTTGCTTTTCACCGCGATCTTGGCGCGCACGCCCGGATCGCGCGCCGCGCCGAGAATGTTGATAAGGCTCTGGCCGACTTCCGGGACTTCCAGCTTGAACAGCTCGATCAGGAATTCCGGCGACGTGCGCGACAGGAACAGCTGCGGCCCGCGCTGCTCGGAGCGCACGTCCTGCAGGTACGCCTTGATGCGGTCCTGCGAGCGCACCGGCTCGCGCGGAATCATCTGGTCGCGCGGCACGAAGCCTTCGGCGTTGCCGCCGAGATCGACGTAGACGCCGTTGCGGTCGACGCGCTTGACGATGCCTGAAACCAGCGTGCCGATGCGGCCCTTGTATTCGTTCACCACCATCTCGCGCTCGGCTTCGCGCACCTTCTGCACGATGACCTGCTTCGCGGTCTGCGCGGCGATGCGGCCGAACGCCACCGACTCCATCGGCACTTCGACGTAGCCGCCGATCTGCGCTTCCGGGTTGATCTCCAGCCCGTCTTCGAGGCGCAGCTCGGAGTCCGGATTCTCGAGCTCGGTCGAGTCGTCCGCGAACACCTTCCAGCGGCGCCAGGTGTCGTAGTCGCCGCTCTTGCGATTGATGGCGACGCGCACGTCGATGCCTTCGCCGTGACGCTTGCGCGTGGCGGATGCGAGCGCGGCTTCCAGCGCCGTGAAGATGATCTCCTTGTCGACGCCTTTCTCGTTCGAGACCGCGTCCACGACCATCAGGATTTCTTTGTTCATCGCACTGCTCACATGTCCGGGGCGAGTCGCGCCCTGTGAATGTCATCGATCGGCAGGCTGATCCTGCCGTTCTCCAGCTCGAGCGTGATGTCCCGCTCGCCGACGCCGAGCAACCGCCCGGCAAACCGCTTGCGCCCTTCGACCGGCTGCATCATCTCCAACCGCACCCGCTCGCCGGCGAAGCGCTCGAAGTGCTCGCGCGTGCGCAGCACGCGATCCAGGCCCGGCGACGACACCTCGAGCGTGTAGTGGCTCGGTATCGGATCCGTGGCGTCGAGCGTCTCGCTGACGACGTGGCTCACGCGCTCGCAATCGTCGAGGGTGATGCCGTTCGCTGAATCGATATAGAGCCGTAACAAACCGCCGCCGGACTGGGGCAGGTATTCGAGCTCCCACAGCTGGTAACCCAGGCCGGCCACGACCGGCGCGAGCAGCTCGCGCAGCTGGTCTCTCAGCATCGGTCACCTCCGGCTACGTCTTGCCCCCGACCGCCCACAAATTCATGGGCACAAAAAATGGGCCCGAGGCCCATTTTTTCCGTCCCTTCCGTGCCGTCACGGCCGCAGCCGAACGGCTTCCTTGCAAGCCTGCGGAAACCCTCGCAATTTCCGGGCCGCTGAAGCGAAAAAGGCCCTGAGAATCGGGCCTTTTTCACGCTCAGAAAGCGTGGTAGCGGGGGTAGGATTTGAACCTACGACCTTCGGGTTATGAGCCCGACGAGCTGCCAGACTGCTCCACCCCGCAACAGAGGGCGCGGATTGT
>Ga0111538_10015564_pt1 | contig 10001 bp, 15 predicted proteins | sample SoiMethybrSBSTD1_FD_79669 | JGI IMG/M metagenome (GOLD analysis project Ga0111538, IMG submission 79669) | Bulk soil microbial communities from a Populus tree surrounding site in Tennessee, USA - Soil MetaG P. TD hybrid SBSTD1 (version 2)... | ecosystem: Environmental > Terrestrial > Soil >... | reverse complement strand
GGCCTGCTGTAACCGCGCGAGAAACTTTCCACGAAAGACCTTGCTCAGGGCCTTTACCGGAAAGAGAAAATTTTTGCGTGCCGATATCCAGCGATTTCGATCGAAAGACAGAGCGCCGGCGGGAACCAAACAGTGCAGATGAAAATGATCTTTCAGTCTCTGGTCCCAGGTGTGCAGCACATGGCGGCAAGCCTGATGCTGTTCGCCGAGATCGTCGTTATTCAAGAACCGGCCAAGGCCGGCGAGCAATTTGTTTCCAGTATCGCCGCAGCGTTAAAGGGCGCCGAATATCGAGGTACAGTTAAGGCCGTTACACTACCCGAGAAAGATGCGCGTGCGTTGTGGCTTACCTACAAGGACACGGCGCAATTTACCGCAGCACTGGAGCAAGTGATAACAGCCACGCCGCCGATCGATCTCTATCCGGAAGTGCCGCGGACTGCCGACCTAATTTTTCAGGTCCGCAATTTATTGACGCGCCATTTATTTTTTAGAAATCCACGTTCGCCGCTGCTCATCGCCGTTTGGATCTTAGGCACGTACATCTATCAAAGCTTCACCGTCTTTGGCTATCTGTGGGCGAACAGCGCGGAGAAAAGATCCGGCAAAAGCAGGCTTTTAGAATTTCTCGAAAAACTTACCAGCAACGCCACACCCCGTTTGAGCAACGTCAATGTGGCAACGATTTTCCGACTCGCCAACAAACAACAGACCTTGATTCTGGACGAACTGGAAAACCTCAAGGGTGAAGATAAGGAAGCCTACCAAGGCGTCATTCAACTTCTTAATACCGGCTTTCAGGCCGGCGCTAAAGTTGCGCGGTGTTTGAAGGTCGATGGAGAATGGGACGTCGGTTTCTTCGAGTGTTTTTGCCCGAAAGCCTTGCATCCATCAAGGACCTACCGGACACGATCGAGGACAGATCATTTAAAATTCTCATGACGCGAAAGTCAGCGAGTGAGCGCGTCGAGCGGTTCAACCTTCGGCGCCAGGGCAAGGATTTGGAAACCTTGCGATCGGCAATGACGGTGTGGGCCGAGGCACGCGGGAAGGACATTCAAACGGTGTACGACGGACTGAGTGAAGTTAGCGAGCTTCGGGGCCTGGACGATAGGTTCCAAGACATTTCAGAACCGTTGGTAGCGATCGCTTTAATCGCCGATGCTGAATTGAGCAACGGGGCGCAGCGGATATGGCCGGAGCTAAGCGAAATTCTACGAGACATGGCCGGGCAGCGATCGGACGGAGACAGAAGCGAAGCCTTGTCCGGCCTCATAGCGATCGCCGAGGCCGCGTTGGCAGACACCGACGAAGTGTTCGTCTCGAACAATGAGCTCTTGAAGCGTGCGGTCGCAACGGAGGGTTTGACCTGGCTCAAATCGACAAAAATGCTCGCGACGTTTTGCGGTAAATATGCCCTGGTACCTCGCCATAATTCGGCAAAGACTGAGCGCGGATATTCGATCACAAAAGAGTGGCTCGACGATGTGCGCGCACGCTATATGCCGCCCATTATTGATTTCAAACCGTCCGAACCGTCCGCGGACCAAGCTGGGCGCGGTTCTGAGAGCAATTTATGAAATGTCCGAACCCCCCCTTACGGACGGTTGTGAAAATCGGCGCAACCCCGCATGGGAGTAAGGCGCCGGACACTTCGGACGGTTTGAAAACGGTTATCAATCAGGAGCCGAGCTCGCTTGCAAATAAGGCTTTGGCAATGTTGCGCGATCAGCAGATCGTAACCGAGCAAGAGCAAACCGCGAGCGCAGATCCCACCGCGGGCGAGATTATCGCCGTCGAAATCGACAGCACAGTGTTAGGGGCCTGTATCTGGCTCGCCTTTGATGACGACTTCGATCCGAAAGACGGCCAGGCGGTTTTCTATGCTCACGAGCTTGAATTCCTAAAGAACAAGACACCCGAGCAGCTCCGGAAAATCCACGCCTTGAAGCTTGGCGCAAAGGGCCTCGGAACGAAGGTGCGTCAATGAACGACTCCGACTATCGCCACCTGCTCGACCTTTGCCGAGGTCTTCGCTTGGCGCAGAAAGGCAACCTGGCCAGCGGCATCAAGCCGGATCCGGAGACTGCAAAGAGACTGGAGACGGCGCTAGATCAAATCATCGCCGAGCGGCAAGCGAAGAAACACAGAGCTGCGCAGACGTTATGAGGATAAACGTGCGGTTGGTGGCCGGATCGTAAGCAAACAATAGGGACTGGAGAGAAAACTAATTTTTTAAACAGGAGGTTCCATGGGTTTTGACAAAACAAGCAATGATCCAAGCGTGCAATATCAGCCATCGCCGCGGGTTACTCCCAAGGAGACACCGGTAGAGAGTCCGAAAGAGTCTGGCAAATATAGCAGCGGCGCGCCGAAGGATAACAGCATGACGCGCGGCGAACCGATGCCCGGCGCGAAAATCTACCGCGATTGAGTTGGCGACAGTCCGAATAATCGTTGAAGTTGTGGAAGCCGAGGGTGCCCGGCAAGGTGGAGAAAGAGAGATAGAGCTACCTGAAGCGATGGATTGGGGCGGATTGATCGAGCAAGCGATAACAGCGGCAGTAGATGAAATTGAATTTTTCAAATTGAAGAAAGGTAAAAGTAATGGACCCATCAAAACTTGATGACCTGAACCGACGTGCGTCTAAGGTCGACGCGAGCGACAAACAGAAAGCGAGGGAGCGGGCCAAGGCGGTACGCGATGGCTGCGCCGAGACACGCAAGAGTTTGAAAGAAGCCGAAGCGCGAATAGTGGAGCTTACTCCCGAGGCTAATCGAGTGAAAACCTACGTGCAGAGATTCAGATGGGACTTAATTCGGGAATACGGAATGCCCGAGGATGTTCGTAATCACCTGCGCGAGCTGAATGCGAGCATGACTGGCGGGCTCAACATGATTCGCGAGACGATTCGGAAGATCGATGAATTTTCAGCAGAAGATATCGCCGGCAGGTGGCGCTCATCGAACGATGTCGGATCGATTGTCGCTAATGCCGGCGTTCTTGAGCAAATGGTGGGCGCACTGAAACGAGATTTGGAATATTGGACACCGAAACTCGAGCAGAGCCTTACCCTGATTGACGGCGGTCACGAAGCCCGGGAAGGCACCGCGCCAGCAACCGGCGGCGATGATCAAATTCGCGTGATCTCGAACTTGGAAATGGTGCATTGATCACGGTCCCCTATTCCAATGAGCGCTGGTAATCCAAACCCGTTTGACCTGCTCGTTGAGCAGATCCGCGCTGTCGTGCGGGAGGAGATTGCCGCAGCACACGTGAACGGAAATGGAAACGGCTCCTCCCCTACTCTGCTTAGTGCCGAAGCGGCCGCCAAATGCTTTTGCGTTCCGAAAAAGCTGGATCAGCGAAGCGGCTCGCCGAGGCGAACTGCCCTCGGTGAAGTTGGGCCATTACGTGAGATTCAAGCCGGAAGCCTTCAATCTTTCATCAAGGCTAATCGGAGCAGTTGACAAGCGACTATCCGTAGCGTATATAAACCCCTATGTCGGGAAAACAAATGCAACGAGCAAGAAAATCACTCGGACTGACGCAACGCCAGCTGGGTGATGCTTTGGGGCTTCACTGGAATTCAATCGCTCGAATGGAAAGGGACGAGCTTCCCATCGTGAAGCAGACCGAACTTGCCATGCGTTATCTTCTCGGCAAAAAACGAAAGGGGGAAAACGGTTAAATGAATCCCAAGAAACTGGCATCTGGTTTGTATCAAATAGATTTCCGCGACCGCACGGGCACACGTCGCCGGGAAAGTTTTGCGACGATGAAAGAAGCTCGGTCGGTGCTGGATTTAAGGCGCACGGCGGTAAGAAAAGGCGAATACGTCGCGCCGGCTAAAATTCCAAGCGTGAAAGAAGCGGCAACGGCGTGGATCGAAGGGAAAAAAGTTTCGGAGTCAAAGCATGGGGGTCCGGTTAAACAATCAACCATCGCTCACTGGTAAAACCGTCAACAAGATCTTGACCACGTTGGACGCGATCTTTCAGAAGCAACTTGCGCTTAGGGTCATTCAGTACAACCCGGTATCCGTGGCCGAGCGCATGGCGACGGGGAGTAACGAGGTCGGTCAGAACGACGAGATCGATATTGATGATTTAGAAGTTCAGCCGGAAGACGTTTACAATCCGGAACAGCTTGCGAGATTCCTTGGAAGCACGGTCCCGGGTTTCGATCGGACCATTTTGACAGTTTATGCGATGACAGGCGCCCGCCACGGTGAAAGGCTCGCGCTTATGTGGCGGGATCAAGGACAGGCCGAGATTATCGTTCGCCGGGACTGGTCAGACGAGTTTCGGGATGGCGAGCCGGTATTTTCGACCCCGAAGACAAAGCATTCCATCCGTAGGATTCCCAGCTCGGCAGAATTGTCGCTGGAGCTTAAAAAGTGGAAGCTTCAATGTCCGCCGAGCAAATACGATCTCATGTTTCCGCAGGCGGACGGGCGACACATAACAGAAAAGCGGTCTGGCGAGCATTCGACAGGACAGTTAAGAAAGCCAATGAGAATGCGCGCGAAGACCAAAAACTACGGCGCCTCTCGATTCACGCGTTACGCCACACCTTTGCATGGATTCACTTGATGTTGGGAGTTCCCATCACCGAAGTGAGCGCGATGCTGAGCCATGCTGACGTTACGACCACACTCAGCGTTTATTCTCACTTCATCCGGAAAATAAGAACAGACTCCACTTCTCGATTTGCCGCGGCCATCTTCAATCAAGATGGACACTTTTTGGACACTTCGACCGAAGTGAAGATTGAAGAGAAAGCTGTAAATGCTTGATTTCGTGAATGCCCCCGGCGAGATTCGAACTCACGGCCTCAGGATTAGGAATCCTGCGCTCTATCCACCTGAGCTACGGGGGCGCAACGGCACACGAATTCAGATTTTTCTTTGTCGTCGGCTCTGCTATTTGTTACCATCAATCACAAATCAGGGTCAAACAGCGATGAATTGTTTTTCGCACCCGGAAAATTTTCTTCAAACCAACCAAGTAACGCGGCTGCATCGCAGTAAATATCGCTCTAAGAGCGAGTTTCTTTTGCTCACGTATGTATTCGTTGCGATCATTTTCGGGTGTGCTTCCGGACCGCCGCCGCTCCTCATCAAGATGCATAATCCCGAAACCGATCAAACCCTAACCTGCAACGCCAGCGATCGAATGGGCAGGACCGACCCTGCGTTGCTCGCCTCGGCGGTGGAAAGTTGCGCGCAGCAGTTGGAAGCGCGTGGTTTTGTCCGGGAAAGATAATTTTACCCCCACCACTTGATGACTCCAAATCCAGCAGTTTCGCGCCAAACAGGACCTAACGTCACTCCTATCTAGATTTCGCCAGTCGTCTTGACATTTCTCTAGTCGGTGCATAATTTAGACCTACAAGGTCCATCTAGGAGGAATCATGGCCAAGAATTTTCAAGAAATAATGGCCGAGGCGCGCAAGGAAGTGCCGGAAGTGAGCGCGCAGCAAGTCAACGAACTGCTTAAAAACAACGGCAAGTCACCAGTTATCCTGGACGTTCGTGAAAGCGACGAGTGGCGTCAAGGACATTTGGAAGGAGCGCTTCCCCTACCCCGCGGCTTTCTTGAAATCAAAGTGGAGACGACGGTGCCCGATAAAAACGCGCCGATTATCGCTTATTGCGCCGGCGGTGTGCGTTCGCTGTTAGCCGCCAAGGTCATGAAAGAGATGGGCTATCAGAATGTTTCATCGATGGCGGGCGGCTATGGAGCATGGAAGAACGGCGGCTTTAAGTGGGTCCAGGATTTTCAGTATACGCCAGACCAGTTGATTCGCTACAGCCGGCACTTTCTTTTGCCCGAGGTCGGCGAGGACGGCCAAGCAAAACTGCTACAAGCCAAAGTGTTGCTGATTGGAGCGGGTGGTCTCGGTTCACCGGCCGCTTATTACCTCGCCGCCGCCGGAGTCGGAACTTTGGGGATCATCGACAATGACGTTGTCGACGTTTCCAACTTGCAGCGCCAGATCCTGCACGCCAACGACCGGGTCGGCATGCCCAAGGTCGAGTCGGCCCAAAAAACTCTCGAGGCACTCAACCCGGATGTGAAAGTGATCCCTTACCAAGCCAAGCTGACATCCGAAAATATCATGGAAATCATCAAAGATTATGATTTCGTGGTCGACGGCTGTGATAATTTTCCGACGCGCTATCTAGTCAACGATGCCTGCGTTTTGACCGGCAAGCCGAACGTGCACGGCAGCATCTTTCAGTTCGAAGGCCAGGCCACGGTTTTTTATCCGAAAAAGGGCCCCTGCTATCGTTGCCTCTATCCCGAGCCGCCGCCTGCAGAGCTGGCGCCGAGCTGCGCCGAAGCCGGCGTGCTAGGCGTATTGCCGGGCTTGATCGGAGTGATCGAAGCTTTAGAAGCGATCAAGCTTATTCTCGGCAAAGGGGAGCAACTGGTCGGACGCTTGCTCTGCTTCAACACCTTGACGATGGAGATCAATACGCTCAATCTGCGCCGCGATCCGAATTGCCCCATGTGCGGCGATCATCCGACGATTCATGAGCTGATCGACTACGAAGAGTTCTGCAGCCTGCGTCATTAATCCGGAGAGTTTTAGAATAGAAACGATGAGGGCGGCTCAAGAAGCCGCCCTTTTCTTTTTTAGGTGCCTTCGAGCAGATGAATGATGTCCGGAGCCCTTTAGGCCGACTTCGGATTTGAGCGATTGAATTTCGCTCCGACTTAGCGGCCGCAGCTCTCCTTGCGCCAAGAGGCCGAGTGAAACGGAACCGACACGAACGCGAATCAGTTTTTCAACAAAATATCCCAGTGCCTCGAACATGCGGCGCACTTCGCGTTTGCGTCCCTCATGAACTTCAATTTCCACCCAGGCGTTTTTCCTGAGCTTGTCGATCACCCGAGCGCGCGCCGGCGCGCTCATGCCGTCGTCTAGCCGAATTCCTTTGCGCAACAGGGCAAAATCCTCTTCAGTTGGGCAGGCGCTCAGTTTTGCGTGATAGAGTTTTTTGACACCGAAACGCGGATGGGCCAAGCGGAGGGCTAAATCGCCGTCGTTGGTCAAAAGCAACAGTCCGGTCGTATTGTAGTCGAGCCGGCCGACGGAAAAGACGCGCTTTTTCTCACCGAGGCGCGCGAGATACGGGGTCAGATCGGGACGGTGCTCCGGGTCGTTCAGCGTCGTGATCACACCGGGCGGTTTGTGAAACGCGTAGTAGAGCGGGGCCACCGCCGGCTTGACGCGTTTGCCATCAACTTTGATGCTGTCTTTGGCCGGATCCGCCTGAGTGCCGAGTTTGCGAATGACGCTACCGTTGACCGAGACACGCCCTTCTACAATCCACCGCTCCGCTTCACGGCGTGAAGCCAAACCGGCGCGAGAAAGAATCTTTTGCAACCGTTCCATTAGGCGGCACGATTAGTTCTCTTCAAGTTGATCGGCCGAGATCGTCTCGGCGGGAATTTCCGGCAGCGAGATTTCTGCCATTTCTTTGAGCGTCGGCAACTGAGATAGATCTTTTAAATTGAAAAGCTGCAGGAACTCGAGCGTCGTGCCGTAGAGAAACGGCCGGCCGGGAACGTCTTTGCGCGCCACCGCGCGGATCAGATTTCGTTCCAAGAGCGTCGCGATGACGCCGTCCACATCGACGCCGCGGATCGCTTCGATCTCGGCTTTGGTAATGGGCTGGCGATAGGCGACGATCGCAAGAGTTTCCAAGGTCGCTTTGCCCATCCTGGCAGGCCGCCCACCGAGGAATTTTTTGACCGCCTCTGCGTTGCCTTTGGGCGTGCGCAACTGATAGCCACCGGCGACTTCCACCAAGCGAATGCCCCGCTTTTGCGTTTCAAAGTCCTGCCGAAGCTCTTGGAGCAACTGATGGACTAATTCTTTGTCCACCGAATCGAGCACCTCAACCAGACGCTGCACGGACTGCGGTCCGTCGGCGACAAACAAGAGACTCTCCAGGATGGATTTGATCTCGTCACGCTCCATCTTGTTTCTCCTCGGTCTCGTCGAGCACGACGCGCTCCGCGGCTTCGTCCATGCCGGCCGCCGCTTCGATCATGATCGGCCCGGCCATCTCTTCCTGCAGGATGCGGATCGCCCGTACTTTGACCAGTTCCAGCATCGCGAGAAAGGTCACTATCACGTCCATGCGGGTCTTGGCTTCGTCGAAGAGCAGCTCGAATAAAACGCTTTCTTGATGGCGCAATTTATCGAGTAGCAGCGTCATTTTTTCGCGAACGGTAATTTTGTCGAGGGTGACTTCGTGGAAGCTGTCTTTCGGCAGCCGGTCGATGACCCGCTTGAGCGCGCCGAGCAATTCGAAGACTGAAACCTCGCGAAAACCGCGTGGGCCGCTTTCCTCGACCGGCGCCGAGGCGCGCACAAACACATCGCGCGTCAAAATCTCGCGCTGCTCCAGCTCCGTAGCCGCGTCTTTGTAACGCTGGTACTCCAATAATCGGCGCACCAATTCATCGCGCGGGTCGATCCCTGCCTCGTCGTCATCGCTTTCCTCGTCTCCGGCCGGCAGCAGCATGCGCGACTTGATGTGGATCAGCGTTGCCGCCATGACGAGAAACTCGCCGGCTACATCGAGACTAAAAGTTTCCATCAATTCCAACGTGGCCAGATATTGTTCGGTGATCGTCGCGATCGGGATATCAGTGATGCTGACCTCGTTTTTCTTGATCAGGTGAAGTAAGAGATCCAAAGGTCCTTCGAAAAATTCCAATTGGACGCGCGTGCTCACAGTCCTAATGTTCCTCTCACCTCGGTCATGGTCGCCCCGGCGGCGCTTTGCGCCTGTCGGGTTCCCGAATCAAGTATCTCTTCGACCTCGCCGGGCTTGTCCTGATAATGCGCGCGCTTCTCGCGAAACGGCGCCAAGTCCTGGATCACGTGCTTGATCATGACTTTTTTGCATTCCAGGCAGCCGATGCCGGCGCTTCGGCAGCCCTGCGAAACTTGGGCGATTTCTTCAGGGGTGCAGTAGATCTTGTGCAGTTGAAAAGCCGGACACTTTTCCGGTTCCCCCGGATCGGTGCGCCGCACGCGGGCCGGGTCGGTTATCATGCGGCTGAGCTTTTGATCGATCTCTTTGGGCGTGTCGGACAAAAACACCGCGTTACCGTAGCTCTTGCTCATCTTGCGGCCGTCTAACCCCGGCATTTTTTGCGTTTCGGTCAGCAAAACCTCCGGCTCAGGGAAAATCGGCCGGTAAAGTTGATTGAATCGACGGACGATCTCGCGGGTGAGCTCGACATGAGGCGCCTGATCGACGCCGACCGGAACTTTGTTGGCCTTATAAATCGTGATATCGGCAGCTTGTAAAACCGGATAGCCGAGAAAACCGTAGGTCGATAAATCTTTACCGACGATTTCCTTGAGCTGTTCCTTATAAGTCGGATTGCGTTCGAGCCACGGCACCGGAGTAATCATCGAGTAGATCAGATGCAGCTCGGCGTGTTCCTTGACCCGCGATTGGCGAAACAAGACAGACTTCGCCGGGTTAAGACCGATGCTCAGCCAGTCCATCACCATTTCGACAGTGCTCTGCGGAATCCCCTGTGGGCTCGCGTAGTCGGTTGTCAAGGCGTGCCAGTCGGCGACAAAAAAGTAGCACTGATATTGTTCTTGCAGCTTCAGCCAATTTTTTAGCGCGCCATGTAAATGGCCCAGGTGAAGCCGTCCCGTGGGTCGCATACCGCTGACGATGGTTTCCATAATTTGCCCGAAGCTAAAAGGCGCGCAAATAGAGTTTCAACAAGAACTCCGTGGGTGGATCGATGATGTAGTCCAGAGTATGGGTCATCAGCAACACGATCAGAATGATGAATCCGAAAGGCTCGATGCGCGCCAATTTCACCGCTAGGGCGCGCGGCAGCAAGCCGACCAAAACCCGCCCGCCATCCAGCGGCGGTAATGGCAACATATTGAACACCGCCAACGCAATATTGATCAAAATCCCGCTCTGAGCCATCAACACGATTGC
>Ga0111538_10015563_pt1 | contig 10002 bp, 7 predicted proteins | sample SoiMethybrSBSTD1_FD_79669 | JGI IMG/M metagenome (GOLD analysis project Ga0111538, IMG submission 79669) | Bulk soil microbial communities from a Populus tree surrounding site in Tennessee, USA - Soil MetaG P. TD hybrid SBSTD1 (version 2)... | ecosystem: Environmental > Terrestrial > Soil > Tree... | reverse complement strand
TGCAGCACGCAGCCGAGGGCGAACACGTCGGTCCGGCCGTCGATGGCGCCGTGCATGATCTGCTCCGGCGCCATGTAGAGCAGCGTCCCCTTGGTGAACCCCGCCGACGTCGTCTCCTTGCGGCCGCGCGCGAAGGCGATGCCGAAATCGGTCAGCTTCACGTCGCCGTTCCACGACACCAGGATGTTCGCCGGGCTGACGTCGCGGTGGACGATGCCGATCGACCGGCCCTGCTCGTCGACGGCGGCGTGCGCGTGCTCGAGCGCGTGCGCGATGTCGGTGCAGATGGCCAGCGCCATCGCCGCCGGCATCGGCGCGCCCGCCTCGCGGCCCATCGCCGCCAGCCGGTTGGCGTCGACGCCATCGACGTACTCGAGGACCTGGAACGGGTAGCCGTCGGCCACGCCGAAATCCAGCACCGCGACGATGCTCGCGTGGTGGAGCTGGCTGGCGATGCGCGCCTCGTCGAGAAACATGCGGCCGAAAGCCGGCTCGGCGGCGTTCTCGGCGCGCATGCGCTTGATCGCCACCCGCCGCTGGAACCCCTCCTCACCCAGCGCCACCCCCTCGAAGACCTCGGCCATGCCGCCTTGCCCGAGGCGCCGCGTGACGCGGTAGCGGCCGACGTCGTCCACCCGACTAGACTACTTCAATCCGGCGGCGACCTCGCGCAGCACGCGCGGCGCGTCAGCCTCGATGATCTTGCCGTGCGACGGGATGATGCGCGTGAGCTCGGGCAGCGCGGCCAGCATCTCGAGGTGCGTCCGCAGTCTCGTCGCGTCCGAGACCAGGAACCAGCGCGCGATGCGGGTGACCTTCGGTCCGCCGGTCGATCCGAGGAGCTTCATCACGAAGCCCTCGAAGCCGCCGCCGTGGTCGAGGTTCATCATCGCGTCGCCGAAGACCACGCTGTGCCGGCCGCCGCTGGTGACCACCAGCGCCGGCTCGCCGATCGAGGTCCCCTCGAGCGCCTCGACCACCAGGCCGCCCCCGACGGGCAGCGTCGTCAGATCGCCGTCGACCTCGGCCACCTGGCTCACCTTCTGGGTGGCCGGCGCGGGGGTGACCAGCTTCATGCCGGGATAACGTTCCTTGAAGGCGTGGATGTCCAGGCGGTGGAAGCCGTTGGGCACGACCAGATACGCCGGCTTGCCCCACGCCTCGATCTCCTTCATCGCCTCCTCGGCGAGCGGCACGGCGTTGAAGAAGAGCAGCCGCCCATCGTCGAGCTTGACCATCGCCATGCGACGGTCGATCACCGCGCCCGGGCGCGTCACGCCGCGCACCGACCAGAGGTTCTCCTCGTGCTTCACGATGGGATCGTGGGGCAGCACCTTCCATGGACGCGACGCCATGCGCCCTCATAACACGGCCGTGACCCGGTAGGCATCGGGCGGCGTCCTGGGATACCTTGGCAGGATGAGGCTGCTGGCGCCGGCGCTCGCCCTGCTCCTCGGCGCCTGCAGCGGCATGGTGCTGCTGCCCTTGGCGCAGAAGCCGACCTCGGGCGAACCGGCCCTGACACCGGCCCGCCCGACCCGGCCCGCGCTGACCGTGCTGCTGGCGCCGTCGCTGCCCCGCCCGGCGGAGGCGCGCGCGGCCATCGAGCGCTCCCTGGGCAAGAGCTTCGACCTCGCCTTCGTCGAGCCGCCCAGCCGGCCGGCGCGCGCGCCCGACACCACCGCCATCGAGGCCGACCTGGGCGCGGCGCGCAAGGCCTACGTCGCCGCCGACTTCTCGCCCTGCCTGGCGCGCACCGGCGAGCTGGCGCGGGTCACCGATCTCCTGGCGCAGGGCGAGCGCTCGCTGGCCGAGCGCTTGCTCTTCTGGCGCATCGCCTGCCGGGTCGGCGCCGGCCGCGCCGCCGACGCGCGCCGCGACGCCGAGCTCTTTGCCGTGCTCGAGCTCGATCCGCCGCCCGACGTGGAGGCCGCCGCCCCCGACGTCGAGTCCCTGGTCGCCGAGGCGGCGCGCGGCGTCTCCACCTCCGCCCGCCACCCGCTGCGCGTCGTCGCCACCGCCGAGGGCGCCACCCCGCAGGCGGTGGTCTCGATCGACGGGCGGCCGCGCCTGTGCGTCGCCCCCTGCGCCGTCGACCTGCACGCCGGCGATCACGCCGTGCGCGTCGAGGCCGACGGCTTCGAGCCCGAAGCGCGGGTGGTCCGCCTCGAGGAGCCGGGCGGTGCCGTCACCTTCAGCCTCGGGCGCGCCGATCCGGCGCTCGCCGCCGAGCAGTGGACGGCGCGCCACGCGAGCGGCGCGGTCGACGGCGCCGCCTCGGTCAGCCTGCTGGCCACCGCGCTGCGCGCCCGTACCCTCGCGGTGGTCGCCGGCGAGCCGGCGCCGGGCGGCAAGCGGCGCCTGACCGGCACCCTGGCGGTCGACGGCGCCATCGCCTCGCGCAGCGAGCGTCTCGCCGCGGGGGACGCCGAGGCCGCGGCCGCCGCGCCGGCGCTGGTGCGCGACCTGCTCCTGCGCGGCCGGCTCATCGACGAGGCGCCGCCGCTGCACAAGCGGCCGGTCTTCTGGGTCACCGTCGGCCTGGCCGCCGCCGCGGCCGCCGCGCTCACCGCCGCGCTGCTCTACGAGCCCCCGTCCACCGTCGAGGTCACCCTGTGAGGCGCCTCGTTCTCATCCTCTTCCTGGCCGCCTGCAGCGGCGACACCAGGACCATCGATCTGGCCTTCGGCGCCGGCACGCGCAGCGGCCTGCGCTGTCAGGACGAGAGCGGCGCCTTCCTCATCGCCCGCGCCATCGATCCCGGCCGCATCCTGCGCTTCTCGGTGCTGGTCGACTTCATCGACATCGGCGGCGTGCCCATGTGCCGGCCGGGCGACATCATCGACTTCTGCCAGACGCGCGATTGCGCGCCGCTGCCTGACCGCGCCTGCTTCGACGTCGAGCCGCGCACGATCCCGCTCGGCGCCAACGCCCTCGAGGTCGTCGCCGAGATGCTGCGCACCCTCGACGGCCAGCTGGTCACCGGCGACGCGCCGCAGACGCCGGTGATCATCCGCGCCGTCGCCACCGCCCAGAGCTGCGCCGAGGTTCCCGGCATCACCGCGCTCGATCCCGGCGAGCTCATCGGCTGCGCCTGGAGCTGTCCGGTGCAGCTCGACAGCATCGAGGGCGACGTGGTCCTCGACCTGCCGGCCCTCTCCGACCGGTGCTCCACCTCGGTCACGCTGTGCGCCACCGCCGGGGTGTTCAACCCATGAGCGGGATCGTCCGGCGCCTGGCGGCGCGGCTCGGCGGCATGGACCGCATCGACGCCCTCGTCGACCTCGAGGGCACCGACCTCAAGTCCCTGCTGCTGCACGTCTTCGCCGAGCGGGCCCGCCGCCTGGCGCCGCGCGACGTCCTCGCCGCCTTCGAGCGCGAGCCGGCGTTCACCGTCTCGCCGGTCGATCCGCGCCGCTCGCGCGAGGTCATCGGCGCGCACCTCGACGCGGCCGCCGCCTTCGAGGCCGTCGAGCTGTCGCCCATCTGCCCGCAGGGGACGGCGACCGCGCTCTCGGGCATCCACCAGAACAACGTGCTCGCCGCCTCGCGCGGCGCCGAGGTCCTCTCGGACCTGACGCTGCCCATGGCGCTCGAGTCGGCGCGCCGCCGCCGCGCCGGCCGGCGCGAGCCCATCCGCCTCTGCGCCACCCACCGGCTGATGCGCTTCCAGCCGGCGCCTCCCGGCCTCCTGCCGCACTTCCGCCTCTTCGCCGCCACCAGCGCCGTGCGCGGCCCGGTCGACGACGAGCTGCGCGCGCACGTCGCCATCTATCTCGACGCCTTCCGCGCTCTCGCCGGCCGCGGCTACCGTCTCGCCGACCTCACCGTCGATCTCTCCGACACGCGCGCGGTGGCGCGTCGCCTCCAGCACGCCGGCATCCCGCTCGAGGAGGTGCGCCGCAAGGTACGCACCACCGTCGGGGCGTCCGCCGATCTGGGCCTGCCTCCTTTGCGCGGCACCGTCGACGAGGTGCTGGCCGCCGCCGCCCCGGCGCTCGGCGACGCCGCCGCGGCCGTCGAGCGCCTCGCCCGCACCGCCGTCGAGCCGCTCGCCGCCGCCTATCCCGAGGCCCGGGTCCGCGTCGACCTCGGGCGCCTCGAGGGGCTGGGCTACTACGCCGGGCCGTGCCTGCGGATCAACGGCACCGCGCCCGACGGCCGGACCTACCCGCTCGCCGACGGCGGCGCCACCCGCTGGATGGAGACCCTCCTCGGCGATCGCCGCGAGCGGCTGCTCATCAGCGGCATCGGCGCCGACCTCATCAACCTGCGCTTCACCGGCCCTTGAGCCAGGCACCCAGCCCCGGCTGGTGCAACGGCGCGACGGCGATGCACTGGTCGATCTCGGCGAGGCGCTCCTTGTAGGTCTCGGCGCCATTCGGGATCTTCGCCGCCCGCGCCCGGTAGACGCGCTCCAGCCAGGCGCGCCCCTCCGCGTCGCAGATGTTCCAGCCGGCGACCCGGATCAGCCACACCTGCTGCTCGGCCGGCGTGCGCGCGATCAGCGCGTCGAGGTGCTCCTCGAAGACGGCGCGCCGCGCCTCCCGCCCCGGGTAGCGGCCGCCGGTGTGCACCCACGTGAGGACCTCGTCGCTGAGACCGCCGGCCATCATCCATTGGTACCCCTTGCGCACGAGCTCGGGATCGCCGAACGCGGGGATGGTGTAGGCGACGACCTCCTGATCGGGCACCGCGGCGTTGCGTCCGACGGTCTCGAGCGCGGCGAGCAGCTCGGCGTCGCCGTGGCGCGCCGCCAGGGGTGGGATCCAGTAGAGATCTGCACGGTCGATGCCGGAGCGGTCGGTCAGCCAGCGGCGGAGCGGAGCCACGGCCATGGCGCTGAGCTCGCGGTCGCCGACCTCGCCGCCGAGGAAGCCGAGCAGGCCCCGGCGCAGCTCGACGACGTCCGGCGAATCTCCCTCGCGGGGCGTGACACCCAGGGCGCGCGCCGCCGCGCCGCCGCGCGCGAGCAGGACTCGATCGAGCGCCTCGAGCTGGTCGTCTCGCGCGTAGACCCGCGCTTGCCGCTCCAGGTCGAGGATGCTCTTGCGCAGCGCCGGGTCGGCGCCGGCGAGCAGCGGCTCGGTGAGCCGCAAGGCGTCGCCGAGCTGAAACGCTCCCATGCGCACCAGGGCCCGCAGATCGGCGATCAGGCCGAGGAGCTCGATCGGCTCGAGCGCGGCGCGGGCGGCGATGGAGCGCTCGAGCCCACCCGGGTCGAGCGCGGCCACGTAATAGCCGTCGTTGCCGGCGTTCAGCACCGTCCAGTCGGGACAGACCGACAGCCGGTGCTCGACTCGCGGGCCCTCGATGAGGAAGCACTCGTCGAATTTCCGGGCGCCGCCGCCGTAGCGGATGCACAGCGGGATGGTGAACGGCCGGCTCTCCGCCGCCGCGCCCGGCAAGCCGAGGCGGCTCTGCTCCAGCCGCAGGTGGGCGCCGCCCGCGTCGCAGGCGACCTCGCCACGCACCAGCGGCACGCCGGCGCGGTCGACGAACGAGGCGAGCACCGGCTTCACGTCGCGGTCGGTGGCGCGTTGCACCGCGGCGAAGAACTCGTCGGTGTCGGCGACGCCGTCGACGTGGGCGCGCAGGTGGGCGCGCACCGCCTGGCGAAAACGATCGGGCCCGATCCAGCGCTCGACCATCGCCAGCACCACGTGCCCCTTGTTGTAGGAGATGCCGTCGAAGACGTCGGTGAGACCGAAGCCGTCCACCACCCGCCTGCGGATCGGCTCGGCGCTGGGCGAGAGGTCGGCGCTCACCGCCGTGACGCCGGCGTCGATGCGGTCGGACGGCTGCAGCAGCGACGGCTCGAGCTCGCGCACCGCCTTCTCGGTGATCCACTCGGCGAAGCTCTCGTTGAGCCACAGATCGTCCCACCACGCGGGAGTCACCAGGTCGCCGAACCAGTGGTGCGAGACCTCGTGCACCGTGATGTCGGTCGCCGTCGTGCGGAAGCTCACGCTGAGCCCGGCGTTCGGCAGCACATGCTCCATGCACGAGGTGACGAGGCCGGCGTTCTCCATCGCGCCGTAGGTCACCAGCGGCGCGACGGTGGCGACCAGATCGAGCTTGGGGTACGGGTACGCCATGTCGAGGTAGGTCTCGAACCACTCGAGGGCGCGCCCCATCATGCGCGCGACGTAGGCGCCGTTCGCCGCCTGGCCTCGAGGGACGAGGAAGCGCACCGGTATCTGCCCGCGTCCGGCGCGGCCGCCGTCGACGACGTCGAACCGGCCGACGGTGAGCGCGATGAGGTACGAGGGCAGCGGGCGGGTCGGCGCGAAGCTCACCACGCGCAGCCCGCCCTCGCGGCGCTCGGCGGCGATCGGCGCGTTCGAGGCGGCCAGCTGGTCCTCGGGGATCCGCAGGGTGATCGTCCACGGCGCCTTGAAGCCGGGCTCGTCGAGGCAGGGGAAGGCCTGCCGCGCGTAGGGCGCCTGGAAGTGGGTGTAGAGGTAGGTCTCGCCGTCGAGCGTGCCGGCGAAGATGCCGGTGCCGCTCCCCTTGTTGATGGTGCCGCGGTAGGTGACGACCACGGTCGCCGGGCCCGGCCCGACGGCGGAGTCGACGTCGAGCCCGAGCCAGCTCGGTGCGACCGCGCGCGCCTTCGCCGGGCGCCCGGCGACGGTGACCTCGGTGACCTCGAGACGCTCGCCGTGAAGCCAGATCGTGCGCAGCGGGCGCGCCAGCTCGAGGTCGATCTCGACGCGGCCGTCGAAGCGCTCCTCGCCGGGACGCAGCGTGAGATCGACGCGGTAGGCGGTGGGGCGGACCCCGTCGGGGAGGCGGAACGCGGGCGGGCCGGGATCGCGCTCGGGCGCGGGCGGCCGCTGGCTCGCGGCACAGGCGGTGGCGGCGACGAGAAGAATCGCGCTGCGCATGGCGCCTCCTTTCAGGGTTTGACGCGCCGCAAGTGCAGGTCCTGGTAGTCGAAGCTGAAGTCGGCGAGCGGCGAGACCGCCTCCATGTCGATGGTGTCGACCGTGCCCTCACGGTCGATGCCGAAATGGACGAAGGCGTCGGCCACCGTCGGGTCGCGCCAGGCGGTGCGGAAGGTGTCGAGCTGCCAGTGCACCAGCTCCCCGGCGAGCGACGGCGAGTGGGCGAAGCGCCAGCGCAGCTTGCCGCCTTCCTCGCGCACCTCGACGTCGCCGTACCAGTCGTCGCGGTAGGTGCCGGCGTAGGCGGCCGCCGGCAGCGACGGGCGCGTCCCCGGACGGCGCTTGGCCGCGTGCTCGCGTTCGGCGGCGGCGGCCTCCTCGAGCTCGTCCTTCCATACCTGCTGGTAGGCGGCGATCCAGTCGAAGCTGTCGGCGCCGAGGTAATGGTCGAGGAAGGTCGAGGCGATGGCGCCCACCGCCACTGACTCGGCGTTGGTCAAGACGACGATGCCCAGTCGTTCCGAGGGCACCAGCGTCACCCGCGAGGTGTAGCCGGTGAGGCTGCCGCCGTGCTCGACGATCTTCTTGCCGCGGTACTCGCGCAGGCCCCAGCCGAGGCCGTAGGCCATCCAGTCGCTCTTCATGCGCGCGATGGGCGGCGGCTTCTTCGGCCGCCGCGTGATGTGCGGGGTCCACATCTCGCGCGACTGCTCCTCGCTGAAGAGCGGCTTTCCCCCTGCGAGCTGCGCGATCATCCAGCGGCTCATGTCGTTGACGCTCGAGTTGATCGACGCCGCCGGGCCGATGTTCTCGCACGCGTCCGGCTCGACGAGCGTCGGCTTGCCGGCGACGAGCGCGTGCGGCGCCGCCCAGTCGCCGGGGCCGGAGAGCGCGCGGATGCTGGTCGAGGTCCGCTTCATCCCCAGCGGCTTGAAGATGCGCTGGGCGACGAAGTCTTCCCACGAGCGGCCGGTCACCGCCGGCACCAGCTCCCCGGCGACCACGAACATCAGGTTCTGGTAGGCGTAGGTGGTGCGCAGGCTCGACGCCGGCGGGATGGCGCGCATCTTGCGCAGGATCTCGTTGCGCGGCACGTCGGTCGGCGGGAACCAGAGGAGATCGCCGGCGCCCAGGCCGAGGCCGCCGCGGTGCGAGACCAGGTCGCGCACCATGAGCTCGCGCGTGACGTACGGGTCGGCGAGCTGGAAGCCCGGCAGGCGCTCGCTCACCTTGTCGTCCCACGAGAGCCTGCCCTCGTCGACGAGCATGGCCAGCGCGGCGGCGGTGAAGGCCTTGGTGTTGGAGGCGATGGCGAACAGGGTGTCGGGGCCGACCGGCGCCGGCGAGCCCAGCTTGCGCACGCCCCAGCCGCGCGCCAGGACCACCTTGCCGTCCTTGACCACCGCGACGGCGGCGCCCGGGGCGTCGAAGGCGGCCAGCGCCCGCAGCGCGGCATCGTCGAGCTCGTCGGCGACCGCCGGCCGCGCCAGCAGCAGCGCGGCGGCGACGAGGAGCAGTCCGCGCCTCATGTCGGCTTCAGCCCGTGCCGCGTGAGGAGATCGATGAGGTGCGAGCGGTCCATGCGTGCCTCGCGCGCCGCCTGCGAGACGTTGCCGCGCGCGCGTTCGAGGAGAGCGCGCAGGTAGCGCCCCTCGAAGTCGGCCAGCACCTGGGCGCGCGCATCCTTGTAGGGCAGGGCGGTGAGCGCGTCGGGGGCGGCGCCGGCGGCGGCCACACCGTCGAGCTGCGGGGTCTCGCCCATGGCCACCGTGGCCTCGATCAGGTTGCGCAGCTCGCGCACGTTGCCCGGCCAGTGGTGGCCCATGAGCTGCTTCATCGCCGCCGGCGAGATGAGCGCCTCGATGGGGCCGTCGTGGCCGCACTCGCGCAGGAAGTGCTCGACCAAGAGGGGCACGTCCTCGGCGCGCTCGCGCAGCGGCGGCACCTTCATCACCACCACCGCCAGCCGGTAGTAGAGATCGAGGCGGAAGGTGCTGGCGTTGACCTCGGCGCGGAGGTCGCGATGGGTGGCGCTGACCACGCGCACGTCGACGCTGATCTCCTGCTTGCCGCCGAGGCGGCGGAAGCGACGCCGCTCGAGGACGCCGAGCAGGTTGGCCTGCAGCGCCGGCGGCAGCTCGCCGATCTCGTCGAGGAACAGGGTGCCGCCCGAGGCGCGCTCGAAGGCGCCGGCGTGCTGCCGGTCGGCGCCGGTGAAGGCGCCGCGCTCGTGGCCGAAGAGCTCGCTGGCCACCAGCGTCGGGGCCAGCGCGCCGCAATCGACGGTGACGAACGGTCCGCGCTTGCGCGGGCCGACGTCGTGCAGCGCCCGGGCGATGACCTCCTTGCCGGTGCCGGACTCGCCGACCAGCAGGACGGCGGCGTCGCTCTGCGCCGCCCGCTCGACGGAGTGCAGCAGCCGGCGCATGACCGGCGTGCGGCCGCGCAGGCCGGCGAGCGCCTCGCTGCGGTGGAGCTCGACGGTGACATTCTGCCCGTCGCCCGCGCGCAGGGCGGTCTTGCCCAGACGCAACACGGTGCCCGGCGGCACGACGGCGCGCTCGACGCGCACGGTTCCGGTGAAGGTGCCGTTCAGCGAGCCGGCGTCGATGACCTGGATGCCGTCGGGGCGGCGGGTGAGCTCGAGGTGGTAGCGGGACACCGTCGGGTCGGCGAGGACGACGTCGTTGCCGTCGGCGGTGCCGATGGTGAGCGTGTCGGTCTCGGCCATGCGCGACAGCCCGGCCGCCGGCCCCTCGATGATCTCGATGGCCAGCGTGCGGATGGGCAGGCCGGCCGAGCCGTACGGGATCGTGCGGGCGTCGGACACCGGCGGATGATAACTCAGGTCGGCGCCAACTTGCGTCGCGGTCCGTGGAGCAAGAGGTAGAGGAGCAACATGGCGATCAGCGCCCCGGCGCCGGCGCCGAGCGCGGTCACGCCCACCCGCGTGAGCAACGCCACCGACAAGAGCAGGCCGAGCACCGAGAGCACCGGGACCCGGCCGATCGAGACCGGCACGCGGAACGGGCGCGGGCGCTCGGGCGCGCGAAAACGCAGCAGGATGACCGCCAGGTTGACCGAGCCAAAGGCGACCAGCGCCGCGAACGAC
>Ga0111538_10015559_pt1 | contig 10003 bp, 10 predicted proteins | sample SoiMethybrSBSTD1_FD_79669 | JGI IMG/M metagenome (GOLD analysis project Ga0111538, IMG submission 79669) | Bulk soil microbial communities from a Populus tree surrounding site in Tennessee, USA - Soil MetaG P. TD hybrid SBSTD1 (version 2)... | ecosystem: Environmental > Terrestrial > Soil >... | reverse complement strand
GTGCGATGGGCGCGACCAATATCCTCGCCGAGCGGCCGCGCCGGCCGCTGTCGCGGGCCGCATGCGTCGCCGCGGCCCGCGCCTTCGCCGCTGCCGGCGATCACGGTCGCACCACCGAGACCTTTGAAATCCTGCATTTCGCCGCCCGGGCCGCGCCGGCGTCGCCAACAGCACTGCCCAATCGTTAACGATGTCCAAAATAGGAGTTGTTAACTCCCTTCCGGCTAAAACCGCCGCGTGGACGTGGACCAGAGGAGGGTGGCGTGATCGCTATCCGGAAGACACTGCATAGGCTGAGCTCGGACAAGCGCGGCGCTACTGCGATTGAATATGGGTTGATTGCGGCGCTCATCGTGATTGCGATGATGGGTGGGCTGTCCCAGCTTGGCGGCGGTGCCGGCGGCATGTGGACCAAGCTCAGCAACGTCGTCCAGAACACCTGAGCGCAGATCGTCAGCCGCTGCGGTTTCCGTAAACAATAAGCTTGACCTTCTGGCCGGGCGCCAGCGGGGTAGTCATGCTCATTCCGTTGAGTGACAGGAAACGCTCAACCCTGAAATCATTGGGTCGATAGGCCATGCGGCTCGCGAGCGACTGTATCGTGTCGCCGGGCCGGACCGTCACCACATCGATGATCCGCGGCCGGATCGCCGCCGCCTCCTGCGCGGTGATCCGGCGCAGCGAATAAACCAGGGGCGTGAACGGGCCGAGCCCCGATCCACCGGGAGCCAGCAAGATGAAATGATAGATGTGCTGCGGATCCCACTGGAAGGCAGCGATGCTGACGTCGACTACGCCTGACTGCGACCGCGCCTGGGTGGTGGCAATCACGACGGGCATCCCGTTGATGGTCGTGCGCTGTAGCGGCGGCAGCATCGCCATCTGGCCGCGATTGAGCTCCTGGAACAGGCGCATCACATAATTGTCGATGCCGCCGGAATACCGCCCGCCGGAAAACAGCGCCTTCCCGGCGGACCCTGAGATGGTGACCGCAGTGGTGCCGTTGGACATCAGATAGCCGGACGGGACGCGGAACTTGATCCTGAGGTCGGGATGGGTGAACTCCGGGCCGTCGATCACGCCCTGGGCGGGATCGTCGTCGACGTAGACGCCCTGGAGCCGGGCAAGGAAGCCGTCGCGGTTGCGGATGCCAGTCCCGAACCGGCCGGTCGCCCGGGCGACAGCGAGCGCGCGCTGCGCCCGGTTCTCGCTCAGCGGATGCGTGCTCGCCCATTCGGGAGTCTGGCGGTTGGTGCGCCCCTGGACCCGCGCCTGCAGCGCGCTCGATCGCGCCAGCGCGGCCAGGATTTCCGGTCCTCCGGCGGGATCGTAGCCGGCGGCGGTGAGGTAGCGCAGGCTGAGCTGGTCGGCCTGATATTCCTGCTCGCGCGAGAAGCTCAGCGTGCTCAGCACGGCGTTCTGCGAAATCATGCTGCCGAGGCCGCCGACGCCGAAAATACCACCGAAAATCTGACCCAGCACGCCGAAAATGTTGCTGCGTTGGGCGTATGCCTGGCGGGCATGGGCGTGATCCGCGGCGATATGGCCGGTCTCGTGGCCCAGCGCGAACGCCAGCTGCGCCTCATTGTCCATCAGCGTCAGCAACTGGCGGGTGATGTAGACGTAGCCGCCCGGCACCGACATCGCGTTTTCGACCGCCGAATTGAGCAGCGTGTAGTGAAGGAACTGGCCCGGTGCCGCGACCCCCGAGTAGGCGCCGACGCGCTGGCCGACCTGCTCGACATAGGCTGCGCGCGGACCGGTTTCGGCTCCGCCCAACTCCTGGATGAGAGCTGCGTTCTGGCGCTGCGCCTCGGCGACGTCGCGCGGGTTGAGATAGCGTTGTTGCCCTTGTGCGGTAAGGGCAGCGGAGCTGAGTGCGACCGCTGCGACGGTGACGAACAGAACAGCCTTACGCATTCTTCCTCCGTTTCGCGCCGGATTATCAAAGCCCGATTTGAACGGAAGATGACTGGCCGGGTTCCGCCTCAGCCGATGGCGAGGAACTTGGCGCGGCGCTGCGCGAGCAGTTCGTCGGGCCCAAGCGCCTTGCAGCCGTCGAGCTCCTCGATGATCGCGCCCTTCAGCGAGCCGATCGCCGCATCCGGGTCACGATGCGCGCCGCCGAGCGGCTCGGGAACGATGCGATCGACCACGCCCAGCGCATGCTGGTCGGCGGCAGTGATCTTCATCGCCTCGGCGGCCTCGGCGGCCTTGTCGGCTGTGCGCCACAGGATCGACGCGCAACCCTCGGGAGAGATGACCGAGTAGATCGCATGTTCGAACATCAAGACCCGGTTCGCGGCGGCGATCGCGATCGCGCCTCCGGACCCCCCCTCGCCGACAATCACCGCCACCATCGGCACCTTGAGCGCGAGGCACTGCTCGGTGGCGCGGGCGATCGCCTCGGCCTGGCCACGCTCCTCGGCCTGGACCCCCGGGAACGCGCCGGGCGTATCGACCAACGTCACCACCGGTACCCCGAACTGGTCGGCGAGCCGCATCAGGCGGATCGCCTTGCGGTAGCCTTCTGGCTTGGCCATGCCGAAGTTGTGCGCCAGGCGCGAGGCGGTGTCGTCGCCCTTCTCATGGCCGATCAGCATCACCCGGCGGCCATCGATCCTGGCGAGACCGCCGATGATCGCCGGGTCGTCGGCAAACGCCCGGTCGCCGGCCAGCGGCAGGAAATCGTCGGCCATTCCCGCGACGTAATCCTTGAAGTGCGGCCGCTCGCCGTGGCGCGCGACCAGCGCCTTCTGCCACGGGGTCAGCTTCGCATAAATGTCGCGCAGCTGCCGCGCCGATTTCGCCTCGAGCTTCTCGATCTCGGCGTCGATATCGATCGCGCCGCTCTCGGCCGTGTCGCGCAGCTCCGCGATTCGCGCTTCGAGCTCGGCGATCGGCTTTTCGAAGTCGAGGTAGGTCAACATCCGGGTGGGCGCCTAGGCGGAAGCTGCAGCTGAGGTCAACGACCGCGCGTCGCGAGCGGATGGCGCGAGTTGACCAGTTCTACCAGCCGCGCACTGTCGACATGAGTGTAGATTTGGGTCGTCGCGATGTCCGCGTGGCCCAACAACGACTGGAGCACGCGGAGATCGGCGCCGCCCGACAGCAAATGGGTCGCGAAGGCATGGCGCAGGACGTGCGGGCTGATCCGTTCCGGCGCGATGCCAGCGTCGGCCGCCAGCTGCCGCACGATCTGGAAGAGCCGCACCCGGCTGAGATGGGATCTGCCGCCTGGAAACAGCCACAGGCTGTCACTCGGCACATGTTCGAGCCACTGTTCAACCGCCGCTTCCGCCCGCGACGAGATCGGCACCAGCCGCTCCTTGGCGCCCTTGCCGCGCAAGATCAGGAACGGCTGGCCCTTGCGCAGCGCGCCCCGCGGCAGGGTCACCAGCTCGCTAGCCCGGAGGCCAGAGCCGTAGAGCAACTCGAGCAGGGCAAGGTTGCGGACCGCGGCCGTTTCGCCACTCGCCGCGCGAGCTTCGGCCTCGGCGAACACACGCGCGACATCCTGCTCGTCGAGGATTCGCGGCAGTGGCCGTTCGAACCGCGGGCGCGGCAGCGCAGCCGACGGGTCGTCCGGCCGCAGTCCCTCGTCGACCAGGAAGCCGAAGAACCGGCGCAGTGCTGCCGAGCGCCGCGCGACGGTCGAGGGCGCCAGGTCCGTCCAGCACTCACCGAGGCGACCGACGCGGTCGGCCGGCGCCTGACCCAGCAACCCGCCGAGCGCTTCCGCTGCGCGCTCGAGGTCGTTGCGATAGGCCGCGAGCGTATGGCGCGACGCGCCGGCTTCGGCGGCCATCATGTCGAGAAAGCGGTCGACCAGCGCTCGGTCGTCGTCTGTCACGTCCGGGCAAGCGCCTCGGCGGCGATCATCCGCGCGGTGAAGTCCTGGCGCGTGCGCACCAGCGCGGCCACCGAATGGTACAGATGCGATCCGGGTACGTCCTTGAACTCGGGAGTTTGGAAGCCCGTCCCAGTCATTATCAGCACCGTTCCGGCCTGTTCGCGCCCTGCGGCGGCGTCAATCATTCGGGTCCAACTGGTGACTCGCCCAAGCCCCAAGCCGTAGCGGCGGTTGATGGAGTTGGCGGCGTCGGCGCCGAGCCGGCCGAGGCCGGCGAGCCCAGCGACCAGCAAAGCGCTGCGCACCCGCCCCTCGCTACGGTCGCGGCCGATGAAGCCGTTGATCCGCGCCAGGCTGATATCGAGACCACGCGGATCGCCCGCGGCCAGCGCCAGCATCGCCCAGCAGCGGTCGGCGTTATCGCCGTCCATCCGCCGGACCGAAGGAATCCAGCGGGCGGCCTGGCGGTCGAAGCCGGCGGTGAGCATCGCCGCGATCAGCTCGGGCGCGTCCGATGCTACGTCCGGATCGGGATCGATCAGGGTCGCCGCGCGAGCGACCAGCGCGCGGGCGGCCTCTTTTTCCATCGGCCCCTTGGCGCGGTCGAGCAGCCGGCGGATGGCAGCGAGCTTCGCCTCGCGGTCCCTGCCGACGAACGCCTGGCGCAGCTGCCACGCATCGGTCTCGGGCAGGTCACCGGGGTCCGTCGAATCGTAGATCGACGAATAGAGGTCGACCAGCGCCTGGGACGAAAAGACCCCGAGCGCGGTCGCGATGCGCGCCGATTCCAGCCGGTCCTGTGGACTGAGCAGTGGCGACCGCGACTGGAATGCGCGCAGTCTGGGGCTCGCGCCCTTCATCAACCGATCCGGCGGCGTCATTCCGGTCGCGGTGGCGAGCCCGAAGCGCCAGGCGGTCAGTTGGTAGACCGGGTCCCATTCGATGGTCACCGCGCGTCCCGTATTGGCTCCCGCACCGACGACTTTCTCTGCCAGCGTGAGGTCAATGCCGCCAATGCGCCCGAAACGGCGCGCCTGATCGATCTGGGCGGCGGCGCTTTCCGGTTCGCCCGACAACGAGGCGCACATCGCGCTGACCAATGCCCGAATTTGCGGATCATACTTCCGGATGCCCCCTTCGAGCGGGCACAGGCCCGGTGGATCGGCATTGGCGAGCGCGCTCTGCACCGCGACCTGGAAAAGCTTCGGGGTGAAGCGGTCGACGTCCACACCGGAAACCAGCATTCGCGCCGCGTCGGCCTCCCCCATCCTGAGCAGCAGCCAGGCGCGCTCGGCGACCCAATCGACCGGGTTGATCCCGCGCGGTGCGCGGACCTTCGCGAGCAGCGCGTTGCGCAGAGCGATATGCGCCCAGCGCGAGGCGAGCGGCGTGTCCATGTGCCGCATGAGGCTCTGGAGATAGATGCCGCTGACCGCGCGCCATGGGCTTGGCCCGATGCCGATCGCAATCGGGTCGAGTCGCCCGACCACCCACGGGTCGCGGCGGGCATAGCTCGGAATCTCGACCGGCGGCGCCGGCGGCCGCAATTGCAGCGCTTCAGCGCTCAGTTCCTCGACCGCGGTTTCGCTCTCGCCTGGCCCGGTCGTCAGCGAGCCCGACGTCGCGCCCGTGTTGGTCACAGGCGCTGGAGTCGGCGTCGCCCCCGGGGCCTGGGCGCCCTGCTGCGCCAGCGCCGGCAGCGCCAGCACCGCGACAGCCGTGGCGACGAGCAGGATCTTAGTGCGCATTACCCTGGGGGATATCGACCTCGATGGTCCGGGTCGGCTGTTGTTTCGGGACGGTGGAGATGAACACAAGCGCTCCGATCACGAGCACGAGTATGGCGATCAGCGCGGCAATTCTGGGCATGGGGCGCTTTTGCCGAGCGCGGAAGGCGCTGTATAGTCCTCCCAGTGACAGATTTAGCGAAGCGCCTTGACCGGCCGGTAGTGCTGGTGGGGCTGATGGGAGTTGGCAAATCGACGGTCGGCCGGCGTCTCGCGAGGCGCCTCGGTCTGCCGTTCATCGACAGCGATTCGGCGATCGAGGAGATCGTCGGCCTGCCTTGGGGCGAGCTGTTCGAACGCTACGGGGAAGAAGATTACCGCGACGGCGAGCGCCGGCTGGTGGCAAGGCTGATCGATGGGCAGGTGCGCGTGATCGCCACCGGCGGCGGAGTCTTCGTCGACCCACGGACGCGCGCACTGCTGAAGCACCAGACGATCACCGTTTGGCTGGACGCGCCCGTCGATGTGCTCGCCGAACGCACGTCTCGGCGGAACACACGGCCGCTGCTCAAGAACGGCGATCGCAAAGGGACGCTCGAGCGTCTCGCGCAAATCGAGCGCGACGCCTATGCGGAAGCGGACATCCATGTGAAGAGCGGCAACGGCGCGCACAAGGACGTGGTCGAGGCGATCGTGCAGGCACTCGACCGGCATGTGCCGCGAGACGGCTAGGCGGGGTCGCGGACCCCTTCATCCGGCAACGGACGGTCCTCTCTGAAAGAGCTTTCCTCCCCGGCATGAAGGTCGCCGGTCGCGCTCTGCCGCTCGAGCCGTTCGCAATCGCGCATCCGATATTCGCGCTCAACCCGCTCGACTTCATCCTTGCCGATCCCGCTCACCTTGAGCGCCGCCTTGCCCATCTTCACCGCGCTTTCGAACACCTCGCGTTGGGCAAAAGCCAGGTCGAGCCCGTCGAACTTGATGAGGTCGATGCGGTCGAACACCCGGACCATGACCGCCGCCTGCGGAAAGGCTTCGAGCACGGCGGCCAGCGCGTCCCGCGTCATTTCGCCGTCCTTATTGTCGTTACAGAAGGCGATTACCGTCGCGGTCTGGGCGCCGGCGGTCCGGAGCAGGTCGAGCCGCACCCCGTCCCCGTAATAGACTTTGTAGCCGAACTCCCCGACGCGTTCGATCTGGGCCGGGCTCTTGTCGATGATCGTGATGCCGATGTTCTTGGCGAACATCATCTGGGCGACGGTTTGGCCGAAGCGGCCGAAGCCGACGATGATCGCACTCGTTTCCGGTGAACTTTCCGGCCCGTCGAGGCCCTCGGTACTGCGCTCCTCGCGCCGCTCCAGCACGTCGGTCAGGCGCATCAGGAACGGGGTCGCGACCATGGACAGCGTCACGACGGCGCTGAACAACGACGCGTCTTCGGCGCTTATCAGGCGGGCGCTCGCTGCTTGCGCGAACAGCACGAAGCCGAACTCGCCGGCCTGGCTCAGCAACAGGCCAAGGCGAAAGGCCTGCGCCCAGCCGCAGCTGAATGCCCGGGTCAGAACGGTGATCAGCGCAGTCTTGGTGACGATCACGCCTGCGGCGAGGCCCAGCACGAGCAACGGCCGATCGTAGATCAAGCCGAGGTCGAGCAGCATCCCCACCGAGAGGAAGAACAAGCCGAGCAGGATCGAACGGAATGGCTCGACGTCGCTCTCCAGCTCATGCCGGTACGGCGATTCGGCAAGCACGACACCGGCGACAAAGGCGCCGAGCGCCGTCGACAGGCCAAACTGGCGCATCAGCGCGGCGGCGCCGATCACGGTGAACAGCCCGGCGACGACGAACAGCTCGCGCTCGCCGAGGCGGCCGATTAGCCGGAACAGGGGATTGAGCACGAGGCGCCCGACCGCCACCAGGCCGATGACCGCAAGGACGGTATAGAGAGCGAGCGTCCAGCCGACCGGGGCGCTCGGGTCGGGCCGCACCGGGGCCATGGCCGCGATGATCGTGATCAGCGGGACGATCGACAGGTCCTGGAACAGAAGGATCGAGAATGCGCGCTCGCCTTGCGGCGTGTTGAGCTCATTCTCGGCGCGAAGCCACGGCAGGACCTGGGCGGTGGACGACAGCGCGAGTGCCAGGCCGATCGCCAGCGCGGCTTTCGCCGGCAGCCCGATCATCCCGTAAAGCATCAGGCTGATCGCCAGACCGCACAGGACGACCTGCGCCAGGCCCAACCCGAAGATGTCCCGGCGCAGCCGCCACAGCCGGCTCGGCTGGAGCTCGAGCCCGACGATGAAAAGCAGCAAGGCGATGCCGATCTCGGCGACGTGCTGGATCGATCCCGGGTCGCGGAAGAAGCCGAGCGCCGACGGCCCGATCAGTGCTCCGGCGACGATGTAGCCCAGGGTCGCGCCGAGCCCGAGCCGACGAAACAGGGTGACGAACGCCAGCGCGAAGCCGAGCATCAGCGCGGCGGCGAACAGCAGGTCGCCCGCCACGGCCGGCGCCGTGTTAGCCATCGGCGTTCTCGATCGCCGCGAGCAACGTGCGGAATGGCAGCAGGATCGCGCCGTGGCGGGAGGTGCGCGAGCGCGCCGGAGCGAGCGCGGATAGGCCCCAGCCAGGTTCGACATCACAGCCGCCGAGCCACGCAGTAAGATCGTCCAGCGCGACGCGAACCTCGTCGCGATCTCGCCCGGCCGCACCCTGCTCCAGCAGCGCGGCCGAGGCCTGGCCGAAGGCGCAGGCATGGACCTGCTGCGACAGCGCCGCGACGCGTCCTTGCTGGTCGAGCTGGACGGCGGTCGCCACGCGGCTGCCGCAGGTCGGGGAGCGCAGCTCGGCGTGGCCGTCTTCGCGTTCCAGCGGGCGAGGTTCACTCAGCGACGCGGCCAGCCGCAGGATTTCGGTCGTGTAGAGCGGCGCGTTCATGCTCTCCGCCAAGTGGTTCCGTTGGGGCTATCTTCCAAGACAATCCCCTCGGCCTTCAATTCGTCGCGGATGCGGTCGGCGGTGGCAAAGTCGCGGTTCTGCTTGGCCTCCGCCCGCTCGGCTATGCGCGCCTCGATGGCGCTCTCATCGGCTCCGCCCTTGAACCAATCGTCGGCAGAGCTTTCGAGCAGCCCGAGCAAGGCAGCGCTGGCCCTCGCCACCGCCGGATCTTCCAAGGCCATCAAGCGGGTCAACGCCAGGGGCGTATTGAGATCGTCCTGCAGCGCTTCGGCAACGCCCGAGTCGACTTTGCCCGGCTCGGCATCGCCGGCGACGCGGTACAATCGATCGAGGTTCGTCTTGGCCTGAGCGACCACGTCCTCGGTCCAGGCCAGTGGCTGGCGGTAATGCGCCGACAGCAGCGCCAGCCGCAGCGTCTCGCCCTTGTGGCCCTGCGCCAGCAGCTCCGCGGGCGTGATGATGTTGCCGAGACTCTTCGACATCTTCTCGGCGCCCATGTCGACGAAGCCGTTGTGCACCCAGAACTGAGCCAATGGCTTGCCATCATGGGCAGCCCGACTCTGCGCGATCTCATTCTCGTGGTGCGGGAAGATGAGGTCGAGCCCGCCGCCGTGGATGTCGATCGTCTCGCCCAGATGCCGCTCGATCATTGCCGAGCATTCGAGGTGCCAGCCGGGGCGGCCGCGACCCCACGGGCTGTCCCAGCCGATCACCCCTTCCGCGCTCGGCTTCCACAGCACGAAGTCGGTTGGATCGCGCTTGTAGGGCGCGACCTCGACCCGCGCTCCGGCGACCATCGACTCGCGATCGCGCTTCGACAGCACGCCGTAATCGGGATCGCTCGGCACCGAGAAGAGCACGTGGCCCTCCGCCTCATAGGCGTTGCCATGCGCGATCAGCGCCAAGATCATCGCGATCATCGCGGGGATTTCCTGCGTGGCGTGCGGCGCAATGTCGGGCGGGGCGACGCCGAGCGCGCCCATGTCCTCGAGGTAGAAGCGCTCGTAGCGCTCGGTGATCACCGAAGGTTCGACGCCTTCCTCCTCCGCGCTCGCGAGGATCTTGTCGTCGACGTCGGTGACGTTGCGCGCGTAAACCAGGCTATGCTCACCGAACTCGTGCCGGATCAGCCGCGCGAGCGTGTCGAACACCACCGCCGGCCGCGCATTGCCGATGTGCGCGCGGCCGTAGACCGTCGGCCCGCACACATACATGGTGATACGCTGCGGGTTGAGCGGCACGAACGCCCGCTTCTCGCGCGTCATCGTGTCGTACAAGCGGATCATCGGGTCTTCTCCGCCGGCTGGACCGGCTTGTGCCGCCGCGCCTCGACCCAGTCGACGATCGCCCGCCCGCTCGAATTGAGCAGCGGATAGGTGCGCGAGGCCTTCATCCATTCGGGCCGCTCGGCTTCGGGGCCATAGACCATGTCGGTGGCGAGGTTGGCGAGGAGGAAGAAGAGGGT
>Ga0111538_10015558_pt1 | contig 10004 bp, 9 predicted proteins | sample SoiMethybrSBSTD1_FD_79669 | JGI IMG/M metagenome (GOLD analysis project Ga0111538, IMG submission 79669) | Bulk soil microbial communities from a Populus tree surrounding site in Tennessee, USA - Soil MetaG P. TD hybrid SBSTD1 (version 2)... | ecosystem: Environmental > Terrestrial > Soil > Tree... | reverse complement strand
GGGTCGGATCCTGGCCATATACATTCGTGATGTTCAGCTGGCAGACCGCGAAAAGATCGCCATTGAAATTTCACAAGAACTTATCGACGACAAGGTAGAAATGATTATCGTCGACAATACCGTGGAAGCTGCAGAACATGCCGCCCGAATGGGACTTATTTATGCTGATGCCATTCCAAAAATTGTGGCCGATAAAAAGCAAGACAAAGGAGAAATTTCAGGAAAGGAAGCGTTAGCATAATATGCTAACGCTTCTCCAACTATTCCATTTTTCCTCAACGTTAAGCCAATTTTTTTTGAATCTTGCTAAGCGCCTCACCCATAAGGTCGCCATCATTAAAACGAATCGTTTCGTTCAGCTCTCCTTCAGACAAAAGAATTGCATATTCCAAATTCCTTGCAACATTGTCGTTGGCTTGCGCCACCGTCAAAATATTTTTTGTATTCTCAATCGTCTCGTTCGATCGTTTATCCATTTCAAAAGCCCACAGGCCGCATATGAAAAATATCACGCTTGCCAATATTCCATGGATTATGAAAGTTTCAAGAGACATATAATTCAGTTGCGTGAAAAAGATCGTATTGGGAAGATTCGATTCAAATTGCTGATACTGAAGAAGCCCGAAGACTGCGTGATGCACAACCACGACAACTGCAACCGGGATTTGAGCCTTCCAATTTTGATAGGTAATCATTAATGCCGAGCCAACGAATGCAAAAAAGTGCATTTCGAACATGCCATGCATTTGATAAATAAACTGAGCCATAAAAACTCCTAGTGCAGCGCTGGATACATAGTGGTGAACAGTACTGTTAGGGAGCAGTTTTTTTGTAATAAAATATGCAGCCAAACACAACCCACCGACAACAATTGCAATCAGCCAGGTATCGTAGTATGTTGCTAGCAGGAGGCCAACGAGAAAATATAAACCAAGAAAGATTTCGATCAGCGTATCGGATCTTTTCTTGATGTTGGCCCTAAAAGTAAGCTGGAACTTCTGCGGGTCCATAGTCTGAATATTTGCTACCATAAAATCACTTATATAATTTCTAAAATAAACTAAACATCGAACCTTGAACTGTGGTTGCTTCATCTGATGGAAGTGAGCAGCCAAAAGGTTCTTTCAATGCATATTGTAATGCCAATGGTAATGGTTCATTCTTTAATAAATGACCAATTGCCAATTCGGCAAATTTTGTTTCCTTCTTTGTACAGTACCTGGCTAAATTATAATTGCCTTTGAAATAGATCGTAAAATCTTTGTCCAATAGAACTCCCTGAGGAGTAGCGTATATCCCGCACTTGTCAGAAATGGTGCCGTCCTTATCAAGAATGGTAGGGATATCCAGATCGTATTTTTTCTTGAATCGATCCCGGTCGCCTTCGTCTTCGGATTGAATGACAACATAGAAATTTACGTCGTTACCATATTGCTTCGCCATACTTTCAAAATCCCTCATATTAAAACGTGAGCAGGCACAATCGAAATTAAAAAAGTGCAGCAGCGTTGGCTTGCCACCGGCCGAAGGGATTTCCTTTACAAGGTCTACCGTTGTACCTGCTTTCACGTCTACAAAATTTGATGGAACTGGTGTGGGCAACGCATATTGCAGTTCTTGTTTCCAAAAGACCCAGCCAATAAGAATCCCTGCAGTTGGAATAACAATTGAAAAAAGGATCAGCTTACGTATAGTGACTGTGAACTTCATTTAAAACTTGGGTAACTCTTTGCTGTAGTCTGCTTTAATCAGTTGGCGGATAGCTTCAATAATTTCCTCATTGAAATGCGTTTCGGCATTGATGCTGGCTGGCGATATTTTGTGCTTTAAGAACAATTTCATTTGCTTCATCGCTATGATTCGCCAGCTTAATGGGGGTAAATTAGTATCAACCCATTTGATAATGACTTCAGCTTTTGTCTGCATCGAAATTTATTACCCTATTAAAAAATTTTAAGTGCGGTTTTCTAATTTTTAATGTGTCTGTTGGGAAATAAGGCAAAACATGTACCTCTGAATTTTCGATCTTTTTACTGCGCAAAACCGATATTGTAATAGTTTTACGTTCAAATTGAAAAAGTTTATTCCAGAGTTGGGAAAACTTACAAGGATCTGGAACCTAAGTAGGTATTAGCGTTGGGAACCGGAAAAGGAGTTCGATCTGAAAACCAACGGTAGCTGTATTGTTTGGTGTAGCATTTAATTTATGGGGTCAAAACAAACAATTGGGCCCAAAACCTTACCTAAATTCAAACACCTTCAACGATGCAAAAAAAGGAGTTACCGGTTCCGAAGCAAAACAAAGTTGACAGAAAGGGCTATTAAAGCACAATGGACATGTCCTAATGGAGATAAATTCCAATTTATTTCAAGGCATTTAACGAAGTTGTTTCAAACCTTAACAGTCTTCCATCCTCCTCTTGAAAATAACCACAAAGTAAATAGGCCGACGGAAGTTTCTGAAATAAATACTCCCCAAAACACGCCGGAATGTTGCCAACCAAGTTTGATAGCTAAGAAATAAGACAACGGTATTTGAATAAACCAGAAAAAAACCAAGTTGATCTTTGTCGGTGTTTTCGTATCACCTGCTCCATTGAACGCTTGTACTGATACCATCCACCAGCCATACACGAGATACGAATACGACAGGATTCTCAGCCATTCTGCACCGATAGCAATGACTTGTGGGTCATCTGTAAAAATGCGCATAAGCCTCTCGTTAAACGAGAAATAAATAACTGAAACCACAACCAAAAAGATCATGTTATAAAAACCAATTTTCCATACCGACGATTCCGCGCGGTCAGGATGTCCGGCCCCAAGATTTTGTCCCACCAAGGTGGCCGCCGCATTCGACATACCCCACGCTGGCATTAGTGTAAACATCATGATCCGCAAAGCAATGGTTGATCCTGCCACCGCTTCGCTGCTAATGTCTGAAAGTATGCGCATCAAAAAAATCCATGACGTCATGCCTACAATCATTTGACCTACACCGCCCAACGATGTCTTTATGATGCTCATGATCGTTTTTCCCTCCCAATAAACTTGTGCTGCTGTTACCTGGAGGTGCTGACTTCCTTTAAACAGCGACCAGAACTGGATGGCAACTCCAGTTGCACGACCAATGACAGTAGCAATGGCAGCACCTTCTATGCCCATGGCTGGAATAGGGCCCCATCCGAAAATCAGGATCGGATCTAAAATCATGTTGACCGCATTGCCGATCCAAAGCACGCGCATGGCGATGGCTGCATCACCAGCACCGCGAAAAATGGCGTTGATCACAAACAGTAAAACGATCACAAAATTTCCACCCAGCATCCATTGTGTATAACGATAACCATGCTCGACACCCCAGGCATCGGCGCCCATCAGCGTAAGCAGGTTTTTGGAAAAGAAAATACCGGCAATCATGAAGGGTATTGAGCACAAGAGGCCAAGAAAAATCGACTGAATCGCCGCTGCTCCGGCAGCGTCCTTGTTCTTCTCCCCTATTCTTCTGGCCACTATCGCGGTAACCGCCATCGCAAGTCCCATCGCAAGGGAATACAATAAAAACAGGTATGTTTCGGTCAGGCCTACCGTGGCAACAGCAGAGGCACCAAGCTTGCCGACAAAATATATATCCACAACTGCAAAGGTGGACTCCATGATCAATTCCAATATCATGGGCACGGCCAGCAAGAAAATTGCGCGTTTGAGATCAATCTTTGTATAATCGGCTTCCGTTCCGCGAATGGCATCTTTAAGAGCCTGCCAGTTGGAACTCGATGGTAGCGGTTGGGCTATCTCAGCAGTCGCATTTTCGTTTTGATTCTCCACCATGAGTTTTAACGTTTATGGAGACGCAAGATTTTTGCGTCCTCACACAAATCGTTGCAATCTTCAACATACATAATAAATTTTCGTACGTACGGGTTACGAATCAGGTTTCTAATTTCACGATTATATCCCGGTTTCGGACACGATTATGCAAACTTAAGGACGTTAAGTTTGTGTGAAGGGGGTAAATACGACATTATGATAGGGCGATTACGGCAATCCTATTGGATAACGTTAGATGTTTTGTTTGAATACTAATTCTGCTGATGCGATGCTGGATCGTTTGCCGTCAGAAGTTTGGGCGGCAGCCTTGAGTTGTTCGAAGTAGGTAGCCGCCTTTTCAGCCTGACCTGCTTTTTTTGCGGCGATAGCAGCACCATACAACCCATTAAATCTTCCGGCATGTCGCTTAAGATCGGCTTCATAAGCTTCAAGCGCCTTGGCAAATTTTCCATGTTCCATATACATATCGCCAAGCAGCTCCCGCGCAGGTATAACTTCGCCTGGCGTAACCGGATGTTTTTCCGTCGCGTCTTCCATGTCGGCAGCTTCTGTCATCAAGCGAATTGCATCTTCTTTATTCCCGCCATAAAATTGCATCCACGCTTCCGACGCCTTGATTTGGATTTGAACCTGATTCGCCTCATAAGTTTTTTTGTTCTTAAGCAGTTCGGCATGGTTCTTCTGTAATTCGGCCAGCGATCCTTTAGCTATCTCAGTTTTGCGCATATGCACCGCACCCAGCACTCGTCCGAAGGAAACTATGGATCGCTCCCAGCTAAAATCTTTCCACGGAAAGTTGCTGGGTTTTAATTCCAGGGCTGCAGCTTCCGCCCAGCTTTTTCGTTCCAGTGCGTAACGGGTGGGCACTGCGGCCATGGTGTATGCATCCTTAAAGTTCTGTGGGAAGACAGAATGCATCGAACCCAAGTACTCTAATTGTTCCCTAGCCTTGTCATCCCGCGCCTGCTGCAAATAAGCATACACCAGATAATCCAAACCGTGAAGCTCCTCATCCCAATGACCTTCTATACCAGAATTTTCAGCGTAACATTTCGCGGCAGTCATGGAATTGATATTTGACTGGGCCGCCTCTTCCCACAGACCGAGACGCGTAAAAATATGAGAAGGCATATGCAACGCATGGGCTGATGACGACGCGATTGATGCATATTTTCTGGCAGCGGCTAATCCCAATTCCGCAAGTTCTGGAGAATCGTAAACATGGATTAAATAGTGGGCAATTCCTGGGTGATTGGGCTGGTTGGCAAAAATTGTGTTTAACAGTTCACCTGCCTTTCGCTGCTTCACGAATGTTTTGTCTTGTGGATCGGATGCCGCTTTTAGGGCAAGGGCGTAGAATATTTTCGCTTCGTTATCAGACGTATATTTTTGATAGAGTTTTTCAGCCGCGTTCTCAAATTTTAGAAGGCGAGTATTATGATCGAGGCTGCTCCAATTGTCATAAAGCATTGCGGCCGCTTCCAGGTAATCGGACTCTCGCTCGGATTTACTTTCAATTGAACGTGCAAGTGCAATCGTCTTGGACCCCTTCTCCAATTCTTCTTTCGTGGGAGGCGCCCACAATGGATGGAAATTGCTCATCGCGACGCCCCAATACGCCATCAGACAATCCGGATCTTCATCAATAACCTTCGCAAAAACTTTTTCTGCTTCGCCATACTCAAAGGAATGGAGCAAGGCTGTAGCGAGGTTAAAATTAGCGCGCACCTTCTCAGAACAAGAAGTGCCAAATTCAACCTTCCCAAATTGCCCGTCTCCTGAGCCACATAGCGCAATATCGCCCCGGACAAGTTCAATGGATTGCAAGTTTCGCTCGAATTGTTCCTGGTTTCTTCTTCCGTCACAAGAAAACAGAATCAGAAAAAGTACGGCGAGATACCGATGTGCAGTCAAAAAGTTCATGATGTGGATCACTTTAGTTAAACAAATCGTCTAAGTGAATGAATGGATGTTTCGCAACACCTAAAATAAATTTATAAGAATAATCAGCACCAGTCAAATTGACTCGTAATCAAAATCGTGACATTTTATCCTGATTTTCTGGGAGGGCAATTTTATTTGCCTTCGTTCAAAACATACTTCAGAATGACAATGGGGTGAAGCTCCGCCGGGTCCTTGATCTTCCCGTTTTCATATACATTCCATTGGCTATTGGCCACATAAAACAGCGTGTTTTGCGGAAGAGAACCAATTGTCGGCTCCCCAAATGCCGGGTGGGCATTGTCAATGTATTCGTATCGCATAAAACTATTTCCCGCCTGGCTTAGGAAATGCCGGACTACACGGTTTGGCTGAACGCCGTTTTGTATCGTTATCAATGAATTTTTATAAAAGAGAATTCCGTCTGTACCTTTTAATGACAAGTCGTACGGTGCATTTACTTTTGACAATTTCATTGTCTTGACGTCCAACATAAAAATTCCCTTGACATAGTCGGCGATGTACAGCTTGTTATCGTCCTCCGAAAAACAAAGGCCCTGGATGCTCCAGAATTCCTTTGAAAAGAAATAAGGCCGGAGTTCACGACGCTCGAAGTCATATCTATAAATAATGTTGTTCCTCGAATCAGAGACATAAGGGGTACCTTTAGAATCTAAAACCAGGTCGCCAAACATTTGGTGGCGCAGTGTATCGACAGGGCGAAATGAACCAACCAGCCGGCCCGTTTTGATATCAAACTGGAACAACGCCGGCGCTATCGTGGAATCATAGTGCTGCATTTCAGGAATAGCAGCGCTGCAGGCCCATAAGAATCTTTTTTTTGCGTCAACCTTTAACCCAAAAATACTTCCAGTTCCATATTGCTCCGGCTGTGTGAAGTCCGCAACGACGCCTTTACTATTGATCCTGATTATTTTCCGTTTGTGAATGCTGCCGCCATATATGGTTTTTTCTACGGGATCAAATGCTACAGATTCCAGGTGAAGCTGTCGATCCTGGATAACATAAGCAGTGTCGGAATGAATTAGCGTCTGATTGAGTTTGTTTTTCGTTTGAATCAATTGTTGAAAACCAGGGTGCTGTCTGATCGCATTGAGGTTCGGATCATCAAGATTGTACCCTGCATTGATGTTGATCGCTTTTGTCAGATATGATATCGCTTCATCCTGTTTATCGTTGAGTGCCGCGGCCACGCCTGTATACCATAAAATCGTCTGATGGTAAGGATGAAGTTCGTGTGCCTTTTTAATCAGCGTATAAAATTCCTGATACCGCTTCTCGCCCAGGGCTTTCTTTGCTTCATTAAAAAAATGTTGGTAATCCTGTGCTATTACAAAGTAAGCGATCAGAAAAAATACTCCGGTGAGAATTATAGCGCGCGCAGACATAAAAAACAATATACGATAATATGAATTGGTGTCGACGTTTTACGGTAGTGTATCCCTCTAATGTATTTGACAATAATAACTTTCTAAAGAAAGCCTTTGCAAAAAGCGCAGATTTTTAAATGAAAATTTGCTCCGTAGGAGCATCCTATCTAAAGAAATCAAACGGAGACAACCCATCCTAATCGATCCAATCAGGAGGTCCTAACGGAGCCTTGCAAAACAATCCGACGTTCGGTCTAGAAACCGAACGCTCGTCCAGCGCGAATTCTCTCAGATTTCTCGGCGAGAATTCCCCGAGGTCACTCCGGACTAGGAGAAGTGTTTCTAAAAGCCTTTCGGACACACTCAGGGGAACCAGCTTTGTGATAATCCAATAATTTTTTTACAGAACTGTAGTTTTTTGGTCCAAATTGTTACTTATAGATTAGCGAACCAAATTACAAGTAATGGCTGATTCGATAGAGGACGTATTTATTCAGCAAATAAACAAGAACCTGGGAATAGCCCACAAGATTTGCAGGGTGTATTTCACGGATGCCGATGATCGCGACGACGTGTTACAGGAGATGATGTATCAACTGTACAAATCGTATCGAAGTTTCGATGGACGCTCGAAGTTTTCTACGTGGATGTATAGTGTTTGCCTGAATACGGCAATCACCTATCGGCGCAAGGGTATCAAGCAAAAATATGAACCTCTTACGTTGTCGCATGATCAGCTCGTTGACCCGCCATCCAGTAATAAGGATGAAGAGATCAACATGCTTTTCGAGGCCATTGCAACGCTACCCTCGTTAAACAAGGCGATCATCCTGTTGTACCTGGAAGACCTCAGCTACGAAGAAATATCCGACATCACCGGGCTGTCTAAATCAAATGTTGGCGTGCGATTGGTGAGGATTAAAAAGGATCTGGAAAGGGAAATGAAGAAACGAATTAAATATAATGAAGATGTCAACCTTTGAAGAGTTAAAGAAAATGTGGGGGGCGAATCCGGAGAATGCTCAGGTGCATAAACCCTATGACCACAAGACACTTGAAAATATTATTAAATCACGTACGAAAAAAAATATGAAAAAGTCCATGCACTATTTCTGGGGAGCACTTTTCTTGCAGATCCTCGTATACGCACTACTAAGTCATGTGATTGTTAAATATGGAGCCGATACCAAGACTTTATTCGCTGGTATTGCAGGCATGCTCTTGTACATTCCTTTAAACATCTTACTCATGAAAAAATTCAAGCAGATGGCCATCCTCAAACCGGCTCAAGGTAATTCCGGTAGAACGCTTTTCCAATATATACTCCAACAGCGCGCCTTGCTCCAAAGCTTCTATACATTTAAGAAGCGCTATGAGCTTTTGCTCATTCCATTGAGCACAGGTATAGGTGTTTTCCTGACCTTCAAACTTTTTGTGCCAGGAGGTATAGAAGAAAACCCAACGGGTGCAATCATAACATTTTTGATCACGGTCGCCGGTATGGTTGCGTCGATTCGTTTGGAAAACAAGAAAAGTTTTGAACAACCTCTCAACGATCTCAATCGCCTCTTGGACGAGTTTCAGGCCGAGGAATAGTGTTTGTTTATCCAACATCAGTCGTGCAATTATGACGTGGAAAAACCAACAAAGCGATCTCTACTCCTACCGTTGTGATAAGCTGCTGCTTGATTTAGCTGTGCGTGTGTGAGCATGATTCAGATTCACACACGACACACCGCGGCAATCAATTTATTAAGGAAGATCACAGTTTAGAAAACCTTTTAAAGAAGAAGCATTTTAATGGCAATGATGCGCTTTACGCAGCATTTTTCAACGGTCAGACTTCTTTTTTTGCTGCCTATAATTAATTAAATTATAGTTCCTCCTCACTGGAGCGGACCAATGATTTCTCGAGCCCTGATTGCTTTCTTCTCTTTCTCAATCGCGCTTCCCGCAGTCTGTCAAGTGCGCAATCTCAAGTTCGAGCATAAGGGAATCGAAGATGGGCTTTCGCACAGTAACGTCATCTGTATTTTACAAGACAGTCGTGGATTCATGTGGCTTGGAACCAGAAATGGCCTGAATAAATACGATGGCTATACCTTCACCATCTATAAAAACAATATAGAGGATGCCAATAGTTTAAGCAATGACCGAATCGCTGACCTTCTGGAGGATGAAGATGGAAATATTTGGATTGCCACCATTGATGGAGGCTTGGATATGTTTGATTGGAAGCACGAAAAATTTATCCACTACCGGCACAATCCTGACGACTTATACAGCCTTCCCCTGAACAATTTACACAGCATCACGGCGGACTATGAAGGAAACTTATGGATCGGGACAGCCGGCGGCGGCCTTTGCATGCTAGACAGAAAAACAGACAAGTTCGCGCGTTATCTGCACGATGAAAATGATCCCACTAGTGTCCCAAGCAATTCGGTAAATGATGTTCTGGAAGATAGTGATCATAACTTATGGATTAGCACGATCTCTAACGGACTAAGCTTGTTCGACCGGAAAACAAAAAAATTTAAGCACTTTATAAATGATCCAAAAGATGCCGGATCATTGCTATCCGACAAGCTCGAAGTCCTTTTCCAGGACAGCAAAAATAGAATTTGGATTGGAACACGAAGTGGTCTTTCCCTATTCAATGGAACAGAGTTTCGTCATTTTAAACATGACCCCAACAATGTCAACAGCCTGGGAAGCAACATCGTTCTTTCAATCGAAGAGGATCAGGAAGGAAATCTTTGGGTCGGAACCGAAAACGGTGGACTTAGCATCCTAAACTTGGAAACCGAAATATTTTCCAACTATTTTCAGGATGACATT
>Ga0111538_10015557_pt1 | contig 10004 bp, 8 predicted proteins | sample SoiMethybrSBSTD1_FD_79669 | JGI IMG/M metagenome (GOLD analysis project Ga0111538, IMG submission 79669) | Bulk soil microbial communities from a Populus tree surrounding site in Tennessee, USA - Soil MetaG P. TD hybrid SBSTD1 (version 2)... | ecosystem: Environmental > Terrestrial > Soil > Tree... | reverse complement strand
GCAAAGCGCCACCGGCAGAAGAGCTCGCGGACCGGAAAAAATCAATGCCGCACCCATGAGGCCGAGGGAAAGGAGCAGAATGGCAAGCCCCCAGGTCAGGTTGCGCGCAGCGGCGAGTTGCACGCGGCGATGGCGCGGCACATCCACAAAGCGTGGTGCGTATTCACCGGCACCAGCTGATTCATTTCCGGCGCGAGATGGAGTGCGGGTTTCAGGCTTTGCGCGCAATGAGCGCAAAGTATCAATGGGGGTTTCTGCAGGATTCACTGGGCCGCCATTGTGCCACAAATCTGCGCGCTGTCTCCTCCCGATTTTAGCCGGCACACTGACTAGAGCGACTCGATCATCCCGTCGTGTCCGTGCTGGATTTCAATCGGGTGGCCAATTCGTTCAAGGATTTGCCGGGTCATGCTGAGCTTGTGTTCGAGAAACGCGTCGTCATGGCCGGGGTCGTGATGGGTCACGATCCAGCGCGGTACCTCGGCAAACTTCATCAGCAGGCAGGCGTTCGAGAGGCAGCAATGACCCCAACCGATCTTCGCCAGATATTCGTCATTCGTGTATTGCGCCTCGTGGATGAGCACATCCACGTCCGAGAGAAACTCGATCATCTTGCGATACGGCGCGACGACCGGGTGGTCGCGGTGCAAGTCCTCGGGCGGCCCGGTGTAGCCCTGGAGGAATTCATTGTCCGGGACCCACGCGATCTTGCGCCCGCCAAATTCAATTTTGTACCCAACCGTTGCCCCGGGATGCTGCGCATACTCCCAGTGGACCTTGATGCCATTGACCGTCACCGGGTTCCCCGTCAGATGGCGGAAGTGTAGCGTCGAGTGCATATCTTCCATCTGCACTGGGAAATAATCGCGATCCAGTTGCCCGCGGAAGATCGACTCGAGGTCCTTGCCAAAACCTTCCGCTCCCCAAATCGTAATGTCGAATCCAGGCGAATAGGCAGGGAGGAAAAAGGGGAATCCCTGGATGTGGTCCCAATGGGTGTGGGTGATGAAGATGTTCAGCCGGCGTGTGGGCTCGAGCATCAACTCCTGGCCAAGATCACGAATGCCTGAGCCGGCATCGAAGATATATTCCTCCCCGCCATAGGAAAGTGACAGGCAGGATGTATTGCCCCCATGGCGAAGAAAGCGCGCGCCCGGCGTGGGTGTCGAGCCACGCGCGCCCCAGAGGCTGATCGTTCCGTGCGAGGTATCGAGCGCCGGACGAAAGGGCCGATGCTGCGCTTCACTTTGCACCCGAAACCCCGCAGCCGAGGCTACATCGCGCGCGAAGAATGCGTTCGCTCGCGCGACGAGTTCCTCCATCTCGAACGGCTTTACCAAGAACCCCGCCACGCCCAGTGCCTCGCAGTTTTCCTGGTCCGCCTTGAAATCCTTCGCCGTGCACATGATGACACCGATGGCGGCGGTCTCGGGTGACTCGCGCAACATGCGCAGCACTTCCACGCCGTGCAGTTTCGGCATCATGATGTCGAGCAAGACGAGGTCTGGGCGCAGAGCGCGAGCCTTGCGCAAGCATTCTTCGCCGTCGTGCGCGCATTCCACTTCGTAGCCTGCGGCGTCGAGCGCCTGCGACATCTGAAAGGCGATGTCGCGAACGTCTTCGCCAATCAAGATTCGGCCTTTCGGGTCGGTGGCAGCGCTCATGAATTTTCGGAAGGGAAACGCAAGTGTCATGCAAAAGGAAGCGGAAAGGACAGCGCATGATGTGCGGGATTCGGACGGACGCCTGGCTCAAGCCACTTCACGTCCAATGGCATACCCACTGCTAAAGGCTGCCGAATGACGAACCGCACCGACATGCAACTCACGCCTCGATCCAATTCAACGTCGTCATACTCCTCGGCGCGGCGCGCCATGACTCTCGCCAGCGTGCTTTTCCTCGCGTCTGCGGCGACAAACTTCGCCGCGTTGATGCCGCTGCCGTCGCCCACACCCGAAGTTCCCGGCGTGACCTTGGGAACCGGCACGGGCGGCCTGACGGGCACGGTCATCGCGGCGCAGGATAGTCTGTTTGCCAACTCGTTCGGTGACTTCGAAGGGGTGTTGCGTTCCCTGGTTGTCGATACTGGCGCGGGTTACGACTTCTATTACCAACTCGTTAACACCGGCACGGATCAAGGAATTGGCGCTGACTTTTTCCGGATGGCCACGTCTGGCGCTTACGCTGGTCTCAACCTGTCGGTGACTTATGCGAGCGATTTCACCGGTCTGAATTTCGGCGCATTCATCAATGGCCCAGCGGGCGGTGCTGGACCCTACGCCGTCGGCACAAAGCCGGAGTACAGCGCGGATCGCGATGTTGCCACAACTGGAAGCGTCGGCTTCGACTTCGGTCTGTCTGGTTTCCTCGACGACCCGGACAATGTCTTTCCGGGCGAGTCGAGCACCTTCGCGGTAGTTCGAACCGGCGGGACCAGCTTTCAGGCTGGAACCATGACAATCAGCGGCGTTGGTAGCGACAGCGTCCCCACCTTTGTGCCGGTGCCGGAGCCGGGTGCGTTCGCGATCGTTGCCACAGGTGCACTGGCCCTTGCCGCACGCCGTCGTCGCTACGTCTGAGGGCGCTCAACGCGCGAAAAGCCGGCGCAAAAACTCGGCATCGCGGAAGCGCCCGAATCCACCCTGGCGGACGACAATCAGCTCCTGAGATGGAACGACGTAGAGCCGCTGCCCACCGCTGCCGATGCAGGCCAGGAGATCGCTCGGAGCGTCCCGGCAAAGACAGGCTGACTTCCAATCCTGCCGCTGCCATTTGAGATCCAGCATTTCCTCCGGATCCAATTCGCGTCCACCCGGAGCGAGGTGATTATTCCAGAGCGCGAAGCCAAACGCCGGGTTGGCATTGGTGCCGCGGACGGCTTCAGCAAAGGTGGCGCGAGCAACAACGGGCGCTCCATGGTCGAGGATGCACTTCCCCATCTTGAGCCATTGGTTCGCGGTCATCTTAAAACCCGAGGCGAGCAGCGGATTGCCCACGGAATCCTGCCGGTAGCGTTGCGGTCCAAAACCAAGCGGGCGCAGCACGCGTCTCTCGAGAAAGCGCGTTGGCGTCTCGTCACGCGCGGCGAGTTTACGTTTCAGAATTTCGTGAAAGACCTGCAACGCCGCCGGTCCGTACATAAACTCGTTGCCGGGCGCCGCGCCAAGGCGCGTCTGCACGGCCAGCGTGTTGCGGTCTCGAACATCGTCACCGTGCAGGGCAAAATTTGGTTCGAGTCCTGAGGTAAAATTGAGCAATTGGCGAATGGTCACGCGCGAGCGCTGCGGGTCGGACGCCCATTCCTCGATCGTCGTTGCCACGCGTTCATCGAGCCTCAGCAATCCGTCCTCCACAGCCACGAGACCGGCGAGAATCCAGAACATCTTCGTTCCGGAATAGATCTTGTAGCTCGTCGAGGCCGATCCGCCGTTTGCGGTCTCGGCGAAGATCTTTTTGCCGCTCCGAACCACGAGAAGCACAGTGCCACGCTGACCGACCGAATATTCCGCCGCAGCCCGCAAGCCCGCCTCATCCACCGCACGAACGTCCGCGACCTGGAGAAAAATCAACGCCGCAAACGTGCTGCCGAGGTGCTTCGAACGTCGCGAGAAAGCGTGAGCGCAAACTGGCATCACGCGTATTCGTAGCCGCTCAGGCGTGCTTGTTCAATGCGACTTGTTTTCCGACAAACGATCCAGTGCGCACGAGGCGACGGCTGGTGAAGATCGTGAACGCAAATTCCGGCACGGGGCGTGGTGGAAACCGGCCCGGTAGTTGCGCCAGGTGGCCAGGGCCAGCAGGGGCCAGTTGTTGCGATACATGTCGTAGCGCAGGTAGAAAACGCGCGGAAAACCGGTGCCGGTGGTCTGCGGCTCAGGCCAGGAGCCGTCCGCGGCTTGCCCGGCGAGCAGATAATCGAGTCCGCGCCGAATGGTGCGGCGCTCGAGCTCCGCAGGCTGCGCCGGGTCGCACGCGGCAATGAGGCCCATGAGCGCCCACGCGGTTTGCGAGGGCGTGCTCGGACCTTTGCCTTTGAGCAGCGGATCGTCGTAACTCGCGCATGTTTCGCCCCAGCCACCGTCGTCATTCTGACAACTCTCGAGCCAGTCGCGCGCGCGCAGAATCCAGGGCTGGCGCATGTCCTCACCGATGCTGCGCAGGCCGCGCAGGACCTGCCAGGTGCCGTAAACGTAATTGACACCCCAGCGCCCGTACCACGACCCGTCGTCCTCCTGGGTGTCGCGCAGAAACGCGAGGGCGTCCTGCACGCACGGGGTCTCGCGCGGGCAACCGAGGTAGCCGAGCAGCTCAAGGACGCGGCCGGTCAGATCGCTGCAGGTCGGATCGAGAATGGCATTGTGATCGGCAAACGGCACGTCCTCGAGCCAGCGCTGCATCAAGTCCTTATCGAATGCCGCCCAGCCGCCGTCGCGACATTGGAAGGAGAGTAGCCAGCGCAAGGCGCGCGCGAAGTCCTCCGCCGCGAAGCTGCCGTCTGATTTACCGGACTCGCTCGCGAAGCGCAGAGCGATGAGGACCATCATCGTGTCGTCGGTGTCCGGATAATGGATGTTGTTAAACTCAAAGGCCCAGCCGCTGGGTTCGACGCCGGGATTGCGCACGCACCAGTCTCCCGGCACCCGGACTTCCTTGCTCGCCAGCCACGCGATCGCGCGGACCACGCGTGGGTCCTCGGCCGGCACGCCGCTTTCGATGAGCGCGATCAGGTTGATCGACGTGTCCCAAACGGGCGACAGGCACGGCTGGATGCGAAAATCCTGCGGGTCATCGACGAACAGGCCGGCGAAGTCGCGTTGCGCTTTGACGAGAAGCGGGTGATCGGCCGGATAGCGCAGGGTCTTGAGCGCGATGAGGCTGTTGAGCATCGCCGGGAAAATGGCGGCGAGTCCGTCACTCCCCTCACCCATGCGCGCGCACATCCAGCGTTCCGCGCGAGCCAGCGCGGCCCGGCGCCACGGCTTCCACGGGAGCAGATGGAGCCATTTCAAAAGGCAGTCGCAAATGAGGAAAAAATTTGGCCAGCTCAGCCGCGGCCATCGCCACGGGAGACTGAGGTCGCTTTGCTCGGAACCGATGGGATACAATTCGTGCAGTTGCTGATCAGCCGGAAGCTGGCGCGTCGGCTTATAGTGATTGAGGATGGCCAGCGGCATGAGCATGGCGCGGCTCCAGGAGGAGAGTTCGTGCAAATTGAAAAGAAACCACTTCGGGAAGAAGACCATCTCGACGGGCACGGTCGGGAGATACTTCCAGGGGAACTGGCCGAGGAGCGCGAGGTAAAGTTTCGCGTAGGTATTCATTCTCGGAATCCCGCCGAGGCGCAGAATGCAGGCGCGTGCTTCCTGCATCCACGGTTGCGTGGGCGCGTGTCCCGCGAGCTTGAGGGCGAAGTAGGCTTTGACGCTCGCGTTGATGTCGGACGGGCCGTCTTCGTAGATGTTCCAGCCACCGTCTTCGAGCTGCCGGCGCCGGATGTGCGCGACACATTTTTCCTGCAAGACCGGATCGACTTCACCGGCCCAGTGCATGTAAAGGACGTAGTCCGAGCAGAGCGTGCTATCGACGAAAAGTTCGCCGCACCAGTAGCCATCGTCGTGTTGCAGGCGGAAGAGGTTCGCCTGCGCCCGGGCAATCGCGCGGGAAATGGGATCGCGATGGATTTCAGTGATGGCCTGCATCAGCAGAACGGCGAGTGGACAGCCGGTGCGAACGGGAAAGTCATTTTCGCCGCGGTGTTTACACAAGCGCCACCGGGCTGCGCAACCCTCATTTCGGAACGTCGGCGGGCGGCGCGTTAGGTTCCGTCCGGATGGGTGCCGTGCCGTACTTAATCGCCGGATCGTCGTCCATCCGCAAAGACCCGATTCTTAAGCCCCCAGGCGTTGCCGCGGTGGAAGCAGTTGTTTCAACTTTTGTCTGCTGCCGTTGAAACGAACCGTGCTGATAGCCGAGGCAGTACGCGAGCAGCGCGACGATGAATCCGGCCGCGAGGGTGAAGGCACCTTTAACCCGACGCAGCTTGTGCAGCCGCACGCGCCGCCATGAGGTCGATGAACGTGGGGTGGTCCGCATATTTTGAGGGAGGGCAAATCCGCACGGGAGAATTCGTTAAATCGCGGCAAACTGCAATGCGTTTCTGCGCTCAGCGCAAGAGCACGCCGCTTTTCTCGAGAAGATGGAGGAGCAACCGAATCGGGTTCAAAGGCCACGGGTAGGGCGGGCGCGGCATGATCTTCAAGGGCTCGGCTCCGGGATCCGGCTTCGCCATTGCCGGCACCATAAAGCGCCAGCCGTGCAGTACGAGACCTTGAGCGCCTTGCAACTTGATGTCGGTATCTGCGAGGCGCGCGCGGAAATCGCCGAATGGCTTTAGGAAACTCCACTCCGGCTTCAGCGTGAAAACCAAATAGGCACACTCGATCGGCTGGCGCGCGCCGGCCACCAAACCAAGGAGGTCCGCATAGACGCGAGCTGTTCCCGGAAGGATTTCGATGGCCGCTTCGCAGTGTTCGCTGTGCTGGGAGAGCTTCAAACTAATGCCCGGCCCCGTCAGCGTTTGCGCCCCGGCTGCATCGAGCTCGCCTTCCTCAAGAACAACCCCGATCGCTTCAAGCCGGCTGGAAAAGTAACGCCAGGCTCGACGGTGCATGCTCAGCCGCGCTTCAACCCCGACTAGATAGTAATCGAGCGGTGGCAGCGGCAAACTCGGGCGCGCTGATTCGCCGCTCGTGACCGCTGGCGAGACCGTTTGTGGTGCAAACCCTCCGAGCAAACGCAGCAGCAACCCGATTTCCTCTTCCGTCTCGACGGAATAGAAGGTCTGGTGTGCCAGTGGCCCAGGCCGATAGACGGCATCTTCAGCAGTGAAGACCACTGGGATGAACGGCCGGTGTCCCGATTCCGAATTGAAAAGCTTCGGTCCAATTACCGGACCCGGCCAGGGCATTGACGACGCGTCAAAGGAGTCCCGAAAGGCTTGTGTGATCACGAGCAAAACGGCATCCGCGGCGGTGACCTCGCGTTCGACCCAAAGCAACCATCCTTCATCGGGGGCTGGCCGATCCTGATCGAGGGTCACCTCCATTCCAGCCTGCTGCAAACGTTGCGCGAGCGCTTTGACCCGCACGCGATGCTTCGCGTCTTCGTGAGCGTAGGAAAGAAACACGCGCAATGGCGCGGCGGCAGACATCGGCGCGCACACTGCCAAGTCTGACCGCTGGTCGCAAGCGCCACGATTTTCGCGAGTGACAATGCTGCGGCGCTTTGCTCTCGTGGCCGCCCAATGTCACCCATCATTTTGAAAAACAAGACTGGCGTGAATGGCGTCGGTGCAGGCGTCTGGAACATCGGACCCGGCAACGATCCATTCGGCGGTCCGACTCGCGACCCCATCCCGATGCTCGACCGCCTGCCACTGCTCGCGGAAGCGGGAATGAGCTTCTACGAAGCGCACGACGTCGAGATCACGGCGCAAATGGCGCCCGAGGCTGCGAAGCTCGCGAAGAAACTCGGACTCAAGTGCGCGATGTACACGCCGTCGTTTTTTGCTGCGCCCATTTTCAAGGATGGCGCGATGACCTCGAACGATCCCGCCGTGCGCAAGCTGGGTCTCGAAAACGCGCTCAAGGCCGTGGATACCACCGCGCTCCTTGGCGCAAAGACGATGGTCTTTTGGAATGGACGCGAAGGCTTCGATTTCGTGCTCGCGAAAAATGGCCGCGATTCGTTCAAGCGCCTCGTCGAAGGCTTCAACAAAGTGGGGGCCTACGCGAAGAAGAATTACGGAACGAAGATCAAGTTCGCCCTCGAACCGAAGCCGAATGAACCGCGCGCCAACATGTATCTCGCGAACGTTGGCGAAGTGCTCTACCTGATCAGCCGCCTCGACAAGGACGTGCAGTCGATCTTCGGCGTGAACCCCGAGACCGCGCATTCGCGAATCGCCGGGCTCGATTACCTTTGGGATGTCGAATTATGTCTCGAGGCCGGAAAGCTTTTCCATATCCACCTCAACTCGCAGGACGGCCAGCGCTACGACCAGGACCTGCCTTTCGGCTACACGGAGCCCCTCAAGGATCTCGCGCTTCTCGTCGTATTGCAGGACGCGAAATATGCGGGACCCATTTGCTTCGATGTCAAAGCGCCACGCGTCGATGACCCCGCGAACATCACCGACATCCTCACCGTTTCGAGCAAAAACCTCGTCTGGCTCTGGGAACGCGCGCTCAAGGTTGATCGAAAAAGGATCGCGCAATTCCGCGCGGACAATCGCCTGACTGCGCTCACCGGCTACCTCGCGCAATGTCTCTACGGGAAATAATCCGCGCGGATTGAATCAGCACAGTCTTCACATGAAACTTCGTTTATCGCTCGTCCTCGTTTGCACGTTCGCCGTTTCAACTTTCGCCCTCGACTGGCCGCAATGGCGCGGACCCGATCGGACTGATCTTTCCAAAGAAACCGGCCTGCTCAAACAATGGCCCGCCGAGGGACCGAAACAGGTCTGGATTTACAAGAATGCCGGCAACGGTTACTCCGGTCCGGCGATCGTCGGGGGAAAACTTTACACGCTCGGCACACGCGACGGCAGCGAAGTGCTCCTCTGTCTCGACGCCGCAAAAGGCACCGAGTTGTGGGCGGCCAAGCTCGGCCCGATCTTTGCCGGCCAGCCAAAATGGGGCGATGGCCCGCGCGGGACGCCGACCGTGGACGGAACGAAAATATACGCGCTCACCGGCGCCGGCACGCTCGCCTGCCTGAACCTTGCCGACGGAAAACAAGTCTGGTCGCGCACCATGCAGGACCTCGGAGGAAAGACGCCCAACTGGGGTTACACCGAATCGCCGCTTATCGACGGGAATCAGGTCGCCGTTACTCCGGGAGGTGCACAGGGCGCTATCGCCGCACTGAACAAAGAGACGGGCGAACCTCTCTGGCAATCGAAGGATTTCACCGACGGCGCGCAATACGCCTCGCTGGTCCCCGCGATGATCAACGGTGAAAAACAATATGTCCAACTCACCCAGCAGCACGTTGCCGGCGTCTCGGCAAAAGACGGAGCGTTGCGCTGGCAATATGATTTTCCCGGACGAGTTGCCGTCATCCCGACACCGATCGTGAAGGATAACATGGTCTATGTGACCGCCGGATATGGCTCCGGCTGCATGCTTTTGAAGATCGAACCGGAGAACAAAGTAACGTTAGTCTATAAAAACGCCGTGATGGGAAATCACCACGGCGGCGTCATCCTTTACAAAGATCACCTATTCGGCCACGCCGAAAAGAACGGGTGGGTTTGCCAGGATTTCGCGAGCGGGGAGCAAGTGTGGGCTGAAAAAGGCAAATTCGGCAAAGGTGCGATCGGTTACGCCGATGACATGTTCTATTGTCTCGAAGAAGGCAGCGGCACCGTCGCGCTCATCGAGGCTTCGGTGAATGGCTGGAACGAAAAAGGCCGCTTCAAGCTCGACCCGCAAACCACCATCCGCAGTCCGGACGGCCACGTCTGGACGCATCCCGTCATCGTCAACGGCAGGCTATATCTGCGCGATCAGGATCTGATCTATTGCTACGCGGTAAAGTAAGTGGGGCGGGTTTGTAACCCGTGGGGGGAACGGTGGTGCTGAATCTCCGACCCACAGAACATACTTACGGGTTGAAAACCCGTCCCACTTTCCAAATCAAATCCGCCCAGTTTGCGCGCGCTGCCGCAGCGCGTGATCGCAGAGGACAAGCGCCGCCATGGCTTCAACCATCGGCACGGCGCGGGGAAGCACACAGGGATCGTGCCGGCCGCGTGCCTGCAACTCGGTGGCTTCGCCGCTCACCGTAACGGTTTGTTGCGACCGGAAAATCGTCGCCGTTGGTTTGAAGCCGACGCGGAAGAAAATGGATTCGCCATTGCTGATGCCGCCTTGAATCCCGCCGGACCGATTCGTCGTTGTGCGCACGCGACCCGCTTCCATGACGAAAGCATCGTTGTG
>Ga0111538_10015555_pt1 | contig 10005 bp, 12 predicted proteins | sample SoiMethybrSBSTD1_FD_79669 | JGI IMG/M metagenome (GOLD analysis project Ga0111538, IMG submission 79669) | Bulk soil microbial communities from a Populus tree surrounding site in Tennessee, USA - Soil MetaG P. TD hybrid SBSTD1 (version 2)... | ecosystem: Environmental > Terrestrial > Soil >... | reverse complement strand
GACCAGCGGCAGCACGACGTCTATGGCGAAGTCATCCTCACCGCGTGCGCTTACGTCGAGCGGGGCGGCACGCTGGGCGCTTACGAACGGGAGCTTCTGACCGGTTTCGGAAAGGCCGTGCGCAAGCGCTGGCGCGAGCCGGATCACGGCATCTGGGAGATACGCCTGCCGCCGCGTCACAACACCCATTCGAAGCTCATGTGCTGGGTTGCGCTCGATCAGCTGCTGCGGTTGCACGAACATGCGGAGGTTGTCGTCGACGTCCCGGCCGTGCGCGCGGAGTGCGATGCGATACGTGCCGACATCGAACGCCACGGCTATGTGCCCGAGCTCGGCAGCTTCGTCGGTTACTATGGCGGCACGGCGCCCGACGCAAGTCTCCTTCTGCTCGCGCGCTACGGCTTCGTCGAGGCCGACGATCCGCGCATGCTCGGGACGTACCGCTATATCGAACGCGAACTGAGCGTCGACGGTCTTCTCTATCGCTACCCGCCCGGCTCGGCGTACGACGGTGTCGGCGGCTCCGACAATCTCTTCGGCATCTGCACCTTCTGGCTCGTCGACTATCTCGCGCGATCGGGCGAGCACGATAAGGCCTGCCGCATCTTCGAGCAGATGCTCGGTTATGCCAACGACCTCGGGCTCTATGCCGAGGAGCTCGACGCGGCCACGAAGGCGCCGCTCGGCAACTTCCCCCAGGCGTTCACGCACATCGGCCTCGTCACGGCGGCGCTCGCGCTGGAACAGGCACGCAAGGGCAGGCGGGGCAGGGAGATCGCGAGGTGAACACGGTCGGGCATCGGTCGTGACAGCCGCCGCGGCCGCGATCGTGCAGATACTGGTGTGGGGCATCGTCGCCACGCTGGCGATGAACGCCGTCATGTTCAGCAGTCAGAACCTCGGCTGGTCGCGGCTGAACATGCCGCTCCTGCTCGGCACGTTTTTCACGGACGACCGTGCCGCCGCGAACACACTCGGCTTCTTTCTTTACGTGATCCTCGGCTGGCTCATTGCGTTCTTCTATTACCTCGTCTTCGCGCTGATCGGTGCGGCGGGATGGTGGCGCGGTGCGCTCGTTGGTCTCGGCCATGGCGTGCTCGTGTTGACCGCGATCCTGCCGCTGCTCGCCTACATGCATCCGCGGGTCGCATCCGAATACGACGGACCGACCGCGAAGAAGAGGCTCGAGCCGCCCGGCTTCCTCGCACTGCATTACGGCCGCAATACGCCGCTCGTCACGCTGGCCGCGCACGTGGTCTATGGAGCGGTGCTCGGGGCGGGCTTTGCATTCTGAGCCGCGGTGTCGAAATCGAATGCGAGCGCGCTGCTGCTCACCCCGACAGTCGGCGACGAGCGTGAGGAAGATGTGAGGCGTTATACGATCTCGCGCCTGAAGCTGCCCGGGAACTGAATGCCCGGATCACCTGGCGCGTGGTGGCCTGCCCGCACGACTGGACACGCGAGGCGGTCGTGTCGACTTCCGCCCCGCGAAGTCCGGATGACAGTGACAGCTCAGCAGATGGTCGTTGACGATGCCGACCGCCTGCATGAAGGCATAAACGATCGTCGGCCCGACGAACTTGAATCCCCGGCGCGCCAGCTCTTTCGACATGCGGAGGGAGAGATCGGTCTCGGCCGGTACCTGTTTGAGGCTGCGCAGACGATTGACCCGCGGCTTGCCGTCGACGAAGTCCCATAGCAGCTTCGAAAAGCCCGGCCCTTCCTCCATCACCGCGAGCCATGCGCGCGCGGAGAGTACCGCGCCCTCGATCTTCAGCCGATTGCGAATGATGCCCGCATCGGCCATGAGCGCGGCGCGCTTCCGCGGCGTATAGCGTGCGATGACGGCGGGATCGAAACCGTCGAACGCCTGACGGAAGTTCTCGCGCTTGCGCAGGACGATGATCCACGACAGGCCTGCCTGGAAGCCGTCGAGCACGAGCTTTTCGAACAACGCGCGGTCGTCGTATTCCGGCACGCCCCATTCCCTGTCGTGATACGCGACGTAGAGCGGGTCCCGGGTTACCCAGCCGCAGCGGGGAAGGCCGTCTGAAACGAGGTTTTCACTCACCCCGCTAGCGTGCCACAACCGCAGCGGCAGCGCGTGCGCGGCGTGGCACCTGTGCGGGGTTGGAAAGGAGTCCGGAGCCTACAGCCACTGTGCCGCGGCGTTCGAGCGCTCTGCTGCGCAGCGAGCACGTTTGCCAAGCGTCATGCACAGCCGGACGTGTCGGTGTCGACTCTGTTTCCGCGGTTCAGCAGGGGGTGACGAACCGAGGAGAGACCGCGTTCATTCGGCGGCAAAACGGCTGCGAGTTATTTGTCGTGCAGCCGGCCGGCCGTGATCCCGACATCGCGGGCGGGAGGCTTGCGCGATGCGGTGTGCACGACCGCCGCATACGCCGCATAGCACAGCGGAAGCATCAGCCCACCCGGAACGACCAGCACGACGAAGAGGGCCATGAGCTTGGATGCGGGCAAGCTCGTGATTCGGACTGGGAGTTGGTATCGCAGGCGTTGCCACATGGTCACATCCATTGCCGGGTTGGGTTGCGAAATCAGGTTACGGGTTGCCCTGACAGTCGGCCATTCCACGGAGGTCGTAGGCCGAATGCTGGATGACATTTATACGCAGCCCGGCCCGGCATGGATGTGTGCAAACGCACCTGTAAACGCAGGATCTGTACGCGGCATGCAGCGACCTATCGGCGCTCGCACGGCAGAGCGGCGCGTCGCGCTCGGATCAGCGACGCGCGTGGCGGTTTGAAGAGTTAAGGTCGAGCGCGCGCCGCAGAAGCCAAGTCTGCGTCGGCGTGGCGCCCCTCGCGCCGCCGCTCAGCTCATCTGAGACTGGAGATAGTTCTGGAGGCCGATCTTGTCGATCAGTTCGAGCTGGGTTTCGAGCCAGTCGATGTGCTCTTCCTCGCTGTCGAGAATGTCCTCGAGCAGCTCCCGGCTGATGTAGTCCTTGACTGACTCGCAGTATGCGATCGCGTCCTGGTAAAGCGGCCGCGCGGCGCGCTCGGCCTGCAGGTCCGCGCCCAGCATCTCCGGCACGCTCTCGCCGATGAGGAGCTTGCCGAGATCCTGCAGGTTGGGGAGACCTTCGAGGAACAGGATGCGCGCGATGAGCTTGTCCGCGTGCTTCATCTCATCGATGGATTCCTGACGCTCATGTTCGTGGAGGCGGTGCAACCCCATGTGCTCGAACATCTTGGCGTGCAGGAAGTACTGGTTGATCGACGTAAGTTCCTGCTTGAGTGCCTGGTTCAGCCAGGAAATGACCTGCGCGTCGCCCTTCATCGGAAGCTCCGTGTGAAATCTGCGGGGCCGCAGGACGACCCCGCGGCACAAGTGCGGAGCTTACACTGCCGAGGCGAGGGCCGCCGCGCGAATGCGGAGCTTACGCCGCCATCGCGAGAGATGTGGCGGGCGACCGGAGGACCTCCTGCATCACCTGCGCGGCCGATTCGGCACAGCAGCCACACTGGGTCGCAACGCCGAGTTCCCCGCTCAAGTCGCCGAGCGTGCGCGCTCCATCTTCAACGCAGGAGCGGATCTGGGTGTCGGTGATGCCGTGGCAAACGCAGATGTACACAGTGGGAACCTCCTCACGCGCAATCGTAGTGCGATTCGCTCGGAACGTCAATGCGAATTGTTCTCACTCCATCACCTTTGACAACCGGCGGCAGAATCATGTCGGGGGGGCCCTGCGGGAGGCACGCTGCACGTTCCCGGCGCCGCCGGGTGGAGCGGCCGCGTTCGGTCGAGGCTGAACCTGCGGCGTCCCCTCGGCCGGATCGAAACCAAGCTCGCAGTGGTCCAGCATCAGGTGGATCACCACCGGATCCTGAACCGTCCCTCCTGAGGTCGATCACGATCCAGTCGGTCCCCTGTCGGGTCGGATCATGACCCAGTCCCCAACGATTCCGCATGCGGGTCGATCATGACTTAAGCCCGCGTTTACAAGTTCTTACACTTCTTTTTGCACGCCGCGCCATGCCCTGTGGTCTTATGGATATCAGCAGTTCACGACTCGAGGAGCGAACCATGAAAGGTCTAATCGTCGCCGCTGTCGCGGCGATCAGTCTGGGGGGCTGCGTGGCCGTGCCGTACGATGCAGGACCGTACTACGGCGGCCCGGTTTATTACGGAGGGCCGGCCTATTACCCCGCCCCGGCAGTCGGGTTTTATGGCTTCTATTCCGGTGGCGGCTACTATCGTCACTACCACCGCGGACGCTGGTGATGGCGGCTTCGGCCTTCCCGAAACCCGTTCAAACCACGGTCTTCCCCTAGCGCGCGTAAAATCGCATTCGAATGAATAGCATGCGCACGCACCGCGGGCGCGGAAAGGGGGCGGTGTGGGCGAAACAGACCTTCAGGAAATCGAGAACCGGATCGATCAGTATCCGCCGCAGGCGCGTCATGACATCCTGCGACTGACCCGTGAGCTGCGCCGCCTCTATGACGCTGAACGCCAAAGGACCCAGGCGCGCACTCCCTCGCCGCTTTACGACTCGCTCACGGGGCTTCTGAACGGCGGGGCCTACGGGGTACGCTTTGCCATGGCGCGCGCGCGGGCGACGCGCTTTCGCAAGATGTTCGCGGTGATGTCGATCGATCTCGCGTTTCCCGATACACCGCTCAGCGAGGCCGATCATGACGCCGCAATCAAGGATGCTGCGTCGCGACTCGAATCACGCGTGCGCCAGACCGACACTCTTGCGCGCATCGGAGACCGCAACTTCGCCATAATCCTGGAGGACCTGTCGCAGGCGGGCCATGCGGAACGCGCTGTGAAGAACGTGGAGGAGGCACTCGCGAGCCCGCTCGAGGCGGGCAGCCGAAGCATCGCGGCGCAGGCGTCGGTGACGGTGGAGTTCTATCCCCAGGTTCACCACGCAGACGGGCCGCCGACCTACAACTGAAAGGAAACGGGAAAAGGCGGCTCCGCAGCCAGTGCCTGCCGCGCAGCAAATGCGGAGCCGACTGACGCCGTATGGGTTCGAGTGCTACGGGCAGGTGCTTGCGAACGCGCCCAATCAGGTGGTGCGCGTGCCGTGAATGCGCTTCAGTTTCTCGAGCTGTTTGCCGTCCACTTCGGTGTTGGCGCACAGGAAATAGAGGTGTGCTCCGAGCGGTTGCCACTCGCACTTGGAGCTCATCTTCTGCTCCGCGAGCTCATGGCACTTTCCCTTATGGACATGAAGGACATCGATCTTCATGTTTTCGGTCCGGCGAGGCAGATCGGCGAACACCGCGGCGCCTTCGCTGAGGTCGCCAATCATGTCGCCACAGATGTCACAGCTGAAGATGGGGCACGACAGCGTATCCTTGAACAGGATCTTGATCATCTTTTCAATCTGAATTCGTTGGTTAGATTGTGCAAGCAACTGCCAGAAAATCTACCGAAAAAGCAGATGAGATTCCAGTGCTTCTCGCGGAACTCCTTCCCTATGCCTAGGCACGTGTCTCATTTACGCCGCGCCACGTGAACATCTTGTCGGAAGGGGACATTCGGATGAAACGACGACACCCCGGACGGCCTACCACCAGTCCACCGAGTTGGTGTTCCATCTGACGTGCCGTCGGGGCGTGATCGCTCGCCGATCGAGCAGAGAAGCGCCCGCGTGATTGAACACGTGTGAGAAGCGGTCACCAGCGCGGGCAGTTCACCCCCGCACTGAGCGACGGTCGATAGAAGGGAGACCGCACGATCTCAAATGGAGTCGCGCGTGCCCCCCTGATCTTTCAGGCGGTGTTTATTCCTGCGCCGGTCTTTCCCGCGTTTTTCGCCGAACGAGGAGGCTGTTGATGCGGGACATGGACGGGTGTCGGCTGCACTTCGGGAAGCGGCGCCGTGGTCGGCGTTGGCTGCTGAGTGCGCGGCGCTCCAGCGAGCGGTAAAGACTGCGTGCTGCTGGCATTGCTGACGGCAGGCGTACTTGACGGCGTAGGAGACGGCGACGATGGCGTGCTCGCCGCCGGGGTCGCAGGAGCCGGTGTGGTCGATACTGAAGCCGTCGGGATCGTCACGCCGGCGAGTAGAGGCGCCGGGGCGGCCGCGAGCGTGCTGATTTCGCCCGCAACCTCTCCACCTTCCTCGATCCGGATCGTGCCGTAGCGAATCCGCCCCGACACCTTGCCGGTCGAATAGATGACCAGCTGCTTGCGCGCGGTCAGCTCACCCTCGAAACGCCCGCGGATTTCAGCAACGTCGATACTGACCGTGCCCGCGAAAACGCCATTCTCGGAGATCTGAATGACCCGGCTGTCCATCGACGCCTCGACACGACCCTCGACGACCAGCGTGTCGCAGTCGGTGATCTCGACGCCTTTGAGCTTGATGTCCGGGCCGACGATGAGCTTGCTGCCGGTCGACTCTTCCGTTTTCAGCACGGGCTTCGAGGCAGGTTCCGCAAACCGCAGATCCGGCCGCGGCGGCTCGGCGACGGATTGCTGCTGCGGACGCTGCTGCGGCGTGTTCGCCGTGCCGAGCGCTGGCGCGACATTGACTGCGGGACGCAAGTCGTTACGCGACTCCGCGCGGGCGTTTTCGTCCTTCTTGCCGAACAATCCGTCTCGGTTGAACATTCGCCGGTCTCCTATCCCGTGTGATCGGCGCAGCGCACGGTGGCCGCGTCTTGAGCCGAAGTGTAGCGCGGACTAACATCGAAGCGCGTAAAAAAAACGCGGCGAGCACGCTCGCCGCGTTTCGAGGGACAACGCTCGTGAAAGCGCGCCCTTAACCGCCGGGGGGAGGAGGAGCCCCGGCTGGAGAGAGACTTCGCGTCTCAGTGTTTGAGAATGGGCTTGAGGAACGAACGCTCGCCCACCTGTTCAACCTTCTTTGCCAGCCATGCGAACAGATCCACCAGCAGTTCCGCGTTGTGCAAGGCGCTTATCGCCGTGTCGCGGTCCGCTTGCGTCATCCGCACGTCGTCCAGACGCTCATAAACCGTTGAACCAATTTTGTTTTCGACTTGCTTATCCATTTCGCTATCTCCTGTCGCCAACCCGTCGTGCCGGCCGCCCGCTCGGTGGCAGTTGCTTTACTTCTCAAGCACTTTTAACGAAAGTATAGACCTCAACTTGAGGTGCTTTGTTGCACTGCGGCACCTGATATGTTGTCATGTGAGAGTTGAATAAAAGTAAACTGAAAAGATGGCCAACCGCCTTCCACCGTTGAACGCTCTGCGGGCCTTTGAAGCGGCCGCGAGACACCTCAGCGTAAAAAAAGCGGCAGTCGAGCTGAACGTCACGCCGGCCGCCGTCAGTCATCAGATCCGGATGCTCGAGGACTATCTCGGCGTCCAGCTGTTCCACCGCTACAACCGTGCCCTGGAGCTCACCGACGCGGCGCGGGCATCGCTGCCGAAGTTGCGCGAGGGATTCGATTGCCTGGTGCAGGCGGTCGAGCGGCTGCGTTCGCACGTGAGCGGGGGCGTGCTGACGGTCAGCGCGGCGCCGTCGTTCGCGGCGCGCTGGCTGATGCCTCGACTCCATCGCTTCATCGCGGCGCATCCGGAGGTCGACGTGCGGGTTTCGGCGCGCATGCGGCGGGTGAGCGTCGACGGCAAGGGCGACGTCGCCGAGCGGGCGACGGTCGAGGCATGGCTCGACGACTCCGATATCGCGATCCTCTACGGCCGCGGCAACTACCCCTCGCTCTGGGTGAAGAAACTGCTCGACCTGACGATCACGCCGATTTGCAGCCCGCAGCTCATGAAGGGCGATCGCCCGCTGAAGAGCCCTTCCGATCTGAGCCACTACATGCTCCTGCACGACGACACCGGCGACCTCTACGACAACGAGCCGTTCTGGGACGTGTGGCTGAGGGAAGCGGGAGTCAACGGGGTGGATTCGCGGCGTGGGCCCCACTTCAGCCATGCCGTGCTGGCGTTCGAAGCGGCAATCGACGCGGTTGGGGTCGTCGCGACGATGCCGGTCCTTGCCGCCGAGGACCTCGCCGCAGGCCGCCTGATCGCTCCTTTCGAGCTACGCGTGCCGCTCGCCTCGGCCTATTTCCTCGTGTGCCACGAAAGTGCATCGACGCGGCCGGCTGTCGCGCTGTTTCGCGACTGGCTGCTCGAAGAGGCCGCGCGCGACCTGCGCGCGCCGTAACCGCAGGGAAAAGGGGGAAACCATCGGTTTCCCTGCTCGGCAGAGCGGCCGACGCCCGAACCGAAGGCGAGCGCCGGCCCTTACGCGGGCCGGGGGGCCGCCGGCCGGACCAGCTGCCGTTCGTCTATCGGCAGATTCAGGATGGCTGCCAGCACGCCCATGGCGATGGTCAGGATCCACATGAGCGTGTACGAGCCGGTCACGTCGAACAGATACCCCGCGATCCAGACCCCGAGGAAGCTGCCCACCTGGTGAAAGAAAAAGGCGGAGCCGGTCAGGGTGGACAGATACTGCACCCCGAAAACCTGGGCGATGACGCCGCTGGTCAGGGGCACGGTTCCGAGCCAGAGAAAACCGATGACGGCGGCGAACACGTACACCGAGAGGGGCGAGAGCGGCGCAGCGATGAACAGCGCTATCGCGACCGCGCGGATGAAGTACAGCGCCGAGAGCAGATACTTCTTCGTGTAGCGTCCGCCGAGCCAGCCCCAGGCGTAGCTGCCGAAAATGTTGAAAAGGCCGACCAGCGCGAGTGCCGTCATCCCGGTCTGGGCCGACATGTGCTGGTCCAGCAGGTACGCGGGGAAGTGGACCGAGATGAACATGAGCTGGAAACCGCACACCGTATAGGCGGTGCACAGGAGAACGTAGCCGCGGTGGGAGAACGCTTCGCGCAGCGCCTCCGGGATCGATTGCTTGAAATGCTGCTGCGCCTGCTTCTGCTTGTCTTCGACCAGGGCGGCAGAAAGCGGAACGACGATCAGCACCGTGAGCGCGAGCACGAGGAGCGCATGCTGCCAGCCGAGGCTGCTGATGAGGGTCTGCCCATACGGCAGCATGATGAACTGGCCGAACGAGCCGGCGGCGCCGACGACGCCCAGTGCCGCGGTGCGCCTCGACGCCGGCACGGTACGCGCCACCACGCCGAAGACGATCGAAAAACCGCTGCAGCCTAGCGCGATGCCGATCAACAGTCCCGCGCTCAGGTTGAGTTCCCAACCCGTGCCGGACAAGGACATCAGCACGAGCCCCAGCGCGTACAGGAGCGCGCCGCCTATCAGCACGCGCGCCGTCCCGTATTTGTCCGCGATCATTCCCGTAAACGGCTGCGCGATGCCGTAGACGAGGTTCTGTATGGCGATCGCGAACGAGAAGACTTCACGGCCGATACCCAGATCGACCGTCATCGGCTGCAGGTACAGGCCGAAGTTGTGGCGCACCCCTAGCCCGATGGTGAGAATGATGCCGCCGCATATGAGAACGACGGTGGGTGTGCGCCAGGTGTGGGAAGTCATCAGCGGGATTTGCGGCAAAAGCACACGATTGTAGTCGCTGCGTGAATGCGGCGATTTCCGTGACGAGTGAGGGGGCATGGCAGCTCAGGTAAACTCCGCTGTGGTGCGGGGAGTAGCTCAGCCCGGTAGAGTGCTTGCTTTGGGAGCAAGATGTCGCAGGTTCGAATCCTGTCTCCCCGACCACGCCGCGCCATGCCTGTCAAGCAAGTGATCGAGGAGGGCCGCGTCCCGGTCAAGGTCTACACCGACCGGATCGAGCCCAGCGCGCGCCAGCAGCTGGTCAATCTCTCGCGGCTGCCAATCGTTCATCACCATGTCGCGGCCATGCCCGATGTCCATACGGGTATCGGCGCGACGGTGGGGTCCGTGATTGCAACCGATCGCGCGATCATTCCCGCGGCCGTGGGCGTTGACATCGGGTGCGGCATGATCGCGGCGCGCACTTCACTGACAGGGGATCAACTCGATCACCGCAGCATCAAGCGCGTCTTCGACCAGATCACGCGCGACGTGCCGGTCGGTTTCGAGCAGCACGATGAGGGCCGGGACGCCGCGCGGCCCTTTCGCAGGAGACTCAAGGCGAT
>Ga0111538_10015553_pt1 | contig 10005 bp, 13 predicted proteins | sample SoiMethybrSBSTD1_FD_79669 | JGI IMG/M metagenome (GOLD analysis project Ga0111538, IMG submission 79669) | Bulk soil microbial communities from a Populus tree surrounding site in Tennessee, USA - Soil MetaG P. TD hybrid SBSTD1 (version 2)... | ecosystem: Environmental > Terrestrial > Soil >... | reverse complement strand
GTCGCGGTCCGTGACGGGACGATCCGCCTGCGCCGCGGCGGCTCGGGCCCGCCGCTCCTGCTGCTGCACGGCAATCCGCAGACGCACACCATGTGGCATGGCGTGGCGCCGAAACTCGCGGAGCACTTCACGGTGATCTGCCCCGACCTGCGCGGGTATGGCGGCTCGCTGAAGCCCGAGGCGACGCCCGATCACGCGCCCTATGCCAAGAAGGCGATGGCCCGCGACATGATCGAGGTGATGGAGCACTTCGGCCATCGCCGGTTCCTTGTCGGCAGCCACGACCGGGGCGCGCGGGTATCGCACCGGCTGGCGATCGATTTCCCCGATCGCGTCGAGAAGCTCGCCGTGCTCGACATCGTCCCCACCATCGAGCACTTCGAGCGCGCCGATATGGCGTTCGCCATGGGGTACTATCACTGGTTCTGGTTTGCGCAGCCGCATCCCTTTCCGGAGAATGTCATCTGCGCGGCGCCCGAGGCTTGGTTCAAGGCGCACACCTCCCGCGAGCCCAAGCACGACGGCTTCTTCCATCCGGCCGCCCTCGCGGACTACCTGGCCGCCGCCCGCAACCCCGACATGATCCGCGGCATGTGCGAGGACTACCGCGCCGCCGCCAGCATCGATCTCGACCACGACCGCGCCAGCCGCGCCGCGGGACAGAAGGTGCAGTGCCCCATGCTGGTGCTGTGGGGATCGAAGGGCAAGATCGGCCAGTGGTACGACGCGCTTGCGATCTGGCGGCAATACTGCGGCGCGGAGGTCACCGGCGGCGCGCTCGACACCGGCCACTATCTGGCGGAGGAGGCGCCAGACGCGGTCGCCGCGCGGCTGCTCGCCTTCTTCCGCTGACGGCGACCGCAGGCCAGGGGCGCTATTCGGCCGCCCCGTGCGAGCCCTGGTGATGCCGCGGCTTCTGCAGCAGCCATCCCGAGAGTATGACGATGATCACGCCGATTATCGCTGCGCCGTAGAGCACCGCGCTCGCCGCCTTGATGCCGAGCGAGGTTTCCGGCGCCGGCGCCACGAGGGCGGGGTTCCACGCCTGCATCTGCAGGAGGGCGATTCTGTCGCTGACCATCAGCTCGCCGGCGATCCAGCCCAGCAGCGCCGCGCCGACCCACACCAAGACGGGGTAGCGCGTCAGTAGCGTCACGATCAGCGTCGCCCCGAACACGACGAGCGGAATGCTGATCAGCAGGCCGATGACGATGAGCCAGATCTGCAGCTCGGGCGGAGCGCTCTTGGCGGCGCCCGCGATCGCCAGGACGTTGTCGAGGCTCATGACGATGTCGGCGATGGCCACGATCTTTACTGCTTCGAACAGCGAGCCACCTGCGGCGACGCTATCCTCGCTCGCCTCCTCGGCGATCAGCAGCTTGATGGCGATCCAGAACAGCAAGATGCCGCCGATCAGCTGCAGCCATGGCACATCCAGCAGATACTGGATCACGACGGTGAAGATGATGCGCAGCAGGACCGCGGCGCCGGCGCCCAGTATGATGCCCGCCATCCGTTGGCGCGGCGGCAGGGCCCGGCACGCCAGCGCGATGACGACGGCGTTGTCGCCCGACAGAACGATATTGATGCCGATGATCCTGAGGATTGCGAGTGCCGTGCCGGCGTTGTCCCCGAATACCGCATTGATCCATTGCAGCCCCTGATCACTCAGGCTTGCAAGATCGCCCATTGAGATGCTTCCTCGCTCCTCGTCCGCCTCTGGTACGCCTGATACGCAGAGTCGAACGTGCCCCAGACTACTGTCGCCGGCCCAAAGGAGCGACGTCCCCCGAGCGCCCTGATGGCGTGCCGCGGCATGCCATCGCGCGAATATGATGCCCCGTCGTCGGACCTAGCAAGCAGGCAAAGGCTGGCGGGGTACAAATGATCCCCCGAGGCGCCCCGGCACAACGAGACTGCGCCGCCGAGCCGGGCCGTCACCCGACCAAACGTCCGCATTGAGGCATATGGTATGCCAACTGCCACGCCCCTGCGCAACATCTAGATTTTTGGCGCCAGCTTGGCCCGGGGTTGGTGCAATCGCCCGGCTGCCCGAACAACGCAACAGACGGCGATGATCACCCGACCTGTGCCAGGCTCAATTCCATCCGGTAAAGTGCACATTCCAGAAACAGGTTCCGGAGACCAGTGCCGCGATGACCAAGCTTCCGCAAGCGGTTCCCAGCGTCCAGGCGGACAACGACCGCGTCCGCGTCACCGAATGGCGCTTTGCGCCGGGTGCGGAAACCGGAGAGCACGTGCACCAAATGGACTATGTGGTGGTCCCGCTCGCCGATGGTCAGCTGAAGATCGTCTCGCCGCAGGGCGAGGAAACCTTCGTCCCCCTCAAGGCTGGCGCATCGTATTTCCGCAACGCCGGCGTGCACCACAACGTCATCAACGCCAACGCCTTCGATTACGCCTTCATCGAGATCGAACTGAAGAAATGAGGGTGGGGCGCGTACGCGTCCCCGAGGTCGCCACTCGCGTCGCAAGGCAAGATCTCAATCCAAGCCCGTCCAGGCCGCCCCATGACCGAGACCACGCCCGCTGACGGCCGCATCACCACCGAGCGCCTCGGCCGCGTGCTAGCCGTCGGCATCGACCGACCCCGGAAGCTCAACGGCTTCTCGCCCAAAATGCTGGTGGAGCTGGCTGCGGCGTTCACCGAGCTCGAGCGCGACCACGAAGCCTGGGTCGGCGTGCTCTTCGCGCAGGGCGCCAACTTCACGGCCGGCCTCGAGCTCGACACGGTGGCTCCCATCATGCGCGAGCGCGGCTCCGTCTTTCCGGTGGGCATGATCGACCCCCTATCGCTGAAACCGCCAATCCGCACCAAGCCGCTCGTCTGCGCGGTGCAGGGCATCTGCTTCACGCTCGGGATCGAGCTGATGCTGGCCGCCGACATCGTCATTGCCGCGGACGACTGCCGCTTTGCGCAAATCGAGGTGAAGCGCGGCATCATGCCCTCGGGCGGTGCCACCATTCGCATGGTGGAGCGGGCCGGCTGGGGCAACGCGCAACGCTACCTGCTGACCGGCGACGAGTTCGGCTCCGCGGAGGCGCTGCGCCTGGGCTTCGTGCAGGAGGTCGTGCCCGTCGGCAGGCAGAAGGAACGCGCGCTCGAGATCGCGGCTGTGATCGCCAGGCAGGCGCCGCTGGCGGTACGCGCCTCGCTCGCCTCCTCGCGCGCGGCCGTCGACCATGGCCCACATGCTGCCATTCGCGAGTTCAACGCGCAGCAGGCCCGCTTGATGGCAACGGAGGACGCGGCCGAGGGTGTGCGCTCTTTCATCGAGCGCCACGAAGGCAAATTCACTGGTCGTTGACCGCGCCCGCCACCGCGGGCTGTCCCCTGCGGTTGTCAGCCGCAGGCGTCAATGAACAGGGTCGGCTCGCTGCGGCCTATCGACTTTACGGCGCAACCAGGCGACAGCCGCCTCAGCCGTGGCGAACATCATCCTGGGCTGCAGCACATGGTCGAGATAGACGAGCCATCCGCCGCCATGGTTGAGGATCGCGATCGTACGACCGCGATAGGTGTCAGCCCAGAAGTTCTCCGCTTGATCCAATACCTGCATTGTCTTGCCTCATGATCACCCACAATTGATCATCTGCGACGCTCACTTAACGGAGCACCTGATTTCAGGAAGAAACGCAGCGAGCGCCATGCTGTTCCCGTTCGCGCTTGTTGGCTAGCCCCGACCGGGTCCCAAGTCGCATGTCGACCGGAACGCGGGGCCAGACTGCAACAGTCAGCCGACCCTTCCCCGCCGGAGAAGGTCCCATCCCAGGCCCGCAAATCTGCCCGGCCACGCCGGGGCTTGCGCGATGCCGAGGGATCGGCTTCACAATTTCCCTAAAGCAAGCTCGATTGGGGAGGGAGCGCCACCGTGCCCGCTCGCATTGAAGCCGCCGTCAATTTCGATGACCTGCGCAAGCTGGCCAAGCGCCGGCTGCCCAAGATAGCCTACGACTTTATCGAAGGCGGTCTCGAGGACGAGCGCGGCGTGGCGCGCAACTACGACGCTTTCAGCCAGTACCAGCTCGTGCCTCGCTACTGCGTCGACGTGAATGCGCGCGACCAGAGCACCGTTTTGTTCGGCAAGACCTACTCGAGCCCCGTGGGCATCGCCCCGACGGGGCTCGCCGGTCTCTTCCGGCGCGGCGGCGACCTCATGCTGGCGGAAGCCGCCAAGGCCGCCAACGTGCCGTTCATCATGTCGGGCTCCAGCACGGGGCTGATCGAGGACCTCGGCAAGCTGGCACCCGAGCACGGCTGGTATCAGCTCTATGTCGCCCGCGACCGCAGCATCTCCGAGGACATGGTGCGGCGCGCCCGCGATGCCGGCCTCTCCACTCTCGTCATCACCGTCGACGTGCCTATCAACTCCAAGCGCGAGCGCAACATCAGGAACGGATTCACCCGCCCACTGAAGCTCACTCTCAAAACGAAGCTCGAGGCCTGCCTGCATCCGGAATGGATGGCGGAATACCTGCGCCTCGGCATGCCGACGCTGGTCAACTGGCAGCGCTACGCACCGCCGGGAGCCTCGGCCGCGGAGGTGGCGGACTTCGCCTCGTCGCAGACGCCCTCGCCCGTGCTGTGGCAGGACGTGGAGACCTTTCGCCGACTGTGGCCGGGACAGCTCGTGCTCAAGGGTGTCATGCATCCCGACGATGCGACGCGGGCCGCCGCGATGGGCGTCGACGGCGTCATGGTTTCGAACCACGGCGCGCGCCAGCTCGACCGGGCACCCTCGCCGATCGAGGTGCTGCCGGCGATCAGCGCCGCCGTCGGCGACAAGATGACGGTGATGTTCGACAGCGGCATCCGGCGCGGCTCGGACATCATCGTGGCGCTGTGCCTCGGCGCCAAGTTCGTGTTCGTCGGCCGGCATACGCTCTACGGCGTGGCTGCCGGGGGCGTGCCCGGCGCCGCGCGAGCCCTTTCGATCTTCCGCGACGAGATCGACCGTGCGCTGGCACAGATGGGCGCGCCCGATATCAAAAGCCTCGGTCCGCAGTTCCTGATGTGGAAGGACGTCGACGACCTCAAGCGCAACGCGCGGCCTTGACGTCCCTCACCGCCCCAGGATGAGCGCGAGCACCATCAGGGCGCTCGCACTCACCCAGGAGCCGACGATGCGCGCCCCGATGCGCTGCCACCCGCCGCGCAGCCGTGTGGACAAACTCGCCACGGCCAGCAGCAGGAGAACGGCGCCGCAGAACGTGCCTGCCAGCGCGACATTGGCATCCGACACGGAGATGCCGCCTGGCGATGAATCAAATGCGAGGGCGGCACCGGCGATCGCGGCGAGAAGGCATCCGGCAGACACGGGCGGCGGCCGTGCGAGTGCGACGAGAGCGCCGCTCATCGCCGCAGCAGCGAGCAGCGCCTCGCCCGCCAAGGTCGGGGTAACGGCCGCAATCAAGGCCGCAAAGCCCATGCCCAGTCCGGCGACATAGGATGCGATCGCGAGCCGGCGCACGAAGAATGCCTGCTGTCCGATCAGCAGCCCCAGGCCCAGCGCGGCCAGCGCATGCGCCGGTACCAGCAGCGGATGCAGGAGTCCTTCGGAAAAGCTTCGCGCACCTCCGGCGGCCTCGGCATCAACAGGTGCCAGCGCGAGCAGAGCCAACGCGAGGCGGGCCGCCGGCCTCACGCCAGGCGCCAGAGAAATGCCACGCCCGCGGCAGCGATTGCGGCCCCCGCTCCCCGCACGCCGATGCGACCCGCCGGCCAGCGGACGGTGAGTCCCAAGGCGATGCCGGCGAGGTGCAGCAGGCCGGTCGCCACGACGAACCCAACCGAATAGGCGACAGCATCGGCGCCCGGTGGAAGCTCGGCACCGTGCGCATAGCCATGGAAGATCGCGAAGACTCCCACCACCAGCGCCGCCACCAACAGGGGCGGCCGGGCCGCTGTCGCCACCATCATCCCCAGCACCACGGCCGAAGCGGCAATGGCAACCTCCGCCCCCGGCAGCGGCAGCCCGAGAATCCCAAGCACGCCGCCGACGGCCATCACCAGCGGAAAGACGATCGGCAGCACGTAGATCGCGGGTGCGCCCAGGAACGCGCCCCACAGCCCCACTGCCACCATGGCCGCCACATGATCGGGCCCGAACAGCGGATGGCCGAAGCCGCCGACAAACCCGCCGCCGAAGCTGCCGGTGTGCGCCGCCGCGACACTCGACGCCAGCATCCAGGTCAACAGCGAGCAGAGGCCAAGCCGAAGCGGTCGCATGGTCACTCGTCCATGGACGCGCGCGCGCGCAGCGTCTCGGTGTCGTAGTTCTCGCCGATCGACATGGCGCAGATGCGCGAGATGTGGGTGAACGGCAGACCCGTCTCCTCCGCCCACGTGTTGAATGCCGCCTGGATCTTGGCCATGTCCTTCTTGGAGGTCGGGTTCTCGGCGATGTCGAGCCCGGCATCGCGCAGGCAGGCGACGACGTCATTGGAGGTGACGAACCCGTCCCGGCCAATGAAGCGCAGGAAGTATTGCCCCGTCTTGCCGCCGAGCCGCGTGCCGCGCTTGGAGAGGAGCTCGAGCAGGCCGACCTGGTCGCCCTTCGGCCACGCGGCCAGGAACTTCCCGAAGCTGCCATGCTCGCCCGCGATATCCGCGACGAACCGCGCATTCTCCCGCACGGCCATGATCTTGGGCGCGTTGCGCACGATACGCTTGTCGCTGGCCAGCCTTTCCCAGAACTCGTCCGGCTGCAGCAGCAGCGGACCTACCTGGAACTGAAGGAAGGCTGCCTCGAAGCCCGGCCACTTCTTCTCGATCACGCTCCACACGAAGCCGGAGGAGAAGATGCGCTTGGCCATCTCGGAGAGCACGCGGTCATCGCCCAGCCTCGCCAGCGCCTTGGGGGATTGCACCTTCGGCAGCAGGGACTCCAGCACCGCCTCGCCGCCCTTTCGCTTGGCGGCCTGGGCCCGGATGGTCTTGAAGGCGATCATGGCGGTCTTCCCTCGCGTCAGGTGCCTCGCTGCAGCCTACAAGCGCCCGCCGTCCACCACGTAATGCTGGCTGGTGATGGCGCCCGCCTCGTCGGACGCCAGGAACAGCACGACGCGGGCAATGTCCTCGGGCAACAGGTCGCGCTTGAGGCACTGCCCCTCCATCAGCCGGGCATGGCCTTCGGGCGTGAGCCACAGCTTGCGCTGGCGCTCGGTCAGGATCCAGCCGGGCGCTACGGCATTGACGCGAATGTTGTAGCGCCCGTAGTCGCGGGCGAGGGAGCGCGTCAGGCCCAGCACGGCGGACTTGGCGGCCGTGTAGGCGACCATGCCGCCCTGCCCCATCATCCACGAGCCCGAGCCGAAGTTGACGATGGCGCCGCCCCCGGCGGCCTTCATGTCCGGCAGCACGGCCTGAGCCGCAAAGAACTGATGCTTGAGGTTCACGGCGAAGCGTTCGTCCCAATACTCGGGCGTAACCTCCTCGCTCACGTGCCGGTCGTCACGCGCGGCATTGTTGATGAGAATGGTGATCGGCCCGAGCGCCCGTCGCGTGCTCGCGATCGCGCCACGCAGCGCTTCCGTATCGCGCACGTCGCAGCGCTCGAAGTGGCATTGGCCGCCGAGATTCGCAACACTCGACCCGACCTGCGCGGCCGCGGCCTCGTCGATGTCTACGAATCCCACCCTGGCCCTCTGCCGCGCGAAGCCCTCGACAACGGCGGCGCCGATGCCGCTGCCCCCGCCGGTCGCGAACACCACGCGATCCGCCAGCGAGGGATAGATCGCCATTCCCGCCGTCATGCGCCTGCCTCCCCCGCGGCCCTGCGACCTTCGCCCGCAATCACCCTTTGGCGGCGATATCCTTGGGGTCGAGCCCGCCCATGCGGCACACTTCCCTCCATTCCTCGGGCGTCACCGGCTGCACCGACAGGCGCGCTGTGCGTACGAGCGCCATATCGGCCAGCTTCGGATTCGCCTTGGCCGCCGCCAGCGTCACGGGCTTGGGTACATCGCACACGGCGCGCACGTCGACGCATTTCCAGATGCCGGTCTCGTCTTTTGCGTCGGGATGCGCCGTCGCGCAGACCTCGACGATCCCCACGACCTGCTTCTCCTCGCCGGTATGATAGAAGAAACCGAGGTCGCCGAGCTGCATGGCCTTCATGTTGTTGCGGGCGACAAAGTTGCGCACGCCGGTCCACGGTTCGCCCTTCGTCCCGCGCGACTTCTGCATCTCCCAGGAGTGCTCCTCCGGTTCTGTCTTGAACAGCCAGTATTGACGCAAGCGTTCTTTATTTTGGGGCGCTTTCTTAGAAGACGGTTTCATACTCCCTCCAACACTCCCACGCGGCGCGCCTGGCTGACCGCCTCATGGGCGACCAATGGTATCATCGCCGCAGCAGTGATTTGGCAACCGGGGATTGCGACATGGACGAAGCACACTCCGCCAGCAACAGCCATCGCCTCGATGTCCAGTTCGAGGTAGTTCGGCCTGGCCCAGCCAGTGTCCAAGTTCGATTTCATATCGACGAGCAGGGGCAGGCTATGGTCGACGATGCTCGCGTCAATGATCAAAAAGGCCATTGTCGGAGATCCGCCCACGCACTGGATGCCGGTTAATGTCCCCGACAACATGGACCGGGCGATTGGAATGGCCGTTGTTGTTGAGCTCATCGGCTTGAACGAGGAGTCGATCAAAGAGTACGTCATCGCCGGCGACTTCCCGCCCGCTGTAGTGTTCCGAGCAACCTCCGAAAACGCTGGTGGCTGTCCGCCGTAGTCAAATGGCGTGATGAGCACGTAATCGACGGCAATGCCGAGAACTACAGTCTCGGAGGCCGCGGCCGGCCCAATCGAAATCAGCGAGCAGTGACCTGAGACCCGACTTCCATCCAATCAGGAGTAGAGTCCTGGGTTGAAGTTTTGACCGTTGCGGGCGGGGGCCGCAACGGCAACGTGCTGGGCTCGGAACTCCTCCGGTGTGCGGTTGGCGAGCGCCGAATGCGGGCGCACGGCGTTGTGATCGATGCGCCAGGCCTCCAGCACGGCGCGCGCCTGCGGCAGCGACGCAAACAGCGTCTCGTTCAGGCACCCGTCGCGTAGCCGGCCGATGAAGCTCTCCACGAGGGCGTTCTGCTGCGGCTTGCCCGGCGCGATGTAGTGCCAGTCGATACCGGTTGTGCGCGTCCACTTCAGGATCGCCATGCTGGTCAGCTCCGCGCCGTTGTCGGAAACGCAAGCCTTCGGCCGGCCACGACGCGCGATCAGCGCATCGAACTCGCGCGCCACCCGTGCCCCGACCGCGATGTGTCCGGGATCAGCGCCAGGTTCTCGCGCGTGAAGTCGTCGACGATCGCCAGGATGCGAAAGCGTCGCCCGTCCGTGAAGCAGTCGGACACGAAGCCCAGCGACCAGCGCTCGTTGGGGCCGTTCGGCAGACCCAGCAGCGCCCGCACTCCCAAAGCGCGCTTGCGGCCACCCCGCCGGTGCGAGTACAGGGGACCAACGGACATCTAACTACGATACATTGGTGAGCTATCGCGGTCCTATTTGGGAAGCTGCGGGACATCTTGCCCTGTTTTCGATACAGGGTTCCCGGGCTTGCCGGCGAATGGCAGGCGGAGCTGTTCGGCAAGCCTGTTGGCATCGGCGGTTGACTGATTGATCGGTCCGTTGCTCTGCACGGCCGAAACAACGGCGCGAACCAGCGCAGGGTAGGCCTCCTGGGTATCTGCGTCCGATATGTTGGCGCTCACGGCAATGACAATGCCGTGCTTCGGCAGCACGTAGATGCGCTGTCCCTTGATCCCGTTGGCGAAGTGGACAGGGCCGATCCGCGGGTCTTCCTGGGCCCACCGCCACCAGAACAATCCGTAATGCGATGCCGCCCGACTTGGCCTCCAGGTGTCCCTGACGAAACCAGCGTCGATGATGGTCTTGTCCTGCCAACGACCCTTCTGCAGATAGAGTTGACCGAACTTGGCCATGTCGATGGCGCGCAGCCGAAGGCCCCATCCTCCCGGGTATCTG
>Ga0111538_10015552_pt1 | contig 10005 bp, 8 predicted proteins | sample SoiMethybrSBSTD1_FD_79669 | JGI IMG/M metagenome (GOLD analysis project Ga0111538, IMG submission 79669) | Bulk soil microbial communities from a Populus tree surrounding site in Tennessee, USA - Soil MetaG P. TD hybrid SBSTD1 (version 2)... | ecosystem: Environmental > Terrestrial > Soil > Tree... | reverse complement strand
GCCGAGGAGGAGCGTCGCGAGCGCGGCACCCCGCGGCGTCACGCCCGCCCTGGTCAGGCCCCCGAACAGGGCGAGGAGAAGCAAGAGCGACGCGGCCACGCCGAGCGTCTTCGCGACCGGCACCGGGTCGAGCCCGAGGCGGATCGCGGCCGCGGAGAGGAACATCCAGGAGGGGCTGGAGTTCCCCTCGACCCGCTCGCCCGCATTGAAAACGGGCCCGACACCCTCCGCCAGATTGCGGGCGTACCTGAATGTGATGAAGGCATCGTCCACGGTCCGGGGCCACGTCCGGACGACCCCGTAGAGGAGCGCCGCCGCGGCGAGCGCGAGCAGGCAAACTGTAACGATGTCGAGCCGTCTCTTGGAGTTGGTGGCGTCCAACGCGCGGTCCTCCAAGGGTATTGAACGTTCCGCAAGCCAAATGGTTTAACCGCAATGATGGCGGGGCGCCAGGCCGCGAAGACCCGGCGCGCGTATCAGGAACCATGGAAGCGGCCCCGACCCTGTCCTTCGGCGAGATCTACGGCGCGCTCGACGCGCGGCACGAGACGGGAGGGTTCGTGATCAGCGGGGCGCGGCCCGTGGTGCCTCCCGACGAGATCCCGCTCCACACGCACCCCGAAGGCGCCTTCACGTTCATCCTCTCCGGCTTCCAGATCTCGGCGGCACGACGCGCGGTGGACGGCGGCTTCGGGCCGGGCAGCTTGATCTACAACCCGCCCGGGACCACGCACCGGGACCGCATGCGGAGCACGGCGGAGGGCCGGTGCCTCTCGATCTCGATCCCTTCAGCCGTCACCGATTCGGTCGCGCTTCCCGTCGTCCCTACGGCGGTCGAGAGCCACGAGGCCCTCGGACTCGCGCGCGCGATCGCTCGAGAGTCCGCTGCGTGGGACAACGATTCGACGGTTCTGGCGGAGGGGCTGTGCCTGGAGCTGATCGATGCGGCCGCCCCTTCGACCTCGAGGTATCGCGGCGGCTCGATCCCGCGATGGCTCACGCAGGCACAAGAGCTCCTCACCGACCGGTGCACCGAGCCCTTGTCCATTGGGTCGGTCGCAGAGAACGTCGGAGTGCATCCCGCCCACTTGGCTCGGAGCTTCTCGCGCTTCTTCGGGCGAAGCCCCGGTGAGCATCTGCGGCGGTCGCGCGTCGCACGGGCAGCCTGTCTCCTTCTCGAGACCGACTTGCCGCTCGTCGAGATCGCGCTCTCCTGTGGCTTCGTGGATCAGAGTCATTTCACGAACGTCTTCCGGCGGTACAGGGGTCTTCCGCCGGCGGCTTTCCGTATGATGCGGCATGGCAACCTGGCGCGTGGGGGCGCGCACTCTCTTGCTCGTAGCACTCGCGTGCGCGGCCGGGTGTGACGACGACACCCCGTCGTGCGCGCTGAGCACGTGCGGCGACGGCGGCGTCTGCGCTCCGGAGGAGTGCGACGACGGAAACGTGCTCCCCGGCGACGGCTGCTCACCGGCGTGCACGCTCGAATTGACGGGGTGCCAGGATTGCATCTACCAGGGACTCACGTCGCAGGGGAGGGACGTCGAGGTCGAGGTCGAGGGCGGCGGGGTCAAGAGGATCTACTTCACCACCGCGGCGACACCGGTGTGCTCGTCGTCGGGGAGCTGTCCCGGTGGGTTGGAGCTCTGCATCGAGATCGTCTTTTCTCCGCCGACCGTCGCGTGCGACTTTCCGACAATAGGTTGCGGGGATTGCACGAGCTGCAGCGACGTCAGCGGAAGCGTCACCTATCCCACAGCGCAGGGTGAGATCGAGCTGTCCCTCGAGTTTCCGCAAGGGTCGGGATGCTTCGCCTCCATCGAGCCCGACCCTGTGACCTGGTCCGCGTTGTGTGTCCCCGGCGCGACGCCGGCGTCTTGCGGGAGCCCGCTTGCCGCGGACGAGATCCTCGTACCCGTCCGGGGCGGGAGAGCGAGAATCGTTCGCCGCCCGCAAGATCCGTACAAGACGAACGCGCGCTGACGGAGGATCCTTCCCCGTATGGGAAGGCTTCGCTGGATCGCGCTGTCGGCCTTGTTCCTGTCGCTCGGGGCGGCATCGGCTGCCGAACCCGTCGATCTCAGCGGCCTGTGGAAGGCGCAGCGGCACGCCGGCGGCCTCGATCACGTCCGCCTTCTCGTGACGCGCTCGGAGGAAGGCTTCCGCGCCGACATGCTCGGCTCGAGCCTTCCGATCGAGCTCAACGACGGCAATCTGACGTTCTCGCTCGGCGAGCGTGGGTCGTTCCGCGGCCGGCTCGAGAAGGACGGCACGATCGCGGGACACTGGTTCTTCAACCAGGCCGCGTCTCCGGTCACGCTGAAGCGGGACGCGCCAGGCCGGTGGAGCGGCGCCGTCACGACCGCACCCGACGAGCTCACCTTCTTCCTCCATCTGAAGGCGGACGGCGCGGATGCGTGGACCGCCGTGCTGCGCAACCCGGAGCGCGACTTCGGTTCGCTCTGGAAGGTCTCGAAGCTCGTGCGAAAGGACGGACGACTCGAGCTCATGGGGCAGGAGCCGATCGGCGAGGGTGCCTACGACGCCGAGTCCGGCCGGATCACGCTTTCGCTCGGCGGCCGCGGCTCCTTCGATTTCAGCCGCGAAGGGGAGGACAGCGCGTTCTACCCGAGAGGAAAGACCGCAAAGTACGCGTACCGGCCGCCCGTGGTCCTCGATGACGGTTGGCCGGCGTCCGCCCTCTCCGCGGAGAGCATCGACACCGCCGGAATCGAGAGGGCGATCCAGTGGATCCTCGAGACGCCGATGGACTCGCCCGATGCGGCGCAGTACGACGCCGTGCTCGTCGCGCGCCACGGGAAGCTCGTCCTCGAGGAGTACTTCCACGGCGAGCATCGCGACCGACTGCACAACATCCGCTCGGCGGGGAAGAGCGTGACCAGCGTCTTGGTCGGTGCTGCCATGAAGGACGGAGCGCCGCTGCAACTCTCGTCCCCGGTCTACCAGGTCATGAGCCGCGGCGAGAATCTCGACGCGCAAAAGCGCGGGATGACCCTCGAGCACCTCCTCACGATGTCGTCGGGACTCTTCTGCGACGACACCAATGACCAGGCGCCGGCGAACGAGGACAAGATCTGGGATTCGCAGGAGCAGAACCCGGACTTCTATGAGGTCACGCTGCGGGCTCCGCAGGCGACGCCGCCCGGCGACAAGTCGGTCTACTGCAGCATGCAGCCCAACCTCGCGCTCGGCATGGTGGGCCGCGCGACGAAGGACTTTCCGCTCGTCGCCTTCGATCGCCTGGTCGCGAAGCCGATGCGCTTGGGCACCTACGCGTGGGCGCTCGACGGCGCGGGCAACGCGTACGGTGGGGGAGGCTTGATGCTCCTTCCCCGCGACTTCCTCAAGTTCGGCGAGCTGATGCTACGGGACGGAGCGTGGAACGGGAAGCAGATCGTGAGCGCCGATTTCGCCCGCCGATCCATCTCGTCCCTCTATCACCTGCGGCGCATCACCTACGGTTACCTCTGGTGGGTCGAGGATCTTCCGTACAAGGACCGGACGGTGCGCGCGTTCCTCGCGCTGGGGAACGGCGGCAACAACATCGTCGGCATCCCGGAGCTGGACCTCGTCGTGGCCCTCTACGGCGCCAACTACGGCAGCCGCACGACGGGGAGGATCCGGGAGATCGTGCCGCGCCTGATCCTGCCCGCGGTTCGCGAGCCGGGGGACGACAAGCACGCGCCCGTGGTCGAGCACGAGTACACGAATCCCTACGGGCGCTCCGAGGACGGCAGCAGGGTGAAGTAACATCCGGCGTCCGCGATGCGCGCCGAACGACGAGTGGGGATCCTCGCTTTCCTCGCGGCGGCTCCCGCGCTGGCCGTTCCCTTCATCGCCGACGACTGGATCAACCTCGCGGCGGTCGCCGAGCGGCTCCCCTTACGCACCCCGTTCGATTACTTCCGTCCCCTCTATCTCGGAAGCTTCTGGGCGGAGCTGCGTGTCTGGGGTCTGAACAGCGTCGCTTTCCACCTGACGAACGTCGTGCTCGTCGCGCTCTGCGCCGCGATGGTCGTCGTCGCGGTGCGCCGGCTCACGGACGATCCGCGATGGGCGATGGCGGCGGGGGTGCTATTCGCGATCCATCCGTACCACGTCGAGAACGCCGCTTGGATCGCCGCGCGGGCGGACGTCGCGGCGACGCTTCTCGTGTTGGTCGCGTGGCTGGCGTACGAGCGGTGGGCGAGGTCGGGCCGCGGGGTTCCGTGGATCGCTCTTGCGGCGTTCGAGGCGGCGCTGCTCTTCAAGGAGTCGGTCGTCCTCTTTCCGATCATGGCCGCCGTCCTCGTCACGCTGCGGCGCGGATGGGCTCGACGCGAGGCACTCGCGGGCATCCTTCCTCTCGGGATCGTCGTGGTGGCGCACTTCCTCGGCCTGCGCCGAGCCTTCCTCGGCGACAGCGGTCTCGGGCCGGCGAGAACGTTGGGCGTCGCCTGGATCAAGCGCGGGATCGATTTCTTCTCGGGCGCGATCGTTCCGGTCCACGCGGAGCGCATCGAATCGCACCCCGCTCTTCTCGCCCTGCTCGCCGGGATTCTCCTGCTCGTCCTGTGTTGGCTGGCTCGGAGCGCGCTTCGTGATCAGGCGCGCGCGATCGTCGCTTCAGGACTTCTCTTCCTCGCGAGCCTCGCTCCGTCCCTCCTGTCGTTCCAGGAACGGTACTTCTTCTTTCCGAGCGTCGTGTCCTCGACCGTGCTCGCTTACCTCCTCCTGCGCATGCCGTCGCGATCTCGGATGGTCGCCGGGACGTTGCTGTTGACGATCTGGATCGCCTCGCTCGGCGCACACTGGATCGACTGGCTCCAGGCGGGGCGGGCGAGCCGAACGCTCGTCGAGGGGCTCATCGAAGCCAGCCGCCGCGAAGGGGTCAGCGAGATCGTCATCGCGAACCAGCCGTACCGGGTCGCGGGCGTTCCGGTCGCGGGCGACCTCCGCGCGGCCGTGCGACTGTCCGGCGGCCGGGACGTGCGCATCGTGGCCGCGACGGCGTTGAACCTTCCGGCGCCTTCGGCCAGCGGCGTCGAAGCGCTGCCGAAGGCCGGGGGCGACGGTGTCGAGCTCGAGGTGAAGCTTCCCCGCGCTCCGTTCTCGGGGTTGTTCTTGCCTTTCGACCGTCCGCCGGGGACCATGCGCCGAGAGGAGTACGGGAGCTTGAGGTTCCAGGAGAACGACCGCGTGACGGTCGGGATCGAGCGCAGGGAAGACAGCTCGCGCGGTGCCTACGCATGGCACGAGGGCCGGCTCGAGAGGTTGTTCTGATGAGCCGTCGATTCCTGCTGGCCGTCGCCACCGTCGGCCTTCTCGCCTGTCCCGGAGATCGCTCGGACAGCACCGTCGTCGTCGGCCATTACGGATCGCTCACCGGTGCCGAGGCCACCTTCGGTCAATCCACGGCGCGCGGCATTCGGCTCGCCGTCAAGGACGTCAACGCGTCGGGCGGGATCAAGGGGCGGCGCGTGGAGCTGAAGTCGTACGACGACCGCGGCATCTCTCAGGAGGCGGGCACGGCGGTCACGCGCCTGATCACGAGCGACAAGGCCATCGCGATCCTGGGCGAGAACACGTCGTCCCTGTCGCTCGCCGGCGGGCGGGTGGCGCAGCAGTACGGCGTGCCGATGATCTCGCCGTCGTCCACGAACCCGCAGGTGACCGCGCTCGGCGACAAGATCTTCCGCGTCTGCTTCCTGGATCCGTTCCAGGGTTGGGTTCAGGCGAAGTTCGCGCGCGAGACCCTGAAGGCGAGCACCGCGGCGATCCTCTACGACCAGGGCCAGGCGTACTCGAAAGGTCTCGCGGAGTACTTCAAGGCCGCGTTCGAGAAGCTCGGCGGCTCGGTCGTCACCGAGCAGGCGTACACGGGCGGCGATCAGGACTTCTCCGCGCAGCTCACGACGATCCGGCAAGCGGCGCCCGACGTGCTCCTCGTCCCCGGCTACTACACCGACGCCGGCAACATCGCGCTCCAAGCGCGCAAGCTGGGCCTCGCGACGCCGCTCCTCGGCGGCGACGGATGGGAGTCGCCACAGCTCGTCGCGATCGGGCGGGACGCGGTCGAGGGGAGCTACTACTCGTGTCACTACGCGTACCAGGAGAATCGTCCGGAGGTCGTCAAGTTCGTCCAGGCGTATGAAGCGGAGTACCGGGAGAAGCCGGACAGCCTCGGAGCGCTGGGGTACGACTCCGCGCGCCTCCTGTTCGACGCGATGCAGCGCGCGCCCTCGTGGGAGGGCACTGCACTCGCGAAGGCGATCGCCGAGACCAAGGATTTCGTCGGGGTGACCGGCCGGATCACGATCGATCCGGAGCGGAACGCCAAGAAGTCCGCGGTGATCGTGCAGATGAAAGGCGGTGTCCCGGTCGCCGTGGCCACCATCGAGCCCGGGCCGTAGTAGGCTACACGGCATGCGTCGACGCATCGTATCGATCGTCTGCGTTTGCCTCCTCGCGCTCGAGCCGGTCGGCGTCATCGCGCAGCCGGCGCCCTCTCCGTCACCCACGCCGGCGCCGAAGCTGCTCCCGGCGGACCAGCTCGACTCGCTCGTGGCGCCGATCGCGCTCTACCCCGACGCCCTGCTCGCGCAGACGCTCGCGGCCTCGACGTATCCGCTGGAGGTCGTCCAGCTCAAGCAATGGATGGCGAAGAACCAGAACCTCAAGGACCAGGCGCTGGTGGATGCGGTCTCCAAGCAGCCCTGGGATCCTTCCGTGCAAGCGATGGCCGCCTTCCCCGACGCGGTGAAGCGCCTGGCCGACGACATCGGGTGGACGCTCCAGCTCGGCAACGCCGTGCTCGCGCAAGAGTCCGACGTCATGAGCGCGGTGCAACGGATGCGGAAGAAGGCGGTGGACAAGGGGACTCTGAAGTCAGGCGAGGAGCAGAAGGTCGAGACGCAGACCGTCGAGAGCAAGCAGGTCATCGTCATCGAGCCGACCAACCCGCAGGTCATCTACGTGCCGGCCTACGACCCGGTCGTCATCTGGGGGCCGCCGGTCTATCCGTATCCGCCGATCTACTACCCGTATTACTACCCCGGTTACCCGTTCATCGGCTTCGGCTTCGGCTTCGCGATGGGCGCGTTCTGGGGCGGTATGTGGGGCGGCTGCCACTGGGGCGGCAGCAGCAACATCAACATCAACGTGAACAACAACTTCAACCGCGTGTCTCACCACAACGCGGGGAATCGCGGGGGCGCCGGCAATCGCGGCAGCGTCGCCAACCGCGGCGGAGTGGGAACCGGAGCGGGCGGCGGGAAGTGGTCGCACAACCCTTCGCACCGCGGCGGGACGCCCTACGGGGACCGCGCGACCGCGAACAAGTTCGGCGGACAGGCTCGCGGGCAGGGACCATCCTCCTCGAACCGCATGGCGAGCGCGCAGCAGCAGCTCGGGCGGAGCGGGGGCGCGGGTGCGTCGAACCGTGCCGGCGCGGGCGCGTCGAACCGCGCCGGAGCCGGGAACCGCGGCGGCGCCAGCGCCGGCCAGTTCAATCGCTCCGGCAGCGCCGATCGGATCGGAGGACGGGACCTCGGCGGATCTTCCGCGCGCGGGGCCGGCGGGTTGGGTGGAGGCTACTCGGGTGGATACAGCGGCAACCGCAGCCGGGCCAGCAGCTCGCGGGGTGCCTCGAGCTTCGGCTCCCGCGGCGGGGGCGGCGGGGGGAGACGGCGTTGAAGACGAAGGCGCTCGGCGCTTGCCTCCTCCTCACCGCCGCGGCTATCGCCTCGGAGCCGCAGGTGGGGCAGCGCACGTTTCCGACCCCTAAGGCGGCGGCCGACGCTCTCGTCGCGGCCGCGGAGCGCTTCGATGTCCCAGCGCTCCTGGAGATCCTCGGCCCCGGCGGCAAGGAGCTCGTCGGCAGCGACGACCCCGCCAGCGACCGGAACATGGCCGCCGAGTTCGCCAAGCAAGCCAAGGTCAAGCTCGTCGCGACGCCGGATCCCAAGAATCCGAGCCGGGCGACGATCGTCGTCGGCGATGAGGACTGGCCGCTCCCGATTCCGCTCGTCAAGGGGACGGCGGGCTGGCGGTTCGACACCGCGGCGGGAAAGAAGGAGATTCTCCTCCGCCGCATCGGACGCAACGAGCTCGACGCGATCGAGCTCTGCCACGGCTACGTGGAGGCCCAGGAGGAGTACGCGTCGGAGCCGCGCGGCCATGCGACGACGGTGCAGTACGCGCAGCGCGTCATCGGCACGGCGGACAAGCAGGACGGGCTCGCCTGGCGCGACGCCGACGGGACCTGGCGCGGGCCGGTCGGCGAGAAGATCGCGCGCGCGATCGCCGAGGGGTACGCGAGCAAGGCCGAGCCGTATCACGGCTACTACTTCAAGATCCTGAAGGCACAAGGCCCGTCGGCGCCGCTCGGGGCCCAAGACTTCGTCGTGGACGGGATGATGATCGGCGGCTTTGCCCTCGTCGCATCGCCCGCGGAGTACGAGGTCTCCGGCATCAAGTCGTTCATCGTGAGCCACGACGGCGTCGTGTACGAGAAGGACCTCGGGCCGGAGACGCTCAAGACCTTTCAGTCAATGGAGCTGTTCGACCCCGATCCGTCCTGGCACCCGGTCCCCGTCGCATCCGATTGAGTCCTGTGCGATCATGCGCGCCATGGCCGAAATCGCGCTCATCGAAGCCAACGACAAGCTGACCCACGTCGCCCTGCGCGGCCGGATCGAATCGACCGGGGCCGAGAAGCTCGAGGAAGAGCTCGCGCGACAGACGGTAGCCCGCCGCAAGCCGGCGATCGTGGACATCACCGCGATCGAGGCGCTTCCGTCGATCGGGATCGGCATGCTCATCAAGACGGCGCGCTCGATGCACGCCTACGGCCTGATCTTCGGCGTCGTCGCGACCGGCAACTGCAGGACCATCCTCGAGCGCCTCAACGTCCACACGATCTTTCCGGTCGTGTCGACGTACGAAGAGTGTTTGCAGGCCTGCATGCTCGACTGAGCGTATGATCGCGCGGCCTCACAGGAGGGAGGCGATCATGATGCGAATTCCGACGAAGGCCCGGCGAGCTCTTTTGGCGACCGTCATGCTCGGCGTGACCTCGGTCACGATCCTGGCGCTCACCGCGTCGCCCGCGCCCGCGGCACCGAGCGGGAACTGCACGTACTACAGCAACGCCAGCAAGACGACGGTGGTCGGACAGTTCGGCAAGGACTGTTGCAACAACAACGTCGCCTGGGGCGTCAGAACGCAGTGGTCCACCTGCGGCGGCTGCTTCATCTGCTTCCCGCCGCCTCGCTGATCGATCTCGAAGCCGGCGACGGGCCGTGCTCGTCGCCGGCGCCCCCCTATCTATCTAGATAGCAACGGGAGCGCGAAGCCCCCATTCCCGTTGATTCGGCTCCCGCGAATCCGTAAATCGAGTTCATGGGAACTCGACACGTCCGCCTCGCGACGCTCTCCCTCCTTCTCCTCCTTCCGGCCGCCGCGCGCGCCGACGAGGCCGCGGGCTCGATGTGGACTCTCCCCGAGGAGTCGAGCGGCACGTTCGGCCTCGACCGGGGGGAGCTCGCCCGGAGGCTCGCCGCCGCTCCGCGTGAGTTCACGGACGGCGCTCAGGATCGGGCGGTTCTCGTCGCCCTCCCGATGCCGGATGGAAAGCTCCTGACCTTCCGGGTGCAGGACTCCCCGGTGCTCCCTCCCGCTCTCGAGGCGAAGTACGGGATCAAGACGTACGCCGCGCGCGGCGTGGACGATCCGGCCACGATCGCGCGGTTCGATCTGGGACCGTTCGGGTTCCACGCGCTGGTGCTCGCGCCCTCGGGCTCGATCGAGATTCGGCCGGAGGCGGACGACCTCGACCGGTACGTCAGTGCGAAGCCTCGAGAGGCGATCACGCGCTGCATGGCCGACGACCTCGGGATGCCTCCTCCGAAGCCGGATGCGGGCCCGTCGCCGTTCGCCGACACCGAGGGGATGATTTCGAACTACTACATCGCGACGACGGCGACAGGGGAGTTCACAGCTCAG
>Ga0111538_10015549_pt1 | contig 10006 bp, 7 predicted proteins | sample SoiMethybrSBSTD1_FD_79669 | JGI IMG/M metagenome (GOLD analysis project Ga0111538, IMG submission 79669) | Bulk soil microbial communities from a Populus tree surrounding site in Tennessee, USA - Soil MetaG P. TD hybrid SBSTD1 (version 2)... | ecosystem: Environmental > Terrestrial > Soil > Tree... | reverse complement strand
TTTACCTCGCGCGGCATCGTGGCTGAAAACAACCATGTATTTTTTTCGTCAGGAGTGAACGAAAGGATTTTGTCGAGATCCTCTTTAAATCCCATGTTTAACATCTCATCGGCCTCATCCAGCACCACATATTGAATTGTGCTTAGATTGATGGCTTTACGTTCGATCAGGTCAATCAATCGACCAGGGGTAGCTACAATAATCTGAGCGCCGCGTTTTACTTTCCTGATTTGTTCACTAATGCTTGATCCCCCGTAAACTGCGACAATATTGAATGGTTTGAATTTTTCGGTAAAATTCTCAAGGTCACTGGCAATCTGTAGTCCCAACTCACGGGTAGGGGCCAATACCAATGCCTGTGTAAAGCGACTTTCGGCATCGATCAATTCCAGCAGGGGGAGCCCAAACGCGGCTGTTTTTCCTGTGCCTGTCTGTGCCAACCCTACAAAATCACGATTACCCTTTAACAGCACAGGAATTGCCTTTTCTTGTATAGGCGTGGGTGTTTCAAAGCCGATTTGCTGAACCGACTCCACCAGTCCCTTGGACAAACCCAAGGCTTCAAAAGATTTCATTAAAATTTATTAAGTAAGCGGCAAAGGTAATGGAATTATGTTGATAACGGTTGGAAGGCGGGAAATTGGAAGGTTAAGAGATTGAAGATTGTAAAATTAGAAAATTGAAAGATTTACAGCAGTGGGTTATATCCCAATCTTCAAATCTTCAAATTTTCCAATATTCAAATCTCACAATTCCCTAATTTTTCAATCTTTCAATTTTCGAATCTTCTAATCTAGCCTATATTTGCGCTCTTTGTTGGGGCATTAGCTCAGCTGGCTAGAGCGTCACGCTGGCAGTGTGAAGGTCATCGGTTCGACTCCGATATGCTCCACCTAATAAGCCGGGAATCTCCCGGCTTTTGCTTTTTATCAGAACCGGATAATGAATGTAGTACCCTTGTCAAGTTCACTTTCTGCCCTGATCGATCCTCCCAGCACCTCTACCTGGGTTTTAACCAGGAAAAGACCTACACCTTTGGCATCCTTGTGCTCGTGAAAAGTTTTGTGGAGACCGAATAATTTGCTTCCATGTTTTGCCAAATCAATACCCAAGCCGTTGTCTTGAACTCTTAATTCCAGGCCTGTTTCAATCGTTGAAGTAGTCACTTTGATCTCTGGCTTTCGTTTTGTTGACGAGTATTTTAGCGCATTGGTAAGCAGGTTTTGAAAGATACTTTCAAGATAAGCCTTCGAGTAATATATTTTGGGTGCATCGTTGAAGTCGAACGTTATTGATGCACTCCTTTGGATAAGCTCTCCTTCTAACGATTGAACGACCTTATCAAAGGTTTCTTTGAATCGGATTTCAACTCTTGGGATATCAGTATCGGTTTTTACCTTAAGAGTTTCCATCAATTCATTCATGGTTTCACCCAGATTGCTGGAAACGGTTTTTATTTTTTCAAAGATTTGTTGATAGTCTAGGAGGGTACTAGTGGAATCCAGAAGGCTGATGAGCGCCTTGATATTTCCCACAGGCGAACGCAAATTGTGTGATATTATATGTGCGAACTCGTCGAGCTGACGGTTTTGTTCCTGAAGTTTAACGGCTATTGCTTCAAGGTTTTGTTTAGACCGCAGAAGTTCGTCCTCGGATTTTTTTCGTTCGGTAATGTCGACAGCCGATGCATATATTAATTGATTCTTCACGTCAGAAGCGCAGCTCCACAGAAGCCATCGATAGGATCCGTCTTTGCACCGATACCGGTTTTCAAAATGAAGAAGGTCATTTCCGTCGGAAATAAATTTGGCAGCTTCTTTTGTGGAAGCCACATCATCGTGATGTACAAATTCTAAAAACGGCTTTGACTTTAATTCCATTTCATTCCAGCCTAGCAGTTGTTCCCATGCGGGGCTTAGCTTTTTAAAATATTCGTCAAATCCGGCGATGGCATTTAGGTTAACAGAAGTATTAAACAGGCGGTAGTTTTCCTTGGCGACTTTGAGCAGCTCTCTCTCCGCATTTTTCTGTGCCGTGATATCGATAATAAATCCTTCGATGGTTACACGTCCGTCATCTTGCACCATAGGCATCCCGTCTTCTTTTACAAATCGCCAGGTATTTGTTTTATGACGAAGTCTATATTCGATACTAAAATTTGTTTCATTTGCAATTGCTTGTTCCATTTCGATCCTAATTCTATCGCGATCATTGGGATGACACAAGTCGTTGAAGTCTATTTTTTGAGATAAAAATTCCGTGGCTGGAAAGCCTGTGAGTTCCTCAACGCGCAGGTTGACGTATATCATGGAAAAGTTCTCATCGTCGCTTCGCAGATAAATTACCCCAGGTATATTTTCCGTCAATGATCTGAACTTTTGCTCACTTTTGATCATCTTGGTTTCGGCTTCTTTTTTAGCCGTTATATCCTCGACTCGAATCGTCAGCCTTTTTGTAGGTTTCCCATTTTCATAAATCATCGCATATTTGGCGCTAAACCAACGGTCGGAACCCGGTATGATGGATTTATAATCATAGTTCTCAGGCTGATGGCTCGCCATGACCCGAATTCTGACATCATCCAGAATTTTGCCAAAGTCATCTCCAAAGACTTCGCGAAAAGTACGCCCTAATATCTTGATCCGCGGAAAAAAAAGATCGTCATCATTTTTTGCCCAGACGTTCAAAAATCGTCCGTCATCGTCGATTTCAAAAACGATATCATCCAACGAGCTTACTAGTGCATTTAAATGTGCCTCAGACTTCCTTACTTGTTGTTGTACTTTTCGTTGCTCGCTCATATCGGTTGCGATACCTGCATATCCGATGAGCTTATCATTTTCGTCCCACAATCCCGTGATCGAAAGCTGTACCGGCACCCGTGTGCCATTCTTGTGAATATAAGTCCACTCATCCCTGTCGGCACTTTTCAGGAGTTGAGCTTTAAAAGAGAGCGCTTCAAAATTGGGATCTACCTCTACGCCAAGTTCTTCCGATAACGCGCTGGCCCGTTCAATCAATTCAATCCCGTCATGCAGCATGACAAGCGTAGCTTTGCCAATTACCTCTTCGGCTGAATACCCCAAAAGATTTTCAGCAGCCCGGTTAAAACTGGTAATGATTCCTTTTGTATCGGTAGAAATAATGGAAAGTTCAGTAGCATTAATGATAGCTTCTTGCAGGCGTGCGGCTTCTGCTAACGCATGTATCGTTTCTTCCGCCCCAATTTTCTTTGATAATGGAAACTTATCCATTTGTTAATTTTCCAATGATAAATTTATAAAATTGATTTGCAAGATGGCCATTGCTTGAAAAATAATTAAACCATACTTTGCCTGTTAAAACCCCTTTGCCTGGAAGCCTCAAAGACCACCACGGCCGCAGCAGTTGAAACATTCATCGAATCTATTTTCCCCTGCATAGGAATTATTATGTTTTCGTGTGAACTATTGATCCAGGCATCTGACAGACCAACCGCTTCGGTCCCCATGATAATGGCACTGGAATTTCTATAATCAACTTCATGATAAGGCCTTGACGCTTTCAGGTATGTGCAATAGATGGAAACGCCATTCCTACGCAACCATGGGATTGTTTCTTCAGTCGGCGCTGAAGCGATCTGATTGGTGAAAACGCACCCTACACTGGAGCGAATGACGTTGGGATTATAGAAGTCGATGCGAGGATCACAAATGATAACTGCATCAATACCGGCAGCATCCGCAGTTCGTAAAACGGCACCCAGATTTCCCGGTTTTTCAACGCCCTCCAATACCAGTATCAATGGTCGCGAACTCAATTTTAGCGCTTCCAACCTATGCTGTTTTTGTTCACCCAGCGCGATAACTCCACCCGTGCTTTCACGATAAGCAATTTTGCTAAAAACATTTTGTTGAACAGGAATTAAAAGTTGTTCGTGTTTTACGATCGTTTGAAGTTGTTTTGACTCGATAATCTCCGGACAGAAAAACACACTCTCGATTTGGTACCCGCCTGCAATCGCCAACGACAGTTCCTTTGTTCCTTCAATGACAAAAAGGTTCTGCCTCGTGCGCTCCCGTGCCTTCTCCAGCGAAAGGATGTTTTTGATTTTAGGGTTCTGTGAACTGGTAATGAGGGGGTGCATCGACAAAAGTTCTAGTTTGAAGTTCCTAGTTTCTAGTTTCGGGTTTGTGGCGAAATTGCTAAATAAAGTCCAAAATGTAAGTTTCTTTTACCTTTGTAATTCATCATACTACAAATGGATGTGGCCAACTCGAAACTCGAAACGCTAAACCCGAAACTATTGCATCCTTCGTGCTGGACTGAATATGAGCTAATTGATACTGGCAATTTTGAGAAACTTGAACGATTCGGGAAGTACATTCTGATTCGACCCGAGCCCCAGGCGCTGTGGAAAAAATCCCTGAGTGAGACAGAATGGAAAAAAATGGCGCATGCAAAATTTATCCGCGAGCAAACAGACAAATTTCGATTTACGGATGATGTGAAGGGAGGATGGTCAAAAAATCCTTCCATGCCGGAAAGCTGGAATATCCAATACCAGTATAATTCTCTTCAACTGACCCTTCGCCTTGCCCTTACGGGATTTGGTCATGTTGGAATTTTTCCAGAGCAGGGTAGCAATTGGAATTTTATTTATGATACAGTCACTTCCTGGACGATAAAACAACCGCGTGTCCTGAACCTTTTTGCATATACCGGTGCCGCTTCCGTTGTGGCCCGCGCAGCAGGCGCTGAGGTTGTACATTGTGACGCCTCACGTCCAGGATTAAATTGGGCTACCCATAATATGCAACTCAATAATCTGAAAGACATTCGCTGGGTATATGAGGATGCCTATAAGTTTGTAAAGCGGGAAGTAAAAAGAGGGAATAAATATAATGGTATCATCATGGATCCTCCACCCTATGGCCGAGGTCCGGAAGGCGAAAAGTGGACCCTACAGGAACAATTGGACGAACTTATTTCTTTGAGCAGCCAGCTGCTTGAAACGCAACAAAGTTTTTTTATACTCAGCATGTATGCGATCGGGCTGTCACCCATCGTCGGACTAAATATTGCCAAAAATTATTTTAGTTTTAAAACCGCTGAATTCGGCGAATTCTTTTTAAAATCAAAACAGGAGCGAGATCTGCCAATGGGCACTTTTTTGAGATTCTGCCTATAACCTGAGCTACAATCACCTGGTAACAAGGCAGCAGGGCAAAAAGCGAAAATGTTTAAGTGTTGTCCATAAGAACAAAAGAATCTATAGGTTTTGTTGTGAAAGACAAAAGTTATAAGGAGTCTGGCCCTTATACGGGGAAAATTCATTCTGTGGTTCTCCAACATACAACTCCTGAATTTTGACGATCCTTTTGGAATCTCCCTTTGGATAGTGAAAATTCGCCACACTTATTACAACCTTTCAATCTCGCTATCCAATTGCCAATTAAAAACTCTATCTTTGCGCCTCGATTCAAAAAATAAACAAGGATTTTGAGGATTTATGGACGTTAACAAGATTAGGAACATTGCCATTATTGCCCACGTAGACCACGGAAAAACCACGTTGGTAGACAAACTACTCATGGCCGGGAAGCTATTCAAAGATCATGAGCACCCCGGAGAACTGATCATGGACAGTAATGATCTTGAACGCGAACGCGGTATTACGATTCTTGCTAAGAACGTTTCCGTAAGGTACAAGGATTATAAAATCAATGTAATTGATACACCGGGTCACAGCGATTTTGGCGGTGAAGTGGAACGCGTATTAAATATGGCCGATGGCTGTTTGTTGCTGGTGGATGCGTTCGAAGGACCTATGCCTCAAACTCGGTTTGTCTTGCAAAAAGCATTGCAATTGGGTCTGAAGCCTATTGTGGTGGTCAATAAGGTCGATAAGAAAAATTGTACTCCGGATGAAGTGCATGAACAGGTTTTTGAATTGATGTATCAATTGGACGCCACAGAAGACCAGCTGAATTTTCCTACTTTTTATGGATCCGCGAAGCAAGGTTGGATGAGCACAGACTGGAAAAACCCTACCACCGATATTACCGCCTTACTGGACGGTATCATCGAACATATACCGGCTCCGGTTACAGAAGAGGGTAACACTCAGATGTTGATCACGTCGTTGGAATATTCCTCGTACATAGGCCGCGTTGCAATTGGTCGCGTTCATCGCAGTACGATAAAAACCGGACAACAAATTGCACTTGTAAAACGGGAGACAAGAGGAATCGTAAAGACGCGTATTAAAGATCTTTATATTTTCGAAGGTTTCGAAAAACTTAAAGTAGAGGAAGTTAAAGCGGGTGAAATTTGTGCACTTGTTGGCTTGGAAGGGTTTGAAATTGGCGATACCGTAGCTGATCCGGAAAAGCCTGAGGGCATGAAAACAATTTCCATCGACGAGCCGACGATGAGCATGCTCTTTACGATTAACAACTCGCCGTTTTATGGTAAGGAAGGAAAACTGGTGACATCGCGTCACATCAAAGAACGATTGGAGAAGGAGTTGGAAAAAAATCTTGCCCTCCGTGTTGGTGATACCGGTTCAGCAGATAGCTTCATGGTATTCGGACGTGGTGTATTACACTTGTCTGTGTTGATCGAAACCATGCGTCGCGAAGGATATGAATTGCAAATTGGCCAGCCGCAGGTAATCTTTAAGGAAATTGATGGTGTTAAGAGCGAACCTATGGAAGAGCTGACCATAGACCTTCCGGAAATTGACGCAGGGAAAGCCATTGAATCCGTTTCGCAACGCAAGGGTGAAATGCTTAACATGGAACCCAAGGGCGATCGGATGATTCTGAAGTTTATGATACCATCCCGTGGCATTATTGGCTTAAGAAATTATCTGTTAAACGTCACCGCTGGTGAGGCTATTGTTACACACAGGTATAAGGAATACCAGCCCTACCGTGGTGAAATTCCAGGCCGTATTAACGGATCATTGATAGTGATGGAGCAAGGCGAGGCTATTGCTTATAGTTTGCATAACCTGCAGGACCGTGGTAAGTTTTTTATAAATGATGGAGAACAAGTTTACGAAGGTCAGGTTATCGGTGAGCATAGCCGGGGGGGAGATCTGGTAATAAATGTTACAAAGACAAAAAAGCTTACCAACATGCGAGCATCGGGTTCGGATGAGAAAATGCGCATTGCGCCTCCTCTTAAATTTTCGCTTGAAGAAGCATTGGAATATATTCAATCAGACGAATATGTTGAGGTAACTCCAAAGTCCATTCGGTTGCGGAAAATCTATCTAAACGAAAACGAGCGCAAGCGTTTTAACAGATAGTGCCATCGGTACCATGGCAAGTTAACGGCATCAGATGCAAAAGATATCTGCAATAAGAATATACACAGGACTCATTATCATTTTGGTGATGAGTCCTTTTTTTTCTTTAGCACAGCAGTCCCTAGAAATAGAAGCCGATACGCTGGTGGCAAGGCAAGATTATGCAGGTGCGTTGACTTTGTATAATAAGATTCTCGATAAATCTAAACCAAAAACGGAAGAGGAATTTCAGCTTTATTACAAGCGCGCCGTCTGTTACTACGGATTGGACAACTTCAGTGAAGCGTTAAAGGATATCAACACCGTGATCGAAAAATACCCGTCGCCACAAGCCAGGCTCTTACGAGCCTATATTAACCAGGCGCTAGAGGATTATGAAGCGCAGCTTGCTGACTTGAATGAATTAATCGCACTCAATCCCGATAATCCAGAAATGATTCAATGGCGCGCATCCGTTTTGATGGAATCGGAAAAATACAAGGAGGCGCAGCAAGATATTCGCAGGCTCCTTCAGTATTCTCCTAGTCCGCAATTAAAGTCATATTTAGGACTGACCTACTATTATCAAGAAGATCCCGACAGCGCGTTGATCATGTTTGATCAGATTATACAAGAAGACCCTAATTTCGTTCAGTCCTATGTTTATGCAGCATCGCTTTGTCTGGATCAAAGTGCATATGAGCTTGCGCTCAATTACATTGACAAAGGTTTGCAAAAAGAACCTTCCAACACCACCTTGGTGTTTTACCGAGGAATCGCCCTTGTCGAGACCGACCAGAAGATAGAGGGATGCCGTTGCCTTACCAAGGCCTTCAATGCTGGAATTGATGACGTGGGGGAATACCTGAAGGAGTACTGTTATAAATAGTTTCAGGGTCGAAGTTCGAAGTTGATCGAAGTTTTTTGAATTTCGAACACCGAATGACGAATTTCGAATGACGCTTGGCGCAGAATCTGATCGAGATTCGACATTCGATATTCCTTGTTCGATATTAAAGAGTCACCGGCTTTAGAACGTTTGACGTTCGAAATTCGAGGTTCGATGATCAGGTGCTCTGAACGTTGAAGTTCGCGCGCCCAAGCTTTCTGCTTTAAGCTGTAGGCTTTATGCTCTAAGCTGCAAGGTGTAAGCTTTCCGCTCTAAGCTTTCTGCTTTACGCTCGAACCTCTATATTAGCAGACAGTTGGCCAAACAATAAATGCTATGGAAAAAATACTCGTCCCTTGTGATTTTTCGGAGCCAGCGATCCAAGCATTTCGGTTAGCAATCGATATCGCTCACGCATCCAGCGCGGAAGTGCATGTCCTTCATGTACTAGAGTTGCCCATTATGCATGATGATGTGCTTACCCCGTTACCTTCATTCGATGAGAATTTGCTGAAAGAGCTCAGCGAACGAGCAGAAATAAAATTGCTGGAGCTCAAGAAGGAGTCGAAACAGGAACATTTATTTGTAACGACCAGAATTGAATTTGGACCGATCGTTTCGACCATAACATCTTACCAGGAATCAAATAAGATTACGTTGATTGTGATGGGAACAAAAGGGATCAGTGGGATTGAAGAGGTTCTCATCGGCTCAACGGCAGAGAAAGTTGTACGTCATGCGGGTTGCCCCGTTGTGGTTGTAAAACGACGCACTGCTTTGAGTGACCTTAAGCATATTGTTTTTCCGAACTCGTTGGAGCCAGGGCAGGAGGATTTGGTGTTGCATGTCAAAGCCCTTCAGGATGTTTTAAAAGCGACGTTGCACATGGTATGGATTGATACGTCAGACAAGTCGGCTGATCCGAATTTAATCAAACAGGAATTGGAGGATTTTGCCAAACGTTTCATGATGAAGGATTATACCGTTAACGTGTTTAAAGCAAATGATCGTGAAATTGGTATTATCAATTTCACACACTGGATCAATGCCAGCATGATTGCCATGGGCACGCATGCCAGGAAGGGACTAAGTCATTTTTTCAAGGGAAGTATCACCGAGAATGTTGTGAATCATGTCGACTGCCCGATTTGGACGTACGTCATTAAAAAGTAATCAGGTAATCGGTATTCGGTAGAGCTTGGTAGGTGGGAGTGTGGTTGGTAAGCGGTAACTTGTAGTTGATGTTAGTAGTGGTTGGTGATTCTCACTTCGTGAAAATTTGTGTCTTGGTGCCTTTGTGGTATTTGGATTTAGAATCGAGAGCGCATTATTGACAAATTCGGGTCTGTAAAATAAACTGTGTCATTAGTTTATTAAAGTCATAATTACTGATGTTGCAATGTGGGCAACTCCAAGTAGATAAACTCGAATCAAGGATAGGATTATTTTTGGAGTTGTCCATATTTCAACCTCAGAAAAATAAAGCGTTTCGCTCCCGCTTCAAATCGTTAAATTCAGTCGACCACTAAATCGGATCGCTAACTGAGATAGTGTGAGACACCAGTTTTTCAAGGGCTGAGTCCATTTCCTTCGGATATTTAGATAGGCCAGGTAAATCAATTTTAATAGAGCCATATCTGAAGGAAAGGCCAAATGAGAATCCAATTCACCTTTTAAAGCCGATTCTAGAAAACTTTTTAGCATCGGAGCAAAGGCTCCATCTTTACCGTAAAGGGATTTGCCCGAGCGGAATCGCTCCAAGGCTTTCTTCTTAATCTCTTCTAAATTAAACTGTTCTTCTTTCTTGCTCATACCGTGTCAAAGTTGGTAATTTTTTATCT
>Ga0111538_10015548_pt1 | contig 10006 bp, 13 predicted proteins | sample SoiMethybrSBSTD1_FD_79669 | JGI IMG/M metagenome (GOLD analysis project Ga0111538, IMG submission 79669) | Bulk soil microbial communities from a Populus tree surrounding site in Tennessee, USA - Soil MetaG P. TD hybrid SBSTD1 (version 2)... | ecosystem: Environmental > Terrestrial > Soil >... | reverse complement strand
TTATCAAACTCTCTTCTTATTTTATCTTCAGATGCTTTAGACCATTTTGAATTAGGCATAAACTGCAAATGATAAACAACCTCGTCAAATGTGCAATATCCCTTGTCATTCTCTCCACTTTCGTCTTTCATTGCTTTATTGATAGCTTCTTCGAATTGCTCTTGCATAGCTTCTCTCTCTAGTTTTGATTTAGGTTGACTATTGTTAAAGGGGTTTGTATCTATTTGTTGTGTCTTTGGATCCCATGCAGCAACAGACATTGATTTTTCCAAGAGTTCCATTGTATGAAATATCTCTGTTTCTGTTGGACAGGATAAACCTTTGAGTCGGGCCATATACGTCGCTATATTAATACCGTGTTCCATGAACCTGTTTGTAATCATTTTGTTAGTTTCTGTGGCTATGTCTGATCTGTTTTCCATGTAATAGTTTACCAGTGTCATAATATGTTCCTGTGGCAGTTCTGACACCTGAATATTTTCAATCACATACCTTAGGATCTTCTTTATCCATTTTGTACCGAACCGCTCAGCTGGCCTTCTTACTGTTGCTGTTAAGCCTGGCAATATCTGGAATACTTCTTCTTCTTGGTCTGATTCATCAAACCAGTTTTCGTAATATCGCTCCATGTGTCGGGGGTTGTTTTCGTTATGCATTGCCATATGTCCTGCAATTGCACGTCTTTCATCTGCTGTGAGTTTATCACGTCTTAGTAATACATATTGGATTCTACTCATCTGTTGAGCCAGATCATTGCCCATGAACTTTAGAATCTCGCCTATCGCTTGGGCTGATCCAAAGTTGCCGTCATGTGGGTTTGATAACATGATAATGGCACAGTTTGCGTCAATGTATCCAACATTGCCACCAGGAAATGCATATTTTATCTGTCCTGATTCCATGACGTCATTGAGCATCATGAACTGTTTTGCTTCACCGAATTGAATCTCATCCATAACCAGGATACTGTTATGGGCCTGTGCTAACGCACCCCTTCCAACATGACGCCTTCCTGTCTCTTCGTCTCTCTCTGAGCTGACAGTTAAGCCAGTACCAGTAGATCGACCCATCTGTGTCAGTATGGCTTTTGGATATACATATTTCATGTATTTTACTAATTTGGATTTGCCCATACCTGGATCTGTCACTATCAAAACACGGGCTGGCCTTGCTAATTTGGTTGATGCTAATGCTAAAATGATTGCTTCTTTGAAAGAATGCATGCCCCAAATGTTAGGTGCAAATGAGCGAATGAATTTGTTATAGAAGTTAGGCTTTGCCTGCTCTGATTTTATGTATTGAATGTCTTGCTCTGTTAATGGATTGTCTGTATCTGCGTCCACTTTCTTTACTCCGTAAATTTCAAAATATTTCTGATATTCAGTTTCGTGTGTCCTTGGATTTGTTATTCGTTTGTGTCGTAATATTCCAACAGGTTTAACACGGTCACTGAACTTAATCGACCAGAGCATTTCTTTTCCTTTCAGGATTGCCAACACATCAACAGGTAGAGTTGAGCCGTCGTATTGTATTTCTTGCAGTCTGACAATCTGTGAATCAACTGTGTCTTTTTCATAATCGTTTACCTGGATTATGTTTTGTTCTGTACAGCATTTCTTTTTAGGTCTGGCCATTGCCATTTCTCTTTCAAAAACCCACTCTTCTTTGCAGCTGATACATTTGAATCGGACATACTCTGCATATGGTTCGACTTTTGATATTGATACAGCTTCACATGTTTCGAGTTCTATTGCTTCTTTATCATATTCAACAAACAGGTTTCTGATTGATACTATTGGCAAACCGTCCAATATCACATTACCTTTGAGCATTGCCTTTCGCATTACTTCGAGCTTATACTCCCACTTCTCATTTAGAAAATTCTGCCAGTCGTCACCGAATGCAGGGTTCTTGGTGAATGCTTGCATTGTACCAATAGAAGGTTGTGGAAAGAACTCTAGGTATTTTCTACACATATCAATGTCGTATTGTTCTGACCGCTCGCTATTCTCTTCTTCTGAACTCGTCATTTCCTTGCAACAGCCCTATCCAATTCTTTTTTGATATCATCCCATCTATGAAGGGAATCAAGATAATCTTCAATCATTTTTTTGTTGTAATACGTCATTTTTAAAATCATGTTAACGTCTTTATCACTGAGTTGTTTTAGATTCTCTTTTGTTAATGGTTCGTTGAGTCGTGGTAAAAAGTTTAGTTCAAGATTAGGTGTTTGAAAATCGTCGATTTTTGTTGTATGTTCTTCCTTCCATAACTTGATTATTGCTATACAGGTTTTTCTTGAAGCTTGATTATCTTTCTTCCATTCTGCCAATATTTCTTCAACTTCTTTGAATTCTGCTGATATAGAAATGTCCTTATGTGTTGCCATTCCCCTTCTAGCTCTTAAACCCTGAGATACTTAAACATATTGGTATATGTTATTATGTCTTAAACGATAACTTATTATACATTACAGCCATAATAATCACCATGTCTAAACTGTTGGCAGTTAGGAAAATAAGCATAATGAAAAATCAGGACAGAGTGCCTACTTACAGAGTAGTGTTACCGCCTGAATGGATAAGAAAAAACCGACTAGAGAACGGCGGGGATGTTGTTCTTGTTGAAGAAGACGACGGTATCATGGTTAAGAAACCATAAAAGGTGACAATTTGATTGGTTAAGAAGGTTAGGATCTCTACTGCCAAATGTGATAGATGTGGTGAAATTATACAAGATCATGAAATGTTTTATTGTATAGAAATTAAATCCGAATGTCCACAGGTAGGAAGATTTTTCAATGATAATTTCTCTTGGGACGGTGCAGGTAAAACAACCATATTGGATTTATGTGACAAATGTAATAACTATTTTGAAGGTAAGTTATTACCTGAACTAACAACTAGTTATAATACAGATGATTTACCTGCAGAAGAATTTAATCCTATTGAATCTGAGAATAGAAGTAATTAGTTATATGTAGAGATACATATGTAATGTTACATATGTATGTCACATAGCCGCGTACAATGATTATGTCATGTCATATGTTATGTTATGTCTATGTTATCTTATGTTAATCCTTCTTCTTTACTCTCATTCTATCAGCATACTCTCTTACAGCCATAACAAACCCTTCTCTTCTTGGGTGAATCTTACACTTATTCAATAATCTACAAGTGCATTCTTCTTCCTTATTCATATCTATCTATTAGCCTAATAAGCTTTATTCAGGGGTATACGAACTTATGGTTAGAGTAGAGTAGCAAGTGAATCCTTCTGGTTTCCCATGTGGAGACTTATGGAAGGCAAAGATGTGGGTGCTACAGCTCATTTTTTCGTTGTCTCTTCAATATAACAGTCGAAACATAACATTCCACCTTTAGGGAAAGGTCTGAATCGACTCTGTTCGTAGGTTATCATTTTACATTTATCACATAACCAGCGAATCTCTAACATCGTTTCTTTTCGTATATCCCAATACAACATTCTTTATAATCCCAAATTATTCATTCCTTGGGTGCATGTCCTGCAAATATAGCTTCCCAATCTCTGAAATCTTTCTCTGTCATTTTTGCAGTAACTTCGTTATTGTGTCCTTTTCTATGACTATATTGCATATGTTGTTTAATAGATATCTGGTAGACATTCCTAAAATTACAAACAGGACACCTTAACATTGGTAGTTTATACCATTCCCTAAGTTTCTTATAATATTCTTCTTCTGCAATATCTTCCTTTGTTTTGATAGAGAAGTTATTATTGAGTTCGTCGTTTGGACTACTCAAGGAAAATCTCGCTCTATATCTGCAATTGTGTTTTTACAATAAGTCATCAACTGCTCTACATAGGGTTTTGCCATTGCTTTAGCTACCTGTTTCTTGTTAATGGTTTCTTCAAAATATGGTATCCAATAAATCATACCCTTTACTGTTATATCTTGGCCATCACAATCATCTCCTAATTCTATCTCTTTTTCTCTAATCATTTTCTTATCGAGTAATATTGGTATGTGTTTATTTACAAAATCTTCATATGAGACAAAACCACCTACCTTTAACCATAACTGACTGCTTTCATAAGGTTCGCCTTCTGACAATACCTTAAGTATCGCTTGACGATAGGCTTGGTCTACAACATTATTACTCATTGAGCTAACACCTTTCTTATCTCTTCTTCAGGTATCCTGTGGCCATTACCACAATGCAACTCGTCCAACAATACGGGTTCTATATTGTCTTCTTTATCAATTGCTTTCATGTCAGCAAGTGCCATAAAAATAGCCTGACAATCTGGACATTTTTCTTTTGGTTTTGAAATATTAGGATTGAGCAGGTTGTCGCCATGCTCATTATGTCCCCTAGCTCTATCTCTATTCTCATTCAATTTACTATCTCTCAGTGTTGCAAAGGTATGATGATATATTCCGTGTCGGTTCCAGCACCCTTACGGCTTATCTCTATTTTCTGGTATCCTTTCTTTAGAAAATTGAAAATATTCTCAGCCCACCTTTTAGAGAAATCAATTGTCTTTTCCTGTCCCTGTTCGTTAATCACTGTAAACCTGTACTGCACCTTTTTCTGTCCCTGAAACTCCTTTTCGACTCGCTCTATTTTACTCATGACAAAGACTAACACCTTTGTTTGTCCTGCTTCTATTTTTTCCCAAGGCTTTTCGTCAGAGTCTTCAAACCACTTTTCCACTACCTTTACTGGGTCTTGTCCTTGAGCTATGCGCTCTATTTTTTCGCCCTTATTATTTTCTGTTTGAGTTGTTTCACTCATATCATAGCTTAGAGTAAGTTTTATAAATATCTGTCGGTCAATATATCTACCTATAATATGACGTTGAAAAGTAGAGTGTCAATTGCTAAAACTGGAACGAATTCGTTGCGGAGTACAGTGCCAGAAGGCATAGTCGAGTTCCTAGAACTTACAGAGAAAGATAGAATAGAATGGCAAATGGATATCAGTAAAAATAATGAAAGAAGGGCTATAATAAAAAAAGTGATAGTAAGAAAGAATTCTCAAGGGTAGAATAGATCCATTGGTGTTTGTGGTTTTTGAACTGAAGTCCACACCAGACAATTATCTATATCATTTATTGGTACTAGCCTACTCTGTGTATGATACCAGGTATTAGGAGAAATAATCGTTTTATATTTTTCAAAATTATTTTTAAAGAATCCTTGAAGATATATTGTCCTAAATAACCAAGCATAAGCTAGTTTCATATTACTGGATTTGTCCAACTCTGTCAGAATGTATAACCAATAGAACGAACCTGAATTTAATAACGCACTTGAATAACCATTCCTTTCAATATTAGATATTTCTTCAATGACTATCTTGCCGTCAGCTCTGAAAAAACTTACTGTGTTTGGTTTGCGTGTCTTTACCTCAACTGTGCGAAAAGGATATTTCAAAGTATAATCTAATCGTTCAGGATTGGCTTTATCCATATAATAGATTACCAAGTCACCAAACGATTGTTTTTGTTGTAATTGTATTCGCACTACTCGTTGAGAATTGTTGTTGTTGTTGTAAGAAGGATCTGGATTAACTTCTGATTTATCGAGTGATTCTATCCCACATTTTACCTCTACCTTAGCAACATGTTCTTTTTCAAACAGGTATTTCTTCAAGCAATCAATAGCAAGTTTGGCAGTCTGTGAGCTTTGGGACCACTCAAGATCATTATGAAAATCCTTTATTATCGTCATTTGTTAATAACTTCATCTCCCCAAACAGTCCAGCCTTTCCTAGCAGTCCCACGGCCAAACAATTCTAGATATTTTCTTCTAGGGTGCATTCGTTCGATTATCTCATAAACTATCTGTGGTTTTACACTGTGTTTAGAAATATCTGCTTGAATAACAGAAGAGTGTCTGTCCTTTTCTTCTGGAACACCAACGCCTTTACCTTTCACACCTACCAGCAATAATTCATGCTGTCCTCGAAACCAATAACCTGTTCCTATATGGTTCTTTATCCATACGGCCTGAGTCTTGTATGTAAAACCCCAACCTTCCATAACCTCTAATGCTTCTTTGAGCTTTGGACCTGTAGCCCATAGAAACAAAACAGCATTATCAGCCGCTGGAACTTTCATGTTTGTAATAGCATCGTCTTCCATCACCCCATAATGTTCATCTGGACTTCCACGAGTGTTAATATCATATTTCCAAGGTGGATCGGCTAAGATAACATCAAACTGTCCCTGTGGTAATGGTGGACGTTCTTTCTTGTTGTCTTCTGAACGCTTGACTTGTTTGTAAACATATTCAATACTGGTCTTTCCAGTTCTAGCTTTATCTTTAACTTCTTCTGGAAGATCTGACTCGACTATCTTTTCGACTTTATATAATGAACCTTCTGATATTTTTTTGTCTTTTACCAGTTCTTTTTTAACATGTAAAGGTTTATCAATATTGATAAACCCTTTTTGCTCTCCACCCTTTCTTTCATTCTCCTTTGCTAGTTCAGCAAGTCTTGGTTTTAACTTAAGCAAGAGTTCTCCATATGCAAATTTGGTTAGGTGTCTACGTAGTAACGCACTTTTTATAACATAAATCTCTTCTGCAAGTTTATTATCAAAATGTTTGACTTCATACTTTACCTGTATGCCTAATTCAGTGCAAGCTCTAAATCTATGGTGTCCGTCTAATACAATACCGTTTTGATTTATAATTATTGGAACCTGTTGGCCGTATTGTTGTATGTCTTCTTTTAGAGTTTGATATTCATCTTCTGGCATTCTTGGAACCAAATTCAGGTATTCTTGTGAAACATTAGGTTCAGTTGCTAGCATAGTGTATTTTCCCCAATCTACTTACTGTTTAGACAAGTTGAGAGTAAAATATAAAGTTCTTGTAAGAGATTTCAGTCACTAGCTAGCTAACTATTTATGATACCATAACTATAGATTATTCCCCAGCATGGCAGCTAAAGCATTCACTATAAAACGACTTGACCAATTTCTGGAGATTGCCGAAGTAATGAACACGCCCAAATTCCTGGATACAGAAAACAAGATCGCCTTCTTTAATGCAAGATATAAAAGGATAGAGTACAAGATACAGGACTCAGAAGACGAGAAGCGTTTACTATCCAAGGGATTTATTGAAGGGATAGAGAGAGAAGTCTTTGATTCTTGGTAATGAATGTAAATATAATCTGCGATCATTGTCATATTAGAACATCAGAATATTATTATGATACTGATGATGGTGGGATATATCTCTGTGATGAATGTGTTGATATGATTTAGATCCTAGTCTTATCTCTAGGGTCATAACCCAACCTTATAGCTTTATGTGTCCTTCCAGCCATTCTTTTACTACGCATTTTATAATGACAGCATGGACATTCATTGCCACCTATACCAACTGCATATTCTTTAGCTACTCTAAGGCTACACCTGCGACAATAAAACGCATTAGTATATCGCCCTGTTTCTGAATGATCATATTGTGATATCCTATCTGGTTTCCATAACTGTTTGAAACGATCCAATTCGCATAAACTTCTGCAGTGACTGCCACCGTAGCCCCCCATTCCTACTGAATGTGGAGATATTAAGGGGTTATTTATTTTCTCTTATGTACCACACGAACCCACAGGTTGATCTGGTGGTGGGTCTTGAGAAATTGCGTCTGCGTCTATTTCACGAACTGATAGAAACTTAAAGTTCAGATTTGTAAAGTTGTCCATTCTAAACGTAGCAATCGGACCGCCCCAAATGATCTGTTGATCGTCTGAGAATCCATTACATGGTGTTCTTCCATTAATACCCCAGCCCCCAGTATCAGAACGCTCGTCGACCTTCACCCATGTATTACTATTATCATTATCAACATAGATTTCCTGTTTCACGACATTGGTGCCAGCTACGTTACGATTGTAACAGACATATTTTATTCCAATCCACCTGTTAAGAATTGAACTGTTTATTTGGTTTGAATATGCCGTATAATGATAGGCAATGTGATACTGCTCCTTTGCAAAACGAGTAGCGCCACTGGTTGCCATGAAACCCTTCATTGAACTTCCTTCACAATTAGGCTGAGGGTCGACGTGACGGCCCCCGCGTGCAAACAATACAATCTCGCCAGCACCTGCACCAGCTTCTGTAATAGGGTTAAAGTATGCAGTCATTTCGACATTGCGCCAGTCGCTAGGGTCTTGCATATAACCCCGTTGTGCACAGGTTCCATGATTCTGTGCGTTTGTTGCTGTAACACCGCTATTGTAACCGTTAGGTTGATACACATTCAAAAGATACTGTGATATGATACTATTCTGTATCTTGTAGGTGCCGTCTGCATTCTTTGACACGGTTACATTTGCGTTAAAGCGAGAATCAGATGTAGGAGTAGAAGCAATATACCATTCGTTACCGCCACCACCAGTTTTTGACGCGTATACTTTTCTAACTCCAAAACTATCAAACGCAGAAGCGGGGTCTGTTGAAGGTGGCGGAGCTGGATCACCTGACGCTGGCCTTGCTGAGTCTATCTCTCTAACAGTCATTTGCATGAACCTGAAACGTATGCCGTCTGTTCTAATACACGTTTCATTGCGGTTAAAGTTGGCAGAGCCACTTGTTGTATTGCCACCTGGTCCTGTCAGTATCTGGCACCTTGTATTGGTACAGCCGTCGCAATCTGCGTCGTATGCGCTTTGAGAAGTGCACCAGCCGCCCCTATCGATATACGTCGTTAGCAGTTTCCAATTATTGTTTATGACAAGATTGCCGTTGTTATCCTGGACGTCGATATCAGCCCACAGCTCCTGCTTGGTGTATGTGTTACCGCTTTCAACAATATTATACACGATATGTTTTAGTCCAATCCATTTATTGTAAAAGTCTGTACCAGTATGGGGCACCGTGTTTGTAGTGACAACACCTTGATTACTCGGTGAAGTGGTATAAGCGGAATGGCAGATTTCTTTGGCAAAACCAGCTGATAGCCAGCCGTTTGTTTGCCTGCGCCACAACCTGCCAATCAATGCTGCACCCTGACAATGATCACCTGAGCTGGAATGGTGGCCTGTCCTTGTCTTGAGCTGGAATAGATAGGTGCCATCAACAAATTCATCTTCTGCTTTCACGTAGACGGTTTCTTCACAGTTGAGCCATTTTGCTGCTATACGTTGAGCAGTGGTAGAATAAGCAGGACTCCACATTTCGTCTCTTACCTGATAATCGGGTGACGACCCCTGACCAGAATAAGAGCCATCTGCATTTCTTGTCAAACTGGGTTCATTCTGTAACCGTTCAGAACCCGTTGGGTTGGATAGATCAATATAGAATTCTTCTCCACCTGCTTTAGTGTGATATATCTTCTTGATACCAAAACTATCGGTGGTTGCACCTATTGACTAGCCTGCGCCTATAGCGTCAAGCTGTGTCATAAAATCAGCAAAATAAGAAGGTAAAGTGTCAAATGGATTGATACCACTATCAGAAGTCATAAACATCCAGCCACTATAGGCGGCCATTTGTTGCATCCAGGGAATATTTATTGAAGCAATACCATACGGGATTACTGCAATATTGTTATCAGGTAATGAGTCATACTGCTGGTAATTTGCAGGCAGTGGGACTCCTGCACCTTCGTATACAACGATAGTATCGGCACAAGTTGAATTAAGAAATGAAGTCGGAACAGTAGTGCCAGCACTCCCAGCAGTAGTAAGAAAACCCTTTGTAATTCTGGCATATGTATGCAAGTTGGAATAGTATGTCTGCTTGGCTGTCTGGTTTGACATTGCAGCAAAAAAGATACCATGTACGCGTCTTGTTGTTGAAGTAGTACCCGCGTTGTAAAAATTCCACCAGTTGTCTATTTCAGTCTGGATATTGGCTTCAGACTCTTCTCCAAAGTTTGTATAGACATAACCCAACACGATAATACCTGCATTTTTCAAAGAGTCCATTAACGTTGTATAAGCAGATTGGGTAGAATCACCAACCCCACTACCTGTCGGGTTCAGGACAACAG
>Ga0111538_10015547_pt1 | contig 10007 bp, 7 predicted proteins | sample SoiMethybrSBSTD1_FD_79669 | JGI IMG/M metagenome (GOLD analysis project Ga0111538, IMG submission 79669) | Bulk soil microbial communities from a Populus tree surrounding site in Tennessee, USA - Soil MetaG P. TD hybrid SBSTD1 (version 2)... | ecosystem: Environmental > Terrestrial > Soil > Tree... | reverse complement strand
TCCTCAGCCAGCGGCGTGACGTGTCCGAGCTGGTCCTCCCAGCACAGCACGGCCATGCTGCCGATGTGTCGCGCGCGGGAGAGGCGCTCCATCGTCCACGCGAGCACAGGCTCCTCACGGAAGCAGCGCGTCGCGCTGTTGCGGCCCGCGCGCTCGTGCAGCATCGAGAGGACGGCTGTCACGTGCCGCATCAGGCCGCCTCCCGCTTGAGGTGCCGGGCGAAGTGCTGAACGTTCTCGATCGCGTTGGTCATCAGGTTCTGAAACTCCTGCGCGGCCTCGAGCACGCTGCGGACGTTGTCGATGTCGCGCTGGACCTGCCGGCGCTGGCGCTCGACGCCGTCCACCTTCGCGGCCGCGATCGCGCGGTCGGCCTTGAAGCGCGCCAGCTCCGTCTTCTGCGTGAGCTGCGTGATCAGGTTGTAGCACGGGCCGAGCTTGTCGATCCGGCCGCGCAGCGCGTCGATCTTCGCGATCGCGTGGTTCACGCGCGCCTGGTCGGTGACGTGGTCGCGGACCTCCTCGAGCAGCGGCAGCGTCTCGCGGCTGATCTGCTCGATCTCGCGCGATTCGCCGAGTCGATTGCGGAGTGATGCGACGCACTCGTCAAGCCGCTCCCAGCGCAGCCCCGCGTGCGCGGGCGGCTCACTGCCCACATGTTGCGTGCAGAACCGCGCCAGCGCGTCGCTCAGATTCATCGGCGTCGTGCCGCGCTTCAGCACGCCGCCCTCGGTCGCGTCGATCAGGCGCGCCTTCGAATCCGCGAAGTCGCGCTCGAAATGCTGGAGGTACGTGAACAAACGCTCCTCCGTGTACATCGGGCGGCCTTGCTGGTCGGGCACCTTGCGCAGGATGCTGCGGTCGCGGACGATCTGCTCCCACTGCTTCATCTCGACGGTACAAAATCGCCCCAATTCCGGCCGCCACACGTCGTCGTAGCTCGTTCCCGGCGCGTAGCACAGGCCGTCGCTGAAGCCCAGGTCCTGGCCGACGAAAATGATCGGGTCGCAGCCGAGGTGTTCGGCGAGGTAGTACGCGAGGTGCGCGACGGTCGCGCCGCTGGGCAGCCGCGCCTTGTCCAGCTTCATCTCGCTCAGCAGCGTCTCGGCGAACTCGTTCCCGAGGATCGACAACGGCCCCGGGTTCATCTCGAAGATCGCGGGGGTGGCTTTCGGTTCCGCAACGAGCTCGGTCTTCAGCGTGGGCGGGAGCTTCTCAAAGAAGCGCGTGCAGATGTCGTGGTAGTCCAGCGACGTAACGAAGTGCGGCTCGACGCCGATCTCCACCAGCGGCTGGAGCGTCGTCTGCACGGCGATGATGACGGCGCGTCCCTGCGCGTCCCGCAGCAGGTGCTTGTTCTTCCGCAGCGACGGCCCGGCCGACACGATGATGGCGGGCTTCTTTGCGTAAGCCTTGTGAAGGCGCGACAGGCTCGGCGTGGCGACGTACCACGGCAGGTTGGCGGCCACGTTCTCGGCCGTGCGCCGGCTGTTGACGACCAGCGTGCTGACCGTCGTGCGCGCGTACGCCTCGAATTCCGAAACCCAGGCCTCGAACTGCGCGTGAAACTCGGGGTGAAGCTGCGGGCTCGGCGGATGGACGGCCCGCTCGACGCCGAGCGTCACCAGGGGCTGGTGCGGCGTGAGGCGCGTGAACAGGTCGGCCTTGTCAGCGTGCCAGAACCACATGACGCGGCCGCTCTTGATCAGTTTCGAATAGTCGCGCGATTCGAACGCGGCTCGGAACATCAGCAGGTCCGGCTCGAAGACGCAGAGGATGGCTTCCTCGCCGCAGCGGTCGAAGAGCTGCTCGACGTGATAGCCCAGGCCGAGGCCGTGGACGCAGAGCACGCTGGCTTGTTCGAGTGCCAGCGTTTCGACGAGCTGCTTGGCCTCGTCGACGGGTCGGTAACGGCTGTGCAGTTGGATTTCTCGACCGGAGGTTGTCGTAATCGTGAGCGTCGGTTCGCCGGACTTGGAGGGCGCGGTCCGGTACGCGGCGGCGTCGTCCGTCTCCTCAATGGCGGCCGCGAGCTTCGGGTCCACGGCCCAGAGCGCGGCCAGGTTCGCGAGGTACGGCGCGTCGTCCGGGAGAATGAAGCGCGCTGATGAATCGTTCGTATCAGGCATGTGTGAAGCGCGCGCGCGTGCCGCACATTCATCCCCTCTCCCGGTACTCCGGGAGAGGGTTAGGGTGAGGGTTCTTCGCCGAATGCAAGTCACTCACATTCGATGAAGAACCCTCACCCCGACCCTCTCCCATCAGAATGGGAGAGGGGGCAGACGGACCAGGCGCGGTATCTTCCGCCTTATCGGACCTGGGCCGGTGAAAGGTTGAGCGCAAATGGTCAGCGACTGGCTGTTCGACCCGCCGTGGTGGCTGCTGGCGGTGCTCGCGGGCGTCGGCGCGGTGATCTTCGTCGCCGGCAACCGCCGTCAGGAGCGGCCGGTGATGCGGATGGGGTTGATCCTCTTGCTCGCGGGCGTGGCGCTGGGCCTGGTGAGCTACTTCGTGGCGACGGACAAGGAGAAAGCCGTCGCGCGGACGCGCGCGATCGTGCGGGCCGTCGATCAGCGCGACTGGAACGCGCTGCGCAGCCTGCTCGACCCGAACACCACCCTGCTCTTCTACAACAACCGCGACGACATCATCAAGGGCGGCCAGCAGACGGCCGAGCGCATCGGGCTGAGGGACGTGCGCCTGCTCTCCGTCGTGCCCACCCAGACGCAGACGCTGATCAACGTAGACGTCAAGGCCCTTTCGGAACAGGACCTGGTGCCGGTGGCGACGACCAGTTGGCGGTTCAACTACCAGAACCTCGGTACCGGCTGGCAGCTCACGAGCGTCGAGCCGCTGCCAGACGGGCCCATCAACCCGGCCGTCATCCAAAACCAGCTCTCGCGGCCGTAGCGATCACGTGGCATGGCCGTCCCGGCCATGCGCAATCGCGGAACGACTCTTTGGATCAAATGGAAGTGCTGCTGGCCGCAGCAGGGCGCATGGGCGAGACGCCCATGCCACGTTCTCAGTCACGCCCGTACAGGTAAATCAGGACGTCATCAAACCGATCCGCCCAGGCGGCCTCGTTGTGCGTGGCGCCTTCGATTTTGCGCCAGGTGAAGTCCTGCCCGGGTTTCAAGCCCGCTCGCTCGAGCGATCGGGCGAAGTCGGTGCAGTCGTTGATCCGCATCTGCGAGACCATCACGTTTTCCTCGTCCTCCTTCGTCCCCATGTCGAACCATATCCGCGTGCCGCGGGCCCACGCCGCGTCCTTCTGTGCCTCGGCGAGGAACTGTCCGAGGTTCCACCACAAGGATGGTGAGACCGCGGCGCAGCGGCCGAAGACGTCGGGGTGCTGCTTCACGATGTACAGCGAAATCAACCCGCCCAGCGACGAGCCGCCGATGCCGGTGCTGGCCTGGTCGGGCTTGGTTCGATACGTCTTATCGATGAACGGCTTCACTTCGTCGACGACGAACTTGGCATAGAGCGCGCCGCGCCCGCCCTCGCCGCGCGACGAGACGGGCGTGTACTCGTCCACGCGGTCGCCGCCGGCGTTCTCGATCCCGACGATGATCAGCGGACGGATCTTGCCTTCCTTGATGAGCCGTTCGGCCGTTTCGTCTACATGCCACTCACCGGCGAAGCTCGTCGCATCGTCAAAGAGGTTCTGGCCGTCCTGCATGTAGAGGACGGGGTAGCGCTGCGACTTGTCCTTCTCGTAATCCGGCGGCAGGTACACCAGCAGCCGGCGATTGTTGCCCAGGTGCTGCGATTTGAAATCCTCGTGCACGCGCACGTCGCCGGTGACGGTGGACTTGCGCACGGCCACGGCGCCGCTCGTCGTCGGGACCTCCGTGCGCCACCCGGCAACCTGCACGCGCTGGACCGTGTCGGCGTCGAGCGCCAGCGTGCGGTTGTGCAATTCCGCGCCGCCGGGGCCCTTCTCCACCGTATCCCACGACCCGCGCGTGACCTTGTACTCGAGCGTGCGACCGCGCGGGAGCCGGAGCTGCGCGTGATACTCGCCGGTGTCGAGGCGGTTCAGCGCCACGCCGTCCGCCTTCCAGCCGCCGATCTCGCTGAGGTTGCCCGCGAGGTAAATCGTCGCGTCCGGCGCGGTGTCGGCGGGCACGGTCACGTAGAAATCCACTTTCACAACCTCTTTTTCGGCGGCGAGACACGAACCAATTGCGGCGATGCCGCAAAGCTGGGTCATGACGACAAGCGTCGACCGCGTCACCCGTTGGATGAGGGGCATGACCGCGACGTTACCCGAGCCGCGTTGAGGCGGTCAACGAAACCGTCGCGGGATGGGGTGCGCAACCCTATCATTCGCACCCGACTTCCATGCAGACGACGCTCAAACCTACGCTCAACTACGAACCTGTGCGCACCGGGCCCGCGCGGGACGAAACGCGCGCGGGCTTGCTCTACGGCCTGGGCGCCTACCTCTCCTGGGGCGTCGTCGCGATGTACTTCAAGCTGGTGGCGCACGTGCCGGCATTGACGGTGCTGGCAAACCGGATCGTCTGGTCGGCGCTGTTCCTCGCGATCGTTACCGCCGTCCGCGGGAGCACGCGCGAGCTGCGCGAGCCGCTGCGCCGCCACGACGTGCTGTGGGCGCTGGCCGGCAGCACGGTCCTCATCGCCGTCAACTGGTTCACGTTCATCTACGCGATCGAGCACAGCGCGCTGCTCCATGCCAGCCTCGGCTATTTCATCAACCCGCTGGTCAGCGTGTTGCTCGGGTTCGTCTTCCTGCGCGAGCGGCTGCGGCCGTGGCAGATCGTCGGGGTCATCCTGGCGGCGGCCGGCGTCGCGATCCTGACGGCGCGGCAGGGAACCGTGCCCTGGATCGCGCTGGTCCTCGCGGTCTCGTTCGGCTTTTACGGGCTGCTGCGCAAGGTCATGCACATCGGCGCGCTGGCCGGGCTTACGGTCGAGACGTGGCTGCTGTTCGTCCCGTCGCTCGTGGTCGTCGTCGTGTACGCGGCGCGGGACCCGGCGCGGTTCGTCGGGCTCGGCGTTCGCACGCACCTGCTCCTCGCGCTCTCGGGCGTGATCACCGCCGTCCCGCTGCTGATGTTTGCGGCGGCGGCGCGCCGGCTGCGCCTCTCCACCATGGGCTTCATGCAGTACATCGCGCCGACCTGCCAGTTCCTGCTGGCCGTGTTCCTGTACGACGAGCCGTTCACGCGCGCGCACATGCTGACGTTCGGGCTGATCTGGGCGGCACTGCTGGTGTACACGCTCGAGTCGTACGTCGATTACCGCCGCCGCGCCGCGCCCGCAGTGGCGGCGCCGACGGTTGAACCGGAGATCTAGTCACGCGGAAATCCGCTTCAGCACCGCGTGCACGAATCCGCCAGCCTGACGATTAGCCACGAGCGGCATGGCCGGCGGGCGCTGGAATGCGAGCGATTTCGGGGGCTTGCAGCGGCTCGAGCGCTGGCGGGTGACGACGGTCGCGCGCGGGTGCGGCAGCGGCCGCCGCGACGTCTCGATCAGTTCGTGGGGCGTGATGTTCTCCACCCGCGCACGCTTCTGCTCCAGCACCTTCGAGAGGTCCTGCGCCTCGTGCGGATCGGTCGGCCGGTGCTCGATGTACTGGTCGGTGTGGAACACGACGCGCGCGTCACCCAGGTAGAAGGTCTCGCCGTCGCGCAGCGCGTAGCGCTTCACGCGTGCCGCGTCCAGCCACGTGCCGTTCGTGCTGTCCAGGTCGCTCAGTTCCCACCGCCCGTCAACGCGCGCGAGCCGGCAGTGCTGGCGCGAGACGTTTGGATCATCGATGCAGACGTCGTTGTCCGAAGACCGACCGAAGTGGTTCGATTCGCCAAGCGGGTGGCGCCGCGGCTCGGCGGCGCCAGGGTTGAACACTGCGACGTAGGCCATGCGCAAGCGTACACGGCCTGTGGCAGGGAGACTGTCCTGTCCGGGTTATCCATCACACTGGGAGCGTCCCACGAGAGCCGGCTGCGACGTGAGCAAGGTCTGTGACGGGCGATAACCTGTCCCGCCTCCGCGGCATGACAAACGCTCAGGCGTGCATCATACTGCCGTCCGCTCGCCCGTTTGCACCGGAGAACCGCATGCCCGAGCCGCTGAAATTGTTGTACGACGCCGAGGCGCCGCTCGAACCACTGATCGGCAGGACGGTGGTTGTGATCGGCTACGGCTCGCAGGGCCACGCGCACGCGCTGAACCTCCGCGACAGCGGCGTGCGCGTGATCGTCTCCAACCGCAAGGACAGCCCCAATGGCCAGCTCGCGACCAACCACGGGTTTGAGGTGATTTGCAAGGGCGACGCCGTGCCGCTGGCAGACCTGGTCATCATGGCCACGCCCGACGAGGTGCAGCCGGACGTGTACGCGAAGCACGTCGCTCCGCACCTCAAGAGCGGCAGCGCGGTGGGGTTCATTCACGGGTTCAACATTCATTACAAGACGATTGAGCCCGCGCCCGGGGTGGACGTGATCATGGTCTCGCCCAAGGGCGCCGGACCGTTCGTGCGCTTGCAGTACGAGCGCGGCGGCGGCGCGCCCTGCCTCGTGGCCGTGCATCAGGATGCTACCGGGCGCGCGCGGCCGATCGCCTTGGCGTGGGCGCGCGGCATTGGCGGCGGGCGCGGGGGGATCATCGAGACGACCTTCAAAAACGAGACGGAAACCGACCTGTTTGGCGAGCAGGTCGTGCTGTGCGGCGGTTTGACCGCGCTGATCAAGGCCGCGTTCGACACGCTGGTTCAGGCTGGGTATCCGCCGGAGATCGCGTATTTCGAATGCGTGCACGAGGTGAAATTGCTCGCAGATTTGCTGCACGAGGGCGGGCTGACGTGGATGCACCACAAGATCAGCAACACGGCCGAGTACGGCGAATACACGCGCGGGCCGCGCGTGATCGACGAGCACAGCCGCGCGGAGATGCGCAAGATCCTGACGGAAATCCAATCCGGGCAGTTCGCGCGCGAGTTCCGGGCGGAACATGCCGGTGGGATGAAGACGCTGCTGGAGCGGCGCCGCGCCGATGAGAAGCTTCTGGTGGAATCTGTCGGCCGACGACTTCGCTCCGCGATGCCGTGGCTGGGGCCGAAGGTGCCGTCCGCCGCGCCTCCGGCCCCCTCTCCCGGTACTCCGGGAGAGGGATAGGGTGAGGGTTCTTCATTGGATGCCAGTTGCGCCCATTCCTTGAAGAACCCTCACCCCGACCCTCTCCCGGAATACCGGGAGAGGGAGAATGCGCGCACCGCTCGTCATATCATTACGCGCGACGTGTCCGACCTCGCGAAGACAATGCCGCCACAGCAGTTGGCCGACCTGATCGGCCGCTGCATGCTGCGCGACCGCCACGTGCTGCGCGCCCGCCTGCGCGGGGTCGAGCACGGGATCAATTCCAGGCGGAACATGGACGAGGCGCTGGCGGCCGTCGGGCGCGACGTCGAGCGTTCGTTCAAGCGCCGAGAGGAGCGGCAGCGCAACCTGCCCCGTCCGACGTATCCCCAGGCGCTTCCGGTCGTCGAGAAAAAGGACGAGATCGCCAGGGTCATCGCGGAGAATCAGGTCGTCGTGCTGTGCGGCGAGACGGGGTCGGGCAAGACCACGCAGCTCCCAAAGATCTGCCTGGAGCTTGGCCGTGGCGTGGCGGGAATGATCGGTCACACGCAGCCGCGGCGCATCGCGGCGCGCAGCGTCGCGGCACGTCTCGCTCAGGAGCTCGAATCACCACTGGGGCAGACGGTCGGCTACAAGGTCCGCTTCAGCGACAAGCTCTCCGAGAACACGTACGTGAAGCTGATGACCGACGGCATCCTGCTCGCCGAGACGCAGGGCGACCGCTTTCTCGAGGCCTACGACACGATCATCATCGACGAGGCCCACGAGCGCTCGCTGAACATCGACTTTCTCCTCGGCTACCTCAAGCAGCTCCTCCCGAAGCGCCCGGACCTCAAGCTGATCATCACGTCGGCCACGATCGATCCCGAGCGCTTCAGCAAGCACTTCAACAACGCCCCGATCGTGATGGTCTCCGGGCGCACGTACCCGGTCGAGATGCGTTACCGCCCCATCGTGGCGGAAGAGGAGGACGAGGAAGACCCAAGCGTTCTGGAAGCGATCCTCGCCGCGGTTGACGAGGTGTGGCGCGAGGGAAGAGGTGACGTGCTCCTTTTCCTCTCCGGCGAGCGCGAGATTCGCGAGACGGCGGAGGCGCTGCGCAAGCATCATCCACCGGGCGTGGAGGTGATGCCGCTGTACGCGCGACTGTCGGCCGAGGAGCAGATGCGCGTCTTCGCGGCGCACGAGCGCCCGCGCATCGTGCTGGCGACGAACGTGGCCGAGACGTCGCTCACCGTGCCCGGGATCAAATACGTGATCGACCCGGGCTACGCGCGGATCAGCCGCTACGCGACGCGCACGAAGGTGCAGCGTTTACCCATCGAGCGCATAAGTCGCGCCAGCGCCAATCAACGCGCCGGCCGCTGCGGGCGGGTCAGCGAAGGCGTCTGCGTCCGCCTCTACTCCGAAGAGGATTTCATCGCCCGGCCGGAATTCACCGAGCCGGAGATCCTGCGGACGAACCTGGCGAGCGTGATCCTCCAGATGAAGTTCCTGCGGCTGGGCGAGATCCAGGATTTCCCCTTCGTCGAGCCGCCGGACTACCGCGCGATTAAGGACGGCTATCAGACCCTGCACGAGCTGGGCGCGATCGACGAGAACAACGAGCTGACGCCGCTGGGGGCGCAGCTCGCGCGGCTGCCGATCGACCCCCGCATCGGGCGAATGATCCTGGCCGCGCGCGACGAGAATTGCCTCGACGAGGTGCTGATCATCGCCGCCGCCCTCTCGGTCCAGGACCCGCGCGAGCGGCCGATGGACAAGCAGGAGCTGGCCGACGCGGCGCACGCGAAGTTCCGCGACGAGCGCAGCGACTTCGTCGAGTTCCTGAACCTCTGGCACTGGTACCACGAGCAGGCCAAGCATTTGTCCGGCAGCAAGCTGAGGAGACTGTGCCGCGACAACTTCCTCTCGTGGGTGCGCCTGCGCGAGTGGCACGACATTCACGGGCAGCTCCACGGGTTGGTCGCGGAGCTGCCGCGCATGAACGGCGGCCCGGGCTACCAGCCGGTGATCCACAACGCTGTGGGTCCACGTCGCCGCGGCAGAGGACGCAGACGACGTGCGCACACGGGCTAGTACCCCGTGCCACGATGATGGAACAGACCTCGTTCAAACAACGCCTCGACCCCGCGAAGTACGACGCGGTCCACCGCGCCCTGCTCACGGGCCTGCTCAGCAACGTCGGCTACAGGAGCGACGCGGGCCACGAGTACACCGGCGCGCGCGGGACGAAGTTCTTCATCTTCCCCGGCTCGGCCCTGTTCAAGTCCAAGCCGCAGTGGGTGATGTCGGCCGAGCTGGTCGAGACGACGCGTCTGTACGCGCGCACGGTCGCGAGCATCCGCGTCGAGTGGGTCGAGCGCATCGCGGAACACCTGGTTAAGCGCACGTACTCCGAACCGCACTGGAACCCGCAGACGGGTCACGTCGTCGCCTACGAGAAGGTCACGCTGTACGGCATGACGATCGTCCCCAAGCGCACCGTTCACTTCGGCCCGATCGACCCCAGGCTCGCGCGCGAGATCTTCATCAAGGGCGCGCTCGTCGAGGGCGATTCGAACATCACCGCGCCGTTCCTCCGCCAGAACCAGCGCCTCGTCGATGAGATCACGACGCTCGAAGCCAAGACGCGCCAGCGCGGGCTGCTCGTCACCGAGGACGTGCGCTTCGACTTCTACGACGCGCGCATCCCGGCCGGCATCCACAACGTCCCCGCGTTCGAGAAGTGGCGACGGCAAGCGGAGCAGCAGAACCCCAAGCTCCTAAACATGACGCGCCGCGACCTGCTCGCGGGCGCGGCCGACTCTACGGCGGACCTGTTTCCCGACTCGATGCAGGTCCATGGACCGCGCCTGGCGCTCGAGTACCACTTCGAGCCCGGTCATCCCGC
>Ga0111538_10015546_pt1 | contig 10007 bp, 11 predicted proteins | sample SoiMethybrSBSTD1_FD_79669 | JGI IMG/M metagenome (GOLD analysis project Ga0111538, IMG submission 79669) | Bulk soil microbial communities from a Populus tree surrounding site in Tennessee, USA - Soil MetaG P. TD hybrid SBSTD1 (version 2)... | ecosystem: Environmental > Terrestrial > Soil >... | reverse complement strand
GTTCTGGAACGTGATCGAGGCGAGCGTCTGGTTCTCGGGCTGGATCGGCTGGTGCTCCTTCGCCTCCAGCGCCTGATGCAAGCCTTCCGAATAGCGGCGTCCCGGCATCATGCGGCCGGTGAACTCGTCGATGATGACAACCTCGCCGTTGCGCACGATGTAGTCTTTGTCGCGCTGGAACAGCTTGTGGGCGCGCAGCGCCTGGTTGATGTGGTGCACCACCGAGACGTTCTCGACGTCGTAGAGCGAATTCGACTTCAGCAGCTTGGCGTCGCGCAGCCGCTGCTCCATCTTCTCCATGCCGACCTCAGTCAGCGACACCGCGCGCTGCTTCTCGTCGACCTCGTAGTCGGTCTTGTCGAGCTGCGGGAGGTAGGCGTCGATGGTGTTGTAGAATTCCGAGCGGTCGTCGAGCGGGCCGGAGATGATCAGGGGTGTGCGCGCCTCATCGATCAGGATCGAGTCGACCTCGTCGACGATCGCGAAGATGTGCCCGCGCTGGACCATGTCCTCCATTCGGTACTTCATGTTGTCGCGCAGGTAGTCGAAGCCGAGCTCGTTGTTGGTGCCGTAGGTGACGTCGCAGTCGTACTGCTTCTTGCGCTCCTCGTCGTCGAGGCCGTGCACGATGACGCCGACCGTGAGGCCGAGGAATTTGTAGATCTGGCCCATCCACTCGGCGTCGCGCTTGGCGAGGTAGTCGTTGACGGTGACGACGTGGACGCCGCGGCCCGCCAGCGCGTTGAGATAGACCGGCAAGGTCGCGACCAGCGTTTTGCCTTCGCCGGTCTTCATCTCGGAGATGCGGCCCTCGTGCAGGATCATGCCGCCGATCATTTGCACGTCGAAGTGCCGCTGGCCGATGGTGCGCTTGGCGGCCTCGCGCACGGTGGCGAACGCCTCGACCATCACATCATCGAGCGACTTGCCGTCGGCGACTTCCTTCTTGAGGCGCTCGGTGCGGGCGCGCAGCGCGTCGTCCGTGAGCTTCACAAGCTCCGGCTCCAGCGCGTTGATCTCGTCGACCCGCGGCTGATATTTGCGGACGCGCCGATCGTTGGAGGAGCCGAACAATTTGCGGGCGACGGCACCAAGCATTGATTAGATCCTTCTCGGGCCGCTGCAATCAGGCGGGGCGCGCAACGCCACGCGCGCGGGCAAACAAGCGGCTCATTTCGGACATGGGCGGAGACAGGACTTCCACGGCGAATGGCGACCTCTGGCAGACATAGGAGGGGGTCGGCGGCTTGTCAATTGTGCCGCTATTTCATGGATTTGGCTGCTGAAATGTCGGCGTGCCGGTCACAGGTTCGTTAGCGTTTTTGGGCATATCGGTCATTGCCAATCATCCCCAAACGCGCGACAAGTCGCCGCCCTCCGCCGCGGCGGACCATTGCCCCCACAAGGATCAGTGCCATGACCTTGCGCCTTCAGCCTTCGGCTGTGTTGTTCGGTGTCGCGATGCTGCTGGCCTCGCCGATTGCACCCGCGACCGCCCAGGGCGATCCGGTGGTTGCCAAGGTCAACGGCGTCGAGATCCGGCAGAGCGACCTCGCGCTGGCCGAGGAGGATCTCGGCCAGACCCTGCCGCCCCAGGCGCAAGGCGAGGCCAAGCGCGAATACCTGATCGGCTATCTCGCCGACGTCATCCTGGTCGCCAAGGCGGCCGAGGCCAAGAAGATCCAGGACCAGGCCGATTTCAAGTCGCGCGCCGCCTATCTGCGCAACAAGCTCCTGATGGAGATGCAGTTGCAGGCCGAGGCCAAGGCCGCAGTCACCGAGCAGGCGCTCAAGACGGTCTACGAAGAGGCCATCAAGCAGATGGCCAACGACTTCGAGGTGCGGGCGCGCCACATCCTGGTGCCGACCGAGAACGAGGCCAAGGCGATTTTGGCCGAGCTCAACAAGGGCACCGATTTCGCCGAGCTCGCGCGCCAGAAATCCAAGGACCCGGCGGCCGCTTCGCAAGGCGGCGATCTCGGCTACTTCACCAAGGATCAGATGGTGCCGGAATTCGCCGAGGTCGCCTTCAAGCTCGAGAAGGGCCAGCTCTCCGAGCCGGTGAAGACCCAATTCGGCTGGCACATCATCAAGGTCGAGGATAAACGCAAGAAGCCGGCGCCGGACTTCGCCCAGGTCAAGGAGCAGGTCGAAACCTATGTGATGCGCAAGGCGCAGGCCGAGTTCATCACCAAGCTGCGGCAGGCCGCCAAGATCGAGCGGCTGGACAAGAAATAATCCGAGCCATCGATGAATATCGTGATCGCATAGCCGTCCGCAGGGCGGCGTCGCTTCGCTCGCCTATGGCCTTGTCCCGGCGATTTCGTTTAGGTACCCACGCCTAGGCCCCGAAGTGCTCTTGGCGATGGTGGTGTGCTGATGGCTGCCGCGGTTTCTCCTCTCGCTCCGACCTCCATTCCGGCCATGCCGGCGATCGCCGGCGTGAAGCTCGCGACGGCGGCCGCCGGCATCCGCTACGCCAACCGCACCGACGTGCTGCTCGCACTGCTCGATCCGGGCGCCGTGGCGGCCGGCGTATTCACCCGTTCGAAATGCCCATCGGCGCCGGTGGAATGGTGCCGCGACAAGCTTGCGGGCGCGGTGCCGCGCGCGCTGGTGGTCAATTCCGGCAATGCCAACGCGTTCACCGGCAGGACCGGCCGCGAGGCTTGCGCGTTCACCGCGAAGATCGCGTCGCGCGCGATCGGCTGCAAGCCGGCTAACGTGTTCCTGGCCTCGACTGGCGTGATCGGCGAGCCGCTGAAGGCGCAGGCCTTCGAGGGTGTGATGGACGCATTGGTGGACCACGCGCGGCCGGAGCCGTGGCTCGAGGCCGCCAAGGCGATCATGACCACCGACACCTTCCCCAAGGTCGCGACCGCGACCGCCAGGCTCGGCAATGCGACCGTCACCATCAACGGCATCGCCAAGGGCGCCGGTATGATCGCGCCCGACATGGCGACCATGCTGTCGTTCGTGTTCACCGATGCGCCGGTGTCGGCGCAGGTGCTGCAGGCTCTGCTCAAGGACGGCGTCGCCGACACCTTCAATGCGGTGACGATCGACGGCGACACGTCGACCTCCGACACCCTGATGGCGTTCGCGACCGGCGCGGCCGCGGCGCAAGGTGCGCCCAAGATTGCCAGACCCGCCGACCCGCGGCTGCGCGAGTTCCGGACCGCCTTCAACGCGGTGCTCGGCAATCTCGCCGAGCAGGTGGCGCGCGATGGCGAGGGCGCGCGCAAATTGGTCGAGATCAATGTCGAGGGCGCGGTGTCCAAGGCGTCGGCGCGCCGGATCGCGATGTCGATCGCCAACTCGCCGCTGGTGAAGACCGCGCTGGCCGGGGAGGACGCCAACTGGGGCCGGGTCGTGATGGCGGTCGGCAAGGCCGGCGAACCGGCCGATCGCGACCGGCTGTCGATCTCGTTCAACGGCATCCGAGTCGCCTACAAGGGCGCGCGCGATCCGGGCTACGACGAGGCCAGGGTTTCCGAGCTCATGAAGGCGCAGAAAATCTCGATCAAAGTTGAGCTTGGGCTCGGTCGCGGCAGCGACCGGGTGCTGACCTGCGATCTGACCAAGGAGTACGTCGCCATCAATGGCGACTATCGCTCGTAATCGAAGGTTCCGGGTAATGCGGCATTAACCTCAGGCCCGAGGTCACGATTTCACTCCATCACATTGAACCAGCCTTAACCGAGAAATTCCTATGTTCGAGACCAGGTCGTGAGCGTCAAAGTCGTCCTGGTTGCCGCTTGCGCCCTCATCGATGCCGACGGCCGCGTGCTGTTAGCGGAGCGTCCCGCCGGAAAGTCGATGGCAGGTTTGTGGGAATTCCCCGGCGGCAAGGTCGAGACCGGCGAACGGCCCGAGACCACGCTGATCCGGGAGCTCAAGGAGGAACTTGGTATTATCGTAGAGGAGCCGTGTCTGGCGCCCCTGACTTTCGCAAGCCATAGCTATCCGGACTTCCACCTGCTGATGCCGCTTTACGTGTGCCGGCGGTGGAACGGGATGGTGACCGCAAGAGAAGGCCAGAAACTTGTGTGGGTCCGACCGAACCGGCTCCGGGACTACAAGATGCCGCCGGCCGATGAACCGCTGGTGGCGCATTTGATGACGCTGCTGTTGTGATCTGTTGTGAAGGGCGACAGGTGTGCACATGACCGAGATCGGAACCATCATCGTGGCAGCCGGCCGCAAGGCCCGCGAGTTCGCCGCCGACCAGAGCGGCGCGACCGCGATCGAATACGGGATCATCGCGGCCGGTGTCGGAGCATTCATCGCCTCCACGATCTGGTCGATGGGCTCGACGTTGAAGACCACATTCTACGACAAGCTGGCAGCGCTCTTTCCATAGGGCGGCTATCGCTCGACCTTCTCGCCCGTTGAAATTTCCGTGGCGCCCAAAGCATCGGCGAGCCGCGTCTTGGCCGATCCCGGCTTGAGCGGCTGCTGCTGACTCGGGTCCGGCGCCCAGCCCGACAGCCAGACGATTTCGAAGGTCGCCGGAATTCTCCCATCCGGTCCCGCGAAACGCTCCGCATAGACTTCCAGCATCCGCCGCAGCGTCGCGCGACGTAGCGGCTGGCGCCGCCGCTCGACCAGCGCATTGGTCGCGCCCATCCGGCGCAGGTCATGCATCAAAGCGAGCGGCGTGGCGTAGCGCACCGTGAGGCGGTCGACGTCGGTGACCGGCAGCGCGAAGCCGGCGCGCTGCAGCAGGGCGCCGAGACCGCGCAGATCGGCGAACGGCGCGACCCGCGGCGAGACGCCGCCTTCGATCTCCGCTTCCGCCGCCGCAAAGGCTTCACGCAACTCGCTCAGGCTTTCGCCGCCGACCAACGCCGCCAGGAACAGGCCGTCGGGCCTGAGCGCCCGCCGGACCTGCACCAGCACGCCTGGCAGATCGTTGGCGAACTGCAGCGCCAATCCCGATACCACCAGATCGAGCGAGCTTTCGCGCAATGGCAACGCCTCGTCGTCGGACGCGATCGCGACCATGCCGCCGACCTTGCTGGTCAGCGCACGACGTAGCGCATCGTTCGGCGTACCGAGATCGGCCGCGTGTTCGAAGCGGCGCAGCACCGCCCCGAGCCGCTCGGCCATCTCGTCCGCGACCCGATCGATCAGGAACGTCGCCGGCCCGAGCGCCAAAGCCCGCGCGCGGCGGGCGCGGAGGAGCGCGCGGTCGAAGATGATCGGTGTCTCGGCCATGTTGAGCATCGGCTTCGGCAGCGATAGCGTAGCGTCATGTCGGATGCGGCGACAGAACCCGCAATGCCCCGATGGGGGCGGATTGCAGCACCCTTGCGCGCCGCGCTCGGGCTTGCCCGCGACATTGCGCTGCCCCCACTGTGTCCGTCGTGTCGCGAACTGGTCGGCGAGGACGGGCTGTGCGCGCCGTGCTGGTCCAAGCTTACGCTGATTGCGCCGCCCTATTGCGAGCGGCTCGGCATCCCGTTCGCCTACGACCCGGGACCCGGCGTCCTGTCGATGCAGGCGATCGCCGACCCGCCGGCCTATCACCGTGCCCGCGCCGCGGTCCGCTACGACGAAATCGCGCGCACGCTGGTGCACGCCCTCAAATACGGCGACCGGCTCGATCTTGCACCGATCATGGGACGCTGGATGGCGCGGGCCGGCCGCGAACTGCTGCGCGACGCCGATGCGCTGGTGCCGGTGCCGCTGCATTGGCGGCGGCTCTGGGCGCGGCGCTATAACCAGTCGGCGCTGCTCGCCAAGGTGATTGGCGCGGAGTGCGGCGTGCCGGTCGCCGACACCGCGCTCAAACGCATCAAGGCCACCGCGCAACAGGTCGGCCTTACCCAGACCCAGCGCGCCGAGAATGTGCAGGGTGCGTTCCAGGTGCCGCCCGAAGGGGAGGGCGCGGCCGTCGGCAAGCGGCTGGTTCTGATCGACGACGTGCTGACCTCGGGGGCCACCTCCGACGCCTGTGCCCGGGCGTTGCTGCGTGGCGGCGCCGCGAGTGTCGATGTGGTGGTGTTTGCCCGGGTTGTGGACGCGATACGTGCACCCATATAAAAAGGCGGCTCAGGCGCGGCGGGTGGATCGCATCAACGTCATGGCTCCAGTCGAAATCTACACCACACCTTATTGTCCCTTTTGCCTGGACGCGAAGGCGCTCCTGAAAAAGAAGAACGTCGCTTTCACCGAAATCGACGTCAGCCGGGACCGTGGGCTGCGGATCAAGATGATGCAACGCGCCAATGGCCGGATCACCGTGCCTCAGATCTTCATCGGCACCACTCATGTCGGCGGCTGCGACGAACTCTACGCGCTGGAGGACGCCGGTAAGCTCGATCCGTTGCTAAATGTGCCGGCCTCCACGGGAGCCGCGCCGTGACCGGCTCGACCGGCAAAAGCTCGACCTTCCGCGTCGGCCTCGTTCAGATGCGCGCCGCCCGGTCACCGCAAGCCAATGTCGACGCCGCTGCCAAACTGATCGGCGAGGCCAAGACCACGGGCGCCGACTACGTGCAGACGCCGGAAATGACCAATATCATGGAGGTCGGCCGGGAGAAGCTGTTCGGCACGATCGTCGCCGAAGAGCTCGACACCTCGCTCGCCACCTTCCGCGAACTGGCGCGCAAGCTCTCGATCTATCTGCACATCGGCTCGCTCGCCGTGAAAGTGTCGCCCGACAAGGCCGCGAACCGTGCCTTTCTGATCGATCCGCAGGGCGAGATCGCGGCACGCTACGACAAGATCCACATGTTCGACGTCGACCTGGCGAACGGCGAGAGCTATCGCGAATCGCGCAGCTACCGCCCGGGCGAGATCGCCGTGATCGCCGATCTGCCCTGGGGCCGGCTCGGCGTGACGGTGTGCTACGACCTTCGCTTCCCGGCGCTGTACCGCGCGCTGGCCGAGGCCGGCAGCTCGTTCCTGGCAATTCCCTCGGCCTTCACCAGGCAGACCGGCGAGGCGCATTGGCACGTGCTTAATCGCGCGCGCGCAGTCGAGAACGGCTGCTACGTGTTCGCCGCCGCCCAGGGCGGCAAGCACGAGAACGGCCGCGAGACCTACGGTCATTCGCTGGTGGTCGATCCATGGGGCCGCGTCGTCGCCGAAGGCGGCACAGAGCCGGGCGTGGTGATCGCCGACATCGATCCGGCCGAGGTGGCGGCGGCGCGCTCGCGCATTCCCTCGCTGCAGCATGGCCGCCGCTTCGAGGTGGTCGAACCGCTGGCCGAGCCGACCCATCTGCGCTCGATCGGGAGGCCGGCATGATCCGCTACTCCCTCATTTGCGAGCGCCGGCATGAATTCGAAATCTGGTTCCGCAATTCGGCCGACTACGACAAGCAGGCGAAGCGCGGCCTGGTCGCCTGCCCGTCCTGCGGTTCGGCCAAGGTCGAGAAGGCGCTGATGGCGCCGCGGCTCGGCGCCGGCACTCGCAAGGGCCGCCGGCCCGCAGTTCCCGACATCGCTCCGCCGGAAGCCCCCGCCAAGCCCGAAGCCGCGACGCCGGTCGCCATGGTGTCGCCGCAGGAGCGCGAGTTCCGCGCCAAGCTCAAGGAACTGCGCGACCACCTCACCAAGAACGCCGACAATGTCGGCGCCAAATTCCCCGAAGAGGCGCGCAAGATGCACTATGGCGAGATCGAGCACCGCTCGATCTATGGCGAGGCCTCGCCGCAGGAGGCGAAGGAGCTGCACGAGGAGGGAATCGAATTCCATCCTCTGCCGGTGCTGCCGGACGATCGGAACTGAATTACTGCACCCAGATCAATAGCGCGACCCCGGCAACGATCAACGCCATGCCGATCGCCTCGCGCTGCGTGGTCTTCTGCTTGAAGACGAAATAAGAGATTCCCTGGGCGAACAGCACCTCGACCAACGCGAGCGTGCGCACATTGGCGACGCTGGTAATCGTAAACGCGAGAAACCAGAACTGCGACGCGGTGGCGCCCATGAAGCCCGCGAACAACGACGGCCGCCAGGCCCGCGCGATGGCGGTAAGGACGGCGCGGTCGCGCAGCGCCAGATAGAGCGTCAGGACAGCGGCCTGCAGGATCAGGCTGACGGCCAACGTGAAGGTCGCGGCCATCAGAAACCCTGGCAAGCCGAGCGATAGCGTGGCGCCGCGGTAGCCAACCGCAGAGAGAGCGAACATCGCCGCCGAGAACAGGCCGAGGACGATCGGCCGGTAGCCGCCCTCCATCGCGCCCTTGCCTTTGAGCGACATCGCGATCACGCCGCCGGTCGCCACCAAGATGGCGACCACCATGCCAAGCGTCAGTGAGTCACCGAGGAAGATCAGGCCAAAGGCCGCTGCCTGGATCGCCTCGGTCTTGATATAGGCGATGGTGACCACGAACGAACGATCGTTCATGGTCGCCAGCATCAGCGCGGTGGCGAGGATCTGCGCGCCGGCCCCGAGCACCGCCCAGGGCCAGAAGATCAGCGGCGGCGTGGGCAGCGCCAAGCCGGTCGTCATCACCACGCCAGCCAAAAATACGATCGCGAACGGAAACCCGAACAGGAAGCGGACATGGGTGGCGCCGACCGTGCCGAGCGCAGCGGTCAGTTCGCGCTGCATGGCGTTGCGCGCGGTCTGCCCGGCGGCGGCCAGCAGCGTGAATACAATCCAAAGCCAGCCCGCAGCCATTGGCGCTTCCACAATGTCATGCCCGGGCTTGTCCCGGGCATCCATGACTTGCTTTCTTACAAAGACGTGGCTGGGCGGGACAATAGCTGTGAGGCGTTTGCCGACCACGCTGGAGGCGATCCATGAGCACCATCCAAAGCATCGGCTTCATCGGCCTCGGCAATATGGGCGTGCCGATGGCAGCCAATCTGGTGCGGGCCAGCCATGCAGTGACGGCTTATGACATCGCACCCGAGCGCGCCCAGCGCTTTGCCGATCAGCATCAGGCGCGCGCCACCGAAAGCCTGGCCGAACTCGGCCAGGCGGCCGATCTGATCATCACCATGCTGCCGTCGGGCCACGAGGTGCGGCATGCGCTGCTGGAGGCGCAAGACGGCGCGCTGGTGGCGAGCCTGCGTCCCGGCTGCTTGGTGGTCGATATGAGCTCGGCCGACCCGGTCGGCACGCGCCGCCTCGGCGAGGCGCTGGCCGCCCGGGGCATCGCGTTGGTGGATGCACCGGTGTCCGGCGGGGTGGTGCGCGCCAAGGACGCCACTCTCGCCATCATGATCGGCGGCGACGCGCCGGCGGTGGCGGCCGTGAAGCCCGCGCTCGCCCGGATGGGCGACAAGCTGTTCGAGGTCGGCTCGCTCGGTTGCGGTCACGCCATGAAGGCGCTCAACAACTTTCTCGCCGGGACGTCGTTCGCGGCCGCGAGCGAGGCGGTCCGCGTGGGTAAGACCTTCGGACTCGATCCGGCTGTCATGATCGATGTGATCAACGTTTCGACCGGCCGCAGCTTTGCAACCGATGTGGTGATGAAGCAGCACGTCCTGACCGGCAGCTACGCCACCGGCTTCGCGCTTGGACTTTTGGCCAAGGACGTGCGGATTGCAGCCGACCTCGCCGCACAGGTCGGGGCCAAGGCGCCGATCGGCGCGCTGGTCTGTGACCTGTTCGCCGCGGCGCGCGATGCGATCGGCGGCGATGCCGACCACAGCCGGGCGGAGCAATTCTGGAACCGGACAGGCGGCTAGCCGCGTTCCGCCAGCAGCATGTAGTTGACGTCGGTGTCGCTCGACAATTGCCAGCGATCGGCGAACAGATTGTAGATCACGCCCTGCTCGCCGATCACCTGCAGGCCGCCCTGCTCCATCGCGATCTCGAGCTCGTTCGGCGTGACGAACTTGTCCCAGCGGTGCGAACCGACCGGCAGCCAGCGCAGGATGTATTCGGCGCCGACGATCGCCAGCGCGAAGCTTTTCAAGGTGCGGTTGATGGTCGCCGCGATCATCAGCCCGCCGGGCTTCACCATCGCGGCGCAACGGCCGACGAATAGCGTCACGTCGGCGACGTGCTCGACCACCTCCATTGCCAGCACCAGGTCGAAC
>Ga0111538_10015545_pt1 | contig 10007 bp, 11 predicted proteins | sample SoiMethybrSBSTD1_FD_79669 | JGI IMG/M metagenome (GOLD analysis project Ga0111538, IMG submission 79669) | Bulk soil microbial communities from a Populus tree surrounding site in Tennessee, USA - Soil MetaG P. TD hybrid SBSTD1 (version 2)... | ecosystem: Environmental > Terrestrial > Soil >... | reverse complement strand
GGCGGCGCTCGGCGGCGAGCCGCTCCTCCTCGGCAGCCTTCGCCTTCCGCGCGGCCTCTTCCCGGGCGAGCTGCTCGGCGCGCTCACGCTCGGCCTTCTCGCGCGCGGCGCGCTCCTCGGCCTCCCTGCGGGCCTTGGCCTGGCGTTCTTTTTCCGCGGCCAAGGCGCGACGCTCGCGCGCGCTGAGCTCACGGCACAGCAGGTTGCCACGGCCGTCGGTCTCGACCTGTTTCGAGCAGTCCTGCTCGTTTACCTTGCGCTTCGGATCCATCGGCGGCGGCACAGGGGCAGCATCCTGCGCTCTGCTGCTGCCGGCCGCGAGCACGAGGACGAAGCCGAGGACGACGGTCATGTTCTTGTTCATGGCTCTCCCTTCAGGTTCCGTAGGCGCGCAGCGCCAGAACTCTTTGAATTGGGGAAAGATACGCGCGGCGCGCCCGGCGCGCTGCGACACAATGCTCAGATCAGCAGCGACGCCTCAGGGGTTCGCCTGCGTGGCGCGGCCCGGAAAGTGAAGCAACGTGCATTTGTCACGCGGTGATCGGAAAGTCAAAATCGGGGTCAGAGCCCGATTTCTTTCCATCGCCGGTCGAAACGCCAAGGCGGTTTTATTGACTGCCCTGGGGATTCAGCACCAGCTTCTGCACGCGCCAGTTGAGCAGCTCCGCGACATAGAGCACATTCTCGGAGGGGCACGCGATCTCGTGCACCCACCCGAATTGCTTGAGCTGCTTCCCCGATTCGCCGAGATAGCCGAGGACTTTTCCGTCGAGGGATAGCTTGTAGATGCGGCCCGGGAAGGCGTCCGAAGCGTAGAGCACCTGGTTCGGGCCCGGCGTGATGCAGACGGTCCAGGGGGAGCCGGGCATCATGGTCTTCGCTCCGCCCGAGGCCTCGATCTTCGCCAGGTTGGGCACGTTGCCGATCGCCGGGCGCGCGCCCTGGTCGTAGGGCACGTCGATCGTGAACATGCGCAGGAACTTGCCATCGCCGTCGAACACCTGGATCCGCCGGTTGCCGCGATCGGCGACGTAGACATTGCCTTTCGCATCGGCGGCGATCGAGTGCGGCGTGTTGAACTCGCCTTCCTTGGTGCCGCGATCGCCCCATGACTTGAGCCAGGCCCCGTCCTTTCCGACCTTGGCGACGCGCGAGTTGATGTAGCCGTCGCTGATGTACGCGCTGCCATCGGGTCCGAACGCGACGTCCGTGACCTGGCGGAAGCGCCCGTCCTCGGCAGGCAGCGGCGGGCTCGGGTGCTTGAGCGGAGCGGTGTCCTCGTCGGAGGCTTCCTGCTTGCGCCCGAAGACCATCACGACGCGACCCTGGGGATTGAACTTGATCACCATGTCCGAGCCCTTGTCCGTGGCCCAGATGTTCTGCTGCGGATCGACGCGCACGGTGTGGCCGAAGGACCAGGCGTAAAGATTCTTGCCGATCTCGCGCACGAACTTTCCCTGCGGGTCGAATTCGAGCAGCTGCGAGGCCGCCGCGGCGTAGGCGGGGCCGCTGGTGTTGCCGCGCGAAAGTACGAACACGTGGCCCTTGGCGTTGACCGCAACGCCGGTCACTTCGCCAAGGTAGACGTCCTTCGGCAGCTGGAGCGGCGCCGAGGCCGTGAAAGGGATCGCCGGCACGCCTTGCGCAAGCGCGGCCGTGCAAGCAAGCATCGAAACAGTGAACCACAAGACTTTCATTGAGATCTCCCAGTTTTCTCTCTGCGCTGGCTTGCCGACATGCGTCAGACTCCAAATTATTCAACTACGGCAGAAACCGAGTATCTACCGCATCTTCGATTTTCATCGATACGCTCGCAGGGACCGAACCGGAGTCCCTGGTGAACTTCCAGTTGCCTTCTACCGCCGCAACGAGATCGTTGCCACTTCCTCGCCCGCTCGTCGTCAGAAGCGAATTAAGCTCCGCTACTGCTCGGTCCGCCAGCGGCTTGCTGGCGCCCGTACGCTTGACGTAGATCTGGCTTGCGCTCTCCGGGTTCCCCTGCAAGTAGCGCACGCTTTCCAGAGTTCCGTTGACGAAAGCGCGAACCGTGGCTGGATGGTCGCGAATAAGATCATCGGTAGCCCATACGACCACGGCGGTATAGGGCTTCGGGTACAGCTCTGCAAGCCGGACGGCGATCTTCAGCTCCCCGGATGCAACCAGGCCCAGCGCCGCCCCTTCGGCAGAATAGAACGCGTCGATCTTGCGCGCCTTGAGCGCTGCGACGTTATTGGCAAGGTTCCCGAGCGCAACCGGCTCGGCTCGGATGCCGAGCTTCTCGTTGATATAAAGCACTGTCTTGTACGAGGTATGGGACGGCGACAGAATGCCGATCTTCTTGCGATCGAGATCACGTCCCTGGCTGATCGCCGCGTCGGGCGCGGCAAAAATTTTGGCGATGGTCTCGCCAAAGTGCGCAGCGACCACCTTGACCGGAACACCCTGCGACCGTGCAATCAACACTTCGGCTGTGTTGACCCAGCCGATCTTCACGCCCGTTGAAACTTGCTCCTTGAGCTGCGCGGCCGAACCCGCGGCAGGTACGAATTCCGGATTCAGGCCGTTCTTCGACCAGATACCTTGAACCTTCCCTGCATCGGTGAGTAGAAAGAACCATTCGAAGTTCTTGTTTTCGCCGCTGACCTTTAGGGGTGTCGCGGTTTGCTGCGCGAATGCCAAGCTCGCGAAGCACGTGAGAGCCATCGATACCAATCTCAGGCATGAGTTCACAGGAATCCCCTTTTGCAATTCGGCCGCAACTTGGGCGTCGGGTCGAACAACGCGGTACCGTTTCGAGCTAGGTGCGCGCCTGGACGCGCTTGCCATTAAGCACGGTCGCAACCGGGAACAAGCGCTGCTTGCCCGTTCGCGTCCCTTTGTAGTTATCGACGAACTCGAACGACCCCTCGCGCAGCTCGAGGATCGCCACGTCCGCCGGGGCGCCGATGTTGAGCGTTCCGCGGTCCTCGAATGCCGGAAACACGCGCGCAGCGCTCGTCGTGGCGCGATTTGCGGCGCCTGCCGCGCCACGGCGGCAACCGCATCGATGTTGTCGGCGCCGCCGGAGCCGGCGTCCACCCAGCCGGTTACGCCGTCCTGCAGGCAAAGGGGCGGGCCCTCCTTGGAGCGCCCGGCGTGCGTGTGGATGTCGATCAGCCCCGGTGCGACGATCTTGCCGCGCGCGTCGATCGTCTCGCCGGCGTCGCCCTCGATGGCCGGCCCGATCGCGGCAATGCGGCCGCCGCTGACCGCAAGATCGCCGACCAGGTCGAGGCCGACCGACGGATCGATGATGCGTCCTTTGCGGATGAGCAAGTCATACGGCTTCGCCGCGAATACCGTCGGAATCCGCGCCAGCAGCGCAGCACCTGCGATCGCGGCTGCAAACCGGCGTCGACTGACCATGGTCCTACCTCCCCCTCGATGAGACGGTTAAGCTTGCGCGAAGTATTTGCCGGGGAACATCGCGCGCTTGGCCTCGTCGTCCAGCTCGGTCTTGAAGGCGTGACGGTCCTTGAGGGCAATCGCCTTCTGCGCTGCCGGGCGGGCGCTGATCTCGTCGACCAGGCGCTTCACATTGCCGAGCTTCGCGGCGTGCTCGCCCAGGATATTCGGCACCAGCCGCGCCCAGCCCCACAGCGCCATGTCGACGACGGTGTAAGTGTCGTCGACCATGTACCTGTTCTTCGCCAGGCGCGCGTCGACGATGCCCCAGTGGCGCAGAGCTTCGAACTCGTAGCGGCCGAGCGCATAGGCGAGCTTCTCCGGCGCGTAACTTTTGAAGTGCACGTACTGCCCGGTGAACGGCCCGATGCCCGAGGCGACGAACATCAGCCACGACAGCATTTCCCCGCGGCTTGCCGCGTGCTTCGGCAGGAACTTGCCCGTCTTCTCGGCGAGATAGAGCACGATGGCGTTGCTGTCGAACATCGTCACCTCGCCGTCCACGATGGAGGGCACCTTGGCGTTGGGGTTGATCGCCAGGTAGCCGGGCTTGTGCTGCTCGCCCTTGCGCGTCTCCACGGGGATCGGCTCGTAGGCGAGCCCCATCTCCTCCAGGCAGAGGGCCACCTTCATCGGGTTGGGCGCGGTGCTGTAGTAGAACTTGATCATCGAGGTCTCCGGCGGAGGTCCGAGGGGTTCGCAATCCTACACGCCCCCGCGGCGTGCGGTGCTACAGCGGACGTCCCAGGCGCTTCTCGACCTCCCGGCGCTCCCAGGCCGGGCCGAACACCCAGTCGCGCCGGAACACGCGCATCGCGTGCAGCAGCACGGCGAGGCCCCAGCCACCGATCGTCCACAGCGACCACAGATAGCGCGGCGAAAAGATCAGGTTGGCGGCGAGCAGCGCGGAGCAAATCACGAGGTACTGGAAGAAGTGCAGGTAGAAAAACCGCAGTCTGCGCACGTGGGCGAAGGCTTCGTTTTCCTGCTTTTCCTGCGGGCTGGCGGTAGCGGCATCCATGGCGGTCTCCGGATTGAGGGTTGAGAAGTCGACCTCGAACACCGCCGCGATGGACTTCAACGTCTCCACGCTGGCCGGGTGGCCGGCCTCGACGCGCTGGATGGTGCGCGTGCTGAGCCCGCTGGCCTCGGCCAGCTGCTGCTGAGACCAGCCGCGCTTCAGTCGTAGTTTCTGGATCAGCATGTCGCCCCTCGCTGCGGTATGGCCGTGATTTCATCCGCCCGCGCGGATAGATACCACGACACAGGCACGACAGCGCCATGACAGCGATCCGACAGCCGGAAAATCGGGGTCAGACCCCGAATTCCAAACTCGGGGTCCCTAGTTCTTCGGGGGCCAGTTCTCCGGCGGATACGGGACGTGCATGGTCATCACGACGATCGGCTTGCCGCCGGAGGGGATGACCTGGTGCGGGGTGTTCGCAGGCACCAGGAGCGTGTCGCCAACCACGACCTTGTGCGAGTCGCCGTCGGCGATCTTCGCGCCGCTGAGGTTGTTCGCGTTGACCCGCTTCTCATCCACGAGCTTGCCGCCGGTCACGATATCGCCGGCGCCTTGAAGAACGACGAAAAGCTCGGCGTCCTTTTCGTGAACCGCCGCGGGCGCCGTGCCGGGACGGTACTCGAGCTGCGCACGATACGGCGCCAATTGCAGGATGGGCTCGGGGACCAGGGGCGCGTCCCCCTTTCTGTCGGCCTTTGCCTTGGCGACGAGAGCCATGATGTCCTTGTGACTCATGAATTGCGTCTTGTCGGCGTCCGCTGCCTGGGAAGCGACGGGAACCGCCAGCGCAAGAAAACTCCACGCCAGAATTCGACTGTGCATCAGCGTCTCCTCTCTCCGAGTTGGCTTGCCGAAACTTTTGCTCGCCGGACTCTACATCAATATGGAGCCGAGATGATCCCGGTCGAATGGCGAACGAGCGGCACGCCCGCCTTCGCGTCTTCCGGCCTCGGAGACCCCTTGGGAAACCTCGTCACGACTTCGACGAGCTCGCCGGTGCCGGCAAATCTCAAGCCAAGGCTGCCCACCCACACATAACCGCCGGTCTGGAAAGCCTGCTTCTCTGGAGGCAGCGTCGCAGCAGAGGCCGCGGCAACGATCCGCGCCCGATCGGCTTTTTGAGCCAACACGGGGATTAGCGCGAAAACTTGCGTCAAGGCTTCTCTCTGCTCGGCGACCTGCAGTCCTGCACCGATACGCTCGTCGACTATCCGGTACAGCCAGAACGAATTGGAGACAAGCAGGAGCACCACCAAGGCGGTAATCGCTAGCGTAGAGCGTTTCATTCGCTCCCTTTCATCTGTTGGCCGGAAGCCAATGATGCGGGGCGGCGCCCGAAGAGGTTATCCCTCCTACGCCATGAGTTTCACTTCAGGCGCCAATCCGCTGGCGCGGTGAGCCACGCGCTTATGCGGACTTTGCCGTAGAACGCCGCTTGTCCATCTCGTCGCGGGCGGATTTGCACAGCAGGTCGGCAACAAACGAGCCTGCCGACTCGCCTCCCGCGGTGAATTCGCTCGTGTGGTTGACCCTGGTGTCGTCGCCGGTGCCGATGGTGACGAGCTGCCCGGAGCCCTTGGCGCAATCGCCAAGCGTGACGTACTTGCGCTCATAGGTGACGTTGCCGTCAGGGTGGCGGACCTGGAACAGGGCCAGGACGATGGGCTCGCCGTCATCCCGGTTCGTGACGCGCAGCGACCCCGCCCTGACATGGACCGCGAACCCGGTGTCGGTGCCGCCGAGGCTCACCCAATCGTCCGAGTGCGCGTTGGCGGCCCCGAGCGCGAGCGCGGCGGCGAGCAGAATGGATTTCGTCTTCATGCTTCGGTTCCTCATGGAACCTCGATCGTTTCTCTTCTCGAGTTACGGTTTGCGATCGAGGCATGGTGCCGAGTGGCACCCAAGCGACGTTATTCTTTATGCGCCAATGGGTTTCCCTCAGGTGCCAGTTGGACGTAAAAAATCGGGGTCAGAGCCCTAGACCTAGCATCGCCTGCGGCTTTTCAGATTCGGGGCTCTGACCCCAGGCGTCGAAATGCCCCCAGTGCACGAGCTCCATGCGGCCGTCGGCGTGCTCGACGGCGGCGGTGCAGCTGTCGACCCAGTCGCCGCAGTTGATGTAGGTCACGCCTTCCGACTCGCGCAGGGCGGCGGCGTGGATGTGGCCGCAGATGACGCCGTCGGCGCCGCGCGTCCTGGCGTGGCGCAGCAGCGATTCCTCGAAATCCCAGATGAAGCTCACCGCGCCTTTCACCTTGCGCTTGGCGTAGCCGGCGAGCGACCAGTAGCCGGCGATGCCGAGCGTGCGGCGCAGCCAGGAGAGCCAGCCGTTCAGGTGCACGAGCACCGAGTAGGCCGAGTCGCCGAGCAGCGCGAGCCACTTGTGGTAGCGCGTGACCTGGTCGAACTCGTCGCCGTGGACGACGAGGTAGCGCCGGCCGTCGGCCGCGGCGTGCATCACGTCGCGCTCGACGCGGATGTTGCCGAAGGAGGTGCCGAGGTGCTCGCGCGCCGCCTCGTCGTGATTGCCGGGGATGAACACCACCTCGACGTCGTGGCGGGCGCGCTTGAGGATCTTCTGCACCACGGTGTTCTGCGCTTCCGACCAGTACACGCCGCGGCTCTTCATCGCCCAGAAGTCGATGATGTCGCCGACCAGGAAGAGGTGTTGCGAGTCGTATTCCCGCAGGAACGCCAGCAGCCGCTCGGCCTGGCAGGCGCGCGTGCCGAGGTGGATGTCGGAGAGGAAGATCGAGCGGACGAGCCGCGCCATATGGCGGGCGAGCCTAGACACCGCATGTGACGGGGTGGTGACGGCTTGCAGAATGCACGGAAGACCAAAATCGGGGTCGGAAGACCAAAATCGGGGTCAGACCCCTAAATCGTAGGGACGCCTTAGGCGTTTCAGATCCGGGGTTCAGAGTTTCCCTACAGAAAGTTCCTCCCGCCGCTGACAGACTGCCAGGCGTCCCGAGGTTGGCGCGCGAGGATTGGCGCCTGGCGCCAGTGGTCAAGTCCGCTTTTCCCGATCGGTCGATAGTAGGCCTGTACATGAACTACACGCTATTTCGTCTCAGCGACAGCGCGCCCGTCGAGGCTTTGACGGCGCACGTCCTCGCCCGCGCCTATGAAGCGGCCTGGCGTGCGCTGTACCGGTGCGATCCGGTCGGCCGGCACGTCATCGAAGCGCTGGGGCTCGCGATCGATTTTTTCCCTCGCGGTTACCACTGACCTCGGCCCCCATTGAAAGGACGCAGGACATGAGCTTGGCGACGTCAAGAGAGGAACCCCTCTTGGAGGCCCGCCATTTCAAGGGCGGCGCAACGAGGCTCGACGAGAGCGGATTGCATTTCGATGAGCTCCTGGGGCACGACGATCGCTATATCTGGACCGCGGGCACGAAGGTCAGCCATGAGCACCTGCGCTTCGAGGATCGGCACGCGAGGGTCACGCTGAATCCGGGCTCGATCACCCCGTCGGCGCTGTTCCGCACGATGGCCGAGGCGCACGAGCGCACGCGCGAGACCGCGCCGGCCCATGCCATCGAGCAGCAAGATTACGATCGGGCGTGGAAGGTCGCGCGCAATGGCGAGTACATCCACGAGGGGCAGGACCTCATCGCGGTCGTCTTGGCTGCCGATGACACCCCGGCGGGTTATGCCGCTTTTGCGCTGAACGTGCTGCGCGAGGATAAGAGCGGGTACATCACGCTCCATGTCAACCTCGACTACGTCTTTGTCAGGCCTGAATTCCGGGGCGAGATGTACGGATTCGACCTCGCTGCCGCCGTGATCTGGATCTGTCACGACGTGCTCGAGGCGATCTATCGCGTCGCGCCGGCGGGCGCGACCATCGGCACCGTGCTCTATGCCGACCTGGTCTCGGAGGACGGGGAGAAGATCGTCCGCTCCATCGAGGGCGGGCTGATCGCGAATACCGACACCGTGCGCGACAGCGCTGCTCCGCGCGACGATGTCGAGATCGGCGAGGTCATGTTCGACCGTGGCTAGAAGGGGTAGCGCCTGCCGGCTGAAGGGGTGGCGCCTGCCGGCTCAGGCAGTCGTAGTCCGGGCAGACTATGCCCCCCTTTGCTTTCTGCTGCTGCCCGAGCGGCCGGCTCAGGGCCAAACAAAATTCAACTTCCTTGTACTCGCAGTTGATCGCCGCTGTGGAGCATTGTGCCGGCCCGGCGGGGGCCGCGATATCGCCGCACACCGCGGCGCGATGTCGGAATTCCCCGGGTGCGCGCTATCGACGCGATGCGACGTCGCCGGTGGGCATCACGACACCTGAATCACACGTAAGAATCACGATTCGGCCGCTTGGAGGGGGTCGAACCGGAATCTTGTCACCGCGCCCGCCGAGCGGGACTGGCACAATAGTTCGACACAAAGAGCGATCGATAGGTTGGTGTGTATGGGTAGTTCGACAAGCAAAATGCGGCAGGCCGTGTCTTTTCCGGAACTGTTCGCCGCGGCGGCGCCCGTTTGTCCCAAGTGCACGAAGCCGATGAAGCCGAGGAGCGCGACGCGCCCCGACGGGGACGTGTACGCGTTCTGGGGCTGCGTGGCGTTTCCGAAGTGCCTCGGGACCAGGACGCTTAGATAGAAGAATCGGGGTCTGACCCCGATTTCGTTCTTAGCTCGAGAGCGACCTCGCAAGAGCCCGAAGCAGGGCCGCGCCGTCGCCGCGCCAGGCGCTGCCGTGCATGCAGGCGAGCGTCCGGGGCTCCTCACGCGCGAGGCGCTCGAGGGTCGCGGCGGTGTGGGGCGCGTGCGCGTAGTAGTCCATCTGCTTCCGGAAGGCTTCGCTCGGCTCGAGGATGTCGCCGTCGGTCACCGGGGTCTTGCCCGCGCCGCCCTGGGTGAAGAGATCGCCGCAGAGCAGGGTCCGCGTCTCGAGCTCCATCATGAAGCCGCACTCCCAGCCGTGCGGAACGTGCGGGGTGTCGTGCCAGCGCAGGCGATGCCGGCCGATTTGGAGCACCTCGCCGTCGACCATCGGCCGGGCCGGCCGGCTGGCGACGTCGTTCACCGACACCATGGCCGCGACCTGGCTGCACACCGCCTCGGCCTGCGGCGCGGCGGCAAGGAATTCGTTCAGCGCGCCGCACTCGTCGGCCTCGTAGTGCGAGAAGGCGACGTAGCGCAGCTTCTCCAGGGGCAGCACGCTTGCGATCGCCTCGGAAACGAGGGGGAACACGCGCCTTGGGCCGGTGTGGAAGAGGAGCGGGGCGTCGTCGGCGATCAGGTACTGGTTGAAGTTGAAGTCCGGTCCGCCGGGGATCGCGATCGGCGTGTTGATGCGGAAAATGCCGGGGGCGATCTCGTGGACGTTGGTGCCGGCGGCCCGGTTGGTGATCATGGGGTCCTCCAAAAGGTTGTGAGGTGGTGACGACGAGGTTGTGTAACGAAACGCCCGGTCGTTACACCTCCTCGGCATGGGAATTCGATTTATCCTCGGGCCATGCAGGACGCCGCCCTCGCCCGGGCCATCGCCGGATCGCCGGACGCCATCGACGCCGGCGCCGAGGCCGAGT
>Ga0111538_10015540_pt1 | contig 10009 bp, 11 predicted proteins | sample SoiMethybrSBSTD1_FD_79669 | JGI IMG/M metagenome (GOLD analysis project Ga0111538, IMG submission 79669) | Bulk soil microbial communities from a Populus tree surrounding site in Tennessee, USA - Soil MetaG P. TD hybrid SBSTD1 (version 2)... | ecosystem: Environmental > Terrestrial > Soil >... | reverse complement strand
GGTCCTGGCCCCCGACGTTCTCGAGGTGGAAGGCGAACCGGTCGACCAGGCGGCCGTCGCGGAGCGGGAAGAGCTGCACCGCCGCGCGGTCGTCGTCGACGGCGAGGCCGATCACGTCGATCGTTCCCACGGCCCGCTTGTCCGCGGCCTGGCGCTCCGCGAGGCTCTCGATCGCGCGCAGCCGGTTCCGGTAGCGCGCAGCCTCCTCGAAGCGCTCCTCCGCTGCCGCCTCGCGCATGCGCCGCTCCAGCGCCCGGCGGATCGGGCGCGTCTCCCCCGAGAGGAACTCGATCACGCCGTCGATGATCTGCCCGTAGTCCTCTTCCGAGATCGCGCCGATGCACGGCGCCGTGCAGCGCTCGATGTGGAAGTCGAGGCAGGGGATCCCGGAGTGCCGTCCCGGCTTCGGGCCCTCACAGGGGCGAAACTGGAAGACGCGGTTCAGGACGTCCAGGGTCTCGCGCACCTTCTTCGCATTGGCGTACGGCCCGAAGTAGACGTTGCCGCGCCGGTGCCGCTCGCGCGTGAACATCACGCGGGGATACGGGTCGGAGACCGTCACGGCGATGTACGGGAACGACTTGTCGTCGCGCAGGCGCACGTTGAACGGCGGCCGGTGGCGCTTGACGAGGTTCTGCTCGAGGTGGAGTGCCTCCGCCTCGCTCTGCGTGACGATCACCTCGAGCGAGCGGATCCGGTTCACCAGCTGGCCGATCCCGGCGCGCGTGTCGCCGCCGCGGTTCCAGTAGCTGCGGACACGGGCCCGGAGCGACTTCGCCTTGCCGACGTAGAGGATCTCGTCGCGCTCGTCGCGAAAGAGGTAGACGCCCGGGCCCGTCGGCAGCCGCTTCAGCTGGCTCCGAACGGAATCTTCACCCACGCGAGCTAGCGTACCCCCACTCTTGCGGCGAACCCTCGTCATCGCTCTCGGCTCGTTGGGTGCCTGGCTGGCGCTCGCCGTGCCCGCGCACGCCGGCGGCCCGTCGATGATCCTCGGCGCCGCGGAGGACGCGGTGCGCGCCCCCGATCTCGTCACGACGAAGGCGAAGATGACCGAGCTGCGCCTCGCGGGCTTCACTGCGGTGCGCGTGACGTCGAACTGACGGCCTGGACTCACCGCTCCGACGTCGGGCGAGCTTGGCGTCTTGCGCAACATCGAGGCGGCGGCCCGCCTGTCGGGCGTCAAGGTGCTCGTCTCCGTCTATTCGCCGGGCTCGGCGACGACTCCCCTCGATCCGGCAGCGCAGTCGCAGTTCGCGCAGTACGCCGCCGCACTCGCACGGGCGCTCCCGAGCTTCGACGACATCATCGTGGGCAACGAGCCGAATCTGAACCGCTTCTGGCTGCCGCAGTTCGGTCCCGACGGCTCGAACGCCTCGGCGCCCGCCTACCTCTCGCTCCTCGCGCAGACCTACGACGCGCTCAAGGCGGTTGACCCCGCACTCAGGGTGTGGGGCGGCGCACTGGCTCCGCGCGGCTCCGACCGGCCGGAGGGGATCAGGCCGACCTCGTCGCCGACAGCGTTCATCCAGGCGATGGGCGCGGCCTACCGGGCCAGTGGCCGGACGCTTCCGGTCATGGACGGGCTGGCGTTCCACCCCTATCCCGACAACTCCTCGCAGAGCCCGGACTTCCCCCATCCCCGATCGACGTCGATCGGCCTCGCCGACTACGGAAAGCTCGTCTCGCTGCTCGCGACCGCGTTCGACGGCACGGCGCAACCCGGCTCGACCCTGCCGATCCTCTACGACGAGTTCGGGATCGAGTCGACGATCCCCGCGGGGAAGGCGAGTCTCTACACGGGGACGGAACCGGCGACGACGAAGCCGGTGGACGAGTACCAGCAGGCCGCGTCGTACGACGTCGGCCTGCGGCTCGCCTTCTGCCAGCCGACGGTCGCCGGCGTGCTCCTTTTCCACTCGCAGGACGAGACCGCGCTCTTGAGCTGGCAGTCCGGCGTCTACTACGCCGACGGAACGCCGAAAGCGAGCTTCTCCGCGGTGCAGGATTCGCTCGACCGGACGCGCGGCGGCTCGATCACCCGCTGCGACGGGCTCTCGCTCGACGTCGGTCTCACGAACGTCCGCTTCCCCGGGCCACGGCAGTTCACGGACGGGATGCGCGACACGCGCTTCCGCTGCACGCTCGACTGCGCGTGGGAGCTCCGCGCAACCCGGACGACGACGGGCGCCGTCGCGGCGAGGGTTCGTGGCTTCGCCCGGTACGGGCGCACGACGGTCGCCTCGCTCGCGGGCCGGAAGCTGGGCGCCGCACCCCTGCGCCTCTCGCTCACGGTGACTCAGGCGGTGAATCCCGGCGCCTCGGCCACCCGCGAGAGCGGCGAGCTGCGGCCGCGCTGACTCAGGGCGCAGTGACGGAGTAGACGAGCAGCACCTGCTGCCCGTCCTGGCGCGCCGACTCGAGCCGGATGCGCTTCGAGGTCAGGCGACGGGGAAGCAACGGCGCCCCCGCACCGAGGAACACGGGCTGCATGCCAAGGAGGATCTCGTCGAGGAGGCCCGCGTCGGCGAAGGAGCCGACGAGCTCTCCGCCGCCGACGAGCCATACGTTGCGGCCGTCCGCCGCGTCCATCATCTCGGCGTGCACGGGCGCGACGTCACCCTCCACGAAGCGGATGTCCGCGCCCGGGACCGTGGCCAGCTCGCGATGCGTGAAGACCCACGTCGGCGTCGACCCGTACCACTCCGCCCACTTCTCGGGGCGCTCGTCCAGCCGCTCGTGGGCATACACCCATTCGTAGGTCGTCGCGCCCATCGCCATCGCCCCGACCGCGGCGAAGAACGCCTTGAAGCCCTCGGCTCCGCTGCCGCCGTTGCGCGGCACCTCGAACAGCCAGTCGAGCGAGTTGTCGGCGTCTGCGATGAACCCGTCGACGGTCGTCGCCGTGTAGTACTGCGTCTTCGCCACTTACCCATCTTGCCTCAACGCCCGCGCGTACCATTCGAGGCGCATGGGCGAGCGCCAGTACGAGCGGATCGAGGGCTCCGGTGTGGGCCAGTACGTGGGCTACCGGTTCTTCCGGGTCGACCCGGCCTGGCGTCGCCTCCCGATCGAGGAACGGGCCGCGGGCAAGGATGCGTTCGCAGAGGTCGTCGAGGAGCTCGCGGGCCGGATGGAGGGTCTGCGCGCCTATTCGACGACCGGCGTTCGGCCCGAGGCCGACTTCTTCCTCTGGTCGATCACCGAGCGCTACGACGACCTGCTCGAGCTCGGCTCCGCGCTGAACGGGACGCCCCTCGCGGGCTGGCTCGAGACGCCGTACTCGTACCTCGGCACGACGAAGCCCTCGGTCTACACGGACAAGAAGCGCGTCCGCCAGGGCCGCGTGGCGCCGCGGAACGCGCCGTACCTCGTCGTCTACCCGTTCGTGAAGCGCCGTCCCTGGTACTTCCTGAGCTTCGAGGAACGGGCCGCCGCGATGCGCGAGCACGCGGAGGTCGGCGGAAAATTCGTCACCGTCACGAACCACACCACGTACTCGTTCGGGATCGACGACCAGGAGTTCATCCCGGCCTTCGAGACCGAGGAGCCGGCCGACTTCATGCACCTGATGATGACCCTGCGCGAGACCGAGGCTTCTCGCTGGACGGAGCGCGACACGCCCATCTTCGTCGGCAAGCTCGTCGACGTCCGTACCGCGCTCGACGCCCTGGACGGAGCCGTCACGGAGCTTCCGAGCGCGGAGACGCTCTACACCGCCCCGGACGGGACCCGCTACCCCGCGCCGGCCAGGTAGCGCGAGTCAGCCGTACCGGTGCTCTCTGCGCCAGACGCGCCAGACAGCCCACCCGCAGCACGCGATCACGCCGAAGAAGGCGAGCGCGTCCGCGCCGGACGGGCCGAGGCCGATCAGCGCCCCGATCGCGACGACGGCGAGAACGATCGCGCCGTAGAACGTGCGGCGCGAGAGATCGCTCCACATCTCGATGTCGGAGCGGCGCTCGCGCCAGAGGAGGAAGAGGAAGAACGCGATCGCCAGGAAGAACGCGATCCGCATCAACGCGCCCGCGGTGATGAGGGCGTTCTCGAGCGACAGCGCGACGATCGCCGCGGAGACGATCGCGACCAGCGCCAGGCCGCGGACGAACCGGTTCTCCCAGAGGCTTCTCAAGCGGGGCCCGTCATGTACGCGCGGATGGCGAGCGCTCCCGCGACGCCGGTCGTCGCGGCGAACCAGAGCAGACGCCTCGGGCCCGACTCGGGGGCGTAGAACCACGGCACGAGGGCGGCACCGAGCGCCATCGTCCCGTACGCGTAGTGAAGCTCGTCGCCCGCACGGTGGTCGTCGGCGAGGAGCAGGAGGCCGATCGCGACCTGCGCGACGAGCAGCGTCTGCGCGAGGGACAGGAGGTGCGTCGTCATTCTCCCCGCGCCGCGGCCGCGCCAGTAGAGGTAGCCGCCGGTGAATGCCGCGCCCGCGCAGACCGCGATCACGGCCAGGCCCAGCCACGGATGGATCCCCGCCACGCGGCGAGGGTAGCGCAGCGCCCGCACGCGGGGCTCACGGCGTGTGGTCCTGGACGTACTTCTTGCACTCGGCCTCGCTGGTGAACTGGGCGTAGTTCTTCCAGCGACCCTGTTCGCAGTCCTCGAGCGTCGTCGGATAGGACAGCGATGGCGAGGGGGGAGGTGCGAACGGCGCCTGTGGCGAGGGCCCGTCCGTGGCGTCGAAGCGCCCGCGGATCCCGGCGACGAGGAACAGCGCGGCGATCACGCACGCGACGGCGATCGCCGCGATGATCACGGCGTACTCCGCGAGCGTCTGGCCGGACGCCCCGCCGCCTCCGCGTGCCTCAGATGACCGGCGGCGGAACGGGATCCGGCTCATCGGGCGGCTCCGGGTCGGGCGCGGGGAGCGGGTCGGGCGCCGGAATCGGAGGGCTCGGCGAGGGCGGCAACGGGGTCTCGGTCACCATCGGACGTGGATGCCCGGCACCGAGCGGACGCAAACGTCGCGCAGCGCGCCGAATGCAGCACCTGTCGCGGGCGCACGGCTACGCTCGCGTCGGACAGGGGGATATTGCCACTCGACGAACGGAGGCGATCTTGGCAGTCGAAGAGGGAAGCCCGGCACCCGACTTCACGCTCACGTCCGACGCAGGCGACGCCGTCACGCTGTCCTCCCTCAAAGGAACCCCCGTCGTTCTCTACTTCTATCCCAAGGACGATACTCCCGGCTGCACGGCGCAGGCATGCGGGATTCGGGACGCGTGGACGGAGTTCCAAGCGGCCGGGGCAGTCGTGCTCGGCGTCAGCCCCGACGGCGAGGCGTCCCACGCGAAGTTCAAGGAGAAGTACGGGCTGCCGTTCGCGCTCCTCGCCGACACCGACCACGAGGTCGCCGAGGAATACGGCGTCTGGGGCGAGAAGTCCTACGCGGGCAAGACGTACATGGGCGTCAACCGCTCGACGTTCGTCATCGGCCCCGACGGCAACGTCGCGAAGGCTTTCTACGACGTGAAGCCTGCCGAGCACGCCGACCAGGTGCTCGAGGCGCTCGGGAGCGGCTAGCCAGACCGGCGATCCGCGCCTCGTGGTACGCGATCCGCTCGGCGAGGACCTGCGGTTCCCGGGCAATTGTCGAGACGTCGAATCGAGCCGTGGCCGAGACGGCCCCGGCTACACTGGTCGTCCCCGCGGATGTGGCGGAATTGGTAGACGCGCACGGTTCAGGTCCGTGTGCCCGTAAGGGCGTGGAGGTTCAAGTCCTCTCATCCGCATAGCGCAGGCCGCCGCCGACTCCGGGCGCCGTCCCGCGTCTCAATCACCGGTGACGCGCGCGCTCTCCTTCCTCGCCGTTCTCGCTCTCGGGGCGGGCCTCGCGCTGCTCGTGACCGCCGGTGGCAGTCCTCGGCCGCCCGTCTCCGCGACGCAGGTCGTCGTGGAGCTCACCGCGCCGCCCCTGGCGCGGGCGCACGGGCCGGCGGCGGTACGGCGCGTCGAGACCCAGCAACGACGCTTCGTCACCGCGCTCCGCCGGTCGGTGCCGAGCGCGTCCGTGCACTGGCGCTACCGGCTCGTCGCGAACGGCGTCGCGGTCGTCCTCCCGGCCGCGGATGTCCCGCGACTCGGCCGGCTGCCGGGCGTGCGACAGGTGTTCGGCAACGCGACGTACCACGTCCTCGCGGGGCCCGACGCGGCGACGATCCGCGCCCGTGAGCTCACCGGCTCGCAGCTGCCGAACGCCGGTGCGGGGATCAAGATCGGGATCATCGACGACGGCGTCGACCAGCGGCATCCGTTCTTCGACCCCGCCGGGTACACGATGCCGGAGGGCTTCCCGAAGGGCCAGGCCGCGTACACGACCGCCAAGGTGATCGTCGCCCGCGCCTTTGCGCCCCCCAGGGCGACGTGGAAGTACGCCGGCCGGCCGTTCGACCCCGAGGAGTCCGGTCATGCGACCCACGTCGCCGGGATCGCGGCAGGCAACGCGAATACCCTCGCGAACGGCCTGCGCATCAGCGGCATCGCGCCACGCGCCTATATCGGCAACTACAAGGCGCTGACGATCCCGACGGACTCCGGGCTCGGGCTCAACGGCAACGCGCCCGAGATCGTCGCTGCGATCGAGGCCGCGGTCGCGGACGGCATGGACGTGATCAACCTCTCGCTCGGCGAGCCCGAGGTCGAGCCGTCGCGCGACCTCGTCGCGCTGGCGCTCGACGCGGCGGCGGCCGCGGGCGTGGTCCCCGTCGTTGCGGCCGGGAACGACTTCGACGACTTCGGGCGCGGCTCGCTCGGGTCGCCCGGGAGCGCCGCGGCGGCCATCACGGTCGGCGCCACGACCTCCGGCGACTCTCCGTCGATGGCGAGCTTCTCCTCGGCCGGGCCGACACCGATCTCGTTGCGGTTGAAGCCCGACGTCGTCGCACCCGGTACGTCGATTCTCTCGTCCCGCCCGGGCGGCTGGCAGCTCTCGTCGGGCACGAGCATGGCGGCGCCGCACGTCTCCGGAGCGGTCGCGCTGCTGCTGCAACGGCACCCCGGCTGGACTCCCGCCCAGGTGAAGGCGGCGCTGACTGCCACGGCCCGGCCGCTCGCGTCGAGTGACGGCGGGGTCGGCCCCACGCGCGCCGGCGCAGGCCTCGTCGACGTCGCAGCGGCGGACGAGCCGCTCCTCCGCGCGATGCCCACAGGCGTCTCGTTCGGCCTCGTGACCGCCGGGACGACCGTCACCCGGATGGTGACGATCGAGGATGCGGGCGGCGGCCCCGCGCCGTGGGCGACGTCGGTCGAGTTGGACAGCGCACCGGGCGGCGCGCATGTCGTCGTCGGGCCCACGGTGAGCGCGCCCGGAAGCATGACGCTGACGTTCTCCGCAGGCCAGGACGACGGCGAGATGTCCGGGGACGTGCTCCTGCGGCGCGACGGCGTCACGCGCCGCGTCCCCTTCTGGGGCCGGATCACGACGCCGAAGCTCGACGCGAGCGGCGCACGCACACTGCTCCGTCCCGGCGTCTACGCCGGCGACACGCGCGGGCGGCGGTCGCTCGTCGACGTCTACCGCTACCCGGAGGTGCCCCGCGGCGGGCCGGTGTCCGCGACGCTCGCAGGCCCCGAGCAGGTCTTCCGTGTGCGCGTCGGCCCGGGCGTCGCGAACTTCGGAGTCGTCGTCGTCCAGCGCGGGCCCGGATCACGCGTGGAGCCGCGCGTCGTGCGCGGCGGTGACGAGAACAGGCTCACGGGGTACGCCGCGCTCCCGCTCGACCAGAACCCGTACGTCGAGGAGTTCGGCAGCGCCGTCCCCGCTGCGGGGGCGCTTCGGCCGGCACCGGGGGTCTACGACATCGTGTTCGACAGCCCGACCGCCGACGGAGCGGGGACGTTCCGCTTCCGGTTCTGGACGAACGACGTCGCGCCCCCGAAGGCGGCGATCGTGCGCCGGACGGTGCGAAGGGGCGAGCCGATTCGCTTGCGCGTCTCCGACCCCGGGTCGGGAATCGACGTCCGGTCGATCGAGGCGACGCTGGACGGCAAGGCGACGCGCGCGCGCCTCGTCGGCTCGGAGATTCGCATCCCGACGGCCGCGGTCGGCACGGGGCGGCACCGCCTCCAGGTCAGCCTCGCGGACTACCAGGAGACGCGTAACAACGAGAACGTGACGCGCATCCTCCCCAACACCCGGACCGTCACCGCGCAGGTGACCGTGAGATCCGGCTGATGATCGGTGCCACGAGATCTAGGGCCGCTTCGAGCGGGGCTCTTCGATCGTCGGCAGCGCGTCGAGGTCGCGCTGGACGCTCTCGACGAAGTCGTCGTCCTCCGTTACGACGCGCAGCCTGGCCTTGCGCCGCTCGCGGTCACGGCGGCGCCGTGCGTCGGCGCCCACGACGCCGGAGACCCTCGGCCATTCCGCGGCGACGACCACCAGGACGCCGAGGGCGAGCAGGACGATCCACGGCCAGCTCACGGCATCGATTCTACGCCACGGGACGGGTCAAGGAGGCACGGGCGTCGTCGACCCGCCGCCGGGCGATGCAGCCCTCGAGATGATCGTTGACGAGGCCCATCGCCTGCATGAACGCGTACACGGTCGTCGGTCCGACGAACGTCCAGCCACGCCGCTTGAGCTCTCTCGCGAGCGACCGCGACGCGTCGGTCTGCGTGAGCTCGAAGAGGGCCTCGCGCGTCATGCGGCGCGGCCTCGCGGCCGCGTCCGGCTCGAATCGCCAGACGAACGCCGCGAGCGAGCCCTGCTCCTCCACGATGTCGAGCGCGCGCCGCGCGTTCGAGATCGTCGACTCGATCTTCCCCCGGTGCCGCACGATCGAGGCGTCGCCGAGGAGCCGTTCGACGTCGCGCGGGCCGAAGCGAGCGACGCGCGTGAAGTCGAACCCCGCGAATGCCCGCCGGAACGCTTCGCGCTTGCGGAGGATCGTGAGCCACGAGAGCCCCGCCTGGAACCCCTCGAGCGAGAGCTTCTCGAACAGCCGCACGTCGTCGGTGACGGGCATGCCCCACTCGTCGTCGTGGTAGGCGCGGTACGCGAAGTCACCGTCGCCCCACCAGCAGCGCGTGACGCCGTCCTCGCTCCGGACGAGGCCTTCAGCGAGGCTCATTCGACCCGCGGGGTCTGTTCCCGGAGGGGACTGACGCCTCGTGAGCGTCGCGGGGGACACCCCCTCGGGGCCAGTCCCCGTGGAGGCCTCATCTGACGACGATCTCCATCGGGAGGTCGGCGAGCGGCACGCCGCCCTCCTCGGTGACGAGCCACGTGTCCTGCATGTAGAGGCAGTCTTCCCCGTTCGCCGCGATCGCGTGCGGATGCATCGAGAGCACCATGTTCGCGCGAAGCTCGGTTTCGACGCCCTCCCCCACCTTCGGGAACTCGATCATCGTCATCCCGATCGAGTGCCCCGTGACATGGCCGAGGTGGTAGCCGCGCTCGGAGAAACCCTTCGACACGGCGGTGTGCACGTCGTGGCACGTCGCGCCGGCCCGCATCGCGCCCTTCGCCGCCTCGTAGTACTCGACGTACGCCTCGGCCATCGCCTTCGTGTCGTCCGAGAGCGGCGTGCCCTCGGCGGCGACGGCGCGCGAGACCTCGACCCAGTGCATCCCCGGCCCCGCGACCTCGAGCGACGGGAGAACGAAGTCGCCGAGCACCTCCTCCTTCCGCGCGATCTTGAACTCGGGGAGCGCGACGCCCGAGCGGCCGGGAGCGGTGAGCACCATGTTCATCGTCAGCCGCCCGCAGCCCTCGGAGATGAAGTACTCCTCCGCCGCCGCCATCACCTCGGCCGCCGTGCGTCCGGGTGCATACGCGTCTGCCCAGACCTCGAACCCGCGCCGGTTGATCCTCACCGAGTCGCGGACGCTCACGAGCTCCGCCTCGCTCTTCACCGCGCGCGCGAGGTCGAACTCGACGTCGAAGGGGACGATGTCGAAGGCGTCGAGCTGGCGGTAGTCGCGGACGGTCATCACGTAGTCGAGGCCGTAGACCCCGATGCGCTGCCAGCCGGCGTCGCGCGCATACGCCGCGATCGCC
>Ga0111538_10015539_pt1 | contig 10009 bp, 7 predicted proteins | sample SoiMethybrSBSTD1_FD_79669 | JGI IMG/M metagenome (GOLD analysis project Ga0111538, IMG submission 79669) | Bulk soil microbial communities from a Populus tree surrounding site in Tennessee, USA - Soil MetaG P. TD hybrid SBSTD1 (version 2)... | ecosystem: Environmental > Terrestrial > Soil > Tree... | reverse complement strand
TCCCTTCCGGGAAGCCAATGAGACTGATTCCCGCTGCGAGCGACTTCTTCGTTTGCTTGAGCATCCGGCGCAGGCCCGAAGCATTGCGTGCGTCGGGCACCGGCACGTTCCCCATGCGGCGCATCATCCAGCCGTAGCCGAATACGCGAAAATGCGATTCGAGCTCCAATCCGCGCGACAGCTGGGGAATCGAGGAATGCACGACAAACGGATCGAATACGTTCACGTGATTGCTCAGAAAGAAGCTCGTGCGAAAAGGATCGAAGCCGGAAGCATGACGCACCTCCAAGCGCGCGCCGGAAATGCGAGCGACATTGCGCACGAATGGACGCAGGAACACATCGACTCGGCGCGGCGGAAGCACGTACGAAAGCAGGGCGAGCGCGATGCTTCCCGGAAAGAAGTGGATGGCGCTCAACGTCCACAAGAGTGCGGAGCGTATCGCGATGGCCGCGGATTCAAGACGCATCAAGGCTCACGCAGATCGACGACATCCCTTTGGAGATCGACGGTTTGGCGCAAGTGTTCGACCAGCTCGTCCCGTTTCACTTTGAGTGACGCGGTTCGCGGAAAGTGCTCACGGACCACGATCATTCCCCGCACGCGCCGTGCTTCGGGCAGCGAGTGATTGCGAAGGCGCGCCGCCCGGCGAACCTCGTCGACCGATGCTCCGCCCGGTCCCAATCCGATCACCAAGAGAAGCCGCTCGTCGCGGGTCCCGGGAGGAGAGAGCACGTGCGCCGCGATCACGCAGGCATCTTGAACCGGAATGCCGGCAAAGGCGCGCTCCACGTCTTCGGGATAAACATTTTTCCCGCCCGCGGTCACGATCATGTTCTTGGTGCGCCCGATGATTCGCAGATGTCCGGAATGATCGAGTGCTCCAAGATCTCCGGTTCGCAGCCATCCGTCCACGATCGTTTCGCGGGTGAGCTCCGGGTCGTCGAGATATCCCGACATCACCGTCTTGCTGCGCACTTCCACTTCGCCGACGCCGTCCGGTCCGGAGTTGCGAATGCGAATCTCGACTCCGGGGAGCGGAGTGCCGACCGTCTCCGGGTTCGGAGGATCGTTGCGATCGAGCGTCACGGCGGTTCCCGCTTCGGTGAGGCCATAGCCGTTCGCCACCGGAATGCCGAGGTCGTGGAAGAAGCGCAGCATGGACGCATCGGCCGGCGCGCCGCCGATGAAGATCGCTTCGAGTGCGCCGCCGAACGCTTCGTGAATCGGGGAAAGCATTTTCCTGCCGAGACGAGCATTGGGACGCCCGCGCGAAGCGATCTTGAGCGCGCGACGCGCCAGCGCAAAGGCGATGCGCTTGGAGCGCGGCAGCCCGGCAATGCGCGCGCGCAGCGCGATCTCGAGATTCTTCAGAATGGATGGGACGAGCGCGACATGGGTGATGCGATGAGTCACGAATGCTTCCCGCACCAGCTCCGGACGGATGGCGCGCAGGTGCACGACCGTGGCGCCGCAAAGATAAGGCCCCAGGAACCCCACCATGAAATCGATCGCGTGATTCGTGGGGAGGATGCTCAAGTAACGAACGCCGGGGGAGAACGGATGCAGCTCGAGCAGCGCCGCCAATTGTTCCAAGTAATTCTCGTGGGTGAGCACGCAGCCTTTCGGACGCCCGGCCGTGCCCGACGAGTACACGATGCACGCCGCGTCGGAGCGCGCTCGCATCACGAGCTCGGGCGCGCCGTCGCGCTGCGCGTCATCCCAATGCACGGCGCCTTGCGCCGCATCGCGCGATCCGATCACGACGATCCTCTCCGGCAGGCGATATGCGCCGCGTGCTTTGGATAGGGCACGCCAGAGATGATCTTCGATGACCAAGACGCTCGGCCGGCAATGATCCAAGAGCTCGAGCTGCTCGACGGCGGAGAGCTTCGCGTCGAGCGGAATCAGCACGCCGCCGCGATGAAGGATTGCGCAGGCCGCGATGTGCCACTTGGACTGATTCGTGAGAATGATAGCGGCACGATCACCGCCGCCGAACGATGCTGCCTCGAGAAACGCAGCGAACGCGTGGGCCCGCGCGCGCACATCCTCGAATGTGAGACGAGCGACCTCGCGCCCGCGATCCGATTCCACGAGGCAGATCTCGTGCGACCATTTCAAGAAGGACTCTTCGAGAGCTCCTCCCAAGGAGGAATGCCGGGCGGGGTCGACCATGCCAGCGCCTCAGAGCCGGGCGTGAATGCGCTCCGCCAAGCTGCGGACGTTCGAGGCTCCCTGCATTTCGTAATCGGGAAGCTCGATGCGGAAGTGGCGCTCCAACTGCGTCAAGAGATCGAGCGCCTTCAAGCTATCGATGCCCAGCTTCTCGAAGAAGTCGTCGTCGGCGGTGAGCGCGCCCTTCTGTAATTGAAAGTGCGCCGCCGCGAGATCGAGAATCTCTTCGATCGTGGATTCGAGCGTCTTCACGGCGTTTCGGGAGGGAGATAGGTAAGTGCGTCGGTCCTTTGCGTGAACGTGCGCAAAGACTCTTCGACGACCGGACGAAGGAAGAGCTCGGTGAAGATGTCGATTTCGCGCTCCAGCTCCTCGCGCGGCGAGGGTTTCACAAAAGCTTTCGCCGATGCCGCCGCCTTGCGGTCGAGCTTGGTGAGCTGGCGCGCCGCGGCGCGCGCGATGTCGAGCGCGCGACCGTCGGCGGTCAATTGCGTGATCAGTCCCGCGTCGTAAGCGCGTTCGGCGCCCATCGTCCTGCCGGTGAGCAGGAGATCGCGCGCCTGTGGATTTCCCAAATCGCGCTTCAAGCGGGGAATGCCGCCGAATCCGGGGATGAGCCCCAAGCGCAGCTCGGGAAGACCGAAGCGTGCGCTGCGATCGGCGACAAGGAGATCCATGGTGAGGGCCAGCTCGAACGCGCCCCCGAAGCAAATGCCCTGGATTGCGGCGACGGTGGGGACGGCGCATTCGTCGAGCTCGGTCATCACGCGATGAATGCGGGTGAGAAACTCGCGAATGCGGGTTCGCCGTTCGGCCAATCCCAGTGCCTGCATCTTCTCGTACAGCTCGCGCAGATCGGCGCCGGCTCCGAATCCTGCGGGAATGGCGCTCCAACACAGGACGGCGCCGATTTCCTCGCCGTCGATCGCCTCGGCGAGTGCATCGACCAATCGCTCCCATTCTTCCAACGTGCGCGAGCCGATTTCATTTCCCGGCTCGCGGTGCAGCGTGATCTCAAGAATGCGGTCCCGCACGTTCCACGAAGTGGTTTCGCCCTGGAACGCAATCATGCGACCGCTCCCGAATAGAGTGTCTCGATCTGTTCGGCCAAACGCTCGGCGACCGCTTCGCGGCGCAGTTTTCCGTTCGCCGTGAAGCAGGCGCTTTCGATGGCATCTTCCGGCAAGAGCGCGAAGGAGTGGATGCGCTGATAGTGGGGCAGGCTCTCGTTCAACGAGGAGAGAGCCCGCTGCGCATCTTCCCGGGAAACGCCGCCGGTCAAGAACGCGGCGATGTGCGGCCGGCCGTGCCCCACGACGACCGCGGCGCGCGCATGAGGAATCGCAGCGCGGATCGCATCCTCGAGCGGCTCGGGCGCGACGTTGTGACCGGAGGTGAGCACCAACACGCTCTTCATGCGGCCGGTGATCTTCCAGCGGCCTTGATCGTCCACCTCGCCACGATCTCCGGTGCGAAGCCATCCCTGCGCGAAGATCGCTGCGTCCGCTTCGGGGCGATTCCAATATCCGGGGAACACATTCGGACCGCGCACCAAGATCTCGCCGTCCTCGGAAACCTTCATCTCCACGCCCGCGATCGCCTTGCCGACGCGGCCGGGCGCAACGTGCTGCGGATGATCCATCGTGCAAATGGCCGTCGTCTCAGTAAGGCCGTACACCTGCAGCACAGGGATGCCCAACATCGCGAAGAAGATTTGCGTGTCGCGCGAAAGAGGAGCGGAGCCGCAGATCAGCATGCGCAAGTCCGTTCCCAACTTGGCACGAATCGAAGGGAACAAGATGGTGCGGGCGAGCGCGAGAGCGATGGCGCCGGAGGTGCGGGACTGTCCGTCCGCGCGACTCCGGCTGGCCGCGAATGCGGCTTCGAACAAGCGGGCGAATGCGCCGCCGCGCACCCGCACCTTCTCTTCGATTTGGGCGCGAATGCGCTCCAAGAGAAGCGGAACGTTCAAGAACGTATGCGGCCGGGTCGCGGCGAGATCTTGAGCGATGCGCGAGGGATCCGCACTCATGGTGAGGAGCGCGCCGCGCGACAGCGCGGTCCAAAGCAGGATCCAAGATCCCGCGAAACAGAACGGAAGATAGTGGAAGATGCGTTCCTGCTCGAAGATTCCTTGCAGCGCGAGATCCAAGCGCTGCGACGTGCAGAACAACATGTGATCCACGTTGCCACAAGTGAGAATGGCGCCTTTCGGCAAACCGGATGTGCCCGAGGTGTAGCGAATCGTGACCGGATGCTCCGGCGCCAGCACTACGGGAGGGGGCGAAGCCTGCGCGCTCGCGGAAGCTTGTGCGCTTGCCGGCGCGCCGGCGGTAGCGCCCTGCGCGCATTCTTCCAAGGACACGATCGGCGGACTGACCGGCCAGGCCGCACGCAAAGCCTGCGCGCTGCTCTCATCGGCGAGAATGAGCGAGGGAGAAGCGTCCTGCAGCGCAAAGATGAGCTCGGCGGGAGTCTGCCGCGAATACAGCGGTACGGAGACGATCCCCTCGGCCATCATCGCCACGTCGGCTGCGACCCACGCCGGCGAGTTCGCTGCGACCAGCGCACAGCGGTCGCCGGCGCGCAAACCGGCTTCGCGAAGATGCCGGCGGACACGCGTCACCTCCTGCAACAGCTCGCGAGCGGTGATCTGACGCAGGTTTCCTTCCTGTGCCGCGCATAGAACCGTGCGCTCCGGTTCGTTCGCCCATCGCTTCAAGACGTTCGCAACGAAGCTCATGGCGCGCTCGTTCCGATCAACGATCCGGGAACGAGGATCGAGTCTTCACTCGCGTCCGGACCGAATTCATCGACCAGGTGAAGGAGCTGCGGGGTGAGCGGAGGAAGGTATTCCTCCCAGGTGACGATGCCGGACCGCGTAGGGAAATCGGGAAAGCGCCGCCCGACTTCGCGCTCGAACGCGGATCCCATCGCCGCCATGCGATGCAGATTGCGCACGACGGAACGCCCGATTCCCAAGCGAATCTCGTCGCGGTCGACCCACAAGCGCTCGAGAACGTGATCCACCTTCACTTCCAGATCGGGATCCCCGGCTTCCAGCAAGAGCTGCGCGTGCCCGCGCTCTTCGAGGAGATTGCGAATGCGCTCGTCCATCGTGATTCCGGCGGAAGGAATGAGCGCGGGCATCGTGGTGACGATTCCGTGATAGCGCGACGAGAGAAGAAAGTGACAGGCGCGCAGAATCGAGACCAGCTCGTACATGTCGTACGTGCGCGAGGAAAAGACCGGAGCGCCGCCCAAGAGCGTCGACAGCCGGTCGCACGCCACTGTATCCAGGCGTTCCATCGCGATGAGAACCGGGAACACTCGCCGTCGAGCTCGAAACGATTCGACACCGCCGGCGATGGCGGAGAGATAGGCGCGAAATGCATTCTCGACGCGACGGCTCGACGTGTGGAAGTAGACCGAGCGATAGCGGCTCGCCGCGTACGCGCCGAAGAGCGCGTGGGCGGCCGCTTTGCCCAAGGAAGCCTTGACCGGCCACCAGAACGGATGAATCGGGCAGATCGCCAAAATCGGAGCGCGTCCGTCCCAACCCGCTTCGCGCAGCTTCGATTCGGCGAATGACGGCGGATGCGCGTCGAACGTCCACGCCGTATCCGTCCCCGGCTCCGCCGGGATACCGAGGCCGCGCAGAACCTTCTCCGATTCCTCATTGCGGGCGAGAACGAGCGAGGACTTGCACGAACGGCGCACGAGTGCGCGCAAAGTTGGTGTCATCGCGCCAGCCTCCGCGCCATATCCGACCGAAAGCCCATTGCGCGCGGACGAAATTCCCAAGGCCCCCGCCATCATGGTGGAAAGCGCATCGGCGAACTTGCTCTTGAACATGGAGCCTTCGCAGGCGATGACGCCATGATGCTGCGGAACGATGCGATGCAGAAAGGGAGGAAACACATCCTCCAATCGAATCTGCTCCGCATCGAGGAAGTAGCCGCGGGTGAGAGAAGCATCCTGGGTCAATACGGACAAATGCACGCGCTCGGGACGCAGAATCCTTCGGATCTGGCGAATCATTTCCTCGACGCGCACGTCCGATCCGGTATTCCGTGCGCCGTTGTATCCGGCGAAGAGAAGCTTGAGCGGCTGGCCGGGCCGCCAATCATTCGATTTGCCGAAGACGTGATCGAGCTTGGCCCATTCGATCGCGAGCGCAGTCCACGCTTGAAGAAAGAGATCGGTCATTGCGTCGAGCTTCGGGAAGCTCCCGCGCCGGCGGACAGCGCCTGGAATGGGTAACGAAAATGATGGCGTCGCGCGAATCGCAAGAGCGGAACGCAATACGAGGGAAATGCGGCTGGGGGTCCGCCGGCTTCCGCGACGACGCGGGAGTTGTCGAATACCGTGTTCCACACGATGTACGGCAAGAACACATCGAGCAGCGCGGCACCGCGCCGGATGGAGCCTGCCCCCGAGCGCGAAAGCGTCTTCACGATCGCGAGAAACGGGCGCTCGAGCGCGGGAGCGAAGAGCGGCCCGCGCGATCCGCGCTCTCGGGCGAGCTGGCGCGTGATCTCGCGAAACGTTGGCGACGCGGCGCCGGCGGAGAGGTGGTAGGTGTCATGCGCCAGTCGTTCCTTGCGGTGCAGCGTCACGATCGATTTGCCGACCCAATTCGCCGGCACGATATCGATGCGATCGGCGGGGCGCAGCGGCAAGACGGCCAAGCGGGAAAGAAAGTCGAACGCCCTCACCATGTCGAACTGCGTCGTCTCCGGACGGCCGCTGTCTCCCAACACGATGCTCGGGCGAAGGATCAGGATCTTCTCGCGAGGCAAGAGGCGGCGCACCATTTCTTCGCCGAACTTCTTCGTGCGCGCATACGGATCGTAGTCGCGGCGCTGCCAATCGATCGCCTGATCTTCGCCGACCGTTTCATTGGCACGATGTCCCGCGACCGCAACGGTGCTGATGAATGTGAAGCGGCGCAGACCCTTACCCGCCAGTGCGATGCGCGCGAGCTCGATCATGGCCAGCGTTCCGCGCAAGTTGACGGCGAGACAAGATCGCTCGGAGCGCCGGTTCAGCGATGCCGCGCAGTGAATGATCGAATCGGTTTCCGCGGCGAGCGCAGCGCAGCGCACGCGGTCCAATCCAAGAAGCGGCTCGCTCAAATCGCCGCGCACGATGCGCACCCGCGCGCGCAGATGGTCGCGAAATTCCGCCGCACCGAAGTGAAGCTGCATCGAGCTCCACAGTTTTTCCTCCGCCTCGGCATCGTTCTTGGCGCGCACCAGAAGCAGGAGTGCTTCTCCTTGGCGCAGGAGCTCCGCCGCTACGTACGACCCCAGGTATCCGGTTGCACCGGTGAGAAGCGTGCTCACGCCGGACCTCGGCCGGTTCGCGCAACGAGCTCTCCTTCACGCCGCGTGTTCGCGGTCTGGAGCCCGCCGCCGGAGACGCCGGCATTGTTGCGCCGGAGGCGCGTTTCCGGTTGGCGTCCCTCGATCAAGGGATACGACCAGCGCCGCAATCCGGGGATGTGTACGCGGGTCCAATAACGCGCCCAGTCGATGTCACGCACGTCGTAGCCGAATGCGGCGCGCTCTTCTTCCGGAAGGAGCGCGGAGAGCCGTTCGATCATGTCCGCTTCGAAGATGTGCTCGTTGTCGAGAATGAACGGCTCGTACAATTCGATGAGCTTGCCGACCCGCACCAGATTGCGCTCCAACCGCTTCAAGCTCACCGATCCTCCCAAGATCGGCGCGAAAGCGCGGTTGAGCGTCTTTACGAGCGCGGCTTGCGCGGGGACGGAGAAACGCTCGTAGCGGCCGCGCGATACGGGAATCGCATCCAAGCGCGCGAGCGCCCAGCTCTTCCATCCGCGCAATGCCGCGTAATGGCGGCGGTGCGCCAGTGCGGTGAGCTCGACCGTTCTGCGCATGTCCAACGGATGCGTGCCCGAGGTGGCGAGATGAATGACCCGCGGCGCACGCCGCTCGAGAAGCGCGGCCGCAGCGATCGTCATTCCGCGAACGACGTCGTCTACGGGAATGACGTCGAGCCTCTTCTGCCGGCGCACGGGAAGCTGCCGGAACCAAGTTCCCAGAACGTACGACAACGGCGCGGAAGTATTGATGCCTTCGTTCCATCCGCGAAATGGAAACGAGCGCGCCGATTCCACGATCGAGGGACGAATGATGACCACGGGAAGATCCGCGCCCATTTCGACGAGGAGCGCCTCCGCCAAACCTTTCGTGTACGTATAAATGTTCGGCCAGCCCAGCTCGCGCGCGCGTTGAAGACCGCGCTGAACGAGCCGGTCGCGCAACCGGCGCGATCGGGCCGTATTGCCGTTCGAGGAATGCTCCTCGATTTGAGTTTCTTCGCGGATCCAGGCATGAAGACTCGAGCGTTCGCGGCGCGCATTGAAGTCGGGTGCACCCGAGGGCGTTTCTTGGGAGAAGGGCGCCTCGCGGATTCTTCCCTCCCGCGATCCGGCGGCAAAGCACGTCGAAACATGAAGAAGCGCGGCGCGGCGCGAGGCCCGCAGGAATTGCATGAGATGCAGCGTCGATTCGACGTTCGTGCGCAGCGCTTCACGGAGATCGGGATTGAACTCGGTCAGCCCGGCACAATTCACGACGAGATCGATCGTGGCCGCGAGACGATCGGCCACTTCGACTTCCAGTCCCAGATGCGAATGAGCGACGTCTCCTTCGAGGATCTCCACCTTCTCCGCGAGCAGGCGATCGAAGTCCGCGCCATGCCGTTCCCGCACGACATCGAAGAGCGGCGAGCGATCGACGAAGCGCGCAATTCGCTCGCGTGCGCTGACTCCTCCCTTCGATCGGGAGAGCACGATGACGCGATCGATCTCGGGAAGATCGTGAAGGATTTTGGCGAGGAGAACCTTGCCGATGAAGCCGGTCGCTCCGATGAGAAGGATCTTTCGTCCCCGAAACGCGCCGCGAACGGAAAGCTCGGGTGCGAACGGGTTGCCGAATACGGCGCGCCGGGGAGCGTTCTCGGGCTCGAAGACGGGGCGGGCCCACGCGTTCGCATCGATGGACGCCAGCATGTCCGGGAGGAGAATCGGGTCAAGGAGTCTTCCCGTGGCGATTCCGTCGCGGTACTCGATGCGATTGGCCACCAGGCTTTCGATTCCAAGGTAGGCGGCGAGCGGGCGCACCACCGGCTCAAGCCCGTGGCTCACGGCGATGACGCGTTGGTTCGCCGCGGAGAGCTCAGCAATGCGATCGATCGTCGCGCGGGAGAGGCGTGGCCGGATGACGGTATCGAAGTATTCCTCGCCCAAGAGCTCCAAGCGATCGCGGCTCATTCCCCGCAAGAACAGCGCAGCGGCACGGAGTCCCCCGCGCGCTCCCCAGAGCGCGGTGAGCGTGGGGATCGCGGACGCGCAGACGCGTCCCAAGCGCCCGCTCAGTCCATGCCCATTGCGTGCGAAAAAGAAAAGCTCAGCTCCCAGAGAGCCGATCAAATCTGGTCCTGCGTTCCACGGGGAGGATTGGGCGGCGGAGAATGCCCGCGCCGCCGGGGACACCGGAGTAAAACTCGCGGGATCCGCGATGGATCGCGCCTCTGAAACTCGAAAGCTCAATAGCTGGACTCCCTCGCCGGGCCAGGCGGGCGCCCATCATGAGGGAGGACGGGGCTGCAATCAAGCGCCTCGTCCGAGCGGAGCGCCTCTCTGGGGCAACGGTTCGCTGGCTCGACGTGCGCATGTCGTGGCCGCCTTCCGAGCCGTCAGGCCGTCTCGGCGAATGGCGCTCCTCGGGGCTCAAAGAAATCCTTACTTGTGGTATCGGGGCTTCAGTGAAGCCCCGAGGAATCTTACGCCCCTGCG
>Ga0111538_10015537_pt1 | contig 10009 bp, 10 predicted proteins | sample SoiMethybrSBSTD1_FD_79669 | JGI IMG/M metagenome (GOLD analysis project Ga0111538, IMG submission 79669) | Bulk soil microbial communities from a Populus tree surrounding site in Tennessee, USA - Soil MetaG P. TD hybrid SBSTD1 (version 2)... | ecosystem: Environmental > Terrestrial > Soil >... | reverse complement strand
TACGACGTGACCACCAAGCCGGGCGACATTGTTGGTGAGATTGGGCCGGTTCAGGGGCGCCGGCAGCGAGGTCTGGGCAACCTGCTCGAGTACGGCGGACCGCGCAACCGGCCACACCCTCACCACGAGCCCGCACTCGACGCGGAGGAGCCGCGCTTCTACTCCGCGTGCGAGGACCTCACCGCGCGACTGGTCGAGCGGCACGGTCGTGTCTGACTACGGCTCACTGCAGGAGCACGCCAGCGCGATGCTGGAGCTCCTCTACGCCGTGCCCGACCTGACCGTGTACCCCGCCGAGACTGGCGGGCCGCAGATCGTCCCCAATGGCGCTGCGCCGCCGTACGTGTCGGTTCATTTCGTCGCCGACCGGCCGCTCGGCGGACGGCTCGACCACCGCTCGACGCGCATGCGCGTACGCGGGTACGTGCATTGCGTTGGCGCTGACGGCATCGCCGCCCGGGCGGTCGCCGAGAAGGTCGCCGATGCGTGGCTCGATGTGATCGTCATGCTCCCCGGTCGGTCTGTCTACCCGATCCGGTCCGAGGGCGGGCGGGACCCGCGCGAAGACGAGTCGACGGGCCGCAGCGTCATTACCATCAGCGAGACCTATCGCCTCGAGTCGGACCCGGGCGTCGGCGGCTCGTGACCGGGCAGGCATGGGTGATCGGGACCGCGGACGATTGCGACGTTCGGGTGGCCGACGAGTACGTCTCCAGCCAGCACGCGCGCGTCATCCGGCGAGCCGACGGGACATTCTGGGTCGAGGACCTCGGCTCGACCAACGGCACGCACATTCGTCGCGAGGGCGGAACCAAGGACCACGTCACTGTGCCGACACAGATCCGTCCGGGCGACACCCTCATCGTCGGGCGCTCGTCGATCCCGTGGGCAAAGCAGTGACCATCTGGACCTGGGTCCGGTCGGTCAAGACCGGGCACCGGTTCGACGTACCCCTGCAGCGCCTCGACCTGCTGCTCGCCCGCGGCGCGGTTGAGGAGATCCCCGGCCGGCGCCGCCGTGCATACGAGGCGCGTCGCCCCAAGCGTTTCGTCGACCTCGCTGGTCGGCGTGCGAATCCCCGGCCACGCCGGCCGGCTGACCACTAGAGGAGCCAACTATGACCGAGCCGGCATCCGTCATCTCCGACGGCAATGTGCTGGTGCTGTGGGTGCCGAGTGGCTTGCTGCTCGACCCCGACTTCCCGCCCCTGGACGAGCTGACCGACCCGGCGGTGCTCGACGTGACGTGCTACTTCACGGACACAGGCTGGCAGCCCAACGTCACCGAGGACGCGGCCACCGACAACCGGCTCTGCAGCAGGGAGAACTTCCAGAAGCCGGGCCGCAAGACGACGGCGATGCCGATCATCTACGTCTCCAACCCGGATGACCCGGACGAGGACGAGGCCGCCCTGACGTTCGTGGAGGGTGCGCTCGGCACGTTCGTTGACCGCCGCGGCGTTCCCTTCGAGCAGCCGCTCGCCGCCGGTGACATCGTCACCTGCTATCCGGCGCAGTTGGGTGTGCAGAATGACACCCCGCCCACTGCCAACACTCCGCTTACGATCACGCAGATGGCCTACCTGCGGCCGCCTGGCCGGTCGTGGCGAGTGCCCGTGGTGGCTTCGTGACCCCCGAGCAACTCCAGGCGATCCGGGACCGTGCGACCCGACCGAGGCGCACGGTCCCGATCGTTCTCGACGGCGACCTGCAGCAACGGATTGAAGCGCTGCAGGCGTCGCTCGACCAGCCAATCGCCAAGGCCGTCGATCGCCGGCTCTCCACCCGCACCAGGCCCCGGGCTGTCGACGAGGCGACCCGGGGCCGACTCGACGAGCTGCACGCCCAGGCGGCCGCCGCCACCCTGCACGTCGTAATCGAGGGCATGCCGGGCACCGAGTGGCGGGAGTTGCTCGCCGCGCACCCGCCGCGCCGCGACGAAGCGGGCAAGGTCATCGAGGACGACGACCTGGGCGCCAACGAGGAGACCATCCGAACGCCCATGGTGCGACGGTGCGTGGTTGGTCATCGCCCGGACCCGGATGGCGAGGAGATCGCCGAGCTCGACGCGGACTGGCTCCTCGGGTTCGTCACCGACCTGCAGATGGACAAGCTCGTGTCCGCTGCACTCGCGGTCTGCCGTGGGGATGATGCCGTCCCTTTGCCGCGGCCGCCCTCGACGACGTCGGGCTCCGACGACGAGTAGAGACCGCCCGCGCCTGGGGCGTTCCCCTGACGGTCTTTGACGGCAGCGCACTCACGGAGACTCACGAGCACTACAGCGCCACGGGTGAGCTGACCGGCACGACCGTCGTCACGCGCGAACCTGAGTGGGACGCCGATTCCCGAACCTGGGCGCTCGCCCTGGCGCTGCGCGAGGCCAACGAGTGCCGCCGCTGCGGCGGGGCGCTGCACGAAACCCTCGACTACGGCTGGAAGTGGGTGCCCCAGCCGCCGGCCGTGTGTCTGCGCTGCGTCGCGCTGCAGACCGCCGAGAAGGCGCACGAGAAGCACCCCCACCACGCCGCGATGATCCACACCGTCACGAAGGCGCCGCGACTGACCCCCAAGAACCGCCGACGCAAGAGGAGGTGACCGTTGGCCAGCATGCGCACCATCGGTGTTCGCCTCCGGATGATGGTCGGCGACTACAAGCGCGAAGCACGCGAGGCGGGCGCCGAGACCGACAAGCTCGGCGAGAAGGTCAAGAAGACCGGCCTGAAGGGCAAGGCATCCCTTGATGAACTCGCCCACGCCGCCGGTCTCACCGGCGCCGCGCTGCTCGCGGCGTCCACAGTGGCCATCGTCGCGACCGCCAAGTTCGACAAACAGATGTCCGAGGTGGCCGCCGTCGCTGGCGCCACCTCGGAGGAGATGACGCGGCTGCGCGACGCCGCGATCGAGGCCGGCCAGGCGACCGTGTTCTCCGCGGGGCAGGCCGCCCAGGCTGAGGCCGAGCTTGCGAAGGCCGGCATCTCCACCGCTGACATCCTCAGTGGCGCCCTGGCCGGCTCGCTCGACCTCGCGTCCGCCGGCTCACTCGACCTCGCCACGAGCGCCGAGATCGCGGCCAACGCGATGAACACGTTCGGGCTGCAGGGCTCCGACGTGAGCCACATCGCCGACGTGCTCGCGTCGGCCGCCAACAAGTCCGCCGCCGGCGTCGAAGACCTCGGCCAGGGCCTGCAACAGGTCGGGCTGGTCGCCAACCAGGTCGGGCTGTCCCTGGAGGAGACCGTTGGCCTGCTCGCCGCGTTCGCCGACCGCGGACTGAAGGGCTCCGACGGGGCGACCTCGCTGAAGACCGCGCTCGCTCGCCTCGCCGCACCCACCGACAAGGCCGCCACCACCATGAAGGCCCTCGGCCTGTCCATGTACGACGCGAGCGGCAACATGGTTGGCGCCGTCGAGATCGCCGGCCAACTGCAGGGCGCGCTTGCAGATCTCGCTCCCGAGCAGCGCAATGCCGCCCTGCAGACCATCTTCGGCTCCGACGCGATCCGGGCCGCCAACATCCTGTACGCCGAAGGCGCCGAAGGCATCCAGGAGTACATCGACGCCGTCAACGACCAGGGCGCGGCGGCGCGCATGGCCGGCACCAAGCTGGACAACCTCGCCGGCGACGTCGAGCAGCTCACCGGATCGCTCGAGACCCTGTTCATTAAGTCCGGCGAGGGCGCCTCCGGCGGACTGCGCACACTGACCCAGGCCGCCACCGGCATGGTCAACGCCTTCTCGGCCCTGCCCGGCCCGGTCCAGACCACCGCCGTGGTCGTCGCCGGCGTCGGCGGGGCGATGCTGCTCGCCGCGGCGGCCGGGCTGAAGTTTCGCAAGAACATGGGCGAGGCCCTCGACGAGCTCCGCAAGACGGGCCCGGTCGGCACCCGTGCCGCCCGCGGCCTCGAGCTGACCACGAAGTGGGGGCTGAGGGCCGCGGCCGCGTTCGCCGCGATGCAGATCGCCTCCTCGGCTTTGGACGCGGCGCTGAACCGCGAGGCTGACATCGACGGCCTGTCCGATTCGCTGCGGCATCTCGGCGACTCCGGCGAAAAGACGGGCGAGCTGACCCGCCTGTTCGGCAAGGACCTCGAAGGGTTCGCCGAGGACGCCGAGCTCGCCGGCGGTGGGGTCAACGGCATCGCCCGGGCTGTTGAGGGCGCCATCCCCGGGCTGCGTCAGCTCAACGACGCCTTGCCCGGGCGCAGCTTCGGCGACGCACAGGAACGGATCCAGTCCGTCGACGACCAGCTCGCCAGCATGGTCCGCGGCGGCAATATCGAGCAGGCCCGCGGCGCCTTCCAGCGGCTCTTGCAGGCGTCGAAGCTTTCGCTCGACGAGCTGCAGGCGCTGATGCCGAAGTACACCAACGCCATGGCGGAGGCGGACAAGGGTGCGAGCGCGCAGGCTGCGGCCGCGCAGCGCGCGAAGGACGCCAATATCGCGCTCGCCGGCGCGTTCGGAGAGGCGGCCTCCGAAGCCGATGGGCTGATCACCGCCTTCGACGAGCTCAACGGCCGGACCCTCGGGTGGCGGGAGTCCGAGCGCAAGGCAGAGGCCGCCGTCGACGACCTCACCGACGCGCTCAAGGCGTCCGGTGGGTCCCTCGACGTGCACAACGAGAAGGGCCGAGCCGCCGCGGCCGCCGTCGACGAGCTCGCCCAGGCGGCCGTCGCCGCTGCCCAGAAGAAGTACGACGAGACCGGATCGGTCACCGAGGCCAACAAGGTGTACCAGGAGTACGTCGGCCAACTGCGCAGCGTCCTGTCCCAGTCGAAGCTGTCCAAGACCGAGGTCGACAACCTGATCGCCGCGATCGCGTCGATGCCCACCAACAAGACGGTCACGATCAACGTCCGCACCGTCGAGTCCGAGACCCACTCGGAGACCGCTCGGCTGTACCGCCGTTGGGGCGGCATCACCGAGCACGCGCAGACCGGCCTGCTCCGCGACGCCGCCGTCTACGCGGCCACCGCGCCGGCCCGGTACGCGTTCGCTGAGCCCGCCACCGGCGGCGAGGCATTCGTGCCCAGGCGTGGTAGTTACGGCCGCAGCATGACCATCCTGTCGGCCGCCGCCGGCTGGTACGGCGCTGACGTCGTGCCACGTGGCGGCGGCTGGTACGGCAGCGGGGCACCCGCGGCGAGCGGACCCGGGCAACTCGAGGTCGTTGTGACGCCGGCGGCCGGCTCGGACAGCCGCGTCATGGCCGCCATCGTCCAAGGTCTGCGCTTCGACGTGCGCACCAAGACCCGCGATGGTCAGGTTGGCACCTACGTCAACTCCAAGCGTGGCCGCTAGATGGCGTTCCCGGACGAGCCCACCGACCTGGCTGTCAGCTTCGCTTTCGACGCTGACCTCAGCGCCGACCCGGACACCTGGGTGTACGACACCGATGCTTCCGAGGCGGCCGAGCCCATCGTCGTGATCCAGCGCGGGCGCATCGGCGAACAGCCGGAGGTGCAGCCGACCCAGGTCCAGCTCGCCGTCCGCAACGAGGATGGCGAGTTCAGCCCCCGCAACGTGAACGGGCCGAACTATGGGCGGCTACGCCGCAACACCCCCGTTCACGCGACTGTCGATGTCGGTTCCGGTCCCGTCATCCGCGGCACCGCCCAGGTGCCCGACTGGCCGGTCGAGCGGACCGGCCCCGGCATCGACCAGCGGGTGCCGCTGTCCACTTCGGGCGTGCTGCGCCGTCTCGGTCAGGGCGACGATCCCGCCTCCCCGATGCGACGCACGATCCTGGGCGCCAACAACGAGACGCTGATCGCGTACTGGCCACTGGAGGGCGGGCCCGCGTCGGGCATGCCACTCGGTGCGCCGATGACGGCCGACGGCACCGTCACCTTCGACGCCGTCGCACCCGCCGGTTCCCTGTCCGTCGCCAACCTGACCGGCGGCGGGGTTCTTTCCGGCGCGCCGCCAGCCGTCGTCGCGCTCACCACCGGCATGTCGTTCGAGGCGCTCGCCATCATGGCGCCCGGCACGTCGACCACCGAGTCGTTCGAACCCATCCGCGTCGTCACCGCCTCGGCGCAGTGGGCGCTCATCCTGTCCTCCGACCTCGACGTGATCCGCGTGACGGCGGTCCGCGACCCCGACAACGCCGACATACCCATCGACTTCTCGGTCGCCCCCGACGATGGGCTGTGGCACCACTACCGGGTGACGATCACCCGCAGTGGCGACGACCTCGAGGTCGAGGCGTGGCGTGACGGCGTCTCCCTCGGATCCGACACGGTACTCAACCTGGCCCTGTCGCCGGTCAACACGGTGATCGTCAACTACCTGCCCCCCGACCCGGATGACGTCCAGATCGCCGCCGGCCACGTCGCTGTCTATGCAACCGGGGCACTGGACGACCACTCCGACGCGCTTGACGGATACGCCGGCGAACTCGCCTCCGACCGCGTGAACCGGCTCTTCGCCGAGGAGGGCCTCTTCGTTGACGTCGCCGCCGGTGACTCCGAGGCCATGGGGCCGCAGCCCCTCGGCACGTTCACGGCCGCCGTTCAGGACTGCGAGGACGTCGACCGCGGGTTCCTGGTCGAGCGGCTCAACGGTGCCCCCGGGTTCGACCCGCACACCGCGTACGAGAACCAGCCGGTCGCGCTGACGTTGGACTACGAGCTCGGCCACATCATGACCTGGGAACCGGTCGACGACGAGGGCCCGATCGTCAACAGGATGACCGTCACCCGCGAGGGTGGCAGGTCGTCGACGGTCGAGCGGGTCGATGGTCCGCTGGGCAGCGACCCATTGACCGGCGCCGGCCCGTATCCGCTCGCCGAGACCCGCAACGTCGCCACCGATGAGCAGACCTTGCAGCACGCCGGCCACGCCGTGGGACACGGCACCGTTGACAAGATGCGGTTCCGCAACGTCAAAGTGGACCTCGTCGCGCACCCGGAGCTGATCGACGACTGGCTCGCGTGCGACATCGGCTCCCGGGTGCTCGCCGCCAACGCCCCGGCCGAGGACTACGGGCCCGACGACCTCGACCTCATCCTGCGCGGCTACGTCGAAGTGCTCGACGGCGCACCCACCTGGGAGATCTACCTCGACCTTGGACCGTGCGAGGCGTACCGGGTCGGCGAGCTGGCGGAGCCGACCGCGGACGCGGGCGAGTTCGTCGGGCGCCTGGCCGAGGATCTGGACGCCGCGATCCGGGTGGCGATCGACGCCGACGACTTGACGATCCTGATCGACCCGAACGCCTTCCGTTGGTCCGCCGTCGCCGACGACTTCAATCCGGACCTGCGGGTCCGCTTCGGCGGGGAGACCGCGGACGTGTCGTCCATCGCCGCGGTCGCCGCGACGTCCGTGGGCCGCGGCGCCCTGGCGAGCGCCGACAACGCGGCGGTCAGCCCCGCGACCACCGGGTTCGGCGCGGCCGATGGAGACCTTTTGCTGTGCGTGGGCCGGATCCGTGGCACGACCGGCTCACTGACGGCCACGGCCGGGTGGGACCTGATGGGCCAGGTGGGGCGGCTCTACGTGTGGGGGCGGCGCCGCTCCGGCACCACGCCGATCACGGTTACACCGACCGGAGGCGCGGCGGGCGACGTCGTGAGCGCGACCGTGCTGGCGTTCCACAACATGCCGCTCACGGTTGACCCGGTCGTCATGGTGTTGAAGGACCCCGTGTCCCAGGTCAACTCGACGGCGCAGAATATCGCGTACCCGGGGGCACAGCCGCACCCCTATCCGGGCAGCATCGTCCTGCTGGTGGCCGGCAAGTCCGACGACTGGACCTCGGTCGCGGTGCCGTCCGGGTTCACCGAGAGCGGCGAGCCGTCCACCACGACCGGCAACGACCAGGCCATCTACATCGCCTTCCAGATCCAGACCACGCCCACGCTCGTGCCGGCCGGGACGCTGGTCGTGACCGGCGGGGCCACAGCGGTCAGTGAGGCGATGATGCTCGTCCTGGCCGCCGGCTACCAGTCCTTGACCGTGTCGGCCCGCTCGGTGAATGGCGCGGTGAAGTCGCACGCCGCCGGCACCCCGATCGGCGCCGACAACCCCTTCGTTCTGGCGCTGTAGGAGGACCCGTGGGTGACTGGACCGGCACGGTTCCGACGTTCGCGGCCGGGGCCAAGGTGCGCGGCGTCGATCAGCAGACGCTCGCCGACGTCGCCGCCGCCCTCACCGGCGCCTGGACGACGTACATTGTGACGCTGTCCGGCTCGGCTGGCAGCCCCGCTATCGGCGACGGCACCCTCACGGGCAAGTACCGCCGCGTCGGCAAGACCGTCGATGTGGAGATCGTGCTCATTCGGGGCAGCACAACCACCTTCGGTACCGGTTACCCCCGGTTCTCCCTGCCGGTCGCTGCCCTCAACGCGAACCGGGCGGGCGCCTGCACGCTGCAGGATGTGTCCGCCAACAGCTTCGCTGCGGCGTGCCACCTGGAGTCGACGACCGCAGTCATTCCCCTCTCGGCGTCCGGCGTGGTTACGAACACGGTTCCCTTCACCTGGGCCACCGGCGACATCATCCGCATCCAGTTGACCTACGAGACGGCGTAAGGAGGCGGGCCGATGACGACCAGTCCCGACCATCCGCAACTGCAGTTCGTCCAGGCCGCCGGCTATACGAAGGGTCGGGCCGACGGCCCTCCACTGTGGATCGTCATTCATGACATGGAGGCACACGAGACCTCCGACCGCGCCGAGGCGACGGCCCAGTACTTCGCCAACCCTGGCGACGGGCGCAACGTCTCCAGCCATTACTGCGCCGACAACAACTCGGTGGTGCAGTGCGTCCGGCTCGGCGATGTGGCCTGGACGGTCGGGAACCGGCCCGGCAACTACCGCGGCATCAACTGGGAGTTGGCCGGGTTCGCGTCGCAGACCCGCTCACAGTGGCTCGATCCGTTCGGCTACGCGATGTTCGCTCAGATCGTGCCGATCATCCGCGCCGACGCGGTGAAGTACGGGATCCCGCTGCAGCGGCGCACCGTCGACGAGCTCAAGGCGTACAAACCCGGGATCACGTCACACAACGACCTGCGGGTTGCGTTCGGCGGCACCACCCACACCGACCCGGGGCCGAACTTCCCCTGGGACGTGTTCATGCAGCTACTCGGAGGGGACGACATGGGCCTTCAGGAATGGACCGCATCACCGTCAACCGACCCGGCCAAGGCCCCGTTCCTTACCCAGGGCAATACCGGGTACGCCGGCCAGCAGCGTGACACCGCCCTCGCTTTCGCGTGGCAGGCCGCACATGACGCCAACACCAAGGCCGCCGAGGCATTGACTCGACTCGCCACCCTCGGGAACAAGGTCGATGAAATCCTCGCCCTGCTTCACGACGGCGGCACGCTCCCGTCGTCGGGGCCGGTCGACCTCACCGACGCCGCGGTCGCGAAGGTCGCCGACGCCACAGCGGACGAGATCGCCGCAGACCCCGAACGCGACGGCCGCGACAGCTGAGCCTCATGGGCCGTCCTGTCGTTGTCCTCGCCAGCCGGCACCGCCCGCACGAGCAGCTGTTGCTCGCCTACTCGGCGCTGCTGTGCGTCGCCTACTTCGTGCGTACCCCACCGGCGACCATGGCCGCGCTGCTGCCCGACCCGGCGCTCGTCGCCTGGATCATTGCGCTCGGCGTCGGTGGGTTGCTCGGCCTGGTGGGGTGCTGGTGGCGGGGCGAGCGCGGTCTCGGCCTGGAAATGGGTGGGCTGCTCATCAACACGGGCGCCCTGCTCATCTACACCACGGCCGTCTTCGCGGCCTTCGGGTGGGCGGCCGTCACGTCCGGCGGCGTCATCCTGGCGTGGGTGGCCGCCAATCTGTGGCGGGTGCGCCAGGCGCATCACGACCTTCGAGACATCCGACAGGGGAGCGCATGAACTGGGTGACCGCTGTCGTTGCCGTGCTCGGCGCGATCCTGGGCGCTGGCGGCGTGGGGGTGGCCGTGGTTTCGGCGCTCGCCCGGCGACCCGTCACGAGGGTCGAGGTCGCCGACCGCCTTAACGAGGTGGCGCTGGAGCTGGCGGAGCAACT
>Ga0111538_10015535_pt1 | contig 10010 bp, 8 predicted proteins | sample SoiMethybrSBSTD1_FD_79669 | JGI IMG/M metagenome (GOLD analysis project Ga0111538, IMG submission 79669) | Bulk soil microbial communities from a Populus tree surrounding site in Tennessee, USA - Soil MetaG P. TD hybrid SBSTD1 (version 2)... | ecosystem: Environmental > Terrestrial > Soil > Tree... | reverse complement strand
GTGGCGCTGGCCACGCAGCGCCCGCGCCCGGCCGGCGAGCAGGACGGCCAGGAGACGCTCGACGTGGGCGGACCGCCGCTGGGGCCGATGGAGGTTGCGGCCTACGCGGGCGGCGAGGTACTCGTCGCCGAACACGAGACCCTCACCGCCCTCACGATGGCGCTCACCGAGCGGCCGATAGTCATTCACGACTGGAAGACCACGGCGGTGAGCGAGGAGGCAGCGCCGGCCGTGGCACTCGAGCACGACACGATGATCGCCGCCTATCTGATCGACCCGGCGCGGCGCGGGTATCCGCTCGACGAGCTGAGCGCCGAGGCCGGCATCGCGGCGGCGGTCGAGGGCGCGAACGGGATCGCGGAGCGGGCCGTGGTCACGCGCGTGCTGGCCGAGCGCCAGCGCGCCCGACTCGAGGAGGACGGGCTCACGCAGCTGTTCCACGAGGTGGAGCTCCCGCTCGTGGACGTGCTTGTCGAGATGGAGCGCGCCGGCATCAAGCTCGACGTGGAGCGGCTCCGGGGCATCTCGGAGCGCTTCGGACAGCGGGCCGCCGAGCTCGAGCGGCGCGTCTGGGACCTCGCGGGCGAGGAGTTCACGATCGGCTCGCCCCAGCAGCTCGGCCACATCCTCTTCGAGAAGCTGGGGCTGTCGCGCAAGCGCCGCGGCAAGACGGGCTTCTCCACCGACGCGCGCGTGCTGCAGGCGATCCGCGGCGAGCACGAGATCATCCCCGCGATCGAGGAGTGGCGCGAGGTCACGAAGCTGAAGTCGACCTACCTGGACGCCTTCCCCGAGCTGATCGGCGACGACGGCCGCCTCCACACGACCTTCAACCAGACGGCCACGGCCACCGGCCGGCTGTCGAGCACCGACCCGAACCTCCAGAACATCCCCATCCGCACCGAGCAGGGTCGCGAGATCCGCGCCTGCTTCGTGGCCGAGGACGGCCACATGCTCATCTCCGCCGACTACTCGCAGGTGGAGCTGCGCCTGCTCGCGCACATAGCCGACGAGCCCGTGCTCAAGGAGATCTTCCGGCGCGGCGAGGACGTGCACACGGCCACCGCGGAGGCGATCCTCGGCGGAAAGTCCGATCCCGGCACGCGCTCGAAGGCCAAGATGGTCAACTACGGAATCGTCTACGGGCTGTCGGCGTTCGGGCTCGCCGATCGGCTTCAGATCGAGAAGGAGGAGGCGCAGCAGTTCATCGACGCCTACCTCGAGCGGTTCCCGAAGGTGAGGGAGTTCATCGAGAAGACGATCGAGCGCGCCCGCGAGGAGGGGCACGTGGCCACGCTCTTCGGCAGGATCCGGCGCGTGCCCGAGCTGCGCTCTCGCCAGTTCCAGACCCGGTCGCTGGGCGAGCGGCTGGCCGTGAACATGGTCATCCAGGGCACCGCCGCCGACATCATGAAGCTCGCCATGGTGCGGGCGCGCGACGAGCTGCGCGCGGCCGGCCTCTCGACGACGCTCGTGCTGCAGATCCACGACGAGCTGCTGTTCGAGGCGCCGGACGACGAGGTGGAGGCGGCAAGCGAGATCATCGTCCGCGAGATGGCGACCGCGTTCGAGATGGATCCGCCGCTCGAGGTCGACTGCGGGGCGGGCCGGAACTGGCTGGAAGCCAAGTGAGCAAGGAGCTCGCCGTCATCCTGACCGTGGCCGCGGGCGGGCTCGTCGCCGCCCAGGCTCCGGTGAACAACGTCGTGTCGAAGAAGGTCGGCACGCTGGGCGCCGTGAGCGTGAACTTCATCGTCGGCACGGTCATCGTGCTGGTCGTGACGTTCCTCTTCGCCGACGGGATCAAGAACGTCGAGGGCGTCGCGTCGCCGGCCTGGTACTACTGGCTGTTCGGCGGCATCGCGGGCGTCGCGATCGTGCTCACCACGCTCGTCACCGTGCGCGAGCTCGGCGCCGGCGGCGTGACAGCCGCGACGATCGCCGGCCAGCTCACGCTGTCGATCATTCTGGACCGGGCGGGAGTCCTCGGGCTCGACGAGCGCGCCATCACGGTGCAGAAGATGGTCGGCGTGGCGCTCCTTGCCGCCGGCACCGTGCTGGTGGTGCACGAGTGAGCAAGGAGGCGGCTCTTTTCGCCACGGTCACGGCGGGCGGCCTCGTGGCGATCCAGGCGCCCGTCAACGCACGGCTCGGCAATACCGTCGGGAAGTTCGGCGCCGCGACGATCAGCTTCTCCGTCGGGCTCGTCGTCCTGATCTTCATCACCTTCGTGCTGACCGGCGGCCTCAAGTCCACGAGCGGCGTCACGCCCTGGTGGGTCTGGGTGTTCGGCGGCTGCGCGGGTGCGGCCTACGTGACCACCGCGCTGTCGAGCGTTCCCGTGCTGGGCGCCGGCGGCGTCACGGCCGCCACGGTCGCCGGGCAGCTGACCCTCGCCGTCGCCGCCGACCGGGTCGGGCTCCTCGACCTGCCGGAGAAGCCGATCTCGGTCGGCCGAGTAGCCGGGGTCCTGCTACTCGGCCTGGGCGTCTACCTGATCGTCCGCGAGTGAGCTACTGCGTGGCCGCGTCCGCGTCCACGATGCCGTAGCCCATCACCGGGTCGTACGTGCCGTGGTTGGACGAAGTCGCCTTCAGGCGGTCCACCACCTGCGCGTTCGTCAGGCCCTGGCCGAACAGCAGCGCCGCCACTCCGGCCACCTGCGGGGAGGCCATGGACGTGCCGGCGAGCGTCTCGTAGCCGGCGACGCCGCCGCCGCACTCGAAGCTCGAGCCCGGCCACATCGTCGACCAGATGTCCTCGTCGTCCTCGCAGAACACGCTGCCCACGCCGCCGGGGGCCCGGAAGCCGAGCATCGTCTTGTTCACGGGGAAGTTCGAGTAGTAGCTCGGCAGCCCGCGGCTGTCGGTGGCGCCGATGCACACCGCGTGGTCGGCGAACGCCGGATACGAGCACAGCGGGAAGCTCTCGTTGCCTGCCGCGGCGACCACGAGGGAGCCCTTGTCCCACGCGTAGTTCACGGCGTCCTCGATGTCCTGGTTGATCGCCTGGAGCTGGCCGACGACCGGCAGCTCGCCGAGGCTCATGTTGATCACGTCGGCGTTGTGGTCGGCCGCCCAGCGGATGCCCTTGACGATGTCGTCCGAGCTGCCGCTGCCCTCGGAGTCGAGCACGCGCACGGGCATGATCTGCGCGTCGGGAGCCACGCCCGCCACGCCGATTCCGTTGTTCGTCACGGCCGCCGCGATGCCCGCAACGTGCGTGCCGTGGCCGTTCTCGTCCTGCGGGCCGGCCGGGCAGTCGCCGTTCGAGGCGACGATGTCGGTTCCGGGAACGATCTTCGAGCTGAGGTCCGGATGGCCGAGGTCGACGCCGGTGTCGACGACCGCGATGGTCGTGCCGGCGCCCTTGACCCCGCGCGCCCACGCCTCGGGCGCGTTGATCTGGTCGAGCGCCCACTGCTTCGCGAAGAGCGGATCGTTCACGGGGCCGCTTCCGGGCGCCCCGCCGGTGTCGTACGTATACGTCTGCGTGGTGCACGGCGCCGCGTTGGCAGCCGGTGCCCCGAACACGATGAACAGCGCCACCATGGCGATGACGACAACCGTGATCCTCTTCACGTTCAAGCCCTTTCTCCCCTTGGGCGCGCCGAAACGAGTGGCGCAAAGCCCCTGCTGATAAAAGGCCTACCCGGGTCGGCGCGCGACTATGCGGGACAACGGGAGGGTGTTCACCACCTGCTCCGGGGTGGCCCAGCCGCGCCTCGCGGTGGCCACCGAGAGCTCCATGTTCCCCAGTCCCCGCACGGAGTGGGAGTCGGTGTTGCAGACGATCTCGAGGCCGGCGTCGAGTGCCTCCCGGACGTGTTCGCCGCTGAGGTCGAGCCGGTCGGGCAGGCCGTTCACCTCGAAGGCGACCCCCTCCTCGAGCGCGACCTCGAACGCCCGCTCCAGGTCAAGCTCGTTCTCGGGCCGGCGGCCTATGTAGCGGCCCTTGGGATGGCTCAGGCAGCTCACGAACGGGTTGCGGAGCGCGGCCTCCACGCGCGCGGTCATCTCGCGCCGCGGCATGCGCTGGCCGCCGTGGACGCTCGCCTGCACCCAGTCGAGCTCCGCGAGCACGTCGTCGGGCAGGTCGAGCCGGCCGTCGGGGAGGATGTCGCACTCGATGCCGCGCAGCACGCGGAAGGGCCCGAGCGCCTCGTTGGCGGCCGCGATCTCGTCGGCCTGGCGGCGCACGTCGTCCGGGGTGAGCCCGGTGACCGCGCCCACCGCGGGCGTGTGGTCGCAGATCGCGAGGTACTCGTAGCCGCGCTCGAGCGCGGCGCGGCCCATCTCCTCGACGCTCGCGCGGCCGTCCGACCACGTGGTGTGCGAGTGGAGGTCGCCGCGGATGTCGGCGAGCTCGACGAGGGCGGGGGGCTCGCCTCGGAACGGCCGCTCACGCAGCTCGGGCGGGCACCACGGCACGCCGAGAGCGGCGTAGACCGCGTGCTCGTTCGGCGCATCGGGGAGCGGCTCGAGCGCCGCGACGTATTCGGCCGAGCCGGTGGCGCGGACGAGCGCGGTCCCGAAGCGGGCAGGCTCCACGACCACCAGCTCGACTGGCACGCCCTCGACCGTCACGCCCACCGCGCGCTGCTCGTCCTGCTCGATCAGCGCGACGATCTGGGGGAGGGAGGCAAAGCGCGCGAGCACCGGCGCCGGGTCGGCGGCGGCGCAGACGACCGCGAGCTGCTCGCAGGAGTCGCGGAAGCGGCGGACATCCCCCGCGGTGTCGCCGCCGAGCGCGGCCGCGATGCCCTCCACGAGCTCCCGGGCGCGGTGCAGCAGGAGGCCGCGCCGCGGGCGTGGCTCGTCCTCGCGCGCGAGCGCGTCGAGCAGCCTGGCCTCCGTCTTCGGCCCGACACCGGCCACCGATCGGAGCCGGCCCTCCGCCGCCGCCTCGCGCAACTCGTCCGCCGTGTGGATGTCCAGCGCGCGGGCGATCTCGATGGACTTCCTGGCGGTCAGCCCGAGGTAGCGGCCCAGGCCGACCAGGTCGGGCGCGAGCTCGCGCTCCAGCTCCTCGAGCTCGGCGATGGCGCCCGTCTCGACCAGCTCGCGGAGCCGCGCCTCGATGCTCGGGCCGATGCCGCGGAGGTCGCGCACCCTGCCCGAGCGGACGAGGTCCGCCACCGGCACGGCGGCCGCGCGGATCGTCTCGGCCGCGCGCCGGTACGCGCGCACGGTGTACGGGTTCGCGTCGCTCAGCTCGAGCAGCGAGGCGAACGCGTCGAGGCGGTCGGCTATCAGCGCGTTGTCCAAGGATGGGTAGTTTCCAGGGAGTGTTCGACCACGTGACGATCCGGGCCTCCGACCGGGCCGCCTCGCAGCGCTTCTACACCACCGTGCTGGCCGTGCTCGGCATCGACCAGACGCATTCGGGCGGCCAGTTCGTCGAGTGGGACGACTTCTCGCTGGGCGAGGCCACTGCGTGGAGCCCCGTCACCACCGGCCTTCACATCGGGTTCGGCGCACCCTCCCCGGAGCGCGTGGACGAGTTCTGGCAGGCGGGCATCGACGCGGGCTACGAGAGCGACGGCGAGCCCGGCCTGCGCCCGGAGTACGGCGACGACTACTACGGCGCGTTCCTGCTCGACCCCGACGGCAACAGCGCCGAGGCGGTCCACTTCGACGGCGTGCACCGCGGCGTGGATCACATCTGGGTCCGCGTGGCCGACGTGGAGAGGTCGGCCCGTTTCTACGAGACGATCGCCCCGTTCGCCGGCCTGCGCGAGGAGGAGCGCGAGGGACGCGCCCAGTTCGCCGGTCCGGAGGCGGGGTCCTTCTCGGTACTGCAGGGCGACCACGTGACCAAGAGCCTGCACATGGCCTTCGCCGTCCCGGACGACCGGACGATCGACGAGTTCCACGAGGCGGCCCTCGCGGCCGGCTACCGCGACAACGGCACCCCCGGCGAGCGCTCGGTCTACCACCCGGGCTACTACAGCGCCTACGTGCTCGACCCCGACGGCAACAACGTCGAGCTGGTCAACCACAACCGCTAGGCGGGCGGCGGGGCGTGGCATGAGCCACCTGCCGCATCGCGCGTCTCGCCGGTGTCGGTCACGAAGCGGGAGCTCCATGCGCCGTCGCCGAGCGTCAGCTCCAGCACGCCGAAGGCGTCCGTGTAGAGCGTCTCGCTGATGTCCTCCTGGTCGCCCGGCGCCGTGAAGAGGCTCCGGCCGCCGGTCCCCACGACGAAGTTCGTGATGCCCGTTTCAGCGTCCGCCGAGCCGGCCGGGTCGACGGGCTCGAAGCGCTCGTAGTTGTGCGCGTGCCCGTTCACCACGAGCTCGGCGCCGTGCTCGTACAGGGTCTCGTACATCGGGCCTGTCTCGGGATAGTCGCGATTGAGGCCGCCGTACCCCGAGCTGAAGCGGGGGTGGTGCCAGTAGGCGAGCACGCAGGCATCGTCGGGAAGAGCGTCGAGCTCGGTCTCGAGCCAGGTTTCCTGGGCGCTCCCCGCCGCGCACGAGACTGGCCAGCAGTCGTCCGGCATGGCCGAGCCGCCACCGCCCTCCCGGGTGTAGTCGACGGCGCCCGAATTCAGCACGAAGACGTTCCAATCGCCCAGCGACCACCGGTAATAGCCCTCGGCTCGGTCTCCGGCCGCGTCGCCGAAGTACTCGAAGTACCCGCTGTCCGAGTCCCGCTCCGGGTCGCCCTCGTACTCGTGGTTGCCGATCGCCGGGAACGTGATCGCCTTGAAGCTGCCCCAGGTGGGGTCGTACGCGGCCTGGAAGTTCGCGAGCTCGCCGTGCTCGTACTGGTTGTCTCCCAGGGCGGCCACAGCGTCCGGGGCAAGGCTCCCCACCAGCGCGGCGGTCTTGGCGTGGTGGCAGGCGGTGGCGGTCTCAGTCAGTTCCGGCCGGCAGGCGATGTCGCCGGCGGCCACAAGAGTGGGCGGACCGGGCGGCGGAGGAGGGGTGTTCACCGGCGGCGGCTCCTGGGGCGCCGGGGCGGGCCCCGGGAGTGGCGGGCTGGTCGTGCCAGGCGACCTCCGGATGCGGAAGCGCCGCGAGGCCACGCTCTCGCCGTGCACGCGGACACGCAGGCGATACAGCCCGGCCGCCCTGGCGGGCACCCGGAACACCAGCCGGAAGCCCCCGCGGCGGCCCGAGCTGTCGCGCCTCACCGTCACGCCGGCCAGCGTCACGCGCACGCGCGCGCGGGCGGGAAGGCCGTGACCGGCGAGCGCCACGCGGGCACCGGGGGCGGCAGCCGCACGGGAGAGAATCAGACGCGGCTGGCCGGCCGCGCCGGCTGGGACCGCGGCCCCGAGGAGGGCGACGGCGACGACTGTGAGCGTCCGTACCCCCACGTCGCGGAGGATTGCACGGACGCCTCAGAGCGTCTCGGCCCGGCCGTCACGAAGCTCGGTGGCGCGATCGCGAGGTAGTGGCCGAAGCTCCAGTCGACGAAGCGCTTCGCCTTCATAGCCCGGATTCCACGGTGCAGCAGGCGCGACGGGACGCGTGGGACCACCCGCTGGCCGGCCAGCATCACCTCGAACTTCAGGCGGTGGCTCTCGTGGAACTCGTCGTAGCGGGTCAGGGCCGAGGCGATCGGCCGGCGGCCTTCGAGCACGGCACGCAGCTCGCGCCCGCAGGCGATTCCGAAGTAGAGGGCGGTCCTGATTCCCTCGGCCGTGAGCGGGAGACAGTGGCCGGCGGAGTCGCCCACGAAGAAGACCCCGTCGGCGGTGGCCGCGCGGAGGCGGTGCGGGATCCAGTTGCCCTGGTAGCGGACCGGTTCCCGGTCCAGGTCCTCGGCGAGCATCACGGTCGTGTCCTTCACGTGGAAGCGGGGGTCGAAAGAGCCCACGCCCACCCGGACCTCCTCGCCGGCCGGGAAGCTCCAGCCGTAGCCCGCGGGCACGTACTTCCTGTCGATCCACAGCTCCATGTCGTCGGCCGCGCCCCGGGGGTGCACCTCGAGCCCGCGTGAGAGCGGCGCGTCGGGCGGCTGGTAGCCGCTTCCAAGGACCCGCCGCCAGCCCAGCGCGTCCACGACGATCGGCGCGGAGAGGTCGCCGCGGTCGGTGTGGACCAGGTCGCCCGTGCGCCCGTTCACCTTGGCGGTCTCGAACTCCGCATCTGTCTGGCCCCAGAGCAGCTCGCAGAGCGTCGGATAGTCGAAGGTGGAGAAGGTCCAGGGCAGCTCCAGCACCGAGGTCCCGAACGGCGTATGGACCACGAGCCGGCCGAATGTCTGGCGGTGCGCGCCCATCAGGTCCATCGCCCGCAGCCACTCGGTCGGGATCCCGCAGGCCGAGGTCTGGCGCTCCCCGATCTCGTAGCGGTCGATCACCAGCACGCGCGCGCCGGTGCCCGTCAGCTCCCGAGCCACGGCCAGGCCCGCAAAACTCGCTCCGCACACCAGAACGTCGTATTCACCGGCCAGCGGGGTGCGCTCCGCGCCTCGCGTCGTGCGACGGGTCGGCATGCGGGGCAGGCTAGCGCCTGCATACCATCGCGGCCGTGTCTGTGCGCATCCTCACAACTGGCGGCACAATCGCCTCGCTCCCGGATCCTGACACCGGTGCCAAGCGCCCCGCGCTGTCCGGCGAGGAGCTCGTGGCGAGCGTGCCCGGATTGGACAAGGTCGCGATCGTCGAGGTCGCGGAGATCGTCTCCGTCACCAGTTGGAACCTCACGCCTGGGGACATGCTCGCCGTGGCCCGCCGGGCGTCCGAGGCGCTCGCGGAGCCGGACGTCGACGGCGTGGTCGTGACCCACGGGACCGACACGCTCGAGGAGACCGCGTTCCTCGCCGACCTCACGCTTCGCTCGGATCGCCCGGTGGCCGTCGTCGGCGCCATGCGCAGCGTGGACGAGCTCTCGGCCGACGGCCCGCGAAACCTCCTGAACGCGGTGCGCGTGGCCGCGGCGCCCGAGGCGCGCGGCGTGGGCGCCGTCGTCGTGATGGGAGACGAGATCCATGCGGCGCGCTGGGTCCGCAAGCTCGACAGCGGGCTCACCTCCGCATTCGGCTCCCCTCGGCGCGGCCCGATCGGCCGGGTCACGCCCGGCTCGCTCGACCTCCCGTGGGTCCCGCCGCGCGGGTTCATGGCCGATCTGCCCGAGGCGCTGACGCACGAGGTGCCGATCGTGAGCGGCTATCCGGGCATGGACGCCGCCGTGATCGACGCGGTGGTCGAGGCCGGAGACGCGGCCGGGCTCGTGGTGGAGGGCACAGGGAGCGGCAACGTGCCGGGAGGCGCAATGCCCGCGATTCGCCGTGCCGTCGAGCGCGGCCTGCCCGTGGTCGCCGCTACGCGCGTGCCCGGCGGTGCCGGCCGCTCCGGCTACGGCTCCCCTGGCGGCGGAGCGGAGCTGCGCGGGCTCGGCGTGGTCGGCGCCGGCCCGCTGTCCGCCGGCAAAGCCCGGCTCCTCCTGATGACGCTGCTCGCCAACGGGATGTCCGCCGGCGATGCCGCGCGCGCGTTCGAGGAGGCGGTCGCAACATTCCGCTAATACCGCAGGCCGCACCGTTTGCCCGGCACTAGCTAGGCTTGTGCGTTCAGTGCCGGAAACAGAGACGCCTACTGCCCCCCGCGCCGTCGAGGGCTCGAACGGACTCCTGCTCGAGATCGACGGCCAGATCGTTCCCAACTACGACGCGACCCTCGTCCCCTTCGAGGAGGGTGACGTCGTGTCCGGGAAGGTCGTGCGCATAGACCAGGACGAGGTCCTGGTGGACATCGGCTACAAGAGCGAGGGCGTCATTCCGATGAATGAGCTCTCGATCCGCAAGTCGGTGGATCCGCACGACGAGGTCGAGCTGGGGGAGGAGGTCGACGCCCTTGTCCTCACGAAAGAGGACCAGGACGGCCGGCTCGTGCTCTCCAAGAAGCGCGCCCGCTTCGAGAAGGCCTGGCGCAAGATCGAGGCCGCCGCCGAGTCCGGCGAGCCCGTCGAGGGCACCGTGATCGAGGTCGTCAAGGGCGGCCTGATCATCGACCTCGGCGTGCGCGGCTTCCTGCCCGCCTCGCTCGTGGACATC
>Ga0111538_10015534_pt1 | contig 10010 bp, 8 predicted proteins | sample SoiMethybrSBSTD1_FD_79669 | JGI IMG/M metagenome (GOLD analysis project Ga0111538, IMG submission 79669) | Bulk soil microbial communities from a Populus tree surrounding site in Tennessee, USA - Soil MetaG P. TD hybrid SBSTD1 (version 2)... | ecosystem: Environmental > Terrestrial > Soil > Tree... | reverse complement strand
TGATGCCTGCCAATGCCCATTTCCTGATGTGCCGGCCGCAGCACTTCGCGGTCAGCTACGCCATCAATCCATGGATGGACCCGTCAAGCTGGGCGCGTGATCAGCGCGTGCTGACGGCGGCGGCGCGTCGAGAATGGACCGGCTTGCACCGCGCCCTGCAGGATGCGGGCGCCCAGATCGACTTGGTTCCGGCAAAGCCGGGCCTGCCCGATCTGGTGTTCACCGCCAACGCGGCGGTGGTGCTCGATGGCAAGGCGCTGCTGGCGCGCTTCCGCCATCCGGAGCGGCGCGCTGAGGAGCCGCATTTCGCGGCTGCCTTCCGCAAGCTGCAGGCGCGCGGCTTGCTGGCGTCGGTGCGCACGCTGCCCGAGGGCGTGACGCTCGAAGGCGCCGGCGATTGCGTGTGGGACGACACCCGAAGCGTGTTCTGGATGGGCCACGGGCCGCGCTCGGACGAGGCCGCCCGGCACGCCGTCGAGGAGGAGTTCGGCGTCGAGGTGTTGCCGCTCCGCCTCGCGGATCCGAGCTACTATCACATGGACACAGCGCTCTGCCCGCTGCCTGGCGGCGAGGTGCTCTACGTGCCGGAGGCGTTCACGGCGGAAGGGCGGGCCGTCATCCATGACCGCGTGGCGAGCGATCAGCGCATCGAGGTCGCGGACGAGGATGCCCGCCGGCTCGCCGCCAACGCGGTCTGCCTCGGCAACACGCTCGTGCTGTCGGCCTGCAGCGATGGCCTGCGCGGGCGTCTGGCCGAGCGTGGCTACCGCGTGCGCGAGACGCCGCTCGGCTCTTTCCTGCGCAGCGGCGGCAGCGCCTTCTGCCTCACGCTGCGGCTCGACCGCCGTTCTGCGAGCAGCCGGAGCGGAATGGTTGGAACCGCAGCCTGAGCTGTTCCACCACGGCGGTTCCACAAGCCCGGCGCGGCCGGAAGGCCGCGCTTCACATTCCTGTCACGCTGCCCTACATTAATGGCCGCTGACGCTGCATCGCAGCATGAAGGAGGTCGGGGAGCGCCGACGTGAACGGCCAAGTATCGCCCTCAGGATGGCCAGCTCTTGTGCTCAACGCGGACTTCCGTCCGCTGAGCTACTATCCGCTGTCGTTATGGTCCTGGCAGGACACGATCAAGGCCGTCTTCCTCGAGCGCGTGAATATCGTCGCGAACTACGATCGCTCGGTGCGCAGCCCCAGCTTCGAGATGAAACTGCCGAGCGTGGTTTCGCTCAAGACCTTCGTGAAGCCTGCCACGCAGCCCGCCTTCACGCGGTTCAACGTGTTCCTGCGCGATCGGTTCTCCTGCCAGTATTGCGGCCGGCGCGACGATCTCACGTTCGACCATCTGGTTCCGCGCTCGCGTGGCGGCCAGACCACTTGGATCAACGTGGTCGCGGCCTGCTCGCCTTGCAATCTGCGCAAGGGCAATCTCACGATGACGGAAGCCAAGATGTGGCCGTCGCAGATGCCGTTCCAGCCGTCAGTGCATCAGCTGCACAAGAATGGCCGGCTGTTCCCGCCCAACTATCTGCACGATAGCTGGCTCGACTATCTCTATTGGGACACCGAGCTCGATCCGTAAGAGTAGGGCTCACTCCACGTCGTCGCGTACGGCCAAGCGGCGGCCCGCCACCGCGCCCCAGGCCGCGACGGCGGCGAGCGCGAGCGAGATCAGCACGTTGTAGCCAGAGAGCGAAATGCCCAGGAAGCGCCAAGCCGCCTCGTCGCAGCGCACGATGCTGATGCGCTCCAGCTGATTGAGAAGGTCGGTCGCCGAACCCAGCCCTTCCAGGGCGCCCGAGCAGTCGCGCGGGCCAGCCCACAGCTTCCATTCGACGCCCGAATGGTAGACGCCAAGCCCGGCGTTCCACAGCATTCCGAGAGTGATCATGGCGAGCGCCGCGATCATTACCTTGCGCTTGGAGCCGACCGATTCGCCGAGGATCACCATCGCGGCAAGCGGGATCGCGAAATAGTAGGGATAGCGCTGCTCGTAGCAGAGCGGACAGGGCTTGAGCCCCAGGCCGTATTGGAAGAACCAGGCGCCCAGGATGGTGGCGATGCCGCCCACGGCCACCACAACGGCTGCAGCCGCGATCGGCCGTGTGCGCGCGAGGGTGCCCCAGGTCTCCCACAACGGTACGCTGGCCTGCTCGCTCGCTCGTTCGCTCATGTGCTCAAGTCCCAACGCCCTAAGGCCCTGCAAACTAGGCCGAAATTGCTAGATTCTCCATCCCGGGGCGCTCAGTTGGCACGATCCTCGACCAAACACCATGCAACTTTTTGAGATCGGACCGTGAGCCCCGATGACGACCTCTTTGATATAGGGCGGGCGTTGACCCCCCGCCATGGGCCGCTATGATCCGCGCCGCCTTGCCCCTGTGGCGGAATTGGTAGACGCGGCAGACTCAAAATCTGTTGGTGGCGACATCGTGCTGGTTCGAGTCCGGCCAGGGGCACCATCGCGCATCTTGTTGCTCCATCCCGCCTTTGCATTAGACACCCGGCACATGCCGAGTTTCCTCTTGCGCGGGGGCGGACGCTGCCGAATCCATAGCGGTGACACGGGATGGGGCCGACGTGCTCAGGCCAGGAAGGGGTAAGAATGCGCAGGCAGCTTCGCATCATCGCGGCCTCATGTCTGGTGCTGGCGGCCGCAGCGTCATCGGCGGCTGGGCAATCATCGTCACGCGAAGCCTTCTGGAGGCACGTACAGGACATCTGCAACGCGACCTCGAATATCAAAACGCTCGATCGCATTGAGCCGCATGCCGAGCAACTCGCGGCGGCTGCCGAAAACGAGCATCGGCTCTGGGGCGGCCACAAGATCGACAACACCGGGAGGCTCTATAAATTCGGCCTGGTCGAGACCGAGAATGAGCAGGATCCTGGCCCCAGTAACACTGTTCCGCTGCAGAAGATCGGGTGGTGGAACGTGTGGCGCTACCTGTCGGTCCTTGGCGAGGCCGGCCGCATCCATCTCAATTTTCTGCGCGTGACCTCGATCGAAGGCGCGATTGATGCGCGCGATCCGGATGGCACGGGCGAGCGCCGTTCGAACGCAATTGGCAATCTGTTTGCTGCGATCGATCAGATCGACGACGCCGAGCGTCGCGAGGCGGCGAAGGAAAGCGTCATCCGCGGTGCCATCGCGGACCGCCCCTGGTCGGCCGTGTTCATCTCGTATCTGGTGCACACAGCGCTCGGCACGACGGTAGCCAAGACCCCGCAGCAGTTCGACTATAGCGCCAGCCATATCGACTATATCCATCAGGCGTTCCAGGCGAGCGTCGCGGAAGAGCAGGGAAGTTCGACGGCGGCGATCTATCGCGCCTGTCCGGCCCACGAGACCATGCCCCGGCGCGGTGATCTGATTTGCTACCACCGCCAGAAATCGTGCGACGGGTTGCCCGCGCGCGCCATTCAAAATCTCGTTGGATTTGGTGATCGCCCCAACGACAAGTGCAGATCCATCACCGTGTCGCACTGCGATGTGGTCACGCACGTCGATAAGAACGCCAAGAAAGTCTATTCGGTGGGTGGAAACGTTCTGCAGTCGGTCACCGAGCGCCGCATGAACCTGACCGCAAGCGGCCTCAAGTTCTCGTCACGTCAGGGCGACAAGGATTGCAGCGCTGCGCAGTCACGCGTCGGCGGAGCCGCTCCCAAGGGCTGTTCTTTGAATGACAAGGACTGGTTCGTCGTTCTCCAAATGCGGCCAATTGATCCCAAGCTCATTTCGGAGTTTGGGCAAGGGCACTAGTCGCTGGGGGCACCTCCCTGGGCGTCGGGCGTGCAGGTATCTGTCGGCACGTCAGGAGGCGGCCCCCGGATAACGCTCTCCGAAGGCTACGCATCGCTGTGGGGCTCATTCATCGCTGCGCTGTTGTTGGCTGTCGCATTCAGGGATGCTGATGCCTGGCTTACGATGACCGTGCGCTACGCCCCTCCAGGAAAGCTTCTGAAGCAAAGCGTCTTGAGATCGAAACGGCTAGGCTCTGAGTTCTCGTCTTAAATCCGACGCGTACGGTCCAGGGCCAGGGCAGGTCCCAGGGTCGAGTCCCATGTGGCGGCCGCATCGGCGAGGTCAGCACTGTGCCTTGTAGCCGTCCACACCGCGTAACAGCCTTCTCGCCTTTGCCACAATCCTCTCCACCGCCACAAAGGTATCGGATGAGGTTTGAGTGCGGCCGCGTGACGGTGGCAAAACACCGGGGCGTTATGTGCAACGGTAACATGGCGCCGTCGCGCGGCTGGGGTGCTCACTCGTAAGTTATTGATCAGACGCGCACAATACAAATTCCATATCTTTGCTTTGGTTTTGCCATGATTTTGTCCGCCAGATTAGCAGAAGGTTTGTGTTAACGTTCCGTGGTGGCGTCATCTCAGTTGAGTAGTTTGGGGGAGTACCAAATGGCTAAGCCCGTCGTCGTTCTCGTTGGCGCGGACAAGGGTGGGGTCGGCAAGACGACCGTTTCGCGCACGATTCTTGACTATCTCGCCGCTCGCAAGATCCCGACGCGGGCCTTCGATACCGAGTGGCCGCGCGGCACGCTCAAGCGCTTCCACCCGGACATCACCGAAGTCGTCGACGTGACCTCGGTTTCTGACCAGATGAAGATCTTCGATACGCTCGAAACCTCGAGCGCGGCGGTGACGCTGATCGACGTGCGCGCCGGCATCATGTCGTCGACCCTGAATGCGTTGCGCAATATCGGATTCCTCGATGCGGGCCGCAAAGGCCAGCTGACCTTCGCGCTATTTCACATCCTGGGCTCCTCGATTGCCTCGCTCGACGAGATCGCGGAGACCTCGCACTACCTGAACGACGCCAAGTACTTCCTGGTCAAGAACTTCATCAACAACACCAGCTTCTTCGAGTGGGACCAGGCGACCTACAATAGCTATTTCAAGCAGTTCAAGGACGCGGTCGAGATCACCATCCCGCAGCTCAGCGAAATGGCCTATGAGCAGGTCGAGCTGGTGGCGGCCCCGTTCACCAATTTCATTGCCAACAAGGCTGCCAACGGCCTTCCCGCCAGCCATTCGTTCGTGCTGCGTGGCTATGTGCGGCACTGGTTGGAAAACGTCTGGTCGGAATTCGACCGGGTCAAGTTCCTTGATCTGGTGGGAGTTAGAGAAGGAGCTGCCGCAGAGGCCACCAAGCCCCGGCTAATGAAGCTCGCGGAAGCCGCCGCCTCCTGAGTGTGCTGCCATGGCGTGCCGCCTGATTTGACAGGCGGTTCGTCGACCTTTGCACGTCAGGTGAGGGCTCTGGCCGGCCAAGCGGGTGGCATTCATGTCGATTCTGTCTTTTGACGAGGAAATTGAGGACAGGGGTTACGACGTCCGCGCCCGTCGCGATGCGGGAGGCGGCACCGGGCCGCTCTACATCGTATGCTCGCCGCGTAAGAGCGTCGGCAAGACGCTGCTGGCGCGCCTTCTGGCCGAGTTCTATTTCGCTCACGACCGGCCGATCGCGGCCTTCGACCTCGCCGATGAGGGCCCGCAGCTCTCCGATTTCCTGCCGGACGTCACCACCGCGGTTGAGCTCGGCAGCATGCGCGGCCAGATGGGATTCTTCGATCGCCTGATCGGTGAGAAGCATGCCGCCAAGGTGGTTGACGTCAGCCACCGCATGTTCCGTGATTTTTTCGTTATCGCCAACAAGATCGGCATTCTGGAGGAGGCCAGCCGCCGTGGTATCGAGCCGATCATCTTGTTCTTGATCGATCCCGACGAGAAATCGTCAGGTGCCTATTCCATTCTGCAGCGCTGGTTTGCCGAGATCTCGCTCCTGCCCGTGCGCAATCAGATTGTCTCCAACGGGATTCCCTACTGGGGCTCGTTCCCGAACGAGAGCCCGATCCATGTGGCGCTTGAGATCCCATTGCTCAACGCGTCGGTGAAGGGCCTGATCGCGCAGACCTCATTCTCGTTTGCACGCTTCCAGCGCACCCAGTCGATCGGCTTGCCGGTGCGGCTCGATGACGAGCTGCGCGGCTTCATCCGGCGTGTGTTCCGTCAGTTCTGCGAGATGGAGCAGCGACGCATGTGCGGCGACGTCCGCGGCCATTGGAGTTCGAATCCTTAATATGAGTTGAATGGCCCACCCGTTCATGACCGCGAAAGCGGCCCAAACTTTATCGAGAACAGATCTGTAAAAGTTTTGAACCTTACGCCTGTCTCGCCAAGTCGGGGTGCGCGCGAGACTTACTTGGCGTTTCCCTTCGCGTCGCCGCTGGTATCTCCCTTTGCGTCACCCTCCCCCTTGGCGTCGGTCTTAGAGTCACTCTTGGAATCTTCTGGAGCCTGCGCGGCCTGCGGAAGCGGCGCAGGGTTGTCGGAAAGTGTCCGCAGATAGGCGACGACGTCGGCGCGCTGACGCTCCCGGTCGATACCCGCGAAAGTCATGGCCGTTCCCGGGATGTCGCGACGCGGGTTGGTGAGAAACTTGTTCAGCTCATCGTACGTCCAAGTGCCGCCCTTTGATTTCATAGCGGCGGAATAATTGAAGCCGGCTTCGGACGCTCGCGGTCGATCCACGACCCCCCAAAGATTGGGACCTACGCGGTTCGGCCCTCCCTTGTCGAACGTGTGACAGACTTCGCATGGCTTGGTGGCTGCCTGTCCGCGCTCTACACTCGCACTGGCGAGAAGTGGTTCGAACGGCTCTTCTTTCGGTGCTGCGGCTGGTCCTGATGCTGGGGTCTCTTTGACTTCGATCTCGAATCCCGGCTTCGCAGGAATTTGAGGCGCGAACACCGCGCCTGCCATCAAATGAACGGTTTGAATCCCAAGGAAAGTGCCAAGAACTGCGCCGAGAACCTTGTTGACCTCAAATGTATCCAGCATGTCGCGCGCCTCGCCAATCGGCCAGCGAGCGCATTCGCGACTTGTCGTCCAATTACAGTCGATCGGAGCGGCGTCACGCGATGAGCGTCCTGACCTGGTTTTCGCCCTTGCACGGAGAACTTGGCCGGCCCGTTTGCGTTCCAGGAGCTATCCACCCGTCATCCCAAGCGCGTAAACGCCCGCTTGAGGAACTCGCCACCGTGGCGCAGACCTTCCTGGTCAATGCCGTGGCCAACGCCTTCGGAGAGATGCCACTCTACCGCGACGCCAAGCGAGGCAAGTCCGCTCGATGCCTGGAACATCGCCTGCGGTGGAATGAGGTCGTCGCCGTCGCCATGCACGAGTAGAACCGGCGGGTGCGATTTGATCTCGGCCGCGAAAGATTCGGGCTTGAGATCGGGTGGCACGACCAGCAGCCCTGAATAGCCCACGATCGCGAGCGGAGGGGCAGCGCGGCGCAGGCCGACATGCAGCGCCATCATGGTGCCTTGGCTGAAACCGACCAGCGCCAGCGCAGACGCCGGCAGGTTGCGGCGCGCAAGCTCGGCGTCGAGAAAGTGCTCGAGCAGGGGCGTCGCCTTGTTGACGCCGATCCAGCGCTCGTTCGGATCGCGGAACGTGAGATTGAACCATTGCCGGCCGGTCGGCGCCTGACCGCAGGGCTCCGGGGCATGGGGCGAGACGAACGCGGCCTGTGGCAACAGTCCTTGCCAGGCACGGCCGATGTCAATCAGATCGTTGCCGTCGGCGCCATAGCCATGCAGAAAAACGACGAGCTGACGCGCCGCGCCTGCGCGCGGCTCGAGCCGCGGTCCGTTCAATTCAGCCGCCATTGCGTCTCCTGCTGATGACTTTCTTTTGCGTTGGTTTGTTTCGGATTGCTACCGGCTTCGCTGAGCCCTTTTTCATCGTAATCTGCGGCTTCACATTGAGCTGCGGTGCGCCGTCCCGTTTCTTGGCGACCCGATAGTAGGCCCAGAGCGCGCAAGCCGCTGCACCGCGCCAGGGCCGCCAGGCTTCGGCGAGCGGGCCCATTTCCTTTGCGGTCGGGCGGGTCTTGAGGCCGAGCAGCAGGCGCGCTGCCTCTTGCAGCGCAAGGTCGCCCGCCGGCCAGGCGTCGGCATGCCCGAGGCAGAACAGGAGATAGATATCGGCGGTCCATGGTCCGATGCCATGCAGCGCGGTCAACGCCCGATGCGCATCCTCGGCTGGCATGTCCACGAGGCTCGGCAGATCGATCGCTCCTTCGGCGACTGCACGCGCGATCGCTTTCAGCGTACGGATCTTCGGCGCCGACAGCCCGATGCGTGCAAGCTTCGCGGGCCGTGCCCGCAGTACCGCCTCATGATCGAGCGGATCGAGCGCCGCCTTGAGCCGCTCCAGGATCGCGCTGGCGCTCGCGGTCGAGAGCTGCTGGGCCACCACGATGGCGGCGAGCCCCGCGAACCCGTCGGGGCGCTTGCGCAGCGGCGGCCGGCCGGCCGCCGCCAGTGCTTGCTCGAAGCGTGCATCAGTCCGTACCAGCGCGGCTAGCGCGGTGTCGAGATCAGCCTCGGTGTGGATGCGGGCATGCATGGGGGCGGATTGATACACGGAGATCGCCGGGCCGTCACCCGATCGCTGGCAAGGCAACCCTACACGGCAATCGCATAGCGGCTGCCCTGCTCCCAGGCACGTCTGCGCGCCCGCAGGAGAAACATCCGGAGCGAGCCGTATCCCTTGGCGGCCTTGGTCATTCCGACATAGTCGCAAGCGAAGGCCTGGCTGTGCTCGAGCGCCAGCGCTGCCGCGAACGTCTCGGTCACGTAGACGCAGCCCGGCGGCGTGACCGGCTCGATGTGTGCTGCGCGGGTCACGTGCGCACCGAAGAAATTGGTGTGGGCAAGCACGGGATCGAGCGTCTCATAAACCGGGCCCAGATGGCCGCCGATCCGAAGCGACAGCGGCACCGAGAGGCCAAGCGCGGCAAAGTCGAGCCGCGACAGCGCCGCCTGCAGCGCCAGCGCGCATTCGGCGGCCTCGTTGGCGCGCTGAAAGACCATGAACAGGCCATCGCCCCAGGTATTGGCCAGCAGCACCTTATTGCGCCGCGCCCGGCGAACTTGCTCGATGGCGCCGAGCACACTCGTGACATAGATCGGAAGCTCCCGGTCGGTGAGTCTGCTGAAACCTTGCAGATCGCCGAACAGCATCGCACGCGCGCTTCGCCGGCTGTTGGATGCTGAACGCGAAGGGCTCACCGGAGGCTTCGACTTGCGCTTTGACGTGATCGGTATGATGGTTTGCGGCCGTCCCGTCTCGCGCCAGATGTGGGCATCGATGGCCGTACCGGCGTTGCCCGAAGCCGGAGTGCCATCCCACACCACGATCTGCTCGATCGGCGCGAACAAATGCTGGCTCGCCAGGACCGAAAGCCCCATGCCGAGGCGGCTGCAATAGACATAGAGCGTATCGTCGCCGAGATATTCGTCCTCGGTCGCGAAGCGCACCGATTTGGCGTTGGCGAGACATGCCTCAAAGCGCTTGATCCATTGCTGGCCCGCGGGCCGCACCGACTCTCGGATGAAGTCATCAAGGCGGAACGGCAGCAACACATGAAGTTGCGCACCGCGCGCCAGCAGCGCCTCCGCGAACAGGATGTCGGCGCCGGCGGCGAGCGAGCCATAGCCGAAGCCGACATTGCGTTTCGTCAGCAGCTCGGAGATGCGCGCCGCGATGGCGGTCTCCGCCGTGGCCGGGAAACGGCCTGTCGCTCCCGGCGCCGCAATGATATGGCCCGCATAGTGGATCACCGCCGGCGGCGAGATCGCTTGCAGCCAGTCGACCGGCAGGTTCTTGGCGAGGCACGCGTTGTGGATCGAGCGTGCTGCGGTCGAAAGCCGGGCGTGGTCACCCTCACTCGCCGCGCGCGCGGCCGGTAGAGCACGGCGGGCGGCTGCAATGTCTCCGCCGATGACGTGCGCCTCGACCAGCGTTGCGGTTGCCCAGAACAGCTCCTCGCCCGCGGCCGTTGGCATGGCGGTCAGCTCGGCCGCGATGCGGCGCGCGATTGCGGTTGACCGCTCAAGCTGACCGGCGAGCAGCAGGAGGTTTGCGACGTTGATGCCCGGATAGTAGTGGCCGCTGCGGCGGTAGACCGCCTCGTACTTCTCGGCCGC